>Ga0256845_1002061_pt1 | contig 15012 bp, 10 predicted proteins | sample RiftiametaG_FD_189101 | JGI IMG/M metagenome (GOLD analysis project Ga0256845, IMG submission 189101) | Tube worm associated microbial communities from hydrothermal vent at the East Pacific Rise, Pacific Ocean - Riftia | ecosystem: Host-associated > Annelida > Integument > Unclassified ...
AAAGCCGATGGAATAGCCTTTACTCTGTGGTAGGGTGCGGATCATGAGAGGGCCTTTCCAAGTTGTTGTTTGCTGAGTTTAAGCCCTGTCCATATAATGCAGGAAGAGAGCGCCAACAGGAGAAAACCAAAGGCCGCGCCCTGATTCCAGTTGAAACTGGCGATAAATTCGTTGTAGATCTGTTCGGTGAACCAGAGAGAGTTTTTGCCGCCCATGAGGTTTGGTGTCAGATAATTTCCCAGGGCGAGCATAAAGACGACAATGGAACCCGACGTGATACCAGGAGCTGCGTAGGGGATAACAATCCTGAAAAAGATAGTAAACTTTGAAGCGCCAAGATCGTGTGCCGCCTCTATCAGGCTGTCGTCCATCCCTTCAAGTGAAGAGATCAGCGGTACGACCATAAATAACATGGATGTATATACCAGCCCCATAATCATGGAAATATCGTTATAGAGCATCTCTACCGGATGAGTTATTAGACCAATGCGGATAAGGAAATGATTTATGACACCACTTTCGCGCAGCAGGATCATCCAACCGTACACTCGAACCAGTTCGCTGACCCAGAAAGGAACAAGTAGAAGAATGGTAAGGAAACCGCTCATCCTGGCTGGAACCACTTTGGTGATAAAAAAGGCTACCGGAAAAGTGACGACAAAAGTCAGGGTTGTCACCAATAGTGCGTATGTGGCTGTACGAACAAAGGTATACCAGTAGATTTCTTCGGTGAAAAAATTTGTATAGTTGATAAGCGTCCACACTGGTTCGCCAAGCTCATTTTCTCCACGTAAAGACATGAAGAGCAGTTCCAGGTGAGGGATGACGATGAGTAAAAACAGCCAGAGCAGGACTGGGGTCAGGAAAAAGAACAGGCTGGATCGCATCCTGATTTTCATGTACTTTCCCCCATGTAACATTTACAACTTTCGATATGAACTCCGGCCTCGATCTGGTCTCCGGGGCTGATATGGGCAAATTGTTTATTCTGGGGTAGAGCCACAGTAATTTCGCAGTCGCCCTGTGTGGCAAGAATTTTAGTGTTTGAACCATCAAAGAGAATGGTGCGCACCGTGAGGTCAAAGCGGTTGATATCGGCAAGATCGTTGTCCGGCATTAAAATAATTGATTCCGGGCGGATAAACAGTTTGCAGTCCCGGTTGTTTAGTTCCTCCATTGCAGTTGCCCGCATGGTCAGTCCTGTGGATGTTTCTATAACAAGATCGGGTGCAGTAGTTTTTATCGTCGCTGCCAGTATATTGGTTTCGCCCACAAAACTGGCGACGAAACGGGATGCCGGATTTTCGTAGAGATTGCGGGGGGTGTCTATCTGTTCGAATCGGCCCGCATTCATAACGGCAACGGTATCAGACATAACGAGAGCTTCTGACTGATCGTGAGTTATGTAGATAAATGTCGTTCCCACTTCACGCTGGAGTTTTTTCAGCTCGATTTTCATCTGCTCCCGCAATTTTAAATCGAGTGCGCCCAGTGGTTCATCCAACAGTAATATGGAGGGGTTAAGCACCAGGGCCCGGGCGATGGCCACCCGCTGTTTCTGGCCACCTGAGAGCTGGGCAATCTGTTTTGAGCCATAACCGCTAAGGCCGACCCTTTCCAGCATGGCATCAGTCCGGCTAATTACCTCTTTTGCCGGACATCGTTGTCGCTTCAGGCCAAAAGCAATATTTCCGGCAACATCCATCATGGGAAAAAGAGCCAGGTTCTGAAAAACCAGATTTACAGGGCGTCGGTTGGGAGCAATGCTCAGCATATTTTTTCCCCTGATACGCAAATCGCCTGAGCTTGGTTCGAGAAAGCCGGCAATCATTCTTAACAATGTTGTTTTTCCACATCCCGATGGACCCAGAATAGAGAAGAACTTTCCTTCTTCAACGTCAAAGCTGACATTGTCAACAGCAGTAAATTCGCTAAACTTTTTAATGATGTGATCAATTTCTAGAACAACTGACATGGGTCACTCGCAAACAATGAGCAACAGCACTTTTTAATCAAAAGTGCTGTTGCTCTTAAAAGGGTGATATAATAGACAGTAAGGAAGTTATTTCGCAGCTTTTACCTTATCAAGAATCTTGCCCTCAATCTGTTCAAGTTTGGCTGGAACAGGTGGGTACCACTTAATATTATCTATATCAGCACTGGTAAAGGAACGGCTGAAGTTGGCAGCAATTGCCTTGTCAAGAAACTTATCCGCACCTTTTGAGGCTGTACCGTATTTTTCTTTGTTGGTAAATACAGCTGCATTTTCAGGTTGCAGGATAAAATTGATCCATTTATAGGCACCAGCAACATTTTTTGCCTTGGCGGGGATGGTAAAAGTATCAATCCAGCCCAATGCACCACTCTTTGGTGCAACAAAGTCGATATCCGGGTTTTCTGCGTGGAGTTTCCAGCCGCCGTTATCCCAGGCCATTGCCACAGTAACTTCGCCACTGCGAACCATCTCCAGCAGGGCGTCTCCGTTGGAGTAGTAATTTTTAACCAGAGGTTTGGCGCTGATCATCGTATCGGCTACGGAATCCATCAAAGCCTTGTAGGCTTTAGCATCTGCATATTTGGCAAATGGGTCATCGCCTGCTGCAAAAGCAAGAGCAATTAGAGTTGGGCGCTTAAGTCGATAGCTGACCCGTCCTTTGTATTTTTCATCAAGCAGGGCACTGTAATCTTTGGCATCAGCTGCTAGTTTCTTGTTGACGATCAGACCGGATGTACCATAACAAAAAGGAACACCATAGGAATCACTACCGACCTTGGTATTCTTTTTTACCGCATCAAGCATGGAACCGATCAGTTGATCGCTGTTGATCTTTGCATAGTCCATGGGTTGGTAAATTTTGAACTTTTCCTGTACTGAGGAAATTCGATCCTGGCTCGGTTGTGCAAGGTCAAAACCGGCGCCACGGGTGGCACGGAGTTTGGCGATCATCTCTTCATTATTGGAAAAAGTCAGCTCGACTTTGATACCAGTCTCTTTCTCAAACTTATCAACAAGTACCTGAGGAGCGTAGCCTTTCCATGTTAGAATTTTCAGCGTTTCTTTTGCCTGGACGTTGGCAGAAAGAGCAATCGTAAAGATGGTAACAAGTGTCAGCAGTTTTTTCATAGGGAGCTCCTTATTGACATGGTTGAATACATTGTCTGCAACGAAAAATCGTGGTGTGCAGTAGAGAAGAATTCTCAAAAATTTGGTTGTATTTTACCTTATGGTAGAACAGATGGCAAATGCTACCTGCTGATAATTACAACGAACTATAAAAGTAGAATGGTGATGGTTGAAAAGTTGGTTAACAGTGAAATCGTTACAAAGGTGTGTGGGAGATCTTTTTTAATTTTTTTTTAACAGGATGACTTGATATGATATCTGGTAAGGCTGCAAATCTACTGATACATGTTACAGAATGGGCCTGATGATTGGTACTAAATGAAGGATTTTGGCGATCAAAATAAAACTTTAAAGAGGTGAAACTAAAATGATGATTATAAAAAAAGTATCTGCTTTTCTGTTGATTGCTGTTTTCGTTGGTGTGGGTGCTGCATGGGTGAGTAATGTATGGGCAGGAAATAAAAAAATAATGTCGACCAGGGCAGCCAGGGTTCTTGCAGAACGGGCAATCGTTGAATCTATTTATGGCCTAAAAATCAGATCAACGGAAGAAGTTGTTGATATGGTTGCTGCCAGTTTTGTTGGAAAAACTGAATCAAAGACGAGTGCAGACATCCAGGGTATTAAGATTGACGAGGTTGTCTATGACGCTGAGAAAGATATTGCCCAGGCAACAGCGAGTATTAGCCTGGATCAGATAACGAATATTGATGGCATCGTTGTTGATTTAAAAGGAAAAACATTTAGAAGAGTGGCATTTGCTACATCTACCCCGGCAAATGCAGGGCCGATTCGAGCGTTAAGGGCGGCCGAGCTAGACGGGTATAAAAATATTGTTAAAACCGTTGTCGGCTTAACCCTTGAGAGTAAGACAACCGTAGAAAACTATATACTTACATCGGATGTAGTTAAAGTAAAAGTTATGGCTACGACATATCTTGCCGATCTCGTTGATTATGGATGGGATGAGGAAGGTAATGCTTTTGTGAAATTTAAAGTGGTCGTTAAGGATATAGAAGAGATGCTTGGTACAACTATTCCTGGTGCTGGTGAAGTAGTTGAGGTTGAGGGACATGGTGCTTTTGTGGATGATTTTGCAGAAGCGAACAAACAGCAATAATGTCAGTTTATCCATCAATAATCCAATCAGCTGGGATATTGAAAATTAACACCCCATAAAGGGGATAAGTATCTCGAAGGTTTCTCTGTGTTTGCTATCTGCTTCTTATGGGTGGGGTTGTGTGCTTGGAGCGAGAGTAAGTTCTACTTTGAATAGCAATTCTTTTTTACCCCGGAGTACTGTGACAAGAATGTGTTCACCAACCTGAGTATTGAGCATGGCAATACGAAGATCCGCCATATTCGATATGATCGTCTGGTTGATTTCCTGGAGGATATCACCCACCTTTAGCCCTGCTTCCTGTGCTTTGCCGTGGGGGCTGATTTCACTGATTGTCAGCGATTCTTTTTCTTCTTCTGAACTGGATGTAAGGACAATGCCGATCTTGGGTGTTTCCGGCAACTCTTGCGGTGTTGCCAGGAAAAAATAATCGGCGATATTGTTGAGATTAATCGGTGGAAAATTATTGTTGATGTTGAGAACAGACGCCTGTTCAATGTCTGTCCTCTGTTTCACTCTCGGGGGAATACCGGAATCTTTTCTGGTATGCTGGGAACCGGCGAGCACAACCATTTTATAATCAGGGTTGTTTTTGAGATAGCTGGCCACATTTTCTGCCATGGTTTCGTCCCAAAGTCCCTGGGCCTGAATAAAACCGCTTTCAGCACCATTGCTATGGTTGCCCTGAACATGGATATTGTGCATCTGCGACAACCGTTCTGTGTAGCCTGGCATATCCAGATTTCTGTTCAGCGGCAGAGTGTTGTGAACTTTTTCCGTGAGCGTGTCTGTTGTACCTGTACGAAAGACTGTTGAGACAATTTCCCTGTCCAGGTTAAGAGCTATAACAGGAATATGCTTTTTTCGTGCGAAATTGAATATATTTTGAAAATAGCGATAGTCATATCTCCACACATTGAAATAATCTGATTTCTTAAGAAACGTTGCTTCATCCATTCCTTTGTCGCCAAGGGTATAGCTGTCAAGAGCTGGCTGGGAAGATGTTGGAAACATTTCCATGCCAATGGCGAGTTTTTTGTGTTTTTGATATAAAGCTTCGATAATGCGTAATTGTAGCAAATGGTCGGCGACAGATGTGTGCTGTTCACCAACATAGATAACTGTTGATTGTGTCAGCTTGTCAACTATCTGTGAAAAAGATTCGAGGTTCTCTGTTGCTCCGCCTTCGGGCAGTTCTTCCAGTATTATTTTGATGCCTGCCTCTGTCGGCTGTATTCTTTTGCTTATATTTGGCCCTTGGCCAAACTCAAGAAACGAGTATTTACCGTAGTGGCTGAGTCGACGTGCAACACGCGCAGTCTCTTTTTGGTCTGTACTCGAGAACAGGACGGCAACATGCTTTATGTTGAGCGGGTTGCGACGAACATCAAGTCGTACTCCTGATGAAAGAGGTGCCGGTGGGCCGAAAAGTGATCGGCATGCCTTTTGGTTTTCGCCAAGAAAAAGAAGGGAGTTCTCAGCTAATGCTTCATTGGTGACATCACCCGCTAATTTTATTGTAATCTCAGCCTCGTCAAATGTGGCCAGCAGAGGTGCATAGATGTCCCTTTCTTTTTCAGAGCCAAGTATTACGAGTTTTTTTTCAGTACCGAGAAATCTGGACCAGACTGGAGGAAATTCCTTTTTTGTTAATGTTCGCAAAAAATTATATTCGGGGTCAATGGTGAATGATAGAGGCCGGGATTTCAGGGGAATATTGACTTGTATAGAAGATTGTGTTGTCTTAAGAGTACGTGTAATTGTTTCGGTTGTAGTTGTTATTTTAACCGGCACATCGAGGGAGAATGGTGTCTCTGTTTTTTGTAGCAGGGTAAAAGAGAGGTTTGGACTGTTGTCGATAAAAGAGACAGTTTCATTTTCTATGGCAAGTGATGGGATATCAGTTCTCAACAATCTTTCGGAAAAAAAATTGTTGAGATCAGATTGCGATGCTGATTCAAAGCTTTTTTGCAGGTCACTCCATGATGCCTTGTTGCCATTATGTGTGGTAAAAAACAGGCGCAATCCCTTGGTAAATGACTTTTCACCAATGTTTTTTTGTAATTCGTGGAAAAAGAGAGAGCCACGGTCATAGCCGACCGCCCTCCGTGATTTTGCCATGGGCTGGTTGTGGCTTGCCGACATGAATCCAGCAAGGCTTATTGCCGATTGGGGATGGACATAGCTGAGATATCTGGTAATACTTTCCTGCCTGTCTGCAACGTCTTCCCCCTGATCTTTCCTGAATGCCGAGTCGGCTAAGAACGTTGTCAGCCCTTCACACCAGTTTCCTTCTGAATAATCGACATCAACCCCGTTGCCAAACCATGAGTGAATAATTTCATGGCCAAGTGAGGTGTTTTTGATAAAAGGGAGGCGTAAAACTAATTGCCCGAGCAGGGCGAATGTCGGCATGCTAAAGCCGGTGGGGAGTCGGTTGGCGACAATAACGTAGTGGTGGAAAGGGTATGGGCCGAGCTCCTGTTCAAACCGGTTGAGATATGTGGCTGCTGCCTGCAGGTATTCATTCGTCAACTCTTTATCTTCCTTGAAAAACATGGAATAGACAAAAAGACCTGGTCGAACTTTTTGTTTCTGTATTGTGTAGGGGCCTGCAATAAAGTGAATTTGTAAGGCAGGGCGCGAGAAAGTGGAGGTTACCGTATTGCCTTTTTGGTCGAATGGAAAGGCGTCTGCCTCTGTTATTGCAGAAAAATTCTCAGGCAGTGTTGCCGTCACTTTGTAGAGCCTTGGCGTGTGAGGGAGTGGGTACCAGTTGCTGGTAAGGGCAATCCCATCCGGGGCCATTCTGTTGTTGTAATTGTTTGTAATTGTCTTCGTGTAGGAGAGAAAGAGGGTTCGAGTTGTGTTTTCGGCTGGGAGCGTGAAGTTAGTATCTTTTGGGTGCAGGATGAACTCTTCCCCATTTTTTTTTAGCAAAAGGGTGCCGGTAATTTCTATGTCGGATAAGGTGAGGCTGAGTTTTTCTCCCGGTTCAATAGTGATCTTTGCCGTACCGATAAGGGTATGTGCCGTAAGGTCAAATGAGAGCGAAAGATCGTAATTGCTGGCGGTTGCCTGTGTTGCATATGCATGTGATGGGAGAAGAGTTGCAAATGCAAAAATGGTGAGTACAAGAACCGAAGAAAGAAAATTAAAATACGGTGGCATGGAATTTTCCTGGAAAATAGTGGTAAGGTATTTGGTATTGATACATAAAGGTAATATCAAAAAACGTTCTCGCACGAAATCATATCAAAATAGTTGGAAGAATATGAAGAAAATTAAAATAACGGGTATTAATGCTCGTTTTGTTCACTCCTGCCTGGCTCTTTTTTATATCAGAAATGAATTGGAAAAAAAATGCCAGAACTTTCAAAGTGAGATTTATCAGTTTACCATCAACGACAACTATTATGAAATGTTACTTCGTCTCAGCGATGGGGCCCCAGATTATATTTTCTTTTCAGCTGCAATCTGGAACAGTACTTTGGTTGAGAGAATGACAATTGATCTCCATGCCTGCCTCCCTGATTGTCGAATAGTTATTGGCGGTCCGCAGGCAGGAGTGTTGGCTGAACGATTGGATCCAGACTACTGCACGATTGTAACTGGTGAAATAGAAGCGGTTGGTTCGAAATTTTTTCTTGATTTGGAAAATAATTCTCTTGCTCCGCGTTACAATGGCGCATTTTTTAAAGATCCAACTTCTCAATATGGATTCCCATATAAAAAGGATGATTTTGATGATCTTCTTAAAAATAAACATATCTATTATGAGAGCTCAAGAGGGTGTCCTTTTTCCTGTTCGTACTGTTTGTCCGCTGCAGAAAAAGGTTTATATCATAAGGATCTCGACGTAGTTGAGCAGGAGTTGCTCGAAATACTTCAACATCGTCCCAAAGTGCTCAGGTTTATTGATCGAACCTTTAATGATCTGCCCGAAAGAGCGCTGGCCATCTGGAAATTTTTGGATGGTCATGGAGGTGAGACACTTTTTCATTTTGAAATAGCCCCGGATCGTTTTACCAAAGAGATGTTTGCATTTCTTGAAGGCGTTCAACCTGGCCGTTTTCAATTTGAGCTCGGTATTCAATCCACACATGGAAAAACTCTTGAAGCAGTGAACAGAAGGGTAGATCCAGGAGATGCACACAGGACAGTTACACGGCTTGTGGCAATGAATAATATTCATCTTCATGTGGATCTTGTCCTGGGGCTGCCCTTTGAAACACGGGAGACTTTTGCAGATTCTTTTAGAGATGTTTTCACCATGGGAGCGCATTATATTCAGATGGGATTGCTTAAAATTCTTCCCGATGCTCCAATTAGCAGGAGTACGATAGAATATGGATATATTCACTGTGAACAACCTCCCTATTCTGTACTCAAAACCGCATGGATGGATCAATCCATGCTGGCTGAACTGTACTGGTTTTCCGAGTGTGTTGAAAAATTTTTAAATAATCGATATTTTGTCTCATTCTGGGCTTATCTGCGGCAAGGCGAAGAGGATATGTTTTTGTTCTTTCAGTCTGTTCTTGCCGTGTGTCGGAAAAATGGTTTTTTCTGGTTGGCTGCAACCCAGGAACTGATGACAAAAATGTTGATTGAGGTGGTTGATGGGTGGGATGAAAAAGAACTTCTCATTGAAATTCTTCGTTTTGACTGGCTCAGATGCGGATTTCGTTTTCTGCCGGAGATTTTGCGGGTACCAGCTGGAACCGAAACTTCGGTAGAGATTCGCTCAGCGCTTTATCAATCACTCCCAGCTGAATATGAGGGAGTATATAATAAGAGTAACCGAAATCAGTTTTTCAGAAAATCGTTTTTCCTCAGGTTTTCAAAACAGACACTTGATGTACTTGGGCTTACATCATCTTCTGATGCTCCCTGTATCTGTTTTTTGCCAGAAAAAGAGCAGATGCTGTTTGCATTTAATAGGTTTTTGGTTTTGTAACAGGCAAAAGAATATTTGGAAATACGTTGACCTCAACTGTGGCCGGTTTATAGTGGCCAAAGTTTGATAGTGTAAAAAAATTATTTTGCAATAACGGAATAAGGAGAATTCCATGTCGGTGTATAAGATCAAGAAAATAAATAATATTGCTCAGGAAGGATTGAAACTGTTTAGTGATAAATTTGAGGTTTCATCCGATGAGCAGAATCCTGATGGCATTATCCTGCGAAGTTCTCCGCTTGATGTCGATGATTATTCCACTCTTCTCGGGGTCGCAAGAGCTGGGGCCGGGACAAATAATATTAATGTCGACAGAGCAACGGAAAGGGGTATCTGCGTATTTAATACCCCTGGTGCCAATGCCAATGCTGTTGTTGATCTGGTATTTCCCATGTTGGGTGTATGGAAACGAAATATTTACCTTGGGGTGGACTTTTGTAAGTCACTGGCAACAATGGATCCTGATAAGGTGAATGGAGAAGTTGAAGCGAGAAAAGCAGCTTTTAAGGGAGAGGAGATTTCGGGTAAAACCCTTGGTGTGGTCGGCCTTGGTCAAATAGGGGTCAGGCTGGCAAATGGTGGAATTCACCGGCATATGAAGGTCAACGGTTTTGACCCGGCCCCGGCTCTTTCAAATATCCATCAGCTTTCTCCTGAGGTACGTATTTGCAGATCGCTAGGCGATGCAGTAGGCGATGCTGATATGGTGAGCCTGCATTTACCGCTTACCGACCAGACACGTAATATTGTAAATAGTGATTTTATTGGTCGAATGAAAAAAGGTGCCGTTCTGGTGAACTATTCCCGGGGGCCTATAGTTGACGAAGAGGCCATTATCACTGCCCTGGATGGGGGATATCTTGAGGCGTATCTCTGTGATTTTCCAACACCAGCCCTCGTCCGGCATAAGAAAGTTTTGACAACTCCGCATCTTGGCGCTTCCACTTCAGAGTCTGAAGAAAACTGTGCCACCATGGCAGTCAAGGAAATGTCCAACTATTTAAAATATGGAAATGTTGCGCACAGTGTCAATTTTCCCAATATTGAATCCACTCCGTCAGATACCGTACAGTCCCGGCTAATAGTCATTAATCGTGATGTTCCTGGGATGATTGCTCTGGTTTCGAATATTTTTGGTGATCATAATGTGAATATAGCAAGTTATTTGAACCAGTCCAATGGCAAGGTTGGTTATAATATTATTGACGTTGAAAGCGCTATTCCACCCGTAGTCATTGAAACAATAGAAAAAAATCAAGATGTTATTCGAACACGAAAGATATCTTTTGTTTGAGAAAGTGGTTGGAAATTAGGCAAGGTTAAAATATTTAGACGCCTATGACCCTGTTATTGTGTGAAGAGTGACATAGATGGAGATTGCTCACGGTAGTTAAGTATAAAAAATTGTACATTTGGGTCGTTATTGTTAATATTATTATAGATCAGGTGCTCGCATCTTTTTAATAATACATGTTAATTTGTGAATGTCGTTGGATTGGCATACAATATGCTTAAGAATACAGTGCTTTATCTCTTCTCTCTTTTCTCCTGAAAAACCGGGTCCCCCTGCTAGGGCTCGGTTTTTCTTTTTTCCCTGTTATGAACGCTATGGAACACTCTGTGGAAAGTGATTTAGAAGTATTATTGAGAAGATGTTCTGTTTACGATCGACTCATGATTGCACAAATCGTTGATGATATGGTTGGGTCGCTCGGTTTTTCAGGTTGTCACTGGCATGGCAAGATTGTTTTATTGAAACCTAATTTGATCAGTGCAGGAGGGCCAGGTTTTTCCTGTACCCATGGCGAGTGTATAGCGGGAATTGCGTCCTGGTTTATTGATCATGGTGCACGGGTTGTTCTTGGCGATTCTCCTGCTTTTGGCAGTGGGAAAAAAGTATTGGAAAAGCATGGAATTCTTCAACCATTATCCGGTATGGATATTCGGTTTGTGGAATTTACAACTCCTGTTGAAAAAAAACTTGCCTGCGGGGTGAACGTGAATATTGCAAGAGAAGCCCTGGAATGCGATTTCTTTGTTGGTCTGCCCAAGATCAAAGCCCACAACCAGATGTATATGACCATGGCGCTTAAAAATATTTTTGGTGTGGTCAAAGGCGTGAATAAGGCAATGTTGCATATGGTGCATGGTGGATCCCACGATCATTTTGCAAATATCATTCTCGATCTTCTAGAGTTTTTGCCTGATCAACTTCATCTTGCCGACGGTATTGAGGTTATGCATCAATCGGGCCCGTTGGATGGGAATTCTCTTTTGCTTGGTTGTCTTGCGGGAGCACGTTCGCCGGTGGCTCTGGACACGGCTTTTCTTGATCTCCTTGAGCTTGAAACAGGGCGCTGTCCACTTTGGCGGGTCGCCCGTGATCACTCTATGGATGGTAGTGCAATTGATGATATCAGGTTCCCGGCCCTGCAACCCAGTGATTTCTACGGATCAGGGTTTATTGCACCATCTTCTCTTGCTGGTGTTCGTTTCAGTCTGTTGAGGTTTATGCGGGGAATGTTAAAGAGAGTTTTCCTGAGAGTGGGTGAACGCGATAGCAAACACGGATAAGTCGCAGATGGTTGCGACCTGTTTACTTCTGTCGTTTATGCAGTCCTTTATTGCAGGAGAGAATCACGATAAAAACAGAGATGAGTAGTATTCCTCCACCCCATGTTACAAGAGAAAATATTTCAAAGAACGTGGATTCGTACCCTTTTACATAGTTTTTCACCAGACGGTAGGTGGGAAATATCCCTAGCGCCAGAACAATAAGCTCATATCCCATCGCACAAAAAAGAAAGAGAATTGCTCCGGGGCCCATTGCAGCCGTCTTATTCTCCGATTTAAAATCAGCAAAATAGGCGCCAAAGCCAAGCCCCATGCCAAGAATGGTCCAGGTAATGATCAGAGCAACAGATAATGAAATCCACCACATGGGGCCTGTTATCTGGAGGAATCTGTTGGAAATGGTGATAAGGATGCAGGTCAGGAGGGTAAATGGCAGGCTGTAAAAAAGGAACTTGTACCAGAGGTATCTTGCCAGTGAAAGAGGAGAACAGGCTATAAGATAAAAGGCACCTTTTTCGGCGCCAATGGCCGGGTAGACAAAGCGGGTGGCAAGAGAAGCTGCAAGAAATCCTGCCAGACCGATATTTGCAAAGGCGATGAGGTTGCTGATGTAATCTGCAGGCAGTGGAGAACGATCCAGTGGTAGCGCTTTGAAGTTGTAGAGATAGACGACAACCAATGCTGCAATCATAAACAGCTGGGACCATTCATTTGAATCCCTGGTGAATTGTTTGAGTTCTTTGCGAAAAAACCAGGCCCACCTCGAATGGAAGAGTTTGGGTGAGTGAAAAGTACGGTGTCCGCCAAATGATTCCTGGGATTTTGAAAAACCGGTAAAGAACAACCGTTCCATGGCGATTTCTCCGAGGAAAAAGAGAACAGGTGGAGTGGTCGGCAGCAGGGCTGTCAGCAGCCAGTCGATTTCTTGATCGAGGAGATAATCGGTTATAAGATTGGCAGCCCATCCGGCTGGAATCCATGGTCCGGCAGGGGTTGAAATGGCACTGAAATATTCGATGAACTGGCCGTATTGATCTGGGTTTACAAGATCTTCAGGGCGCATCATGCGAAATATTAAATAGAGGAAAAGGCCAAAACATAAAGAGAGATAGAGAACAATGTCTTTGGTTCGTTTTGCAGGAAAAAGGTAGACTATTCCAATGGTTATAAGAATGGCAAATGCGGATGCAATAAGTGCAACCGTCGGAATGGAAAGAAGAAGAAGTGGCCAGAAAAATGGCCCTGCGTGGAAAACCTGACCGTAGGCCCCAAAAACAGGTAGAGAAAAGATAAGAACCATCCAGGAAGTGTTGAGGCTGGTTGTAAAAAATCGCATCAGGAATATTTCACTGTGGGGGATGGGAGCTGCAAGTAGTATTTCATTGTCGCTTGAGAGGTAAATGGTCGATACGGCGGTAACCATGGAGGAAAAAATAAGCATGGCAAAGAGCGTAATCCAAAACATCTGAAAGATTTTGAGACTGAGGATTATTCCGAGTTCATTTTGTGCATGGAAATAACTTAACACCTTGAAAGTACCAAAATAAATAATCAGACAGACTCCACAGCCCATGCCTAGAATAGCAAGTGTGCGTGGGGGTATCCGGTTTTCGGGGAAAAACCTGTTGATACCTGTGCGCAGCCAGGGTTGGAAGAGGCGGAGTATCATGGTGTTATTTCTCTTTTTCTGTGCGAAGTGCCTGGATGATATTATGGAGTTCAGAGGCTCCAGTAAGCTCAAGAAACACATCTTCGAGATTGTTGCTGTTGTCTGTTCCCCTATCACGTATTTGAGTCATTGTACCGTCGGCGATGATCTTACCACGGACAATTATTCCGATACGATCGCATAGTTCTTCAGCTATTTCCATGGAGTGGGTGGAGAGAAAAATGGAGTGTCCCGATTGTGCCTTGTTTTTAAAAATCTCTTTGACGATTCGTGCACTTTTGGGATCCAGTCCTACCATCGGTTCATCAACTATTATCAAGGGCTGATTGAGCATGAAAATTGAGGTCATTATGAGTTTCTGGCGCATGCCGTGGGAATATCCTTCAATAAGGTGATCCTTCCAGTCAATCAGGTCGAACAGTTCGAGAAAATGCAGCGCTTCTTCAAGGGGAGCTGTTCCTGAAACATCGTAGAGACTGTTAATAAATGAGAGATATTCGTAACCGGTTAATTTCTCATAAAGGTAGGGGCGGTCAGGGATATAGCCCGTTCTGTTTTTACAGGATAGAGGGTGCTCGCGGAGATCCTGACCACAGATATGTATTGTGCCTTTTGTTGGTTGCAGGATGCCGGCAAGCATTTTGATAGTGGTTGTTTTTCCAGCACCATTTGGGCCGAGAAAACCGTAAATTTCACCAGTTGCCAGTTTCATGCTGATTGTGTCAACAGCTGTAAAATCGCCAAATATTTTTTCCAGTTGATCTATTTTTAAAACAGGGATTGTCATTGTTTTTTGTTTACCGTTCATGGTTATGGTCTGGGGATTGGTTCAATTGCCAGTTTGCCAAGTAAACCACCTATTCGTACCTGTTCCTGCATTTCTCCGAGGATAAATCGAATGTGGGTAAGGTCAGCTGGAAACTGATTTGTGGTTGAATCGACACTGATCCATTTTGAACCAAGGCATACCTCGTTCCAGGCATGATAATAAAAAGCGCCCCGGTTGAGTGTCACGCCTGCTGCAATTCTGGTGGGAATGCCTGCTGATCTTGCTAAAGCAGCAAAGAGCACAGCATGTTCGTTACAGTCTCCCTGTTTGCTGTTTAAAGTTGTGAGAGCGTCAGGCAAGCCGAGCACCGGCCTCTTGTCGATATTTTTGTAAATCCAATCACTTATTTGTTTGGCTTTTTCCAGTGGGGTGGTGGCATCATCTGTTACTTTTAGAGCAATTTTTTTGATTTCCGTGTGGTCAGATTGCACATAAGGCGACGGCAAAAGTGCATCATCTGCTCGGGGACATATGGCAGGTGATGTTTGTTCCGGAACCTGTTCGCCTGTAATTGTCAGAATATTATTAGTAAAAGATTGCCTTCCGCCTTCAAGATCAAGGTCAGCTCCTTCTGGCAGAGTGAGACGGTACTGCATTGATTCCTGCGAGATTGTATCAATTTTTCCCTGTAATTTTACTGCAACAGCAGAAAGGATCTCGTCGCCCCGTTCCAAACCATTTAGCGCCTTGAATTTTGGTTCTCTTAAAAAAACAAAACCTGCAGGTGATTCTTCTT
>Ga0256845_1002062_pt1 | contig 15000 bp, 11 predicted proteins | sample RiftiametaG_FD_189101 | JGI IMG/M metagenome (GOLD analysis project Ga0256845, IMG submission 189101) | Tube worm associated microbial communities from hydrothermal vent at the East Pacific Rise, Pacific Ocean - Riftia | ecosystem: Host-associated > Annelida > Integument > Unclassified ...
CAATGCTTTTGCTGAAAATAAAACAACTACTCAATCAGTTAATATGACTGAAGGCGAAACCATCGTTATTTTAGGTAAAGTACCTCGACCAATTGATGATGTATTTGGTGCAGCATCTGTCATTAATCGTGACACCGTAGATAAAGAACTCATTCACAACATAGCTGATTTAGTCAGATATCAAGCAGGGATCAGTATTGAAAATGCAGGAACTCGGTTTGGGCTATCCGGATTTAATATACGCGGCATTGGTGGAAACCGAGTAGCCACTGAAATTGATGGGATACCTGTAGCCGATCAGTTTGATATTGGTAGCTATTCAAATTCCAGTCGAAATTTTATTGATATTGATATCGTTCAGCAGGTTGAAATATTGAGAGGTCCAGCATCAAGCGTTTATGGGAGTAACGCAATTGGTGGAGTGGTTTCATTTGTTAGTAAAAAACCCATAGATTTACTCTCTCAAACGGACAGAGATTATTATGTTGGTTTAAAAGCCGGTTTCCATGGTGTGGATAATAGCAATCTGTTATCAATGAATACAGCATTTGCAAGTGGCCAATCAAGTGCCCTTTTTAATGTTAGCAGCACTAATGGTCATGAATTCGATAACAACTCTGAACCAGATGTTGTAAACGATGAGCAAGACTATCAAACCATCTCATTTTTAGCGAAATACTATTATGATTTGTCAGATAGAGATCAAATAAATTTAAGTATTGACTATTTCTCCCGAAAATCGAAAACAGAGGTTAAGGCTATATTGGGACTAGGAAGGTTTAGAAGTACAACGGGACTATTGGGTGATGATGAATCAAGAAAGTTAGGAATTGCTCTGTCCTATGAATTTGAATCAAATTTAACTTGGTTAGATGCCGGTGTTGTTCGAATTTTTCAACAAAAATCTGAAACTGAACAACTAACCGATGAAACTCGTTTTTCTAGAGGCACTAACTATGCATACGACCGAGATTTTTTCTATAAACAAGAAATTGATGGAGTAAGACTAAATTTCTATTTTAATATATCAACTTCATTTCTAGAGCATAGGGTTGGTTACGGTTTAGAGTGGAGCAATATAAAAATAACTGAATTAAGAAATGGTTTGCAAACTAACTTAGATGCTAATACAAGCACTAACATTATTTTATCTGAACAATTTCCATTAAGAGATTTTCCAATTTCAGCGATTAAAGAAGTTGGTTTTTACATTAATGATGAAATGGAGTTAGCGGGTACCAATTTTAGTTTTATTCCTGCAGTACGCTTTGACCAGTATCAACTTACTTCCACAGAAGATAACATTTATTTAGAAGATAACCCCAGCACGAATATCGTCAATATAAAAGAAAGTAAGCTAACTCCAAAATTCGGTGTTCAATATAAAACATCGGATCATGGGCGATTTTTTTTACAATATTTTGAGGGTTTTAGAGCTCCTCCATTTGAAGATGCCAATATTGGTTTAGATATTCCATTATTTAACATTAGAGCAATTCCAAATCCAGACTTAAAATCTGAGTCATCAGAAGGATTTGAATTAGGTTATAGAATATCATCAACTCAACACTTTTTTGATTGGATTGGTTTTTATACTAATTACGATGACTTTATTCAAACAAAAGTAAATCTTGGGTTTGATCCTGTTTCTGGTAGGGTTTTATTTCAGTCACAAAACATTGATAGTGCAAAAATATACGGAAGTGAATTTCAGTATACTTATCAAACTTCAAACTGGTTTAGCCGGAATGACAAAATTAAAGCTTATACCAGTTTATTTTGGAGCAAAGGTGAAAATGAAGATACACAGCAGTCACTGAACAATATCGATCCCAATCACGCTCTTCTTGGAATGACTTGGACTAGTTCAAGTCAAAAGTGGACACTTGCATTACATACTTCACTACATTCCGCTAAAAATGATATCGAAGAATCCGACGATCCTGCACAAAGATTATTTAAAACATCGGGTTATGGCATTGTAGATATCATTGCGAATTACCAAGTCAATAAAAGAATGAGTTTATCCGCAGCAATTTATAACATAGGAGATAAAAAATATTGGCGATGGTCTGATGTTGAAGGTTTAAACATTGATGATCCTGTGCTTGACACATTATCTGCAAGTGGAATTAATGTGGCTTTTCAAATAAAGGTAGATTTATAAACTAATCATTATACTGATTTAGATCAAATATTGTTTTTACTAGTCAGGCATTATAGGGGTGGAAAAAATTAAGATCGATGCACTACACAAATTTTTAATAGGAGGAATAAAGCCATGAGCGAAAAATTTACAAAAAGCATGGCAAGAAATATTTACTTTGGTGGGAGTGTCTTTTTCATTCTTGTATTTCTTGCTTTATCCTTTGATACGGTTCAACGATTACCAGAACGTGATCATCGAGAGAATATTACTGGATCGGTTGTTCTCGGAAAAAAAGTTTGGGAGGAGAATAACTGTATCGGTTGCCACACGTTATTAGGCGAGGGTGCATATTTTGCTCCAGAACTTGGCAATGTTTACATCCGTTTTGGGAACTCTAAAGAAGCTATTAAGGCATTCATCAAGAGTCGCCCTAAAAATGGTATTCCAGGTCGTCGTTCTATGCCTCAGTTTAATTTAACAGAAGAAGAACTAGATGGTATTGCAGATTTTTTAAAGTGGACTAGCGAAATTAATACAGCTAATTGGCCGCCAAACATTCAAGGGTAGGAGGGGAGCATGACAACTTTAGTTAAATATCAATCACAATTGGTCGCCAAACCTTATTTTATTGCGGCAATTGGTTTATTTATTGGTCAGATTTTATTTGGTCTTATTATGGGGTTGCAATATGTTTGGGGTGATTTTCTATTCCCTGAAATTCCCTTTAACGTCGCCAGAATGGTTCACACTAACTTATTAATTGTTTGGTTACTCTTTGGATTTTTTGGAGCTGCTTATTATATGGTTCCTGAAGAAGCAGAAAGGGAACTTTACAGTCCTAAATTGGCTATCGCTTTGTTTTGGATCTTTCTCGTTGCCGGAGCACTAACTATTTTAGGTTATCTTTTAGTTCCCTATGCGACACTTGCTGAAATTACAGGAAATGATCTATTACCAACCATGGGGCGAGAATTTTTAGAGCAACCAACCATTACTAAAATTGGCATTGTTGTTGTAGCTTTAGGTTTTCTCTTTAATATAGGAATGACAATTCTTGGAGGTCGTAAAACAGTTGTTAATATCATTTTATTAACAGGTTTAATTGGACTTGCCGTGATGTTTCTATTTTCCTTTTACAATCCGGAAAATCTAGTCCTAGACAAAATGTTTTGGTGGTGGGTTGTTCATTTATGGGTTGAAGGTGTTTGGGAATTAATACTCGCTTCAATAATGGCTTATGTGTTAATCAAAACGACTGGCGTCGATCGTGAAGTGATTGATAAGTGGCTATACATTATTGTTGCGGCTGCGTTGATTACTGGAATACTTGGAACGGGGCATCATTATTACTTTATTGGTACGCCCGAATATTGGCAACCTATAGGTGGAATATTTTCCGCGATGGAACCCATACCATTCTTTATGATGACTTTATTTACATTTAATATGGTTAACAAAAGAAGACGTGAGCATCCGAATAAAGCAACAGTATTGTGGGCAATGGGGTGTGGTGTAATGGCATTCTTAGGCGCTGGAGTTTGGGGCTTTATGCATACGTTAGCGCCTGTCAATTTTTATACGCATGGCACACAAATTACAGCAGCTCATGGTCATATGGCATTTTACGGAGCTTACGTGATGATTGTTTTAACCATCATCTCTTACGCAATGCCAATCATGCGAGGACGAGAAGCTAATTGTCAGAAATCACAAACAGTAGAAATGTGGTCTTTTTGGTTAATGACAGTCTCTATGGTTTTTATTACTCTATTCTTAACTGGTGCAGGAATTTTGCAAGTCTGGTTGCAAAGAATGGGTGAAGGGCAATCGTTTATGGTGGTGCAAGACCAACTTCAAGTATTTTACTGGTTACGAACAGTTTCCGGTGTAATCTTCATGATAGGTTTAGTCGTTTATGTATGGAGTTTTTTCATAACAGATGATGACGAAGCCTAGTTAAACTATAATGTTCCACTCTATTTGTAGGAGTATATTGAGTAACCATGCTCCTACAAGTTTTTACTTTATTATTCTTGAGAATTTCTTATGGATCAAAAAGTTAAATCTGCCGATAAAACCGATCCATTATTTTACCTTCCGCAAGATAATGAAATTCAAATATTTGAACACGCATTTAATAATCAGTTACCTGTTTTAATCAAAGGGCCAACTGGTTGTGGAAAAACACGATTCATCGGTTTTATGGCAAATAAACTCGGATTAAATTTAAATACAGTAGCATGCCATGATGATTTAACCGCCGCTGATTTAGTTGGTCGACATTTATTGGAAGGTGGTGAAACCGCTTGGCAAGATGGTCCACTTACTAAAGCGGTTCGGCATGGTGGAATTTGTTACTTAGATGAAATTGTAGAAGCAAGAAAAGATACAACAGTCGTCTTACATCCGTTATCCGATGATCGGAGAATTCTACCGATTGATCGAACCGGAGAATTACTTAATGCTCCTGATAATTTTATGTTAGTCGTTTCCTATAATCCGGGTTATCAAAATTTATTGAAAGGAATGAAACCATCTACAAGGCAGCGGTTTGTTTCTTTACGGTTTGATTATCCAAGGTTAGATGTAGAGATTGAAATAGTTTGTCGACAAACGGGAATTGATCAAACCCTAGCAACTCAATTAGTTGAGATGGCGGTGATGTTGAGGCAATTAAAAGATCACGATTTAGAAGAGGCTGTTTCAACACGTTTGATTATTTACACGGCAACGTTAATCAATGCTGGTTTAGATATTCCATCTGCTGTTAGAGCCGCGATGCTTGAACCCATGTCAGATGACCAATCAACGATAGAAGCACTTTATGAAGTGATTTCATTAAAGTTATAGTATATCTATTATGACACAATCGTTTACATAAATTATGGTGCCATCTAAACAACAGGAACTTAGAAAGCTGACCCAAACATTATTTTTTATTTTGTTTTGTGTTGCTCCAATATTTAATTTTTTTCGGTTCGATTTAGATGAAGGACATTTTTATCTATTAACTTTTCAATGGTCGATCGGAATTGGTGATGATTTGCCCATTGGTCAGCTTGCGATTAATTTACTAATCTATGGATTGATCCCTGTGATCAGCTTGTTGGCTACGGGATTTTTTCTATTTTATAAATATGGGCGGATCTATTGCGGTTGGCTATGCCCTCATTTTAGTGTTGTAGAAATCCTCAACGGGTTTTTAAGTAAAGCAATTGGTAAACTGTCTATTTGGGATGGCGAAGCACTACCAAAAATTCAAGTCGATGGTCGAATCAGAGATCAAAATAAAAAATGGTGGTTAATTGTTTTTCCATTCGCCATTTTAATGGCTTTTCTGTGGGCTGTTGTTTTAATTGGATACGTAATCAACCCTTATGAAATATTGTATGGATTAATCCATAATACGTTATCCTTTCCTAAACAAGTTTTTATTATTGTTGCGACGCTCATTCTTAGTTTGGAATTTTTGTTTACTCGTCATCTATTTTGTCGCTTTGGCTGTGCCTTTGGAATTTTTCAAAGTTTGGCCTGGATGGCAAATAGAAAAGGTTTAGTGATTAACTTTGATAAAAGTAAAGCATCACAATGTAAAAGTTGTGATAATTATTGCGATCATGCTTGTCCTATGCGATTAAAACCAAGAGGTATGAAGCGGCACATGTTTTCATGCACTCAATGTACTCAATGCTTAGATGCCTGTGAAACTTCACAGAAAGGTAAACCTGTTTTAAGTTGGAAACCAGGTAGCGAACAAGATAAAAATTCAGTCGCTATTCCTATCAACTTTCACAAGAGTCAAAAATAAATCCATGGAAGAATATGTAGGAAAAATTTGGCATAATGTCATTTCAAAATATTCTGATCATCATTTTCCAGAAGCGACGATTTTACTACAAGATTTGTCTACTAAGCTGGCAATTCAGTTTCACGTGTTAGGGGGTCATCCAAGTATTCAAATTATGCCGACACAAAGAACACTTTGGTCAGCTAAGCCATCTCTATTATCTCGTTTCGCAAACGCCGGAGATAAAACAGAACTTGCTTGGAAAGATAAAGAGTCTATTCGCCTTCCTAGCGAGATTGCAGTATTTCCATCGAAAGAATTAAATAGAAAACTCTATTTGTGGTTAGTTGTAATATTGAGTGTGACAAAAGAATCAAATAAAAACTGGTTGTTTGATAGTCAACAATGTGTTTTGAAAGCTTTAAAGAAATACCCAGGAATTGATAAAATTTACCGAGAACTAGTTGAAAATCATTTACAGTATCGAATAGAAAAAGCCTACGTTAGAAAATGTTTTTTTGAGGATGAATTATTAATCCGAAAAGCGTTAAATAATCCAGGATCTATTAATTCACCCATTTCAGATCCATTAATGCTTCCACCTGTACCGTTATGGTTGCACCCAACTCTTGTTCCTTCTAAATTAAAAATGAAAGCAAAGAAGTCACAGAAGCAAGATGAGGTAAAGCAAAAAGGCGTTAAAAAACTAAAAGAAAAACATCGCCGAAAGGGTGAGGTGGTTGATGATCCTGATGGACGAAGTGGTTTAATGGCTTTTAGGTTAGAAAGCTATTTTAGCTGGTCAGAATTTATTAACCTAGATCGAACTGCCGATGATAATGATGAAGATTCTGCACAACAAGCCGCTGATGATATGGATGTTATTAGTCTTTCAGAATCAAGTGACACAGTGGCTAGTCGAGTAAAGTTTGATTTAGATCTTCCCGCATCAGATTATGATGATAAGGTAATATTAGAAGGCATTCTGTTACCTGAATGGGATTTTAATAAACAAATATTGGTAGAGGATTATTGTGCATTAAAAATAATGCAGCCTAAAGGTAGCATGCCTTGTAATATTCCTGAAGATCTAGTGGGAAAAGTTAAAAACTTGAAAGCTCAGTTTGAAAATTTAAAACCAGAAAAACATTGGTTAAAAAATCAATATGATGGAAGTGAACTAGATTTAGATAACATTATTCGTTTTCAAACGGATGTGAAAAGAGGAAATACAAGTAATCCCCCAGGGTTATTTAAATCCCTTCAACATAATTCACGAGACTTGAGCTGCTTATTGTTGGCGGATCTATCGCTTTCAACTGATGCATGGGTTAGTAATGACGCACGGGTGATCGATGTTATTAGAGGATCGCTTTTTCTTTTTAGTGAGGCATTAAATGCTTGTGGCGATAGCTATGCAATGAGTGGTTTTTCTTCAGTTAAAAGAAATAATGTTCGTTATTATCAAATAAAAGAATTTAATCAAAATTTAGATAATACGATTAGAGGACATATCCAAGCGATTGAGCCGGGATACTATACGCGTATGGGTGCAGGAATTAGGCAAGCGACAAATCAATTATTAGAACAACAAACGTCACAGAAGTTATTGCTTATTTTAACCGATGGCAAGCCGAATGATCTTGATCGATACGAAGGTCGTTATGGAATTGAAGACACTAGAAAATCAATTCAAGAAGCGCGCCAGAAAGGGTTACAAACGTTTTGCATTACCATCGATGAAGATGCTAATCAATATTTACCTTACCTATTTGGTAAAGACAATTATATCCTCGTTAGAAAGGCTGAAGAACTACCTAAAAAGCTATTAAAACTGTATTCACAACTAACTAATTAGAGTTTCTGTCCCCAACCTAATTTAGTCCTTAATACTTCAAAATAATCATAATCTAAAGGATGTACTAAGCGCATTTGAATAGGATATTGTTTTATTCTTATTCTGTCACCTGGTGCTAGATCGATAATGACTTGACCATCACAACTTAATTTTGGATTGTGAGGATTGGTTTCTGAAATGACTATATCGATTACTTTGTGTTTGTTAACAGCAATTGGACGACTCGTTAGCGTGTGTGGGCACATTGGAACTAAAACTATAGTATCAGTTTGTGGGTCGAGAATCGGACCACCTCCAGATAGAGAATAGGCTGTTGAACCGGTTGGTGTCGAAACAATTAATCCATCAGAGCGTTGGCTGTAAACAAACTGCCTGTCCATATATAGTTCAAACTGAATCATTCTAGCGATTTCACCAGGATATAAAACAATGTCGTTTACCGCAGAGGAACTACCAATCGGTTTGTCATTACGGAATACTTCTGTGTGAAGTAAAAATCGATTTTCTAAACTGTATTTGCCTTCTAAAATAGGAGGTACTCTGGTTTCAACTTCGGTTGGTCTGATATCGGTTAAAAAACCTAAATGACCTCGGTTGATTCCTAGCAATGGAACTTGACTATCAATTAAGTCTCGTGCGGTTTTTAGCATGCTGCCATCACCGCCTACTACTATCACTAGATCGCATTTAGCACCCAGTTCTTCGAATGGAATTTGAGTTACCTTGTCACTGGCAGAAGCGGTTGGAAAAGAAATTGTCTCAGAATAAGGCATAAATATTTCTAAACTAAGAGCGCTAATCACGCCAATTAAGCTATCAATCGATTCTTGAGCTGCCTTACTACCGGGTTTGCCAGATAGACCAATTTTATTAAATGATTTTGAGTGAGGCATCGTTTTACCGTTGAGTCTTACTATTGGGTTTAACCAATGAGTCTTACCATTGTAATTAGGTATTTTTATCCCAATATAGCAAAGTCTAACTTATCTGAATATAATAAAGTCTAATTATTTTCGTTGATAATCCATCAATTAGCAAATATCTTTTAAATTCTAACAGAGTTGTAAATGAAAGAACGTGATTTAATATTAATGAAGTCATTGATTGAGTCCTATGTGAAACAGGGAACACCAATTGGATCTAAGGCTTTATTGCAATCGTCACATCTTTCAGTAAGCCCTGCGACCGTCAGAAACGTGATGGCAGATTTAGAAAGACAAGGTCTATTATTGTCGCCTCATACTTCGGCTGGTAGAATTCCAACGACTCAAGGGTTAAGAATTTTTGTTGATAAAATTATCCAAATTCGCTCACCAAAATCAGCATTGATTGATCATGTAAGAGCCAATCTTAACCCTAAACAAGACACTCGCACCTTGATAGGCACTGTTTCAAATTTACTTTCAGATATGACTCGAATGGCGAGTTTAGTGCAAATCCCAAGTCAACCAGTCAAAAAATTGCAGCAGATCGACTTTGTTCCGCTTTCGGATAACCGCCTATTAGTGGTGATGGTATTAGAAAATGACGAAATTCAAAACCGTGTGATTCAAGTCGATCGAGATTATCAGCGTGATGAAATCTCTCAAATGGCCGATTATTTGAATCAGCAGTTAGTAGGGCGTGATATTAACTCTGCACGACAAGAGTTATTTGGTGAAATGCTAAAAGAAAAGCAGCAACTTGATTCATTATTACAGAATGCTATTGAATTTGCCGAAAAAGGGTTTCAATCTTCTCAAGAGTTAACAGAACAAACAGACAACAGCTTTCATTTATCTGGCCAGACTAATTTGGTCTCAATGGCATCCCATGGACAACTAGATAATATTGAACAAATATTTTCTGCATTTAAGCAAAAACAACAAATTATGAGCTTACTTGACCGTTCGCTTGCTGCCGATGGGGTGAAAATTTTTATTGGTGAAGAGTCTGGCAGTCAAGGGCTGGCCGGTTGTAGTTTAGTGACAGCTCCGTACAAACAAGATGGTAAATCCGTCGGCGTTTTGGCGGTCGTTGGTCCTACGCGAATGCAATATGATAAAGTTATCCCAATTGTAGACGTAACGGCTAAAATGCTTTCGTCAGCGCTTGATAGTAAAGCTCGATAAGTCAGTTGAAATATCTCTAATCATCCCCATATTTCCATCAAATTCTGAAACTAACGATTATTCGTTCCATAATTAACGATAGTTGTGTGTACACCATTTATTTAGGAGTTAAAAATGAGCAATAACGAGGATATCAAAAATCCTGAAGCAGAATCTGCAGAGGTTGAATCTATAGATGCAAAGAACGTTAAAGAAGAGTCTACAGAATCAGACAACAATCAAGAGTCGTTAAGTTTAGAAGAGCAAATTACACAACTAACCGATTCGTTAGAGAAAGCCGAAGCCGAAGCAGCTTCTAATAAAGATGCGGCATTGCGCTCTAAAGCTGAAACTGAAAATATCCGCCGTCGCACTGAAAAAGAAGTTAGTAATGCTAGTAAATTTGCATTAGAGCGTTTTGCTAAAGAAATCTTAGGGGTTGTAGATAGTTTAGAAAAAGCGCTTGAATTGCCCATTGAAGACGACTCACAAAAAGCGATGCATGAAGGGATTGAGCTGACTTATAAACTAATGGTGGATACACTCAAAAGATTTTCAATTGAGCAAATTACACCTCTTGGAGACAACTTTGATCCAGCATTACACGAAGCAATGCTGATGCAAGAAACAGAAGAGCATGAACCAAATAGCGTTATGGCTGTTATTCAGCCTGGTTACCAGTTAAATGGTCGGTTAATTAGACCTGCTAGAGTGATTGTGGCAAAAGGAAAAACAGCATCAATAGATGAGAATGTATAAAAAATAACCGGTTTTAGGTGCATGCTCTCTTGAAATAATTTTGCAAGCCCCCAGATATAGGGCAAGTCAATAAAACACTTATTTAAATGCTTTTGAAAATACTGAAACGGTAAAAAGCCTTCAGTCAAAATATAAAAAGCTAACTTAACAAATTTTGGAGAAAGACCATGGGAAAAATAATTGGGATCGATTTAGGAACAACTAACTCTTGTGTATCAGTACTTGATGGTAAAGATTCACGAGTAATCGAGAATGCTGAAGGCGCAAGAACCACACCCTCTATTGTTGCTTATGCACAAGACGGTGAAGTTTTAGTCGGTCAATCGGCAAAGCGTCAAGCGGTGACTAATCCAACTAACACTTTATTCGCAATTAAGCGTTTAATTGGCCGTCAGTTTGATGACAAGGTCGTACAAAAAGATATCAGCATGGTGCCTTACAAAATTGTAAAAGCTGATAATGGCGATGCGTGGGTTGAGGGAAATGGCAAAGCAATGGCTCCTCCTCAAGTCAGTGCTGAAGTTCTTAAAAAAATGAAGAAAACAGCCGAAGACTTTTTAGGTGAAACAGTGACTGAAGCGGTTGTTACTGTTCCGGCTTATTTCAATGACTCACAACGTCAAGCAACTAAAGATGCGGGTAAAATTGCCGGCTTAGAAGTTAAACGTATTATTAATGAGCCAACAGCTGCAGCGTTAGCTTACGGTATGGATAAAAGCCAAGGCGATAAAACAATTGCTGTATACGATTTAGGGGGCGGTACTTTTGATATCTCAATCATTGAAATTGCTGAAATGGATGGCGAGCATACCTTTGAAGTGTTATCGACTAACGGTGATACATTCTTAGGTGGTGAAGATTTTGATATGCGTGTTATTGAATTCTTAGTTGCTGAATTTAAAAAAGAAAGTGGCATTGATTTAAACAATGATCCACTGGCGCTTCAACGTTTAAAAGAAGCGGGTGAAAAAGCTAAAGTTGAGCTTTCTTCAAGTACTCAAACTGATATTAATTTACCCTATATCACGGCTGATGCATCAGGACCCAAGCACTTAAACATCAAGTTAACTCGAGCTAAATTAGAGTCATTAGTTGATGACTTAGTTGAGCGTACATTAGAGCCGCTAAAAATTGCGATTAAAGATTCAGGGCTTAATGTTTCAGATATTGATGATGTTATTTTGGTTGGTGGTCAAACACGTATGCCTAAAGTGCAAGAAACAGTGACTAACTTCTTCGGAAAAGAGCCAAAGAAAGATGTTAATCCTGATGAAGCCGTTGCAATGGGAGCCGCTATTCAGGGAGCAGTTTTAGCGGGTGATGTAACAGACGTATTATTGCTAGATGTTACTCCACTGTCTCTTGGTATCGAGACAATGGGTGGTGTTATGACTAATTTAATTGACAAAAACACTACTATACCAACTAAAGCTAACCAAATTTTCTCAACCGCAGAAGATAATCAAGGTGCGGTAACGGTACATGTTTGTCAGGGCGAGCGAAAAATGGCAGCACAAAACAAATCATTAGGTAAATTTGATTTAAGTGATATTCCACCAGCACCACGTGGAACGCCACAAATTGAAGTTAACTTTGATATTGATGCAAATGGTATCTTAAATGTTAGTGCAAAAGATAAAGCGACAGGTAAAGAGCAGTCTATTATCATTAAAGCTTCATCTGGGTTATCGGATGAAGAAGTCGAGCAAATGATTCGTGATGCTGAAGCACATGCCGAAGAAGATAAGAAGTTCCAAGAAATGGTGGAAATTAGAAACCAAGCGGATGGTTTAATTCATGCAACTAAGAAAACCATGGGTGAAGAAAAAGTCACTTTTGAAGATGGTGAAAAAGAAGCCATTGAGCAAGCGATTACAGATTTAGAAGGCGCGCTTAAAGGTGATAGTAAAGATGAAATTACCGCTAAAACTGAAGAGCTAACTAAGTCATCTCAAAAAATGGCAGAGCGTATGTATGCAGCAGCGCAAGCTGAAGCCGGAAAAGCTCAAGGAGCACCGAGTGAAGAGCCACAAGCTGAAGAGTCAAATGCAAACGATGATGTAGTTGATGCTGAGTTTGAAGAAGTGAAGGATGAAAAGAAGTAATTATTAGGCAAAATAAATGCTTCTTTAGCTTTAAAATAAGTTTTATCTGACGCGGGGCTTACCCCGCGTTGTTGATCTAAAAGAAAGAGAAAAAACATGTCACAAAAAGACTATTACGAAATTCTTGGCGTTAGTAAATCAGTTGATGAAAAAGAGCTGAAAAAAGCTTATCGCCGATTGGCAATGAAATACCATCCTGATCGAAACCCCGACTCAAAAGATGCTGAAGAAAAATTTAAAGAAGCAAAGCAAGCTTATGAAATCTTAAACGATCCACAAAAGCGTCAAGTCTATGATCAATACGGTCATGCAGGTGTTGATCAGAATCAAGGTGGATTTGGTGGCGGAGGTGGTCAACAAGGTTTTAGTGATATTTTTGGTGACGTGTTTGGTGACATTTTTGGCGGAGGTGGCGGTGGTCAAGGTCGAGGCGGTCGTCAAAGACAGCGTCGTGGCTCTGACCTTCAATATAACCTAGAGCTGAGTTTAGAAGATGCAGTAAAAGGCATTAAGAAAACTATCAAAATCCCAACTTATGTAGCGTGCGAACCATGTAGCGGAAGTGGTGCAAAGAAAGGTTCTAGCTCTAGTCAATGTGGTACTTGTAAAGGCGTTGGACAGGTCAGAATGCAGCAAGGTTTCTTTTCGGTGCAACAAACTTGTCCTAGCTGTAATGGTCAAGGTACAGTAATAAAAGATCCTTGTAATAGTTGTTCTGGTGAGGGACGTGTACGTAAAGAAAAAACACTTTCAGTAAAAATTCCAGCAGGTGTTGATACGGGTGATCGAATTCGTTTAACGGGTGAAGGTGAAGCTGGTGGTGCGGGAGCAATTGCAGGTGATCTTTATGTTCAAGTTCATGTTAAAGATCATACAATATTTGATCGAGATGGCGAGCATTTATATTGTGAAATGCCGATCAGCTTCAAAACAGCCTGTATTGGTGGTGAATTAGAAGTGCCAACCTTAGATGGAAAAGTAAAATTAAAAATCCCTGCAGAAACACAAACAGGACGAATGTTCAGAATGCGGGGCAAAGGGATTTCTCCAATGCGTGGAGGTATGAGAGGTGATTTACTTTGTCGAGTTGTTGTAGAAACGCCGGTTAATTTGAATAAAGAGCAGAAAACTAAATTGACCGAATTTGACGATTACCTGAACGGTAGTAAAAAACAGCATAGCCCTAAATCAAGCAATTGGTGGACAGGTGTTAAATCCTTTTGGGATGAAATGACTCACTAGTTTTTTTGACTTTGATTTAATACCTTACCCAATACCAAAAACGTCCCAGTTTTTCATGCAAAGCGCTGTGACTTTCATAAAGCGCTTTTGCAGAAGGAAGGTAATCTAACCAACTTCCATTTTCATATTCAAAAACGGTTGGGGCTGGGATGATAGTCAGTCCCGTTTTTTCAAACTCAATTTTTGCTCTGTGCATATGAGTTGCGTGGGTGACCAAAAGAATTTCGGTTATAGCGCTTTCTTTTAATATCTTTGCGGTAAACTGTGCATTCTCCGCAGTATTTTTACTTTCAGTTTCTATCCATTTTGGCGGTATATTAAAAGCAGATAACATGGTCTGATTCATCAAAACACTTTCTGCGGTTGCTTCTCCTTTAACACTACCACCTGATAATAAAAGTGGGAACTTGAGTTTTCTATGTAACCATGCGCCGTATTGCAATCTTTGCAGGGTCACTCGACTGACCGTGTCGACCTCTCCGTATTCAGGCGCAGAACTGCGTCTTCCTCCTGCTAATATAACAATCGCAATGTCTTCTCTTTCGAGTTTTTCAAAAGATTTAATTTGCTTTAGAGATAGGTAACTTTCAGTTTGCAGGTTAATGGTTAGCTTTTTTGCAACTATAGGTAGACTAAGTAATAGAAAGGTTGAGATCGCAAAAATGATAGTTAAAGAGGATATCTTTTTATATTTTTTACGTATAAAAAAGGCACCAAGTCCAAGCAATAAATTAATACCTGGTGGTAAAAAAATTAGGTTAGATAATTGACTAACAAAAACTTCAAATGACATGCATTAAATCCTTTGTTGACGTTCAAGTTAGGATTATACACTAATGACGGCATTATCTTAGTAGATGCGGATTTGGGCTAAATGGTATAACTCACACTCCGCCCCAAACACTCAAACAAAATTCTTTTTTGTGCGAGATAGATCACACGAATATCAGCAATAGATCAAACAACCTATAGTGAAAAGATCACAGCATTCTTGTAAATTGTCTGAAATA
>Ga0256845_1002063_pt1 | contig 14997 bp, 13 predicted proteins | sample RiftiametaG_FD_189101 | JGI IMG/M metagenome (GOLD analysis project Ga0256845, IMG submission 189101) | Tube worm associated microbial communities from hydrothermal vent at the East Pacific Rise, Pacific Ocean - Riftia | ecosystem: Host-associated > Annelida > Integument > Unclassified ...
TGGAAATTGTCATTGCCTTGGGTTTATTTTCTGCGGTGGCGGTTTCTTTGGTGAAGGCTCTGCATATGACGAGCCGCACGGCGGTGCTGATTCAGGAGGAGATGCAGATCGAGCTCATTCTGCGGAGTGCGATGACGGAGGCGTTGAGTCGTCCCAGTTTGGAGGAGGGGAGTGAAGCGGTCGATTACACCGAAATCACGGGTGATGATCATTCCTTTTTTAATGGGGAGATCGAAACAATTATCGAGCCATTGGAGCTTGAAAATGAAGACGGGCAATTGCTGCAGAAGATGTTTCGGATCGAGGTGGTATTCCACTGGCAAACCGAGGACGGGTGGCAGGAGCAAAGTGCTGAGACTTGGCGTTATGCCGATCTTTATAAAAAGTAAAATTCTGTAAATCATGTTAATCCTGTCAAAGAAAACCACAAGACAACGGCGTGTTGGCTTCACATTGCTGGAGGTGGTGATTGCTTTGGGGTTAATGGGGATGTTGGTGGGCATGATTTTCCGAGTGGCGCAGTCGTCGATGATGCTGAGTCAGACGGTGATCGATGAGCAGAATGCGACGATGGAGCGCAATGCGTTTTTTAGTCTCCTCAAAAACCACTTCGAGCAGATCCCAGGGAATGCGGTGATGCGATTGGAGAGTTTTGATGCCAGTAGTCAGCGTCAGCTCTTCACCCTGACTTTTCAAAATGTGCCGATGTCGTTTAACTGGGGAGAGACTCCCATGACGGCGGAGTCGTTGCAGCTGGCGACGGTCGAGCAGCGGGATGGGTTTATCGATGTTGTTTTGCGGTTTTATGATGTAAAGATTCTGGACGATTCGACATCGGTGGGGAATGAGGAGGCCAAGCCAGTGGCGGAGATTGTGTTGATTGAAGACCTTTGGGCGTGTGATTGCGAGGTGGTGAATGGTCGCACATTAGAGCAGACATTGGACTGGGATAACACAGGGAAGTTGCCGTTACAGGTGAAGTTTTATTGTCGGTTTGAACCCACGGCGGATATTGTGCAGCAGACGTTCTGGGTGGTGCCTAAACAGAACCCAGAGGGGGTGATGCGCGAGATTATGCAGAAGAATCCTGCTGGACCGCAGGATGGCATTCAGGTGGAAACACCTGATGATGGAGGGGGTGGCAATGGTGGCACAACTCAGCCGCCGACGATTGATGTGCGTCCACCTACCTCGAACTCAGGATCGCCGACTCCCATGCCTGGTCGGTAACTAATAAAAAGCACCATGAATCATCAACCAAGATCAACCAACACCGCCTCCGGGAGCGCGCTTATCGCCGTGTTCTGGATTATGGCGATATTGTCGTTGGCGGTTTTTGCGGCGGTGCGGGTGGTGTATCATGATGCCGATGTGGCAGCTTCCCAGATCAATGGTTTTGATGCGCTTCAAGCGGCTGAGCGTGGTATTGCGGTTGCGGTGAATCCTGCGGTGAAGGATAATATGGAGCCATTGCTCGATTGGTCTGACGAGTCTCTGAATATTTCGTATAAAGCCCGCATCACATCGGAGGCGGCGCTGTTTAACATCAACGTGATTCTGATGCGCAAAGATAAACAGCTGCTTACTGATATTTTTACCGACTGGGGGTTGGCGCTTCAGGATGCGCAGATGCTGGTGGATAATCTCACGGATTGGATTGATGGTGGTGATCTGACGGAGCTTAACGGAGCTGAGGTGGATTGGTATGAATCACAGGGTCGGCCCAATCACCCGTTTAACCGACCGTTTTACAACCTTGATGAAATGCGACTGGTCAAGGATATGGTGCTTCTTGAGCAGGCGAATCCTCATTGGCGGAAGTGGTTTACGGTTTGGAATCAGGGTAAGCTGGATGTGAATGAAGCCAAAGCTGAACTGATCGCGGCGGCAGCGGAGGTCTCGATCGATGATGCTCAGAATCTTGTGGACCACGTTCTTGGGCCGGATCGTGAACGCTACACCGAGGACGATCAGAAAGTGAACTCCGTCACAGAGGCTCTTACGCTACTGGGTGTCTCAGATTTTCAGGCACCGATGGTTTCACCCCGATTGACGCATAAGGATGAGACCACTCGTATCGTCAGTGACGGCCGGGCCGGGCCGGTCAAGCGGCGCATCACCTTGATTCTTAAAAGTAGAAAAGGGCAGCCCGCCATTCTTGAGCGGAAAGAAGAAATTATTCCTTGAACAAATCTGGGGCTCTGGCATCGCTTTCCCCGTTAATTATCCATCCTTAACCATTAAGCATTTTTGAGTAAAAAAATTGATAGCATTCTGTTGCTTCCCGGCCCCGACGGCTGGGAGCTCTGGCAGGGAACCCTCGAGCAGGGGTTTTCGCAAATCCTGGAGTCTCATCCCAACCGGGCATCTGAGCTGGAAAAAATCCCTGCGGGTAATCTTCTGATGGGCTTCCCCATCCGTGAGGCTCTGGCAATTCCTTTCAAAGTGCAGACTGATGATGAATCGATGTTCGAAGATCTCGCTGCCATGCAGATGGAAAAAATCGGAGTGCGTCCCGAGGTGGATGCCGGTCAGTTGACCGATGTTTTTTCTGCGGGTCACGCGAATGGTGAGACCACCTTGCTGAGTGTGGTTTTGGCTCCGCCGGAAGAGGGGTCCATGCCGCCACGTGCTCCGAGTGAGTTTGATATTTCAGCTCGGTTTTTCCCGATGGTTGATAATGCGGTGACTCTTTGGTGCGAGCTGGGGCGGTGGGTATTTGCCGTCGTTTGCGGTGGGCGTTTGACGTATTTTCAATCATTGCCTGGCACAGGAGTGACTGGGGATGCCGTGCGCGATGTGAAGCTGGCTTTGAATCAGCTCAGGTTGCAGGGGGTGAGTCTGAACATCGAAAAGGCGATTGTCTGGGGCAGCGGCGGCGCGAACGAGCCAAGCGAAGAAATGATTCGCGATTTTTCCAAGTCTCTTGGAGTGAGCGTGAGTGTGGAGCCCAAGCCCTCGCCCGTGCCGCCACGCCCCATCAGCAAGCTTGTCCCAGCGGATGTGCGGGCAGAGCAGCGGATGAAGGCTGAGCGGATCAAGCGTAACCTGGGAATTGCGGCAATCGTGCTCGTCTATCTTGGGTTGGTTGCTTATTTTGGTTATGAATATTGGCAGGTGAATCAGGATTTAAAAAATCAGACAGCTGAACTGGAGTCAATCCGCGTTGAGCATGGCGATATTGGTATTTTTAACGACGAGTGGGACCAGTTGGCTCCGGTGGTGGATAGTCAGCGATGGCCGCTGAACGTGCTCTTTCGTAGCGCGAGTTTGATTCCGCTGAGGCAGGATCTTCGTTTTACGCACTTTGAAGCTGAGGCTGGCCACGTCACCATCCGTGGAGAGGCTGCCGATATCAAGCAAACCAGTGCTTATGCGGAGAAACTCAGACGGGGTCTGTCGGATTTTGATTGGAATCTACCTCCTGCGGAGCCGGATGCTAAAACAAACCGGTGGAAATTCAACTACGAAGGCACTTTGAAAGGGGGCGAGCTAGAGCTATGAACGATCGCGAAAAGAAACTAATCGTCATCCTTTTTGGAGCGGCATTGATCATTGTCTCACTTTTTGGATACACCTCAATGAGCGCGGCGCTGCAGAAAAAACGTGTGGAGCTTAAAACGGGTGCTGATGAACTGAAGCTGAAATACTCGCAATTGGACGAGGCGAACGCGCGCATGGCCGAAGTAACATGGCTGGCTGAAAATATGCCAGCTGAGGGGGCTCATGCCAGCATTGGCGCTGATCTGGCGACATTCACTGAGCAGAGTGCCAAGAAGCAACGGATCGATATCAAGAAACGGCCTAGTCCACAGCGCGAAGACGAAAATGAAATGGGAGACTTCCGGAGTGCTGTGGTCAAGGTGCAGGTGAACTGCCGTGATGCGGAGCTCTACCGCTGGCTGTGTGATCTTCAGAATCCTAAAAAAGCGCGGGCTATCACTTACCTGAAAATCACCCCGCCGCGAGACGATAAAACTCGGATTGATTGTAGCTTGGAGGTGACCCAGTGGTTCACACCACTTTCTGAAGATGATGAAGACCTCGTCAACGAATAATCCTGCTCAAACAGACAAAATTTCCCGCCATTGTCATTAGTTTTATTGTAACTACCTCCTCGATTTATCATGCGCTTACTGAATTCCATCTTCCTCGCTACGTTCTTCACCTCAATGGGTTGCTTGTCAGCCAAGGTTCCCGAGCAGCCACGAGTGATGCAGTATTCCCGCCTTTGGACAGCTTCTCCCTTTACCATCAAGCCAACGGCAGGGCCAATTACTCAGACTTCTCCTCTGGAGCGTGACTGGATGCTTGGTAGCATTCGCCCCTGCAAGGATGGTTACGCGGTGACTTTGATTAATAAAAAAGATCGGAAAGATCGTATTCGTTTTCTTCCTGGGTTTTCTTCCGGCGACTTTAAATTGCTCGAGGTGAAGCAGGACCCGAACTCCTATAAACAGTCCAAGGTTCTCGTGAGCAAAGGTGGTCAGAAAGGGTGGATTAGCTACGATGAAAAACTGATCAAGGTCCGCGTGGCTGCCGGGTCCAAAAAAACAGTTAAAAAACTTTCCCGCCGAACCATCGCCAAGCCCGGCTCGCATCGCAGCTCACCTCCTGTTCCCGGGAGAAGTGGCAGCAGTAAAAAAACGGCTCCTCGGGTGCGTCACGTCCCACGCAAATAATCCTCATGCTTCATCGCTCTCACTTTTCACCCATTTATATGAAATCATTTATTTCCGCACTTCTCACTCTGAGTTTCACTCTGAGTCTGCCGATTTTTGCGCAAGCGCCACCTGTTCCCGGTAAGTCGATTAAACCCACGACTGGACCAGTCTCTCCTGAAGCGACTCCAGCAGCGGTGAAAAAATTACCAGCGCCTGTGGTTAAGCCGCCAGTGCCTAAAGTTCCCGTGGTTGACCCCAAGGCAAATCCTGTTGTTCCGAATGTGCCTCTGGCAGCTCCTGCCGTTCCTGGCGTGCCGGCGATGAAGAATGCCGTAGGGCATAATCAATATGATCCAGATGCTTTTGCTGTCACTCGTGGACAGGTGATCGATGGTAGTAACTGGGATGACCAAGGGGTGGCTGATGCCTATCACGATTACACGGGGAAACGTGTGCTGCTTAGCTCTTCGACTCAAAACCTTGAAATTCGATTCTATCAGCGTGGGCCGCTCACTAACTCGGAAGCGGCTATTTTGTTGGAGAAAATTCTCGGTATGGAAGGATACGCTTTTGTGCCCAGCGGCGCAAACGAAGTGAAGCTTCTTCCCAAAGCGCAGGGATCGGGGGCCAACGCTCCCGAGGAATATGAAGACATCATTGATGACCCTAATGACATTCCTGCCGGGGATGCCTACATTTCCTACTTCATGAGGCTGAACTTCATCAAACCTGAAGAGGCGGTGCGCACCTTCACTCAGAGTATTCACGGTCTGGGGCCTGGGGCGAAGATCGCACCCGTGCCCAATGCCTCAGCCATCATCATTACCGGAAAGGCGGCGTTTGTTCGGAAGTTACTCAATCAAAAGTATTACATTGATGTGGCCGCTGGAAATGTGAGCACGGTCTGGGTATCGCTGAAATATGCGGATGCTGAAGATGTTGCGGCGACTCTCAATGAAATCATGAATGCCCAGCAGCAGCGCAAGACGACAGCCGGGGTGACCACAGCGAAAGCTCGCACCAACAGCCCTCCTGTTCCCGGTGCTCGGGCTAGTAAATCGGCCTCTTCAGGAGCTTCATCCGCCGGTGAGGATATTCCCGTGCAGATTGTGGCCAGCCCACGGCTCAATAAACTTTTCATCATGGGGCGTCCTGTGGATATCGTGTTTGTCGAAGGTTTGGCTCGCGAGTTCGATGCTCCGCCAAACAGTAATAACTTTATTAAGCGGAAGCTACGTTTCATGATTGCGAGTGATTTCTTGCAGGTGGCTGCCGATGCGCTTGCCGCAGTGGAGCCCTCAAGCACCGGTCAGCAAGGTGGAGGCCGCAGCAGTAATAATCGACAGACTAGTCAGAATCGGAACCAAAGCTCCAATAATAACAGGTCCAGCGGTAGCTCCGGAGGTGGAGCTGGCGGCGTAGAGTCCGTGCAGGAATTCTCAGTGAGTGATGTGCCTGAGTCCATGGTTGTGGGGAAAACATTTATCGTCGCTGACAACTTGGCGAACAGTATTCTGGTTCAGGGACCTCCTGAGAGTTTGCGGATTGTTTCTGATTTGATTGATAAGCTGGATGGTCGTCCGCAGCAGGTGATGATTTCCTGTGTGTTTGGTGATATGTCTGCTAGGAATACCAAGGGACTCGGTGTGCAATGGGGCGCAGTTTCCAATGAAGGTGGCAATGGAAGTAGTAGTCTAGGGGCTGGCTCCATTAATGTGGATCCAAAGAACCCATTGGCCAGTTTGGTTAATTTGGGAACTACGGCTGGATTAACAGCAGTTGGAGGCGGTGGATTGAATCTTTACGGTCAGATTGATAATATCACGGCCGCCATCAGGGCCTTGGAGTCGAACTCAGACTTTAAGGTGTTATCGCGTCCCACGGTTTACACCGCCAACAATCGCAAGGCGGTTATTTCATCGGGGCAACGGATCGCCGTGCCTACCAATACTTTTACGAGTGGCGGCAACGTTGGAGGTGCAAGCCAAAGCACGAACATCGAATACCGTGATGTTTTGCTACGCTTTGAGGTGGTGCCGTTAATCAACTCTGCAGAGGAGGTGACATTGCGCATTTCCCTGCTGAACGAGGCCATTCAGGGAAAACAGCGTATTGATGGAAATGACATTCCTACGATTGTAACTGAGTCGATTTCTACGACGGTGACTATTCCGAATAATTCAACTATTGTGTTAGGTGGTTTGGTGACTGAGCGCGTCGATAATACGACTTCTGGTGTCCCTGTGTTAAGTCATATTCCATTATTGGGTCGTTTGTTCCGAAGCGATTCCAAAGAGGTGGAGCGTAGGGAGCTTTTGATCTTTATGCAGCCTCAGATTATTTCAGGTGAGCCTTCTCGCGCTGCGGCCGCTGCGGATACCGAAAGCCGTTACAAAGTAACTCAACCATTGCGTGAATTTGCAGATGGTCCCGAGGTGCTTCCTTCAAAGTATAGCTCTAAAGATGCTCTTCCTGAGCCCACGACTCAAACGAATCGTTCGGGCTTGCGTTATCCTACGCGGAGGTAGGTTCCCGACGATATGAACCGAGTCGTAGTTATCAACGTGGTAGGTCTAACCAAAGGTTTGATCGGCGAGCATACGCCATCGATCTCGGCGTTTGCAAAGTCGGCTCAAATATCATCGTTTCCTCCGGCCTTTCCTGCGGTGACCTGCACCGCGCAGTCGAGTTATCTCACGGGGCAGAATCCTGGCAGTCACGGGGTTGTGGGCAATGGATGGTATGATCGGGAAGCGGCTGAGGTGAAGTTCTGGAAACAGAGCAACCACATCGTGCATGGTGAAAAAATCTGGGATGTGCTCCGGCGCGAGAATCCGGAGTTCACCTGTGCCAAGATGTTCTGGTGGTATAACATGTATTCTTCTGCGGATTGGTCGGTGACGCCGCGGCCGATGTATCCGGCGGATGGTCGGAAGGTTTTTGATGTGCATACGCAGCCGATGGAGATGCGTGAGGCGATGAAGTCGGACCTTGGTGACTTTCCGTTCCCTTCATTCTGGGGGCCGGCAGCTGGGATCGATTCTTCGAAGTGGATTGCTCAGTCAGCGATGTGGATCGAAGAAAAACAAAAGCCGACGCTCAATCTCGTTTACCTGCCGCACCTTGATTACTGTTTGCAAAAGTTCGGTCCGGATGCTCCTGAAATCATTCCCGAGTTGCGGGCGATTGATGACGTGGTGGGGGAGTTGATTGATTTTTATCAGCAAAGAAACGTCGAAGTGGTGCTTCTCTCTGAGTATGGCATCTCGAAGGTGAGTAAGTCGATTCACTTGAATCGTGAGTTTAGAAAACGTGGCTGGATTCAGGTGAAAGATGAGCTGGGGCTGGAGACGCTTGATGCCGGAGGCTGTCGAGTTTTTGCGGTGGCTGATCATCAGATTGCTCATGTTTACGTCAATGATTCCTCGATCCGTGAGGAGGTTCTTGAAATGTTGGGTGAGGTGGACGGCGTGGAGGAAGTTCGAGTTTCTTCAGAAGTTTGGAGCGATGGTGTTGCTACGGGAAGAGCGGGGGACTTCATCGCTGTGGCTGATGCTGATGCTTGGTTTACCTATTATTACTGGGAGGATGATGCCTTGGCTCCTGACTTTGCGCGTTGTATCGATATCCACCGCAAGCCCGGATATGATCCTGTTGAGCTTTTTGTTGATCCAGAAATTTCGATGCCGAAAGCGAAGATAGCGGCCTTTCTCATGAAGAAGAAGTTAGGCTTCCGAGCGTTGCTGGATGTGATTCCTCTGGATGCTGGTTTGGTCAAAGGCTCGCATGGTAGGGATAAGGTGCCGGAGTCTGAGCAGCCGGTGTTGATCTCCCGATCCACGATGGCTGTTTCCTGCGCAGAAGATGTCTTTGGGGCGATCTGTCAAGCCGTCCGGCTCGCGGCCTCAAAATAAAACAGACAAATCGCCTAAAATAGGGCATTTTATTTTCAGATGGCAGACATGGCAGGGAATCACGCAAAGGCATGGAGGGGCTGGCTCAAGGAGCACGGCTCTCGTCTTTACATGTATGCACGCCAGCGATGTTCTTGTCGGGAAGATGCTGAGGATATGATTCAGGATGCTTTGGTCCGACTCTGGCATTACCAGGAAGAGCGTGAAAATGTGCCGCCGGATCTGCCGCTGGCCTATTCCGTCCTGCGCTTTGTGGCCATGGATCACGGCAAAAAGCAGGGGCGTAAAAAACGTAAGGAGGAGGCTATTATTTTTCTCCACGATAGCGATGAATACTGGTCTGACTCCAGCGCCGAAGACGATGAGGAGTCGGTCATCCTTCGCCGGGCTGTCGATGAGCTTGGCGAAAAGCTGAGGGAGGTGGTGACTCTGAAAATTTGGGGTGGCCTGACCTTTAATGAAATTTCTCAAACGATGGCGATTTCACCCAATACCGCAGCATCGAGGTATCGGTATGCGCTCGAGCAACTTGAGCGGAAATTAAAAAACATCCAACAATCACGTCATGAAGCCGGTTAATTCAATCGAAGAAAAGCTTCGCCGCCTAGTGCCACCAGCGCTCAGTGAAGAAGGTCAACTCCGTCTGGAAGAGACGGTGGATCGGCTTGCGGGTGTCCAGAGTGAAGGTGAGTCCTCAAACCGCTCAGAGGTTCGGTTTTTCGCATGGCCATGGAAGGCGGTGGCTGTTGTTGCCGCTCTGGCTATTCCCGTGGTCATGCTTCAGTCCTATGATCCGGATGACACGGATCGGTCGCTGGCGCAGGTCGACGTCCCTATTTCTGCAGATCAGTCGGCTCAAATGATCGCTCAAAAGGTGTGGCCTGAAGAAATGCTTCTACTCAGATCGACCAAGCTCATCGATGCTCAGGTGGACGATGGCCTGATCGTTCCCGTCAATGGATCGGCGCCGCATTATCGTTATCGCTATCGTGTGGTTGATGAAGAACGGGTGAGGGATCCTGAGACGGGGACCGTGGTCACCTTGCGTCAGCCTCGTCAGGAAGTGGTGACTATTCCCGTGACCCAATTTTAATCGTAGAACTATTTATAATGAACGTGATGAAATCAATTTTGTTGAAAATGACGGCGCTAACGTTTGTCGGCATCGGTTTGGCTGATGTGGACGCTCAGGTTACGGCGGGTGCACCGCTTCCTCCTGTGCCGGGGGCTCCACCTCTGCCGGGTGCGACTTCTCCCGCTTCATCGACGCTGATCAAAGTGAGTCTCGGCGTCAGTGTTATCAAACCTAGCTCGGCGCTCTATTGCCAGTTGCCCCTATTGCCCTCAGGCAGTGGATTCCTCCTTAAAACCGTGACTCCGAGCGGGACCGCTGATGTGGCGGGGTTGAAGCCGATGGACTTGATCTGGAAGCTGGGTGATCAGCTGCTCATTAACGAAGCGCAAATGATGGTTCTTCTTTCGCACAATCGCCCGGGTGGTAAGTTGAAGGTGAGTTATTTTCGTTCAGGTGTCGCCAAGGAAGCTGAGTTAGATCTGCAGCCATGGGTAGCCGGTTCACCTCATCCAGACGTCTTGGCGATGGCAACTCCTCTTCCACCAGTGTTGCCGATGCGGGTGATTAGTTACGAGGATCGTTCTGCTTCGATCAGTGATAAGACGGGAACGGCAACGCTAACGTATCGCGAAGGTAAGCCTTGGCTTCATGTTGAGTCCTCTCAAGGAGTGGAGACGTTCAATGATTTTGTGGCCCAGCAATCGGAGATTGCCCTTGTGCCCATCATTTGGCGGAGTCGCTTAGCTGTGTTGAAGCGGTCACTTGAAGAGTCTGTTCGGCTGCGGCGCTTGCCCAGAGTTCGGCATGTGCCTCGGACGGTGCCCAAGCAACGCATTGTCGGGGGTGAGTAACAATCGAGTAGAGGCTGATCCGTTTGAGGCATAATACGTGGAAGACGTTAAATCTGAACGCTTTGTTTTGTCTAGCGGAGATGGCGAGCCTCTGCTCTTATGACAACATATTGTGCATATACTGATAAAAATGATCTTGAATTAAGGGATTAGAAGAATAGGGTTGCAAATACGCCGTTGTGTTCTCATGCTGCGCACATGCATTCAGACATAGCTAAACTGGTTGAAGCGGGGCGTATCTCGGAAGAGGTAGGGAAAAGATTGTCAGAAATCGCGCCTGGCGAGTTCTGTTCTCATAAAGGATGGGGTGCGGGAAAGGTTGAAAGCTGGGACCTGCAGGGTGGAAAAGTGGTGATTAATTTTGAGAAACAGCCTAATCAAGAGATGGCTCTGAAGTTTGCCCTTCTGAAGACCGAACCACTTGATGCAACTCACTTCAGTGCTTATAAGCTTGAACACCTCGATGAGTTGAAGGCTTTGGTTGATAAAGAGCAGGTGGAGCTTGTGAAGCGTGTGCTGGAAAGTCACGGTGGTAGCATGTCACTCGATCAGCTTGATCGTGAACTTTGCGGCAGTGTTGTCGATGAGGCGATTTACAAAAAGTGGTGGGACCGTGCTAAGAAGGCGTTACGCGAAAGTCACATTTTTTCCGTTCCTAGCAAACGGACAGATCCACTTGTCCTGCGTGGCGATTCTCTGAGCCCGCAAGAGATTTTAGTGATCGAATTTCGCGAAACTCGCGACCCCCGCGTTAAGATTAAGGCTCTGGAAAATGTCCGTAAGAACTTTGCCGTCTTTGATGGAAAGGGCGCTGATCTAGAAGGCCTGATCGAGGATATCAATACTTACTGCATGAAGGGTCGCAAGCTTCACCTCAGCACAGTGCTCGAGTTTCTTGTTGCTCGTGATGATATTGTTAATCAATTTGAGGACCTCCAGTTAGAGGATAGCGATATTCGCCTTGCCGACGTTTTGACCTCTGAGCAAGATCGTCTGGTTGTAAGCCTGAAAGGTAGATCGGCCGCCACCCAACGCAAGATTTTTGAAAGCTTTGAAGATGCCTTTGGTGAAAGTTGGCAGGAAGAAATGTTAAAAGTCTTTGATGAGGTCGGTTCACGTGGAGTTACGGAAATTGCACGATTCCTTATCGAAAGCGGCTCTGATAAAGTTTTTGCCGAGCACTTGGAAAAAGCTATCGCGAACCGTAGCCTTGGACCTGATGCCCTGATCTGGCTTTGCCGTGAGCGTGAGAAATCAGCCACTGAGGTATTCACCTTTGAGGCCGGCAACTCCATTCTTCACCTCCTTGACCGCGACCATGTTTCCGATGGTCCCAACCGTAGTGTGAGGCTGAGAACTCTGCTGATGAGTGACAAGGCATTGATCGCTGATATCCTTAAGGATGCTGATGAGGCTGAGGCCCGCCAGTTCGGACGCAAGCTCTTTCAGAGTCCCGTGTTTACTGATCTCGACCGTAATTCATTGATGGCTCGAGTCATCAAGGCCCGTCCCGAGACTCATGACCTTGTAACTGGAGAGTTCGAGAAGAAAGTCGAAGGTGTCACCTCATCGCATGAGAGTATTGCGCGTCGTAAAGTTGAGCTGGATGTTCTAGTTAAAGAGCTCATACCTGCGAATGTTAAAATTCTTTCGGCTGCTAGGGCTGAAGGTGACTTGAGAGAGAACTACGCCTTCCGTGATGCTAAGACTGATCAAGCTCGTTTGGCTCGACGTAGAGCCGAGTTAGAAAAAGATCTTGCGCATGTGCAGGCTACTGATTTTTCTGATGCTGACTGCTCAATGGTCAATATGGGCACTGTGGTTACTTTTAAGGATGCGGAAGGAAAGTCAGTGCAGTATACTGTGTTAGGTGCTTGGGATACCGTTCCCGAAGAGAATATCGTGTCCTATCTTTCTGAGGTCGGAATGATGCTAATCGGTGCCAAGATTGGGGATCAACTCGAGGTGCGTGATCTGGAAACTGAAAAGAACCGTAGCCTTACCGTAGAGTCTATCGAAGCCTATAAAAAATAAGCTTTTCAAATCAACTTCTCGTTTAGCTCTAGGCATTCATCGTCTGGAGCTGAACTTCGAATACCAACAAACTGAACACTAATTAAAATGTCAGATACAACCATTATCAATATTATCGGCCGTGAGATCATTGACTCCCGCGGTAATCCCACTGTCGAAGTCGATGTCCTCCTCGAAGGTGGCGCATTCGGCACAGCAGGCGTCCCTTCTGGGGCATCCACTGGTGAGCACGAAGCTTGTGAGCTGCGTGACGAAGATCCTGCCCGTTTCTTGGGCAAAGGCGTGCTTAAGGCCGTCGCTAACGTTAACGAACAAATCGCACCAGAGCTGCTTGGTCTGGATGCCACAGATCAAACGTTCATCGATAAAACGATGATTGCGCTCGATGGCACTCCGAATAAGAAAAACCTGGGAGCCAACGCGATCCTCGGTGTTTCCCTCGCTGTGGCCAAAGCCGCTGCAGAAGCCTGCGGACTTCCTCTTTACAAGTATCTTGGCGGGCCTAACGCCAAGGTTCTTCCCGTGCCAATGATGAATATCATCAATGGTGGTTCACACTCTGATGCGCCTATCGCATTCCAAGAGTTCATGATCCGTCCTGTCGGCGCTCCTACTTTCAGCGAAGCTGTTCGTATGGGAGCCGAGGTGTTTCATAACCTCAAGAAGATCCTTCACGACCGCGGTCTCAGCACGGCAGTCGGAGACGAAGGTGGATTTGCTCCTAAGTTCGAAGGCACCGAAGATGCGCTCGATACCCTTAGTAAAGCGGTTGAAAAAGCAGGTTACAAAGTGGGTGAGGACATCACGTTCGCTCTCGACTGTGCCTCTTCCGAGTTCTTCGAGAATGGTATTTACGATTACTCCAAGTTTGAAGGTGAAGGTGGCGCGAAGCGCACTTCTGCTGAACAGGCCGCTTACCTTGCTGAGCTTTGTGAAAAGTATCCTATCGACTCGATCGAAGACGGTTGTGATGAAAACGACTGGGATGGCTGGAAGCTTCATACCGATAGCCTTGCTGGTAAAAATGTGCAGCTCGTCGGTGATGATCTTTTTGTAACCAACGTTTCGTTTCTCCAAAAAGGAATCGATCTTGGCGTTGCGAACTCCATTTTGATCAAGGTGAACCAGATCGGCACATTGACCGAAACCCTCGATGCGATCGAGCTCGGTAAAGTGAACGGATACAACTCTGTGATCTCTCACCGTTCTGGTGAAACTGAGGACAGCACCATTGCTGATATCGCCGTGGCTACCAATGCTGGACAAATCAAGACTGGCTCCATGAGTCGCTCTGACCGGGTCGCCAAATACAATCAGCTTCTTCGTATCGAGCAGCAGCTTGGTGAAGATGCCATCTACGGTAATTAATTCCTCTTGGTGGATTTCCTCATAGGAAATCACCATAAGAAATCATTTTAGCCTCTGTCCATTCGCTGGGCAGGGGCTATTTTTTTCTGGCAGTTGCCATGAATTCTCTAAGTCAGGTGAAGGAAATGAGTTTTTTTATAAGGATTTGAGAGGTTAGTCTGTCTATACCTGTTCCGCGTTTTAGATTACTTCGATAATGAAAGTATTTAAAAAAAGTTAAGTTTTATGTTGTTGGTTCCGAGGTGAGTCTGCTATATTGATTTCCTAGTTCGAAAAAATACGGGTAATGAATCATTTAATAGTTGAGCAATCAGGGGACGAACAGGCAGGAGGCGACGCGCCACTTGTGCTGGACGCTTATGGTCGCAGCTGTGGTCGGAGACGATTTATGGGAGTTGCTGGGGCTGCCGCAGCAGGATTGATTTTATCCTTAGACGAAGCCGAAGCCGGTTTATTCGGATATAGTTCATCCGCTGTGCCAGGTATTCCTCAGTCATGGGTTCGAGCCAAAGGTTTGGATGTGAACCGGTATGCTAATTATATCAAAAAGTTGCGTCTCAAAAATATCACACCACGGATGGTGCTGGCGCCACACTTCAAAACGCGTGGTCGGGTGCATAACACACTGCCACCCAAGAGTTCCTGGAAAAAAATGGGAGCTACTTTAAAAGTGATCGATCGACTTTCCAATGAAATGGGAGTTCCGGTTAAATCCATTCTTTCCGCTTACCGCAGTCCCCGCTACAATCGGGCTGTGGGTGGTAAGTCGGGCTCTTATCACATGAGTAATGTCGCCATTGATATCCAGTTTCACGGCACCTCATCTTGGCGTGTTGCCAGTGTGGCTCGTTACCTTCGTAAAAAAGGAACGTTTGAAGGTGGGGTCGGGCGTTACAGCAGCTTTGTCCATGTTGACACCCGTGGTCATAATGTCGACTGGTAGTTGATTCTGACGTGCTACTCAAACATGCGGCTCAAACCTGAGGCTCGTTGCACGGTGGTTTCGATGGTTTGTTTGAGGCTTTCTTCGCTGCACCAGATGGTGGCGGATTGTTTGGCCCGGCTCAGTCCCGTGTAAAGTAGCTCCCGAC
>Ga0256845_1002064_pt1 | contig 14994 bp, 16 predicted proteins | sample RiftiametaG_FD_189101 | JGI IMG/M metagenome (GOLD analysis project Ga0256845, IMG submission 189101) | Tube worm associated microbial communities from hydrothermal vent at the East Pacific Rise, Pacific Ocean - Riftia | ecosystem: Host-associated > Annelida > Integument > Unclassified ...
TATCAGCCTCTTTGGGGTCACACTCTCCTTCACCTATAATACATGATTTTAATCCCATAGAGTTTGCAAAATTTTGTCCTAGACATCTATCAGGAACAAAGAGAATCTTTTTGCCACTCTCTAATCCCTTTTCAATTATTTTGTAAGCATTAGATGAAGTACAAACCATTCCACCCATCTCTCCTACTTTTGCTTTGACTGTTGCATCACTATTGATATAAGTAATTGGCAAAATATTCTCTTTTGCAATACCTCTATCAGTCATATACTTTACAGAATCATCAAAATAAGAGGAGTCTATCATTCTAGCCATAGCACAACAAGCTATTTTTGGCATAAGTACTCGTTTGTCAGGAGCAATAACTTTTACGCTCTGCCCCATAAACCCAACACCACAAAAAACAACCCAAGGGTTCTTGTCAACTTTACATTTTCTAGCTAACTCTAAACTATCCCCTATAATATCTGCCATCTCAAACACTTCATCTCTTTGATAAAAATGTCCTACTACAGTTACTGGTAACTTCTCTTTTAGTCTCTCTATCTCTGCTCTATAATCTATATTCACATCCATGCCTTTAAGTTAAAAGCAGAAAATAGCATATTTTTAGTTAAAATTGCGATAAAAAATGGAGAATCTTATGGATTTAAACATAAACTTATACTTAAGTGCCTACCTCATCTCTGCTATTCCATTTGGATTTATCTTGGCAAAGCTGTTTGCCAATGTTGATGTAAGAAAAGAGGGAAGTGGAAATATTGGGGCAACGAATGTACTTAGAGTTGTCAAAGAAAAAGCACCACACTTAGCAAAAAAGCTGACAATAGCCACTTTTTTATTGGATGCTACAAAGGGAATGATTGTAATATTAGTTGCTATGGCTTTGGGAGCAGATGACAATGTGTTGTGGACGATAGCTGTACTTTCTGTTATGGGACACTGTTTTAGTCCTTTCTTGGGTTTTGAAGGAGGTAAAGGAGTAGCTACTGGATTTGGTGTACTTCTGATTATGCTTCCTATTGAATCTCTAATTGCTATAGTTGTATGGATTATTGCAGGGAAAGTTCTCAAAATATCTTCTCTCTCTTCTCTTATAGGTTTGACTGCTTTGGTTATCTCTTCTTATATAATTCATTCGGATATGCCTGTTATTGATGCTCATGCTCCTGTTTGTATTATTGCTTTTATTATTTTTTATAAACATATCCCTAATATTATAAGACTCTTTAAAAAAGAAGAAGCAAAGGTAGTATAATTAGAAATGACTATACATATAGAGAGATTGACACTAAATGTTATCATAGGTATCTTAGATTTTGAGCGTACTTCAAAACAGAAAGTTATAGTTGAGACAAAAATTAACTATAATTATACAGAAGAGCAGTTTATAGACTATACTTCTGTTATAAATATAATAGAAAATTCATTAAAAGAGCAAAGATATAGACTCTTAGAAGATGCCTTAAATAGCATCGGAGCTAAGATAATTAATGACTTTCCTCAAATAGTCTCACTCTATATTAAGATTTCTAAACCAGATATTATAACAAATGCCTCTGTTGCTCTCTCAAAAGAGTGGAAATAACTACTAAAAACAGTAAAAAATATAAAATAATTGCAAATTATCTAAATTTTAACGATTTATATTTAAAAAAACTTTAAACTATAATATTTTTGTGTTATAATATTAAAAAGATATTAAACTAGGAGCTTTAAATAAAATGCGAATATTAATTATAGAAGATGAAGTAACACTAAGCAAGACACTATCAGATGGATTAAAAGAGTTTGGTTTTCAAAATGATGTAGCTGGGAACATTAAAGATGGTGAGTATTTCTTGGGAATTAGAAATTATGATTTAGTGTTACTTGACTGGATGTTACCAGATGGAAATGGCATTGACATTATTGTTAAATTAAAAGAGAAATCTCCAAAAACATCTGTTATAATACTTTCAGCAAGAGATGACAGGGAGAGTGAGATAGAAGCACTAAGAGCTGGGGCTGATGATTTTATTAGAAAACCATTTGATTTTGAGGTATTAACAACTAGAATTGAAGCAAAACTTCGTTTTGGTGGTTCAAATATTATTGAAGTAGATAATCTGATAATCAATCCTGAAGAGGAGAGAATTATTTATGATGGTGTAGAGATAGAGTTAAAAGGAAAGCCTTTTGAGGTTCTAACACACCTAGCAATGCATAGAGATCAAATTGTATCAAAAGAACAACTACTAGATGCTATTTGGGAAGAGCCTGAGCTAGTTACTCCAAATGTCATTGAGGTTGCAATAAACCAAATAAGACAGAAGATGGATAAACCATTAAATATTACAACCATTGAGACTGTCCGAAGAAGAGGATACAGATTTTGCTTTCCAAAAGGAGCCTAGGGAGTGGATTCTTCCTAGAGATTGCTGTCTTTATGTCAGCAATACTCATAGCCGTTATACTATTCCTATCTTTTTACTTTACAATGTATTTAGATAAATATATTCAAGATGAACTTGATAGACAAGCTACCCTTATTTTAAAAAATTACACAGACCAAGATGAGTTCTCTAAAGATTTCAATCTATTATATCTAAATGAGATATACAAGACTGAAGTGACTATTACCTCTAAAGCAACAGAGATAGGTTTTAAGTCATTAGAGCAGAAAAATAGTCATATCTTTTTGACACTTGTAAAAAAGAGTCTAAAGTCAGAGCAGTATGTTATAATAAAAAAGGATATTACAAAAGAAAAAACACTACTAATTTATGTCTATTGGACTATGTTAGCTGTATTTGTTATTGGTGTTGCACTTATACTTTACTTTTCGTCTCAACTTTCAAGCCTAATTATTCAACCACTCTATAGATTAACTCATAAGTTCTCTAATATGAATGAGAGTATTCTAAAGCCTATTAATACAAATGAGCTTCCAAAAGAGTTTGCACAATTGGGAAAAGCATTTAATAGTTTAATTTCAAAGATAAAAACATCTATTAATTACAGAAAAGAGCTTTATGTAGGGACAGCTCATGAGCTAAAAACTCCTCTTGCTGTAATGAGATTAAAAAATCAGATAACTCTGATGAAGTATAAAAAAGATGATAATATCAAAGAGACTCTACAACAAAATATCAGCTCTATAGATACTCTAAATAATATGATTCATAATATTTTGGAGTACGGAAGAGCAGAAGGTGGGCAGTTTGAAGAGCCAAAGAGACTAAATATCATTCGTTTTATGGCTCAAAAAGCAGAAGGATATGAGTTGTTGGCACACTCCCAAAATAGAGATTTTATCTACAATTTTGATACAGAGAGATTTATGGTAAGTATACAACCTCTGCTGTTTATGCAGATATTACAAAATTTTATCCAAAATGCTTTGCGTTTTTCTCCAAAAGGTGGATTGGTAACTCTCTCTACTCGTACAGACAAAGATAATTTTATTATAGAGGTAATAGATGAGGGTAAAGGGATAGATGAGACTCAAGACTTCTTTGCACCATTTAAACGCTCTGTTGACTCCTCTGGAGCAGGGTTAGGGCTTTTTATTGCTCAAAATGCAGCAGAGTCAATGGGTATTATCATTAATTTGGAAAATCGAAAAGATGAACAGGGAGCTATAGCCTCTATTAGGTTTCCATTTAGTCGTTTTTTGCATAATGAATATTAGTAACTATTTGATATTTAAATTATTTCAAAGCTTTGATAAGATATAAATCATTTTTAAACAATAAAATATTAAGTGAGTATATGAAACATGGCTTTAAAAATTTTTGATGACTGTATAGCATGTGATGCTTGTAGAGATGAGTGTCCAAATGAGGCGATTGAAGAGAATGACCCAATTTATATAATAGATACTGACCGTTGTACGGAGTGTGTAGGACACTACGATGAACCTCAATGTATCTCTGTTTGTCCTGTTGATTGTATAAAATCTGACCCTGATGCAGTAGAAAATGTTGAAGAGTTAAAATTTAAATTGAGTCAACTTGAATTAGAGGAGTAATCTTTTAATTTCTTTATCAAAAATTAATTATCAAAATTAATATATTTATGTTATACTTTAATAAAAATTTAATAGAGTATAAAAAATGGAAAAAAGATTACAATTTTACTTAAAAAACCTAATACACAATGGGGGGAGTGACCTCCACCTAAAATCAGGCTCTATCATTCGCCTAAGAGTTAATGGTGATTTGTTAAAGTTAGGTAGCAAAGAGATAAGCAATGAAGAGTTAGATGGTATAGCACAAGCTATCTTGACTCCCGAACAGTACAATACCTTAGTTACTACAAAAGAGCTTGATTGTACTTATGTATTGGATGAAGATAATAGATTTCGTGTAAACTTCTTTTATCAACTTGATGGTTTATCTTGTGTTATGAGGATTATTCCTGTCAAAATTTTAACCCTAGAAGAGCTAAAATTACCCTCTGTTATAACAGAACTAGCAGATATGCACAGAGGTTTAGTTTTAGTTACAGGTGTTACAGGTTCGGGTAAGTCAACTACATTAGCTGCTATGATTGATAGAATAAACCGTACCAAAAAGAGACATATAATAACAGTTGAAGACCCTGTAGAATTTGTTCATCAAGATAGAGAGTGTCTAATCTCTCAAAGGGGTATAGGACAAGACTCACACTCCTTTTCAAATGCACTAAAAGCCTCTCTAAGAGAAGACCCTGATATTATTCTAGTAGGAGAAATGAGAGATTTAGAAACTATAGAAATAGCACTACACGCTGCAAATACAGGTCACTTAGTATTTTCAACACTCCATACATTAGATGCAAAAGAGACTATAAATAGAGTTATAGGTATGTTTCCACAAGCAGAACAAAATCGTATTAGAATGACTCTTGCTTCTGTATTAGAAGGGGTTGTATCTCAAAGACTAGTCAAAACTATTGATGGTAAAAGAGCAGCAGCTGTTGAGGTAATGAAACGAACAGCTAGAATAGCAGAGTTAATTGCCGAAAATAGAGATTATGAGATACTAGATACTATAGAAGATGGAAAAGAGATATATGGTTCACAATCATTTGACCAAGCACTATTAGATTTATATCACTCTAATAGAATTAGTGAAGAGGTTGTTTTAGAAAATGCCACAAATCCATCCGATATGAAATTAAAACTCCAAGGAATAGGTGTTATGGGTACACCAGAAAAAGTAGACAAAGATGCACTAGAGGATATTTTTGATTTAAAAGAGCCTGATGAGGAGTAGAGTGTTTAGTTTATGGATTATGTTATAAATTAAGCAATAATTATACAAGGGATGAGCTATCTCTATAACCTAACCACTACATTATAAAAAATTCTGTATACTTCCAAAAAATTCAACGCTAGGATTATTATAATGGCAAAAGTAGGAATATTAGGAAGCACAGGACGAATGGGTGAACACCTTATCAACAATGTACTGGCACAAGATGGATTAGAATTGGCTGTTTTACATGTTTTTGATGAGCTAAAGGTAACTGTTCCAGAGTCTGTTTTGATTACAAATAGTATGCAGGTTTTTTTGGAAAACTGTGATGTTGTTATTGATTTTTCTGCTCCTGTGGCTACTCAAGAGTTATTGGAAACTGCACTTCAAAATCCTACACCATTAGTTATTGCTACTACTGGATTTACATCTCATCAAGAGAATCTATTGGCAGAAGCATCAAGAGAGATGGCTGTATTGTATTCATCAAATATGTCAGCAGGAATTGCACTACTTAAACAACTAGTAGAACAGGTATCTGCAACACTCAAAGATTTTGATATAGAGATAGTAGAGCAACACCATAGACATAAAGTTGATGCACCAAGTGGAACAGCTATAACTCTGGCAGAATTTGCAGCCAAAGGTCGAGGCAAAGAGTTAGATGATGTAAGAATATCAGGCAGAGATGGACAGATAGGAGCTAGAACAAAAGATGAAATAGCAGTAATGGCTCTAAGAGGAGGAGATATAGTAGGTAGGCACACAGTTGGATTCTATAATGATGGAGAGTTCCTAGAGCTAAACCACACAGCTACGAGCCGAGAGACATTCTCAAAGGGAGCAATCAGAGCAGCAGGATGGATAGTAAACCAAGAGAATGGTTTATACTCAATAAATGACTGTTTAGGAATCTAACATGTATCATAACTATTCATCATTCACTATTCACTATTCGCTAAAAACTCTCAAAGGAGTTTCCTAATGTGTGCAATTGTTGGAGTATTTGGAGCAGAAAATGCTTCTAAGTTAGCTTATTATGCTCTCTTTTCGATGCAACATCGAGGTCAAGAGTCAACAGGAATCTCTTCTGCAAAGGGAGAAAAAATAAATCTTATTAAAAAACGAGGTTTAGTCACAGATGTGTTTGATGAAAGGGCTTTTTCCATACTCAAAGGTGATTGTGCTATTGGTCACAATAGATATTCTACAGCAGGGGCTGATTCGGTATTGGATGCTCAACCTGTATTTGCAAAATATAAATTAGGTGAAATCTCTGTAGCTCATAATGGAAATTTAGTAAACAAATATGAGGTTAGAAATAGTCTTATAGATAATGGAGCAATATTTCAAACAGGAATGGATACTGAAAATATTGTTCACCTTATAGCTAAAAGTCAAAAGAGCAAATTAAAAGCTAGAATCAAAGATATGTTACGTAGAATAGAGGGAGCTTACTGCTTGGCTATTCAGAGTAGAAAAAAGATGTTTGTAATTCGTGACCGTTTTGGTATTCGTCCTCTATCTATGGGTAAGCTTAAAAATGGTGGTTGGATAGTAGCTTCAGAGACTTGTGCATTTGATTTGGTTGGAGCTGAATTTGTTAGAGATGTAAGACCAGGGGAGATGTTGACCTTTGAAAAAGGTAAAGAGCCAAAATCAGAGCAGATTTTTGAGCCTGATTATCACCCTTGTGCATTTGAGTATATCTATATGGCAAGACCTGACTCTATTATAGATGGAAAAACAGTCTATAATATGAGACTAGAGATGGGTAGACAGTTAGCAAAAGAGACACCTGCTGATATTGATTTGGTTTTGCCTGTTCCAGACTCTGGTGTGGCAGCGGCCAAAGGGTATGCTGATGGAATGGGTGTTCCTTTTGAGATGGGGATAGTGAGAAATCATTATGTTGGCAGAACTTTTATAGAGCCAACCCAAGAGATTAGAGATTTAAAGGTCAAACTAAAACTTTCTCCTATCAAAGATATGATAAAAGGCAAAAGAGTAGCAATTGTTGATGACTCACTAGTAAGAGGTACAACCTCACGCCAAATAGTCAAAATGTTAAAAGATGCAGGAGCAATAGAAGTACATATGCGTATAGCAGCACCTGAGATTAAATATCCTTGTCGTTATGGAATTGATACTCCTACTAGAGAAGAGCTTATTTCTACAAAGTATAATCCCAAAGAGATAGCAGATAGAATGGGTGCTGATTCTTTAGGCTTTTTGTCTATAAAGGGATTAACAGAGTCATTAGGAGATAATCAAAATTACTCTTTGGTTAGTTTTGATGGAAACTATTTTGCAGGTGGAAGTGCAGATAGTTAAAATTTCTATTTTATATCAATTCTCCATTACGATAGTGTTTATATCTTTCTAGGTCACTATCTTCACAGATAAAAGAGATTTCTATGTTGTGATAATAATCAGTATACTCTTTGTATACTTTATCACACTCTTTTTCATTATAGTGATTGACAATAACAAGTTTTCCTGCATCTAAAAAACTTTTCATTCCTGCTTTATCCCACCAATTTTTATTATTATTAAAAGATTCATATAGTACTCCATCAAAAGAGTCAAAACCTTTTACAATATTTTTTGCCATACATTTCATCCCTTTTTGATGGGTATATTCACATAAAGTATTAACATATTTTACTGCTTCTACAGAGGTTACTTTTAGATTGTAATCACTGCTATTTTCATCAAGCCAATCCATATTATCAAATTCTACCCAATCTAAACCCCAGTTTGCCATCTTGTCTATTCGTTTTTTCATAACATCAATTATTCCTGTAGTTGTCTCACTTACAAAATACTCATCAGACCAATCATTCCACGGTATTGTAGTTAAATATGGTTCTAATTCTACAAAATCATCTCTATACTCTTCTCCTGTTCCTATAGATATATATCCTGATACTTGATTATTATTTGATTTGATACTTTCAATATTCTCTACAACACCATTTAAAAAGGGGTCAACCAATACATAAGCATCTTTAGCATAGGTAACTATTTCACTTATACTATCCTCTTCATAATTTTGTTGATAGGCTTGATTGTAAACAGCTATAGCATTAGAAGAGTTGTCACTAGATGAAGAGGAGTCTCCTCCACATCCTGATAAAAATAGTAATCCAAGTAGAGCTAAATATATCTCTTTTTTCATTAAATATCCTTTTTTGATTAGAATAACCAATTTTTTTACTATTTTTCCTTATTATTTATTTTTTCTAATTTGTATCCAAAAAACTCTAAATACCAATCTACAAATCTATCCACACCCAACTGTATAGGGGTGGCTGGTTTATAGTCCAAATCTTCTATTAAATCATCTACATTAGCATATGTAGCAGGAACATCACCTGCTTGAATAGGCATCATATTCTTTTTGATACTTTTGCCTAATTTATTTTCGATAGCTGTAATAAAATCCATAAGCTTGACAGGATTATTATTTCCTATATTATAGATTTTGTATGGAGCAGAAGAGGTAGAGGTTCTTCCCTCTTTGCCACTCCATGATTTATCTCTTTTAGCAGGGTTATCTATAACTCTTATAACTCCCTCTACAATATCATCTATATAGGTAAAATCTCTTAACATATTACCATTGTTAAATACATCAATCTCTTTTCCTTCTAATGCTGATTTGGTAAAAAGAAATAGAGCCATATCAGGTCTTCCCCAAGGTCCATATACCGTAAAAAATCGAAGACCTGTTGTAGATATACCATAGAGATGAGAGTATGTGTGTGCCATAAGTTCATTAGATTTTTTACTAGCTGCATATAGTGAAATTGGGTGGTCTACACTATCTTCTGTAGAAAATGGCAGAGACTCATTGAGTCCATACACAGACGAACTAGAGGCATAAGAGAGATTTTTGACTCCATTATGTCTACACGCTTCTAATATATTAATAAACCCTATAATATTACTATCTATATATGCATCAGGATTAATTAGACTATATCTCACTCCTGCTTGTGCTGCAAGATTACATACTGCATCAAACTTCTGCTCTTCAAAGAGTTTCATTAGATTCTCTTTGTCTTCTAAATTTAGTTTAATAAATTTATAATTTGTATCAATACAAGAGGTCAAAAGTCTGTTGTACTCTATGTTTTTACCATCTTTTAATTCTCCTATAATCCCACTTCTTTGAAGTCGTCCATATTTTACATTTACATCATAGTACTCATTGATACAATCAAGCCCTATAACCTCATCTCCTCTTTCTATTAGTTTCTGTGCAAGATGAGAACCTATAAATCCTGCTGTTCCTGTTACTAAAATTTTCATACTGCTCCAAAGTAAATTATTTTTTGTTAAAAATTATATCTAATTTTTGTTAAATCTATACTCTAAATTAGATAAAGAAGAAGCAGGTAAAATTAATCTTTTTTCAATATCAAAATATTTTAGATAAGCATCAACTCCCTCTTCTAATATAGTTCCATTTATATCCAAAACTTTTTTCATAGGAAATTTCAAAAAAAACTGTTTTGGCATAATAGAATTATCTTCTTTTGGATTTTTTAGATACTCTAACATCTTCTCTTTTATCTGTTCTTTTGAGCTATATTCCATAAGATAGCGTCTATATATTAGTTCACTTGGAATCTGCTCTTTTTTGTGACAATTAAGACATCTTTTTCCTAATATGTCAGTTGGTTTTGCTGTGGTTATAATAATTATACTTACCATAAATAGAGTAATTTTTACCATAATATTTTGACCTCTGTACCCTCTTGATAGATTGATTTAATACCAAATTGAAAATTATACTCTTTGACAACTTGTCCTACAATATCTAAACCTATACCAAAACCACCCTCACTACTATTAGCTCGGTTAAAGCGTTGATGAATTTTGTTTAAATCTTCTCTTTTGATACCAATACCACTATCTGAAATTATAAATAGAGTTGCATCAAGAATAATCTCTATTTTTCCATTTCGCTGATTATATTTAATTGCATTTGAGAGAAGATTATCTATTAAACGTAATGCATCATTTTTATCTATCTCTATAATAATCCTCTCTTTTATATCTGTTTTTATTTTTAGAGCCTTTGCTTCAGTCATACTCTGAAAATAATCTAATCTTTCATAGAGCAGTTGAGCCATATCTATATGTTCTACTCTGCGATGATAGTTATGATTTAGTTTTAGATAGGTCAAATCATCATATAATCTACTTAGAGTCTTTGAAGCAATCTCTATGCGTCTCATCTCTTCTTTTGCTTTACAGTTATAAAGAGTCTCTATTAGCTCAATATTGGTCAATATTGTGCTAATTGGAGTATTTAACTCATGAGTTGTATCCTCTATAAATCTATTTAATCTGTTCATGGCATCTCTCATTGGAGCTATAAAAAGCTTTCCCAAAAATAAACCAAGAGAGCTAAAAAAAGCTCCTGCGATTAAAAGAAAAAAGAGTAAATTTTTTTGTAATGCTATAATTTTTTCATACTTTACAGCTCTTTTTAATATAAGATATTTTGCACCCAAATAGTAAGGCTCTATCTCTCTTATATAAAATAGAGAATCATTATCTATATAAAACTCTCTATTCCATAATAGCCTAGATGGCATAAAAGAGCCAAAAATATATCTCTCTTTTTTATCATAGATTGCTGAATAATAAGGGGGGTGGGATGGGTAGACAAGTGGTGTTTTGAATTGATGATGCAACTCTCTTAGTTTATATAATATTTTATTGGATTCTACTTTGAGTTTATCTTTTTGAGTATCAATAATATAATGTTTTTGATAATTATAAAATAGAATAGTAGCCATAAAAAAGAGCAAAAAAGTAGAACCCAAATAGATAGCCAAAAAACGAAAAAGACTTATTCTCTCACTCGTTAACATAACGATAACCTCTATTTTTTATAGTCTCTATAGAGTTTTTGCCAAGATAGTGTCTAAGTTTGGTAATATATGCCCTAAGACTTCCTTGACTTGGCATCTCATCATAAGACCAAACTTCATCAAATATCTCTTGATAGCTCAAAAGTTTATTTTGATGCTTCAAAAAGAGAGAGAGAAGTTTAATCTCTTTGTTTTTTAGAGAAACTTTTTGATTATTTTTGCTTAAAAAGAGTCCCTCTATATTAAATATATATCCATTATATAAATTAATCTCTTCAGTAATTGTTTTAAAGTGTCGTTTTAATAAAACTTGAACTCTAACAAGAAGCTCTTTGAGTGCAAATGGTTTTCGGATATAATCGTCACATCCGACATTAAAACCTTTTGTAACATCATCAACAGAATTAAGTGAAGTTATAAATATAGCAGGAGAATCATTTCCATCATTTCTGACTTCAAAGAGAAAATCAAAACCATTTTGATAAGGGACTTTTATATCTAGTAGCATTAAATCAACAGAGTGTTCATATAACATATCCCTAGCCTCAAAAGCATCAAAAGTTGCAAAGACTTGATACCCTGCATGTTCCAAAAACTGCTTGATAGTATCATTTAGAGAAATATCATCTTCTAATAATAAAATACTCTGTTTTAGCATATATTTTGCCTTTTTTATTTTTAAAAGTATATCAAAGTAGTATGAATAGAGTATTAACTACAATAGAGCCAATTATATAATTATAACCTTTTTTAATCTATTTTTGTAACATATTACTCTTCCTTATAAAAATTTTTTGATTTATAAAAGAATTAAAAGCTAAAGAGTAATATTATAATATATAAAACTATTTAAAGGATAAATTAATGAATAACAAAAAGTTATTAATGGCAATATCACTATCGGCGGTATTACTTGGAGGTTGTTTTAATTCTGAAACTGGTGCATCACAAAGAGCAGCTAATGGAGAAACATCAAAAGCAGAAGCTCCTGCAAAACATGAAGCAAAAGCTGAAGCTCCTGTAAAAGAAGAAGCAAAAGCAGAAGCTCCTGCAAAAGAAGAAGCAAAAGCTGAAGCTCCTGCAAAAGAAGAAGCAAAAGCTGAAGCTCCTGCAAAAGAGGAGGCAAAAGCTGAAGCTCCTGCAAAAGAGGAAGCAAAAGCAGAAGCTCCTGCAAAAGAGGAAGCAAAAGCAGAAGCTCCTGCAAAAGAGGAAGCTAAATCAGCAGCTCCTGACCTTAGTGCATGTAAAGGATGTCATGGAGCTAACTTTGAAAAGAGTGCAATGGGTAAATCAAAAATAGTAAATACTTTAAGTAAAGCAGACATTGAAAAAGCTCTTAAAGGGTATAAAGATGGTTCTTATGGTGGAGCAATGAAAGGTCTTATGAAAGGTCAAGTAGCATCTTTTGATGATGCAAAAATCAAAGCTATAGCAGAAACTGTAGGAAAATAGAACTCTTATATAATAAATTTTTAGTCTATAGTCACAGATAGGGAAATTGTTCCCTATCTAAAAATATCTTTAGTCTCTATCTATTTTTAGTAAATAGAGTTCCACTATTATGTATTCCCTCTAATAGATACTCCCTAGCTGAAGTTAAATCAAAACCTGAACATAGAAACATTTCTCTATTTTTTTTCATAATATAATTAGCTGCTTTTAGTTTTGTAACTATTCCACCTGTTGCAAATTCTGAATTTGGAGTAAATTCTTGGGTAAGCTCATCTTCTTTTATCTTTGTGACTATCTTTTTGATTTTTGCATTTGGATTCTCATTTGGGTTTGAGTCATAATAGCCATCAATATCACTCAAAATTATTAACATATCAGCCTCTGTGTAGTGTGCTACATGTGCTGATAGTTGGTCATTATCTCCAAAAAGCTGTTCAGGAGTAGTTGATATATCATTTTCATTTACAATAGGTAAAATATTATTTTGTAAAGTAGTCTCAATAATTTGTTGAAAAATCTTGGTATGTATTCTTGAATCAAAATCATCTTCGGTTAGAAGTATTTGTGAGGTATTTACATCATATATATCAAATTTGTTTTTGTAGCTACTCATCAAAATAGGTTGCCCAACAGAAGCCAAAACCTTTTTACTAGTATATTGGTTTCTATCAAGTTTGAGTGCTGTATATCCAGCTGCAACTGCTCCTGATGAGATAAGTATTACTTCATATTTTTCTCTACACTCTGCAATTAGAGATACCAAATTTAACATTCTTACTTTTGCTATGCCTGTTGTCTCTGTAAGTACAGAACTGCCTACTTTAAACACTATTCTTTTCAAATTGTACCTTTAATAAAATTCCTAAGAAAATAGCATCTTTTGGCTTAAACCTCCTCTAAACTCTCTAGCATCTCTTTGAATGCATCTTCAAAAGCACTTAGTCCATTATTTAGAAGCTCTTTTGTTATTTCATCCATAGAGAATCCATTATCTTCTATATTTGTAAAATAACCATTCAAGATAGAATCTTCTATAGGTAAAACAGCTTCACTTTTACCACTCTTTATATATGCTTCTATTGTAGCTAATGGAGCTGTATTGATGGAGTGAGAAGCCATTAGACCTTTGATATAATAATCTGTAGGAAGAGTGTCACCCTTTACCCCTGTACTTGCAAACAACGCTCTAATATTTGGCATATCATTTGATTCTATCATATTATAGATTTTTCCAGCATTATAGATACCTGTTTTTGATGGTTCAATCCCATAAGCTTCTAGTTCACTATCCAATGCTCTATCAAAACGACTAACAAACACAGAGATAACACCATCTACACGAGAGTTAGACTCTTCTACTCCTTTTTTCATCGCTTTCATACATTGAGTAGCCTGTTTTTGAGAAAAAACCAAAGTTGCATTAACTGAAATTCCTTCACTCATTAATCTGCTCATAGCCTCATATCCTGCTTGTGTGGCAGGGACTTTGACCATTACATTTGGTTCACCAATTGCCTCAAAAAGTCTTTTGCCTTCTTCATAAGTTCCATTGGTATCATTGCATAAAAATGGGTCAACCTCTATAGAGATAAACCCATCATTATTGTCATCATATAGAGGTCTTAGAAGCTTTGCAGCTGTTTTTATATCTTCTATAGCTAGAGCTTCATATTTCTCTTTGCCTGTTTTTCCTTTTAGTGACTCTAGTTGCTCTTTGTAGGCAGGTGATTTTGTAATGGCTGATGCAAATATAGCAGGATTACTTGTTGCTCCATTGACAATTCCTTTATCTAATAGTTTTTTGAACTCATTTTTTAGATAATCTCTCTCTATAAAGTCTAACCACAATGAAAATTTTATATCTCTATTTACCATAATTTATTATTCCTTTACTGTTTTAAAATTAATAAAATCATAACACTTTCTAACAAAAAAACTACTTAAATTAAACTTAATAAATATCTTCTAAAATGAGTGATGATTTTTTGATATAATACTAATTTATATCAAAAAAAAGGGTTCAAAATCAAAATAAATAGTAAATTTATAGAGACAGGTATCTATGGTGGTACACTAAACAAAGCACAGTTTGAAATTTTGGGAGAGTCATATCCACCAAATGAGGGTTGGGAATCGAGAGTATTAGATAGAGAGTTATCAACAAAAGAGATAAATCTATTTATACTACTAAGAGGTAAACTAGCACTAAAAGCTCAAACACAAATAATCAAAAACTATCAACTATTAGCTGACTTTCACAAAAAAGATAAAAACCCAAAAGAGAAACCAATAGAGAGTTCATTTGATAATATTATAATCTATTGTGATGGAGCATGTAAAGGAAATCCTGGTCAATCAGGCTCGGGATTGGCAATCTATCATGGAAAATCAAAACCAACTCTATTATATGGAGAGTATGATAAAAGAGGCA
>Ga0256845_1002065_pt1 | contig 14993 bp, 16 predicted proteins | sample RiftiametaG_FD_189101 | JGI IMG/M metagenome (GOLD analysis project Ga0256845, IMG submission 189101) | Tube worm associated microbial communities from hydrothermal vent at the East Pacific Rise, Pacific Ocean - Riftia | ecosystem: Host-associated > Annelida > Integument > Unclassified ...
TGCTTGCTCTGAGGTTGAGCCTGAATATGATTTAACATCAACCGTAACGCTCTCTAAAAATCAAGAATTTACTGAAGTACTCTCTACAGGAATGTCAATAGAAGGAGGCTACAGCATAGTAAAACAAGCTACAAACCATAGCATTAGCGAAATTAGATTTGTTTCTAGCCCTTCATTTGAAACTTCGGTTCAGTTTGTTTACAAACCGCAACAAGATTTTACTGGAAACGACTTTGTGGTAATTAAAAACTGTATAAGCGCAGGAGGAAGTGGCTGTAATAATACCGAATACTACAAATATAAATTTACAGTTAAATGACTGCTGCTTTCGTGGAATCAAAGGCTCGAAGTGGACTCTGAAAACCAATACCTATTCTTCAAACTCAAACACCTCCGTAGGTTTCGTTTTTGTTAAGCGTTTACTTTTAGTTTTTTCATTATAGGTGAAATGAATTAGCGTATTTTGATCTTCGTACACTTCAAAAAAAATGGTATTGGTAATACTCACTTGCTTAATTTTTTTAACACCATAATACTCAATATAGCACCACAAAGCATCTTCTTCAATTTCGTGGCCTAAATAAGTGCGCTTTTTTTGCTTGCCATCAACGGATATAATTAAATGGCTCATAATATAATCTTGAATAAGCGAATCCCTAAATGCCACATTATCAGGATTAACAATATCTAGTTGCACCTTATACACGTTGTTTAAGGTTTCTTCCAAATCATCTAAAAAAACACGTTCCGATATTTGAAGTGCCTTGGTTTTTGCATCGTGTTCAACTTCAACCACCGATACATGAAACGGATGAAACACAGAACTAGCAAGAATAGTAATAATGGATATTAGAATAGTCATTTATCAATTTCTGAATTATACAAGCGGTTTATAAAAGCCAAAATTAAACATTAATTTTACGACTTTTAAAATTAGCGACATTGGATACTTTTAACTTGTATTTTCAGTTAGGAATGGAGCATATCCTTGATGTAAGGGGCTATGACCATATACTTTTTGTGGTTGCCTTAACAACCATCTACCAATTAAAAGATTGGAGGCGTGTATTAATTTTAGTAACAGCCTTTACTATTGGGCACTCAATTACGTTGGCATTAGCCACGTTACAGATTATAAAATTTAATTCTGATTTAATTGAATTTTTAATACCCGTAACCATTTTTATAACCGCTATCGCTAATTTACTGCGTAAAAGAGCCGAGCAAAGCACAAAGAAAATCCAATTAAATTATGGCCTCGCCTTATTTTTTGGATTAATCCACGGCATGGGCTTTTCTAATTATTTAAGAAGCCTTTTAGGTAGCGACACCACCATATTTACACAATTATTAGCATTTAATGCAGGCTTAGAAATTGGACAAATAATAATTGTTGTATCTTTTATGATGCTTTCTCTCTTATTTGTAAATATAATTGGCGTATCAAAGAGAGATTGGAAATTAGTAATTTCCTCTGGGGTAGCAGCTATTGCAACCACTTTAATGATAGAAACAAAATTTTGGTAAAATAATAAACAAAGAAGAATGAAAAGAGCAATCCTATTAATTACGTTATTAGCCGTTGCCGTACTAGGCAATGCACAAGAAAAACCGAGCTGGCAGGGCAAATTTGAACAGTTGGGCACTACATTGCCTACACCAAACACGTACCGTACAGCTTCAGGTGCACCGGGGGAAGCCTATTGGCAACAAAAAGCTGATTATAAAATTAAGGTGAGCCTTAATGAAGATAAGCAAACCATTACAGGCTCCGAAGTAATCACTTACCATAATAATAGCCAAGATAATTTGAGTTACTTATGGGTTCAGCTTGATCAGAATATGAGAGCTAAAGATTCGCAAACAGCAGATGTCGCTGCTACCTCTTTAAGATCAGATTCTATTTCTGGCAAAGTGTTACAACAGTACGTGCTGTATGATTTTGAGTATGATGGTGGCTTTAAACTAACTGCTGTTAAAGATGAAAAAGGCAATGATTTAACCTACGTTATTAATCATACTATGATGCGAATTAATTTACCAGAAGCACTTAAGCCTGGTCAAAATGTATCATTCTCTATTGATTGGTGGTATAATATTAACGACCGTATGAGTATGGGTGGCCGTAGTGGCTACGAATATTTTCCTAAAGATGATAATTACCTGTTTACCATTGCTCAATGGTTTCCTCGCATGGCAGTATATAGCGATGTAGAAGGATGGCAAAACAAACAGTTTTTAGGTAGAGGTGAATTTGCTTTGGTTTTTGGAGATTATGATGTCGAAATTACCGTGCCTGCAGATCATATTGTAGCAAGTACTGGTTCTTTACAAAATCCTAAAGATGTACTTACAAGCATTGAACAAGATCGTTTCGAGCAAGCAAAAAATTCTGAAACTACTATAATTATTGTTACTCAAGACGAAGCTACAAGAAAAGAAAAAGCAAAATCAACCAAGAAAAGCACTTGGCACTTTACAGCAGAAAATGTAAGAGATTTTGCCTTTGCATCTTCTCGTAAATTTATTTGGGATGCACAAATGGTAGAAATCAATGGCAAAAAGCCATTAGCTATGTCGTATTACCCTAAAGAAGGAAACCCTTTATGGGAAAAAGAATCTACTAAAGCAGTAGCTCACACCTTACGAACTTACTCAAGAATGACGATTGACTACCCATACCCTGTAGCCATTTCTGTGCATTCTGCAAGTATTGGCATGGAGTACCCAATGATTTGCTTCAATTTTGGTCGCCCAGATGAAGATGGCACCTATTCAGACAGAAAAAAATGGGGAATGATTGGCGTAGTAATTCACGAAGTAGGTCATAACTTCTTTCCTATGATTATCAACTCTGATGAGCGCCAATGGACTTGGATGGATGAAGGTTTAAACACATTTGTGCAAACGATTACGCAAAAAGAAAATTATCCTACCATGCCTAAAAGGCGAGGAGAGCCAAGTACAATTGTTAATTACATGAAAGGCGATCCTGATTATATACGTCCAATTATGACCAACTCGGAACAAATTGTCCAATTTGGAAATAACGCTTATGCAAAACCAGCCACTGCTCTTACCATATTAAGAGAAACCATTATGGGCGAAGCAGAATTTGACCATGCATTTAAAGAATATGCTACTCGTTGGGCCTTTAAACACCCAGAGCCTGCCGATTTATTTAGAACAATGGAAGATGCTTCGGGCGTTGATTTAGATTGGTATTGGAAAGGCTGGTTTTACACCATTGATAATGTAGAAATTGAGCTAAGCAATGTGCGTTGGTTTAAAGTAAACACAGTTTCTCAAGGAATTGAAGGTCAAAACCAAACAGCTAAAATTGAAAATGCTAATAAAGATGAAGACGGCAATAATAACGACTTCACCAATGGGCCAGAAAATTTGGTAATTACCGATACTCCTGATCGCTATTATGGCGAATTTATGAATACTGTAAATGACGATGCTATCCGTAAGAAAAATGCTAAGAAGAACTTTTACGAGTTAACTCTAAAAAATAATGGAGGCTTAGTAATGCCTATTATTATCGAATGGACTTATACCGATGGCACCAAGGAAACAGAAATGATTCCTGCCGAAATTTGGAGATCGAACGAGAGCCAAGTAAAAAAAGTATTTGCAAAGGATAAAGAAGTTGCAAGTATTACCATTGATCCTGAGCAAAGAACAGCAGATGTAAATACAGATAATAATGTATTTCCTAAACAGGAATCGGAATCAAAATTAGAAAAGTTTAAAAATAAGTAAGCTACAAAGAACGTCATCACGAGGAACGAAGCGATCCCTCAATTATTAAATGTGGTTATTTTAATAGACTGATTTCTTCGCACCTCGTAATGAACAGAAAATTAACATTATTATGAAAAAGATATTAATAATTTGCCTGCTAGCCTTACCATTTATGGCAGGTGCACAAAACTGGCAAGGCAAGTTCGAACAATTAGGCACAACCTTGCCTACACCCAACGAATACCGCAATGCGGCAGGAGCTCCAGGTGTAAAATACTGGCAGCAGCAAGCTGATTATAACATTGATGTAGCCATTGATGAAAATTCGTTAAAGCTAACAGGATCTGAAAAAATAACCTACATCAATAACTCTCCAGATAAACTAGGGTATTTATGGGTGCAACTAGATCAGAATGTACGTCAAAAAAATGCCTTAGGTACGCAAGTAGGCACCCGAAGCATGCGTGATTCAATTTCGGCTAAATCTATGATGGGTTATACCGATGATTATGATCGCTACGATGGCGGTTTTAAAATTACCGCTGTTAAAGATGCAAAAGGGAATGACTTAACCTATAAGGTTGTTGAAACTATGATGCGTATCGATTTGCCTAACCCATTAGCTTCAGGAGAATCATTCTCATTTTCTATTGATTGGTGGTACAATATGTACGACAGAATGATGGTTGATGGCCGTGGTGGCTATGAGTACTTTCCTAAGGATGATAATTACGCCTTTACCCTAGCGCAATGGTTTCCTCGCATGGCAGTGTATGATGATGTAAACGGATGGCAAAACAAACAATTTTTAGGCAGAGGTGAGTTTGCTTTAGTTTTTGGTAATTATGAAGTAAACATAACAGTTCCTTCTGATCATATTGTAGGATCTACAGGTTGGTTGCAAAATGAAAAAGAAGTACTAACCGAAAAACAGCAAGAACGTTGGGCGCAAGCTCAAAATTCTGAAGAAATTGTATTTATTGTAACGGAGAAAGAAGCCAAGAAAAACGAGAAATCGAAGGAAACAGGCACTAAAACATGGAGTTTTAAAGCAGAGAATGTAAGAGATTTCGCCTTTACTTCTTCAAGAAAATATATTTGGGATGCCATGGCGGTTCAGCTCGAAAACCACAAGCCATTGGCAATGTCGTTTTACCCTAAAGAAGGCAACCCATTATGGGAAGAGTATTCTACCCAAGCAGTTGCCAACACATTACGTTACTACTCAGAAAAGACAATAGACTATCCTTATCCTGTTGCCATTTCGGTACATGCTGCTAACCAAGGAATGGAGTATCCAATGATTTGCTTTAATTATGGCCGACCAGATGAAAAAGGAAAATATTCTCAGCAGAAACTAGAAGGTATGGTTGGTGTTATTGTGCACGAAGTAGGGCATAATTTCTTTCCAATGATTATTAATTCTGATGAGCGACAGTGGACTTGGATGGATGAGGGCTTAAACTCGTTTATGGATAGAAGCACTATTGTTAAATACTACCCAGAGTTTGATCATAACTGGGGAAGCCCAGCAGGGATTACTCGCTATATGAAGGGCAACCCAGATTATATTAGACCAATAATGACTAACTCTGAGCAAATTAAGCAATTTGGGTATAATGCTTATGGCAAACCATCGGCTGCTTTAACCTTGCTACGCGAAACCGTTATGGGCGAAGAGTTATTCGATATGGCCTTTAAAGAGTATTCACAACGATGGGCCTTTAAACACCCAATGCCAGCAGATTTCTTCCGTACAATGGAAGATGCTTCGGCTGTTGATTTAGATTGGTTTTGGAAAGGCTGGTTCTACACCATAGACCACGTAGATGTGGAGCTTAGCAATGTGCGTTGGTTTAAAACCAATACTGTTTCGCAAGGAATTGAAGGGCAAAATCAAACGGCCAAAATTGAGAACGCTAATAAAGATGAGGATGGGAATAATTTAGATTTCTCTAATGGACCTAACCCATTAACCATTACGGATACGCCCGATCGCTATTATGGTGAGTTTAAAGCCAGAGTAGATGATAAGGCTATTTCTAGTTCTTATAATAATAGAAATTTCTACGAACTGTCTTTCAAAAATGTAGGAGGTTTGGTTTCACCAATTATTATCGAATGGACTTATGCCGATGGCACTAAAGAAGTGGAAAAAATTCCTGCCGAAATTTGGAGATCGAATGAAAATGAGATCAAAAAGGTATTTGTTAAAAATAAAGAAGTTGTAAGCATTAACATTGACCCAACTAAGGCCACTGGTGATACTGATACTTCGAACAACACCTTTCCAAAACAAGAGGAAAAATCAAAAATAGAAGAGTTTAAAGACTCACATTAAATAATTCCTTTAATCATTAAAAAAGGGGAAAGCTTAAATTAAGCTTTCCCCTTTTTCTGTTTTAGATGTTATTGGCAATGCCTTTTCTTGAGCTCATCAAATCCGTTTCGTAACTTTATGTAATAATCTTACTAAAGTAATTATGAAAAATATTCTATCATTCCTGTTTGTCGGAGCTCTTATTGTAAGTTGTGGTACAAGCACCACCAAAGAAGAAGTCAAAACAGAAACCGACCAATTTGCAGACCTTGCTTTAAGAGCCAAACCTTTATTTGGGACCTTGCCTACCATTGCAGAGAACCCTGAAAACCCTATTACTGCAGAAAAAGTTGCCTTGGGTAAAATGCTCTATTTTGATGTTCGTTTATCTAAAGACAATAAAATAAGCTGTAACTCTTGCCATAATTTGGCTACTTCAGGTGTTGATAACCTGCCTGTTTCTCCAGGAAACGATGAAGGAAGTTTTGGAGGAAGAAACTCTCCAACCGTACTCAATGCAGCCTTTCATATCACTCAATTTTGGGATGGCAGAGCCAAAGATGTTGAAGAACAAGCAGGAGGCCCTATTCTAAACCCTATAGAAATGGCAATACCCAACGAAGCATTTTTAGAAAAACGATTAGCTGGTATAGACGAGTACAAAACTGCATTTGCAGCAGCTTTCCCTGAAGATGAAAATCCTATTAAATATATAAACATTCAAAAATCAATTGCTGCTTTTGAGCGCAAATTAGTTACACCTTCTCCTTTTGATTCTTTTCTAAATGGCGATAATAGTGCCTTAAATGATGCAGAAAAAGCAGGTTTAGACAAATTCATTAGCACAGGTTGTATTGCCTGCCATAGCGGCAATTTATTGGGTGGCAATATGTACCAAAAATTTGGAACCTTTGGTAACTACTGGGAGCTCACAAAAAGCAAAAATATTGACGAAGGTAGATTTGAAGTAACTAAAAACGAAGCCGATAAATACATGTTTAAAGTGCCTTCACTACGAAATGTGGCAGGTACTGCTCCATATTTCCACGATGGAAGCGTACAAGACTTAGGCGAATCAGTTAAAATTATGGCGAAACTTCAGCTTAATAAAGACTTAAGTGATGAAGAGGTGAAATCTATTGTTACATTCTTGAACTCTCTTTCTGGCGAAGTGCCAGGGGAGTTAAAGAGTTTATAATAATAACTTACACACTGTTAAAAAGGGGTTCTTCAGTTTAAACGAGAATCCCTTTTTTTATGAGCTTTATTTTTCTAATTCCGAAAGAAGTATCCCACTCTTTTTCTTTTCTAAAGCCTAACCCCTTATATAATGCAATAGCGGGTTTGTTTTCCACTCCGGTTTCTACTGTAAATAGACTAGCATTTTTTGAAGCCAAAATAAACCCCATTAACTTCTTTGCTACACCTTTGCGAAAATAAGAGGGGTGAACAACCAAACTATTAATATCCGTACAATCACCTTCCGAGTCAACTTCAATTAAACCTGCCAATGCATCATTCTTCCTAATCGCATAGAACTCCGTAGTACTTGATGCTATGTCAGAAACTGTCCTCTTTAGAGGCGGAAAATTTTGAGCCTTTAATAATTTAGCTTCTACAAGATAAGATGCTTGAAATATCTTGTGGATTTCCTTAGCAGTTTCTAATTCCTTATGATTGATTTTAGATATCATTCTAGCTGTTCATTCAACTTTTAATTCATAATTAAATTTCTAAATCTTAAATTAGCATAGTTAAATATTTCTAAATATACTCAAATGAAAATTCTCTATTCAATTATAGTGCTGAGCTTGCTCTCCGGAAATTTATTTGCGCAACAGTTTACACTTACAAGTACCGACTTGCAAGGCCAATTAACCAATGCCCAAGTATTTACAGGATTTGGTTGTTCTGGAGATAATATCTCCCCTCAATTAGCTTGGCAAAATGCTCCGGAAGGCACTAAAAGCTTTGCAATTACCGTGTACGACCCAGATGCCCCAACGGGCAGTGGTTGGTGGCATTGGGTTATGTTTAACATTCCAGCAGATATCAACGAGTTAAAAGCAAACACAGGCAATTCAGGAAGTAACCTAGCTCCATCAGGCAGTATTCAAAGTATTACTTCGTTTGGTGCTACAGGTTTTGGTGGTGCTTGCCCTCCCGAAGGTGATAACCCGCATGCTTATATTTTTACGGTGTATGCATTAAGCATTGATAAAATTGACTTAGAAGCAAATACACCACCTGCCATGGTTGGGTACTACCTTAATGCCAATGTAATTGAAAAGGCATCGATTATATCGTATTACAAAAGGTAGTATTTGTGCTCTACACAAACAGGTTTTAGGGCATTAAACCGATTAATTACACTCTCGAAAATAGTGCAGGCCTAATAATAAAAACATAATAATTTGATAAGTATTATTATCGAATTCGGTCAACCGATCTTACCAAATTTTCGTCTTTTTGGATAAACCTACGAGCAAGTACATTCATAAACATTGCCATGGCCAATGTGAATGCGCCAGGCTCGAATTTACCTGGGGTAGATTTTTGTAGTTCGTACATAAAATAGGCCATCAGACCGATCGTGATCATCATAATAAATGAGTTAATTACACTCATCATCATTTGCAGCATACGATTTTTAAACATAAATATCTCGATTAAAGCAACCAATGCACCTATGCCTGAAAGTACTGCGACTGCAGCATATAACCCTAATTCAAGTATTGTATTTTCTCCTTCTGTAATCTGGTAACCATAAGAAAAGAGTGTTAAGTCTCCTCCTGCACTTTGCCAATAAGGTAAAAAGTTAAACGTAATAAGAAGTACTACTACTAAAAAAAGGAAGATTGATTGAATTCTTTGTATCATATTTAAAACTATTATAAGTTAGCAAAGGTATAAGAACCTTACGTACTAATCAATATCAAAAACTGAAGATATGGAAACCGCTTACATTGTTGATATCGTTCGCACCCCAGTGGGAAAATTTGGCGGCACACTTGCCTCTGTTCGGCCAGATGATTTAGCTGCAATGGCTATAAAGGAATTGGTGACCAGAAATAAAACCTTGCCTCTTTCGGAGTTGGAAGATGTCATTTTCGGAGCTGCCAACCAAGCGGGAGAAGATAATCGTAATGTGGCTCGGATGGCCGCACTATTAGCAGGGCTACCTATTGAAGTGGCTGGGCTCACCGTTAATCGGTTATGTGCTTCGGGGCTGCAATCCGTAATGGATGCTTCGCGTGCTCTAATGTTAAATGAAGGCAGTGCCTATATTGCAGGCGGTGTAGAAAGTATGAGCAGAGCACCGTTTGTAACTGCAAAAGCAGAATCGGCTTATAGCCGTAAAATAGAAAGCTACGATACCACCATTGGTTGGCGTTTTATCAATAAAAAATTAGCAGAGCTTTATTATCCGTATAGCATGGGAGAAACAGCCGAAAATGTAGCTCTAAAATGGAATATTTCAAGAGAGGCGCAAGATGAGTTTGCACATAATTCTCAACTAAAATATGAAGCAGCGCACAAATCAAATGTCTTTGAACAGGAACTAGTTCCTGTTAATATTCCACAACGCAAGGGGGAACCAATTTTGTTTGCCAAAGACGAACATCCACGGTTATCTTCTATGGAGAAGTTAGCTTCTCTTAAACCAGCTTTTAAAGAAGGTGGTTCTGTAACGGCCGGTAATGCTTCGGGTGTTAACGATGGTTCTGCAGCTTCGCTTATAGTAAATGAGGCAACTCTTAAAAAATACAATTTAACTCCAATGGCTAGAGTAGTTTCTTTTGCGGTGGCAGGCGTGAGCCCAGAAATTATGGGCATTGGTCCAGTGCCAGCTACTCAAAAGGCGCTAAAACGTGCAGGACTAAGTATTAATGATTTAGACTTAATAGAGCTAAATGAAGCCTTTGCTTCGCAATCTATTGCCTGTATGCAAGAGCTTGAACTCGACTCAAGCAAAGTAAATGTAAATGGTGGCTCCATTGCCATTGGCCACCCATTAGGCGCTAGTGGTACAAGGATTTCTGCTACTTTATTGCACGAAATGAAACGTAGAGGTGCTAAATATGGTTTGGCTACTATGTGCATTGGCGTGGGCCAAGGAGCTGCTATTATCTATGAAAACTTAGGATAAGAAAAAGCAATGAATATTATATTCCTTGCTCCATAACCCTACCCGAAGTAGTTACGTCTTTATAACCTTGCTTAAAACTGGTGTAAGGAGTGCCGTTTTTATGATTAGCTACACTAATTTTATATAGCACTTTCCAATGATGAAATAAGACCTTATACGCCTTAAAAATCGAAAACCCTTCTTGGTAAATATGAGCAGGTTCTGAAGCAGCTCCGTTCAATTCCATGATTTTTACATCTCCTCTTTTTAGAGCTTGCTCATCCTTACATCGAACATCAAAGCGACCATAATAAAAGCCTTCAACTTGCTTGCTTATGTGCTCAAAAGAATCAGTTAGTTCATTGCAGATTAAATGGTTCCCATTTAAAAAAGCCGTGCCTCTATTATGGTTTCCTATGGGTTGCAATTCCACTCTTTCTTCCAAACGTGGCACCCAATCAAAAACGGGTTTCCACTTATGTCGCATTTTTATAAATTGAATTCTCGCTCTAGGCTTTTTAAGGATTAGTTGTTTTAAAGTTGATTTCCCATCCCCAATTACATGAAGCAACTCTTTTACTACAATAGAGCTTACTGTTCCTTTTCCCTCTCCGGGTAAGCGATAATAAAACACCCCTGCTTCAAAGGGTAAATCAATATATTCCTGAATTTGCAAGTCAGCGCCAAACTCTGTTAAATAAGATTCCGCCTCTTCTGTATCCATTATTTTTTCAACCTTCCAGCCACGTTCTCCTAGATCTGGTTTAAATATAACAGGATAGGTAAACCCCTCCTTTTTTATAATCTCTTCAACCATACTTATGCTTACAGGGGCTGTTAGCAAGGTGGTTTTCGGTAAATATTTAGACGGAATTAGATTGAGGATGCTTTTTTTTGAAGCCGCCACCATTCCTCCATTCTTTATAGATGGATTAGCCGCAGTAAAGAAAAAAATAGAGTTAGCCCTAAAGCCCAAATAAAACCAATAGGCATAAACAGGAGCATAAAATAACGACATAGGCCAATACTCCCAAGCGGTTAGTTTGGTCCAGAAATTTTGAATCTTAATGGAAAACATGTGATGTTGGCCCTTAGGCCTCTAACTCTTTATGATATCTTAGAGTAGAAATTGCTACACCAAAACCATGAGGCAACTCCACGTAGGGGCATAATACTTGCAAGCCTATTTTAATGATGGCCATATGATGAATGGCGTGCTCAATATTATAAGTAACTTCTCTTCCCATATTAGAATCAACTGGTATATCCACAGTCTCCTCCATATTATAATTAACCTCTAAAACCAATGGTTTTTTCATATCGCAATCGGCTATAAAAGCTTTTGCTTTATTAATAAATGCTATGGCAAGTTCTTTATCAGTTTCAATACTTTTATCGTGGTTACGCTTGTCATAACTAACCACACCAGTGTTATAACCATCCATTAAGCATTGGAAAAACTCTAACGTGTGCCTAAAATGTTGACCAATGGTGGAGTTATTAAAAACATCTACAGGCTTAGTATAGTCGTCATTATTAATTTGTTTAATAACAAACTCAACTTGGTCTAGTATTGAAAATGTAGCTTTTGATAACTGCATCGAGGTATTTTTTGTGTTAGGTAAGGTAATTTTAATTCAATTTTATGAAGCAACCAAATATTTATACTCACTTGCCTTAATCAGCTTAAACAAATAATATATTTTGTTGCTTAAGCCTAATTAGTAGTTAATCACTAATAATTATCACAACAAGGGCTAGCCTAAAAAGAGTTCCCTGTTTATAGAGATTTATTCCTTTACTAACACCTTCCAATTTTCATCTGCTTTAGGTAGCAGGCCATTCTCATCCTTATTCCACGATTTAAGAGTATTGGTAAATCCAAAATTATAAAACAAGTATAGCTTACTATCCACAATTTTATAGGTTTTAGGATCAACTTTTACCTTTTGAGGTTCTAACCCGAGAGCATAAGCACACCAACCACCATACTGCGGTTCAAACTTTTGGGGATTCTTCATAAATGTGTTCTTACTGGCATTGTTTGCGAACCAGTAAATTACCCCTTTGTAGGTATAAGCATTTTCTTCTTTACCCATTAAAGGGCCAGCAATAAAATAGCTTACAGGATCGTAGCCATCGTTAACAACGTTTTGTTCATTGGTATTAAAATTAGCTTTTCTCTGTTCTTGGCTTTGGGCATTTGCTAATAACGAGGATATGGAAAGTAAAATAAGGAGAGCAATTTTCATTTCTATACTGATTTGTACATTATATATTCTACCTCAAAGCTCTAAGTTTAATTTAATACAATAAAATTAATTGGTCGATAAAGACTCAAATGTCAGATAGCATACAAACTACAAGACCAGTTCTTTAAGAGTTTCCCAAACAAGTGCAGGTTCAAACCCTTTTGAAATAATGTACTTAGCCGTTTTGTCTTTTAATTGATACTCATTGGAAATACGAAGTGCGTATTCGCTACTTTTTTTGATGGCAAGCTCTTTTATGGTAGCCAAATAATCATCCATATCAATCTCTTGCATGGCTTTTTTTAGGCAGTATTCAGAAATAGCTTTTTGCTTTAAGGCCTGTGTAATTTTAAATTTACCCCATTTTTTTATCCTAAACTTGCCTCCTGCAAACGCGATAGCAAAGCGCTCTTCATTAATATAATTTTCTTCAATAAGCCAAGCAATAAGCTCTTCAACCTCGTCTCTATATAATTCGTAGGAATAGAGTTTGTTCCGCACTTCTTGCTGGCACCGTTCCTGATAGGCGCAGTAGGAAGCAATTTTAAGCTTAGATTTTTTATATTTTTCAGTTTCCATTATAGATAACAATCTCAAATGAAACATCAATCAAAGAGCTTCGCCCGAATGATCACTCTAAGCTAGAGCACTATGCTTTTATCAGTCCTTTACGCTTCAAAATAGTCTCCACAAATTTGCGCTCGTTTTCTGTTTTAAAGATTTTAAAAGGGAAATGCATTAATTGTGCATTATTTACAACAAGTACAATCGCATCTTTGGTAACTTTAGCTTTCTGTATTTGATCCCATTTCATAGGCATACCTTGCTTAGAACTCAGTTTTATCATTATTTGCTGAGAGTTTATTTCATAAGCCAACTTATCAAATAAAACTTTAGTTTGCTCTAATTGCGTAACTCCTGCAAATTGTATAAGCCAAAAAAGCAAATAAATAACAACGGCAATAGCTGTTCCCCAAAACCACCATGTGTTAGGCACAAAAATATAACCACTACAAAGAACAGCAGCAATTAAGCCCACCCACCATTGCTTGGTTAAGATGTTGGTCATGGCCAATTTTATATAAGTACCAGTTTCGAGCTTGTATTTTTTCGTTTTTACAATCATTCTAATAGTGTATTATCAATAAAGCGCAAAGCTAGTTATTTAGAAGATTAGGCGTATAAACAAATCTAAAAAATAATAACAATACCCTTAAAAGGTTGCGATTACTTCGCTATTCTAATTTTAAACATAGGGCGTATTTTTTAAGTGAAAATACTATTTTCCCTTTAATATAATAACAAATTCCCCTTTTATGATACCGGTTTCAAAGTGGTTATATACCTCCTCTAAAGTGCCATTTACTGTTTCTTCAAACAGTTTAGTGAGCTCTCGCGAAACGGAGGCTTGGCGTTCGTTGCCAAGGTATTCTATCAACTGTTTTAGAGTTTTTAAAAGCCTATGGGGTGATTCATAAAGTATAATGGTTCGCTTTTCTTCAGCAAGCTCTAACAGCCTTGTTTGCCTGCCTTTTTTGGGAGGCAAAAAGCCTTCGAATACAAATCGCTCAGATGGCAATCCACTTTTTACCAAAGCGGGCACAAATGCAGTAGCTCCTGGTAACGCTTCAACTTTAAACCCGTGCTTTAGAACTTCGTGTACTACTAAGTAACCAGGGTCAGATATTCCTGGAGACCCTGCATCTGAAACTAAAGCCAACACTTCGCCACGTTCTAAACTGGCCATTACACGACCCACCGCTGCGTGCTCATTATGCGCGTGGTAGCTAACAAGCTTTTGTTTGATTTCGTAATGCTTTAGCAGTTTGCCCGTGGTGCGCGTGTCTTCGGCCAAAATAGCATCTACAGATTGCAGAATTTCTAAGGCCCGTAGTGTAATGTCCTTTAAATTACCAATGGGTGTTGGCACTAAGTAAAGCTGTGTTTTTTGCTCTTCCATTACTAAATGTTATAAAGACAAAACTGTTTTAACTTTTGCTGCCTTAGTGTAAACTGCCATTACTTCGTCTGCACTATGCATTAAAATTCTGAGTGAAATACTCACATACTTTCCCTTAGAAGATGGTTTTTCAATAGCTTTATGACCACCTAAAACGACCAAAAGTTTCTCTTTAAATTCTTTTGTAACAATAAATTTAAAAAGATAATCCGCTGGCCAAGCGTATTGGTTATCTAGTAATTCTTTAAAGTCTTTTTCTTTTGATGTATCCATTATAAACAGAATAGGGAGTACAAATGTACTCCCTATTTTTAAAATCTATAAATTAAACGAACAGCTAAAGTGCTCCGTTTATTAATTTCTAATAATCGTTTCTTAATAAAACTTATATCGCTGATCTTTTACTTTGGCTTCATCCTCTACCAACTGCCCTAAGTAGTAAGAAGATCTACTCTCACGATTTCTTAATAAGTTACTAGAGTGTAAGCTATAATCAGCAATATCTCCTGCAGGTGTAATGTTTTCTAATTTAATTATTACTACTCCATTATCGGTTGAAATAGGAGCAGAAACATCTCCTTG
>Ga0256845_1002066_pt1 | contig 14986 bp, 17 predicted proteins | sample RiftiametaG_FD_189101 | JGI IMG/M metagenome (GOLD analysis project Ga0256845, IMG submission 189101) | Tube worm associated microbial communities from hydrothermal vent at the East Pacific Rise, Pacific Ocean - Riftia | ecosystem: Host-associated > Annelida > Integument > Unclassified ...
TCGAAACTTCCATCTCGATCACGAGGCACATCAAGAGAGATCTCACCGCTCTCAATTTTGAGATGCTTCGTGCCGATGCCGTTGCGGGTGTTTGCCCGTGGAGCATGCCCACGTTCACCGCGGCCGTCGCCAAGGTGTTCATCCATCTCGGCCTCCAAGGCCCGCTCCACCAGTCTCTTCGTGAGCGGCTTGACGAGTCCGTGCTCCCCCAAGATATCCGTCTGCGGGGTGATGTCGAGTTCTGCGATTAGCTTTTCAATGGTTTCGTTTGTCGTTTGCATGGTTGTTCCTTCCAGGAGCCCATCTTCAACCGATTTCCCTCATCCACAGAATTTATGACACTCCCTTCAGCCCAAGAACAAGTGCGGCGACCCGTGCTGTTAGTTGCAACCACATCCGCTTCCACCTCCCCCACGTCCACCTGCGCTGCCCTCTCGGTATTGGAGAACATGGTCTCTCATCTCCAACTCGCGGCTGTCCGCGTCAAGATTCATCCAATCTTGGGCGAGTATCCGTCGTTGGGCAGGGGACACCTGAGCGCACCCTGTGGGACCGAGCAACAGCAGGGTGCAGAGCGCAATGAGGCTCATCGAGCGCATTGACGTTGCGGTCCTTCGGTCCATGAGCACGGTCTATGAATACGTTCATCCATGGCTACTAGCGCCACTTTTAGAGGGGCCCATATGGGTACTGGACCCGTCGATGGTCGACGTTAGATGCCTGATGTGGGTCGAAACGATCGTTCGAAGCAGGCCTTGTGGAACGCCGAGGGAGGCATCCTCTGGCGATTCATCCAATTGGGCTGGGCGGAGGTGGGAGGTCTCTTCCTATTTGTAGCGATCGTGGGATGCATTGAGAATACGGAGGTAGAGAGCGGTCTTGATCGCAGCTATTTTCGATGTTCCGTCCAACCGGTGTTGGATGAGAGCTGTGGTTTTCTCGCCTGCCACGGCGACGTCGTTCGTCCCTTGAGAGTCTACGCTCGCAATCGTCTGCGGCTGGATGCGGATCCCACCGATCTGAATGAGAGCCTCAGCGAGGAAGAGTTGGATGCAAATTTTACGAGCGCGGCGGCCTTTGCAGACGAGTTCCTGCTGTCGCAGAAACCGCTTGATGAGGATGCCGATGGTCGATACCACCAGGGGCGTGAACGCTACGGCTACGGAGATGTTTTTCTCAGTGAAAACGAGCGGGGCCACCAAATTCTTCGAGGCTGGCTCGAAGGCAGAACATCCCACGACGATTGTGTTTACGAAGGGAGCGAGCCGTGAACCTTGGTGGGCGGAGAGTCTTAGGGTCACGGAGCGGTGGAATCGCGGCAGCGCTCCTGGGAGTCCTGGGAGTTGGGGAAGGGTCGGCGCTCGGATTCTCGACTCCTTCTCAATTTGAGGTCAGCGCATCGCGTGGAGGCGGGGGGATGGATTTTTACACCGGATCTCCAACCCGGGCGGGTAGAGATTGCGCCATCTGCCATGTTGACGGGTCTGGCGATGCCGAAATTACGCTTGAATCTGTCCCCGATCAGCTGTTCTTGGATGGAGAATTTGTTCCGGAGATGCAGTACACGATTTCGGTTCGCTTCTCGGGAGAGACCCGAGGTCTCTCTGCGGCCGGAAATTTCAATGCCTTTGCCCTGGAGATCATCGATGGCGGTGGTGGCTCGGGCGGAGACTTTTCACGCTACGCCCCCGCAGATCTGGCGCTTGTGGACAATGGGCGGGTGCTCGTGGGCCGGGCATTTCCGGGCGTCGACAGCTGGGAGTTTGAATGGACTGCACCGGATGAGGCGACTTCCTACGTTGATCTGCATCTTTCGGGCGTGGATGGCAACGGTGCCAACCTCAGCCAATTTATTGCCAGCGACCCCTATCACGATGATGTGATCACGATCGGCATGCGCCTGGCTCAAAAATCGCTAGATGTGCCGCCCCTTGAAATTCCGAATCTCGGTCCAGCGAGTCCAAGGGAGCGCGATGTCGGCTGCTCTTCTCATCCATGGTCCAAGAACGGGACGCCGGTCCCTGGAAATTTTGTGTTCCTGTGTGTGGCCCTGTTCGCTTTGGGACGTGTGCGACGGGGCGCATGATGTGGGTGAGGAACCCACATGGTCCGCTTCAGCTAAAGTTGAGCCTGTAGTGGGCCGATGCCCGGTTCGTGAACGCTCGAGCCCGAGGCTGGAACTGCACCTTTTTGAGCCGAATCCTCCATGGCTTGTCGGCGATAGCGATGACAATGGGCTGTGTGGAGCCGAGCTATTTCGGTGAGGATCTACTCGAAGGTGAGGAGTGGATGGGAGAGGTCTATCGCGATGACCGAGGTTGCGAACAGGCGAAGGAACATTCGGACTTTGGCTGGGTCCTGGAGAATGTCTTGATTCCCGGTTGCACAGGTTCCGCGGCTTGCCATGAAGGGACAAACGACCAGGAAGACTTTAATCTGATCGATGATGGGGTCTACGAGGTCTTGTTGGGGGCCTCTGAGCAGAGACCGGATCTCGTGCATGTCGTCCCTGGAGATCCCGCGAACAGCTATCTGATGATCAAGTTTGGTGTCTACGGCCCCGCGGATATGGAACAGGAGGTGATGCCGCCTCCACCCGCACCGATGTTGTGCACCGAAAAAATCGACGCACTTCGCCGGTGGATCGAACAGGGGGCTCGGGACAATTAGTCCGGGTCGGGGTGGTTTGAGTCGGGCCATGGGACCAGGGCTCGAGCTACGCTTTGGACCACGATGGCGGGACTGGTTTTAACGTTGTCGATGAGTGTTGGAGCCAGCCTCGCTAGCTCGACAAGTTGGATGGGGAGCTGGTGCAGCTGGATGCCTTCAGCCAGGTAGCGGCCAATAAATTCGCGGGCCAGTCGATCGTGTTGCGAGAGGTGCTCGCCCCATCGGCGATAGACGAGCTGGGCTTCGACTCGGGTCGCACCAAGTTTTTTGGCGAGATAAAATCGTTCGTGACGAGTTTCGAGCGGCTGCAAAGTGGTGTCGGAGCGTAGCCGTACGGCCGCCGTGGGGTCATTGGTGATGTCTCCCGCCGCGTCTTCGTAGATCAGGCGATAGTCGCGGTGGTCTTCGAAGACGAGCTGACTGTTGGCTGAGAATGCCTTGATCTCAAGGGCGACGGTGGGAGCAGTGGCATCTCCGGTGGGGAAGGCATGGCCCGCGCCGATATTTTCGACGGAGATCGAGACCTCGTGAGCGGCAAAATAGCGTTGGGACTCGATCGTGAGGCTCGCGGTGCTGCGGACCATCTGAAGATCGGAGCCACCGGGAAAATCGTGACGGTGCAGGGTCTCACGGTGCGGTGCGCCGGGGGCCGCACGGCCGGCGTAGGTCGGCATGTGGCAGTCCTGACAGTGTACGCCGCGTTCGGCGTAGGGGCTGCGCTTCCACTCGGCGTAGGTCCAGTCGATGGGAAGGCCATTGGTGGGCCACATCGACATATGGCAGCTTGCACAGAGTTCCGAAGTCTTGTGAAGTTCCGATTCGAGGGTCTCGTGAAAGCTGGATCTAGCGACCGGGCTGGAGGACCCGCCGGCAGGCCTGGAGAGCGACAATGTTGTTCCAGGAAGCGGCCCGCGCTTGGGTCCCGTGGGGTCGAGTTGTAGACCGCCGGGGCTCGCATCGGTGGAGGTGACGACGGCTGTGTGGCAAATATCGCAGCTCACGCCCTCGCGGCTGATGGAGGAGGTCATTCGTAGGTCGGGCTCAGCTCCAAGAACCGCCGCAGGAGCATGGCATTCGAGGCAGTACTCGAGATCCTCGTCGGGCGCCCCACGCAGGGCGAGTCCTGTGGCGTAGAGAGAGAGAAGGCCCTCCCCAAGCTCAGCCGAGCGGGCCATGGCCGAGCGCTTCCACTGCTCGAAGTGCAGTCGGTGGCAGCTTCCACAGACTTCGGCGGAAGTTAGCGTTTCTCGGGCTTGGTGGCGTGCGCTGCCGCGGCTTGGGTACTCAAGCGCCGCGTCCCACTGCGGGTCCTGGCCACACCAGCCCACATAGCAGAGCGAGGTTCCGAGGATTCCGAAGACACCCCCAATTGCACAGGAAACGCGTGCTTTTCGCGAAATCCAACCCTTGTCCACCCGCGGACCGCCAGTCGTGTTCCCGCGCACAATGCTGTGACTAGCGTACCGCGCGTTGGCGCACAACGTTTGAGCGCGAGCTTTTATCTACTCGCAGCCCAAGAACTCGATCTCGTCAATCCAGATGTCGTATTTGGCTCCTGGGCTGACAACTTGCCATTGGATCCCGTAGACCTTCGTGATGTCGAGGCCTGGGGGCCGAGGTTGGCCCCATCCCTCTTCTTGCCGAAGGTCGGCAAAGTTGATCGTGTAGCGAGTCCACTCCGAGGTGACAGAAAAATCAACGCCGAAGTCGTTGTAGCACTCCTCGGTACACTGTTTCCCGTCCGGGTCCGTATTGATGTCGGGAAGTTTCAAGCGGACATTGGTCGTGGAGTCAGGACCATGTTTGGCCATGAATGAGAGGCCGCTGTAGCGCGAGATATCGTGGATGGACTTCGGTTCCGTGAAACTAAAGCCGACGCCCGCATAGACCTCGCCGGAGCTCGCCAACTGCCCCTCGAAGCGGAGGGCACCGCTTGTGTTTTGGGCGCCACCGCTCGCGGCCTTGAATCCATTGGGCGGTGGCGAGAGGCTGGATCCCGAGCTGTCGACGTAGGTGTAGATATAGCCACCGCGTCCATCACGGACGACGGTTTGGTCATCGCCGTCATCGGCATCTTCGATGGAGCAGGCATTTTTTCCTCCCGAGGAGGCGCCCTCTCCACCGACGACCGTACCTGCACCAAGGTCGCAGGCGATGCCTCCAAGAAAGACCAAACAAAGGGAGAGAGGGATGCGTTTTCCGGATTTTTTGAGTTTCATGATGGCCTGTGGTGCGGAGGGCTGAGGGCTACTCGGTGCCGGTGCTGTCGTCGGTGCTGTCATCGGTGCTGTCGTCGGTGCTGTCGTCGGTGCTGTCGTCGGTGCTGTCGTCGGTGCTGTCGTCGGTGCTGTCGTCGGCGCCATCGCTGGCTCCAGGCTCGAGATCTGCGGCACGATAGAAGCCGATTTCATCGATCTCCACCTCGAAGTCGGCGCCCGCGGCGAAATGGAGTTCGATCCCCATCGCCTTGGCCGCATCGAAATCAAATTGTTGGCCCCAGGTCTCGTCGGGGATCGCGTCCGAGAAGGGCACGGTGTACTGGGCCCAATCCTTGGTCAGGACGATGTTTTGGCCGGCGCCGTTTTGACACTCTTGATCGGCTTTGCCCGAATCCACACAGCTTCCGCCGTCTTCGACGGGAAGGACATCGCTCGTCGGGATCACAAAGCGAAATACCGTCGATTTGTCGCTGCGGCCCCAAAAGGCAATGCCTTTAAACTCGCTGAGATCGTAGGTCTTCTTCTTGTCGCCGGGGTTGTCGAAGTCCATGCCGAGGCCGGCGCCCCAGTCTGCGAAACCACTCCCAGAGAATTTTGCGCAGTAGGCGCTACTTCCCGGCCCGCACTCGCTCGGCATGAATTCGCCTGCTGGGGTCATCGTCGCGTCCTTGGAATCGTCGCCATAGGAATACCAGGCGCCGACACGATCCTCGGTTTCGGGAACGGAGGCGTCTCCATCTTCGAAATCATCCACCATGTTCTCAACGGCGATGTTCACGATCGCACCCTCGTGTTTTGTGTTCTCTCCGGCGGGGGTGCCAAAGGGCGTATTGCCGCCGTCACTGTCACAGGCGCCGATTGCGGCGATGACAACCAGTGAACAGACCAAACCGAGTTGACGCTGATTGGGATATTTTACCATGCGAAATCCTCCAGATTTGCTCCTATCACGGCGGAGCACACTATGAGTTTGGCATAAATCGTCGAAAACATGGATTTTTTCTAGAAAACGGGTGATCGAGGCTGATCGCGCGGAAGTAAAGATGAAAGAAATCTTCGAAATTTGCCGTGTGATATGCGCATCGTCAAAAAACGACGTGAATCCGATAGAGATTTGGGCACTCCGGAAGGTCGAAGGTTCTAGTATCGCCCACGACGGATGATGGTTGAGAGGTCACAGCGGTTCAGGCGTTCGATACTGAGGAGTCTCGGTTTCGCATTGTTCTTGCTCTCTTGCGCGCAAGCCCGCCGGGAGCCTGAGCCGGGGGTTATGGTGATCACCGAGGAGGAGCAGACCGCGGCCTTTGTCCGCAATTTCAATCCCCTGCTCGAGGTGGGCGATGTTCGGTGGCCGACCAAGCGGGCGATGTATGAGCCCCTCTTGGTCTACAACATCGTGACGGGTGAATACGTGCCGTGGTTGGGCGAACACTGGCACTGGAACGACGATGCCACCGAGCTCGAATTCGTGTTGCGCGAGGGGGTCAAGTGGTCGGACGGCCAGCGCTTTGGGGCCGAGGATGTCGCATTTACCTTCAATCTCATGCGTAAGTCTGCGGCCCTCGATCCGAGAGGGATTTGGGGCTACCTCGCGGCTGTCGAGGCGCCCGACGCTCAGCACGTCAAATTTCGTTTTCAGCGGGCCTATGTCCCGGGCCTTATCGACATCGGCCAGCAGCCGATCGTTCCGGCTCATCTTTGGAAGGACGTCGAGGACCCGGTCTCTTTTGCCAACGAAAATCCGGTGGCGACCGGACCCTTTACCGAGGTGCGCTCCTTTAACACCCAGGTCTACGAGATCGGCCGCAATCCCCATTATTGGCAGGCCGGAAAACCTGCGGTAAAAGCGCTACGGTTTCCGGCCTTCCCTTCCAACGATCAAACGGTCTTGTCGCTCATGACGGGGGAGATCGATTGGGCCGGGGCCTTTGTTCCCGCGATCGACCGGATCTACATCGAACGAAATCCAAAAAACCACCATTATTGGTTCCCGACCGTCGACGGTACTGTGATGCTCTTTGCCAACACCGCGCTCGCTCCGTTCGACGACATGCGTGTGCGAAAGGCGTTAAGTATGGCCATCGACAGGGCATTGGTCGTGAGGGTTGCGATGCATGGCTACACAAAACCAGCCGATGCGACCGGGTTGAGCGGCGCCTACGACCGTTTTCGTGACCCCGAGGCGGTCGCCGCGGGGAAGCCATGGGTGAGCTACGATCCCGAAGCGGCGGCGGCGTTGCTGGAGGAGGCCGGACTTAGGATCGATGAAGACGGCCGTCGTCTCGGACGGGATGGAGAACCTCTAGAAGTGGCCATCAACGTGCCCGCAGGTTTCTCTGACTGGGTGCGCGCGACCCAGGTGATTTCAAAGAATCTCCAGGCGCTTGGCATCGATGCCCGCATCAAGGCCTACGACTTTAGCGCCTGGTACAACAAGATCCAAAACGGCGACTTTAGTCTTTCGCTGGGATGGACGGTTGTGTCGCCTACGCCCTATGGATTTTACCGTGACATGATGTCCACGTCGACCTGGAAACCGCTGGGGGACCCGGCGTTGAGCAATTGGCATCGCTTCAAGCTCGAACGGGCTGATATCTTGTTGGCGACCGCGGAACACGTCACCGACCCGGAGCAACAGCGGCGCCTCTACGGCGAACTTCAGCGCCTCTTTGTCGAGCATGCCCCCGCCATCCCGCTGTTTCCTGGGGCGCTTTGGGGCGAATACAACGACGAGCGCTTCGTCGGCTTCCCCGATGCAGACAATCCCTACGCACCGCTCGGGCCGAATCTCGTGCCGGGCGCTCTCTTGGTGGTCACGGAGCTTCGCCCGCGATGAAATACGTACTGCGACGACTTAGCTTCTATTTGCTCGCGGCTTGGGCATCGTTGACCTTGGCCTTCGTGATCCCACGGATGATGCCTGGAGATCCTGCAGCCACGATGTTTGCGCGATTCAAGGGCAAGCTGACTCCCGAGGCTCTCGATGCGCTGCGTGAGTCGTTTGGCTTCAGCGACGCGCCGATGTGGCAGCAGTACTTTACCTATGTTGGTAATGTGCTTGTTGGGGACCTCGGAACTTCGATCAAGTACTACCCGGCCGAGGTTTCAAGCGTGATCGGGACGGCGCTGTTGTGGACGATTTTCCTGGCGGGGATCGCCGTCGTCATCGCCTTCACCTGCGGGACCCTGCTCGGCATCGTTAGCGCGTGGAATCGCGGAGGAAAAATCGATTCGATCGTTCCTCCGACCCTGATTTTTTTGGGCGCATTTCCCTATTTTTGGTTGGCGATGTTGATGCTGTTTGTGTTCGGATTTACGCTGAACATGTTTCCGGTGCGTCACGCCTATGCCGATCACCTTGAACCCGCATTGAGCTTCGAGTTTGTTTCGAGCGTCGTGGCCCATGCGATCTTGCCCGCTCTGACCATCGTCATTGCGACGATGGGCTCTTGGATGCTGGACATGCGCAACACGATGATCGGAGTGCTCGGGGCCGACTACATCAAGCTGGCACGCGCGAAGGGCCTTCCCAACCGCCGCATCATGTTTCGCTATGCCGCGCGCAATGCTCTGTTGCCCAACATCACTGGTTTCGGCATGGCTTTGGGCTTTGTCTTGAGTGGCTCGATTTTGACCGAGATCGTCTTTTCCTATCCGGGGCAGGGATATCTACTGATCCAGGCGGTTCAGGCCCAGGACTATCCCTTGCTGCAGGGGCTCTTTCTCACGATCACGCTCGCGGTTCTCGGCGCCAATTGGCTTGTCGACATCGTCTATGTGTGGCTCGACCCACGCACTCGCTAGAATCCGATCGATTTCATGAATCAACTGCTCAAAAATCGTAAGGCGCTGGTGGGTGCGGTCATTTTGCTGTTTTTCGTGGCCATGGCCTTGTTGGGTCCGCTGCTGGTGGGAGACGCATCCGATTTTGTGGCGGTTCCGCTCCAATCGCCTTCGCTGAATCATCCCTTTGGGACCACCGGACAGGGGCAGGACGTGTTGGCGCAGACCGTCGCGGGCGCGCGGATCTCGTTGCTGGTGGGCCTCGCGGTGGGTATCACTGTCGTCGCCATCGGCGCGGTGGTCGGGACCACAGCCGGATTTTTTGGCGGGTGGGTCGACGATGTGTTGTCGCTGGTGATCAACATCTTCTTGATCATGCCGGGTCTCCCGCTGATGGTGGTGCTCGCGGCCTTCTTACCGGCCGGGCCAACCTCGATCGGTTTGGTCTTGGTCTTCACCGGCTGGGCTTGGGGGGCACGGGTGATTCGTGCACAGACGCTGTCGTTGCGCGGCAAGGACTTTGTCGCGGCCGCAATTGTGGGTGGCGAGAGCCCCGTGCGAATCGTCCTGGTCGAGATTCTTCCCAACATGACCTCGTTGCTGGCCTCCGCTTTCATTGGCGCCACGATCTACGCGATCGGTGCGCAGGTGGGCCTGGAGTTCCTTGGTCTTGGAGATATTAGTCAGGTCACCTGGGGAACCAACCTTTACTGGGCGACCAACGATGCCGCGTTGTTGACGGGTTCATGGTGGACCTTTGTGCCGACGGGCCTGTGCGTCGCGCTCGTCGGGTTCTCGATGGCGATGATCAACAATGCGATCGATGAAGTCACGAACCCGAGACTCCGATCCGAGGGCGCTTTTCTTCGCGCTCTGAAGATTGCCGGTGTACGCCGCACACATTCGACTCCCGTCATTCGCAGGAGCAACAAATAATATGGCCAAGGAGCTTCTTCGTGTCGACGATCTTCGGGTTGAATATGTCGGTGAGGATACAAACGTATGCGCCGTCGATGATGTCTCGTTTGCGATCCGGGAGGGCGAGGTCTACGGCCTTGCGGGTGAGTCCGGTAGTGGAAAGTCGACCATCATCCAAGCGGTGCTTCGACTGCTGGAGTCGCCCGCGATTATCACCGGCGGCCATGTGTTCTACGATGGCGCGGATCTCTTGGAGATGGACGACGAGAGCTTGCGCCGGATTCGTTGGCAGGAGGTCTCCTTGGTATGCCAAAGCGCAATGAACGCGTTGAATCCGGTGCTCACCATCGCCGACCAAATTTGCGACGTGATTGCCGTGCACGAGGGGATTCGCGGGGCGAAGGCCTTGGCGCGGGCGGCGGATCTGTTGGACCTGGTGGGTATCGAGGCGTCGCGGCTCGATAGCTATCCGCATCAGCTCTCCGGAGGCATGCGCCAGCGGGTGGTGATCGCTCTGGCTCTTGCGCTCCGCCCATCCTTGCTCCTGATGGATGAACCGACCACCGCCCTGGATGTGGTTGTCCAAAAAGAGATTCTTCGGCAGATCAGCGAACTGAAGAAAAATCTTGGTTTTTCGATCTTGTTTATTACTCACGACCTCTCGCTGATGCTCGAGTTTTGTACACATATCGGCATCCTCTATGCGGGGCGCCTGGTGGAGACTGCACCTGCGCGAGTGCTCTTCGATGACCCGAAACACCCCTACACGCGGGGCTTGATGCGTTCTTTCCCCGATCTGCGGGGAGAGCGGGTGAAGTTGGCGGGCATCGCGGGTAGCCCACCTGACCTCAAGAACCCGCCTTCGGGCTGCCGTTTCCACCCTCGGTGTCCAGACGCGATCGAGCGCTGCAAAGTCGATTCTCCGGATCTCGTCACCCTTGAGCCCGGGCGTCGGGTCGCCTGCCACCTTCTGAGTTCATGACCACCAATAAGGAAACACGTGCGGCTCCGCTCTTGCGAGTGCAGTCACTAGGAAAGATTTTTGAAATTCGTAAGGGTCTAAGCCGGACGGTTGCCGTTCAGGCCCTGAACGATGCTTCGTTTGACGTCGGCCATGCCGAGGTTGTTGCGCTGGTGGGGGAGTCAGGCAGCGGAAAGAGCACCATGGCCAAGCTGATCGCTCGGTTGCTCGAGCCGACCTCCGGAAAGATCATCTTCAAGGGAGAGGACATCCTCAAGACCCAGGCGCGGCGGGCGACTCGGGCCTTTCGGAGCCAAGTACAGATGATCTTTCAAGATCCTTTTGGCTCTCTCAATCCTGTATATACGCTCGCGCATCATATTGAGCGGCCGCTTCTCCGTCATGGGAAGGTCGCGAAGGGCGACCCCAAAGCCCTCCGTGCTGCAGTGTTGTCGCTGCTCGAAACCGTGGGGCTGACACCGGCGGAGACTTTTGCCAGTAAATACCCCCACGAGGCCTCAGGGGGCCAACGTCAGCGCGTGGCCATCGCTCGTGCGCTGGCTGTGGGCCCTGAGCTAATTTTGGCGGATGAACCAACCAGCATGCTCGATGTGTCGTTGCGTATCGGTGTGCTCAATCTGTTGATCGAGCTCAAGGAGAAACATGGAATCTCCTTTGTCTACATTACGCACGATTTGGCGAGCGCGCGCTATTTCGCAGATCGGACCCTTGTGATGTATGCCGGTCACATCGTCGAGGGGGCTCCGAGCGCCAAGCTCATGACCGCGCCCGCGCACCCCTACACAAAACTTCTGCTTTCGGCGGTGCCGGATCCTCATGGATCGATCAACAGCGAGTTGGCCGGCAAGAGCGGGACGCCGACGCTCACCGACCCGCCTCCTGGTTGCCCTTTTGCCGCCCGTTGTCCGTATGTCGAGGACGCCTGTCGGCAGTCCATGCCACCTGTGCGTGAGCTTGGGCCAGACCATTTTGTGCGCTGCCACTTGGATTTTTAGCCTCAGCCCCTAGGGCTGAGGCTTCTTGAGCTGGCGTAGAACCTCCAGGTACTTGGCGCCGGTCCCCGTATTGAAAATCACGACCTCTTCGTGACTCTTGATCCAGCCGCTCTTTCGTAGGCTACGCAGGGCCGTCAGACAGGCGCCGCCTTCGGGGGCCGCGCAGATTCCAGTGGCGGCGGAGAGTGCCCCCATGTCGTCGAGAAGGGCCGCATCCTCGACCGCAACTGCCGTCCCAAGGGACTCCCGAAGGGCGCGCAGGATCAAGAAGTCACCGACCGCTCCAGGGACACGCAGTCCTGACGCGCAGGTACGTGCATTCTCCCACGGGCGCGCGAAGGTCTGCTTCTCCTCGAAGGCGCGGACCATGGGCGCGCATCCGGTGGATTGTACGCAGACCATACGCGGTCGCTTGACCGGGTCGATCCACCCCAAGGTAGCGAGTTCATCGAACGCCTTTTGCATACCGATCAGCCCGGTACCGCCTCCGGTCGGATAAAAAATAACATCAGGGACCCGCCAGCCGAGCTGCTCGGCCAACTCAAGCCCCAGGGTTTTTTTGCCCTCAAGACGATAGGGTTCTTTTAATGTTGAGAGCGCGAAGGCATCAAGCTCATCCTTTTTTGCGGCCGCCTGATGGCCACATTCGTCGATAAGGCCGTCGATACGGTAGAGATTTCCGCCGTAGAGTTCGACTTCAAGCTGATTGATCTCGGGGGTGTCTTCCGGCACAAAAACGTGGGTTGCGAGTCCGGCTCGAGCGCCGTAGGCGGCCATCGCTCCACCCGCGTTCCCAGCCGAGGGCACCACGAGCGCCTTCGCTCCCAGATGTTTAGCCATGGTCACCGCCGCACTCATCCCACGGGCCTTGAAGGAGCCTGTCGGGTTGACGCCTTCGTCCTTGATCCATAGGCGATCGAGTTCGAGCTCATCTTCGAGCGATGGCGCGCGCAGCAAGGGGGTATCACCCTCGCCCAAGCTCACAGGCTCGAGATCCATGGGTAGCGGCAAGAGCTCTCGCCACCGCCACATGCCATGGCCGGCACGGCTGGCGTCGGAGATTTGATCTCGATCGATCTCGGCGCCGATGGCTTTGAGATCGTAATCACACCAGATCGGTTTTCCGGCCGGGGACAACGACAGGAGGCCACTAAGAAGGTTCGCTCCTTGTTGAAGGACGTCTCCCTCGAGAGAACAACGGAGGCGGTGGAGGTAGCTGGTGCGTGCGGAGGCCATGAGCGATACGTTCCTTGGACGGTGAGCCGTTTTTGGCGGCTGCGTTCGCCAGCATACGTCTCTAGAGTCGCCTCACTCAAGGGTCGAGTGGGTAAATCACGTATTCGAGCGATGAGGGGCTTCTGACCGATGTCATTGAGTCTGTGGTTTCCGAATTGGAACGCGAGATCGTAGAAATTTCCATCATGAATCTTGAGTGGATGACGCAGGCGAACGAAGTAGGCCGTGGAGGTCCAGACCCATGAGTATATTCCCAAGGCCACAGCTACGTTCAACTCTCGTTGTTCTCCCCGCATTGTTATCCGCCTGTATCATCGGCGAGACCGATGACCCCTATCGTGAGTCCCTCGAGCAGCTGTCACCGCTTCCTGAGCGTGCCCGCGAAGATTTGACCAACGCCTATCGAGACGACGACACCGCAGCTCAGCTCGGCCAGATGTTGTTCTTCGAAAGGATCTCTCGGGGGCGATCGAGGTCGAGAGCGCGCTTGGACTGGTGGGTGATACCGACAAGGCGAACTGTGCCATCTGCCACACGCCGGCAACCTTTTTTGTGGGCCCCATCGGCGATCGCACGCCCATGGAACTCGTGGGTATGAACAGGGGAATCGCATCTTATTTGAGAGAGGCTCAAAGTGCCATCTCGTGGACGCTATCGGTCCATGCGGCCTCTTATCGCTTCGAGGCGATGCCGCCGTTCATGCCTTCGACGGAGCGTAGGAGGTTGAGCGCGAGATGCCTGATCACGACGAGGTTTTCGGCAGCGTTCGCTGCATAGACACGACATTCGTCTTCCCTGAATCCAATATCGAGAACCCAGTGAAGCCGGTTCTCCACCGACTCGTGCTTCCGCGTGATGGCGAGTGCATCATCAGCATTGAGCCCCTCAATGTCGCTGATGTAGAGCCGCTTGTGCGTTTCTGGATCGTTCTTCATGCCGCGCCGTTCAGTGGTCACGCGGATGAAGGTGCGCACGTGAGACCACTTTTTCGTGGGTCACGAGGCTCTTCGCGGACAGCACTTCGCAGCGTCGATACTCACCTCGGCCGTGTGCGACGGCCTCCGTCTCGGTCTGTGACAAGAACTCGTCTTTGCCTGCGATGTCGACGTCATGAAAGGCGATGTCAATGTCCTCGAACAAAGTGGGTTGGTTGTTTTTTACGGCGAGGACGAAGTGTCCGCCTCGCTCGACGATTTTGTTGGCGATGACCTCCTGACAGCCGGCCGCGTCGATGGTCACGATGGCGCCCTTGAGGTACAGACGGTCCAGTAACACCGGAATTGCGGTGATCTCGTTCGACTTCTCATCGACTTTGATCTGGCCCAGGACCAGTGAGTTCGCCACGGAAAAGGCGCTGACCCTGTGGACCCGCGAACGCTTCTCGCCGTTCGGCGATCGCTCGCCGAACGGCCTTGCCGTCGATCGCTACGACGCCCTCGACGGACTTGGCGACCGTCTCCATCCACTGGAGGAACATCCTCTCGAGCGCGTCGGGGTCGAGGATATCTCGCACTCGACCCATCGTGTGGTGACTCGGAATTCCATTCTCGTAAGGCATGATGCTGTGAAACCAGTCGAGCTTCGCATTGCCGAACTTTTCCATCACCTTGATGTGGTTGACACCACTGATCGTGGCCGCGAGCACGAGGAAGAGGATCTCCGCCAGAGGGTAGGACTTCGTCCGTTCAACCCGCGGGTCCTCAAGCTCCTCAAAGAGCGAGAGTAGAGATTCTGGCGACTGTGGCTCGCCCATTGTCGCTTTCGCCTTCGCTTGGCGTCCTGCCATCAGGCGCACGAGATCACGGGCGGACGCGCACGGCAAACAGCGGGCTACGTGATCGGAATTACTCGGGAATTAGATGCGATCGCCCTGGGGTGTAGTACAGGGCAATCGCATGCTTATACGCTCGTACCGGCAAGCACGGCCTCCCTGGCCGCATCGCTGTAGCAGCACTTCATCCGTCGGCCGTCGATGCCTCCGCGCATCTTCTTGGCCTGTCGTAGCAAGTTGAGCGCGACGTGGCGAACGACGACAAGATTCTCCGCGAGGTTCTCTGGGAGTGTCATAAATTCTGTGGATGAGGGAAATCGGTTGAAGATGGGCGCCTGGAAGGAACAACCATGCAAACGACAAACGAAACCATTGAAAAGCTAATCGCAGAACTCGACATCACCCCGCAGAC
>Ga0256845_1002067_pt1 | contig 14982 bp, 10 predicted proteins | sample RiftiametaG_FD_189101 | JGI IMG/M metagenome (GOLD analysis project Ga0256845, IMG submission 189101) | Tube worm associated microbial communities from hydrothermal vent at the East Pacific Rise, Pacific Ocean - Riftia | ecosystem: Host-associated > Annelida > Integument > Unclassified ...
TACTGTGAATGCTAAGTAAAAATACAATTCTGAAAGCAATTCACAACCTCTTTAGGACATTAATGCCTTTCCAAGTCACTGTGAATGCTAAGTAAAAATACAATTCTGAAAGCAATTCACAACCGTGCAGAACTCATTGCTTTACCGTAATTAACTGTGAATGCTAAGTAAAAATACAATTCTGAAAGCAATTCACAACTAAGTAAAGGTTTTAAAAATGTTGTGTGGTACTGTGAATGCTAAGTAAAAATACAATTCTGAAAGCAATTCACAACTAGCTGTATTTTTTAATATATATATATAGACTGTGAATGCTAAGTAAAAATACAATTCTGAAAGCAATTCACAACAGTTAACACCGTGTAACATTCAGGCTTAGTACTGTGAATGCTAAGTAAAAATACAATTCTGAAAGCAATTCACAACAAAAGTGAAGCGCAAATACTTTCTGAAATTACTGTGAATGCTAAGTAAAAATACAATTCTGAAAGCAATTCACAACGTGTGCGTTATATTTGACATATTTTTAGTTACTGTGAATGCTAAGTAAAAATACAATTCTGAAAGCAATTCACAACAAGGATGTTCTATCTCCGTATAAGTAAATAACTGTGAATGCTAAGTAAAAATACAATTCTGAAAGCAATTCACAACTTGTTTTCGGTTAAAAATCTACCTTTAGGACTGTGAATGCTAAGTAAAAATACAATTCTGAAAGCAATTCACAACTACAGAAACAAAAGAAAGTTACTTATACAAACTGTGAATGCTAAGTAAAAATACAATTCTGAAAGCAATTCACAACTAACAACTCGTTTTCTTTCAGTCTCCTCTTACTGTGAATGCTAAGTAAAAATACAATTCTGAAAGCAATTCACAACTTCTGCCTTGCTTACTACCCGCCATCACAGACTGTGAATGCTAAGTAAAAATACAATTCTGAAAGCAATTCACAACTATCTGAAGCATCAAGTCCTGCTGATTTCAACTGTGAATGCTAAGTAAAAATACAATTCTGAAAGCAATTCACAACAAGTATCAGGGATGTATTTAATTGTTTCAAACTGTGAATGCTAAGTAAAAATACAATTCTGAAAGCAATTCACAACAAAACATTAATTCCTTTCCACGTCGAAAAAACTGTGAATGCTAAGTAAAAATACAATTCTGAAAGCAATTCACAACACAACGCTTTGCATTTAGGTGATGTAATAAACTGTGAATGCTAAGTAAAAATACAATTCTGAAAGCAATTCACAACCATCAATAAATATTTTGCTTCATAATTTATACTGTGAATGCTAAGTAAAAATACAATTCTGAAAGCAATTCACAACTAATATTAAAACCATCAAAAATTGGAATTACTGTGAATGCTAAGTAAAAATACAATTCTGAAAGCAATTCACAACTGACAATAAGATTGATAATCATCCATTGTACTGTGAATGCTAAGTAAAAATACAATTCTGAAAGCAATTCACAACTGAAAACAAAGTCTAAAGGAAATGAAATGAACTGTGAATGCTAAGTAAAAATACAATTCTGAAAGCAATTCACAACTCATTTGTGGGTTGTAAATTCGTGGGTATTACTGTGAATGCTAAGTAAAAATACAATTCTGAAAGCAATTCACAACCATCAATAGCCAACTGCCTTGCTTCTTTTGACTGTGAATGCTAAGTAAAAATACAATTCTGAAAGCAATTCACAACATTTTATCTAAGTCTTTTTTTAAATCATTAACTGTGAATGCTAAGTAAAAATACAATTCTGAAAGCAATTCACAACCATTTGCGTTTTTTTGTTGCAGAAAAATTAACTGTGAATGCTAAGTAAAAATACAATTCTGAAAGCAATTCACAACGAAAAACAAGTAGCTAATATAAATTATTATACTGTGAATGCTAAGTAAAAATACAATTCTGAAAGCAATTCACAACAGTGCGGAAAAATGACCGTCCTTATAAAGACTGTGAATGCTAAGTAAAAATACAATTCTGAAAGCAATTCACAACAATCTTCCTTGTACTGTTCCCATATTTTTAACTGTGAATGCTAAGTAAAAATACAATTCTGAAAGCAATTCACAACTAACAACTCGTTTTCTTTCAGTCTCCTCTTACTGTGAATGCTAAGTAAAAATACAATTCTGAAAGCAATTCACAACTTCAAAAAGAATGGGTTTTTAAGAATCTCTACTGTGAATGCTAAGTAAAAATACAATTCTGAAAGCAATTCACAACAAAACGTCTGGACTGTCGAATTCCGAACGAACTGTGAATGCTAAGTAAAAATACAATTCTGAAAGCAATTCACAACCAGAAGAAGGTAATTTTGGGTTAATTCAAAACTGTGAATGCTAAGTAAAAATACAATTCTGAAAGCAATTCACAACAGGATGTTCTATCTCCGTATAAGTAAATAGACTGTGAATGCTAAGTAAAAATACAATTCTGAAAGCAATTCACAACCTCTAAAAAAAACATTAATAATAACACCGTACTGTGAATGCTAAGTAAAAATACAATTCTGAAAGCAATTCACAACCTACCAACAGATGCAGAAAAAGTAGACTTCACTGTGAATGCTAAGTAAAAATACAATTCTGAAAGCAATTCACAACAAAAACTAACCTTGAATAATAAACAGAATTACTGTGAATGCTAAGTAAAAATACAATTCTGAAAGCAATTCACAACTAAAGGCTTCACAATTAACAAGGTATTTTTACTGTGAATGCTAAGTAAAAATACAATTCTGAAAGCAATTCACAACACAGGGTCTTGGGTTAAAGGAACTATAAATACTGTGAATGCTAAGTAAAAATACAATTCTGAAAGCAATTCACAACGTTTCGTACGCAAAAAAGAAAAAAACTAAAACTGTGAATGCTAAGTAAAAATACAATTCTGAAAGCAATTCACAACTTTTATAATCCCTCACGAAAACAGTATTATACTGTGAATGCTAAGTAAAAATACAATTCTGAAAGCAATTCACAACAATCTTCCTTGTACTGTTCCCATATTTTTAACTGTGAATGCTAAGTAAAAATACAATTCTGAAAGCAATTCACAACTGAATGGATGCCTTTGTATTTATATTTTAGACTGTGAATGCTAAGTAAAAATACAATTCTGAAAGCAATTCACAACTGAGAAAACCTTACTAATAGGATGAAGTAAACTGTGAATGCTAAGTAAAAATACAATTCTGAAAGCAATTCACAACAGAACTTACCTCTATAATAAAAATGGTTAAACTGTGAATGCTAAGTAAAAATACAATTCTGAAAGCAATTCACAACTGAAAGCGTGCTTTTTTCATCATTTAAAATACTGTGAATGCTAAGTAAAAATACAATTCTGAAAGCAATTCACAACTGTAGGCTCTATACCGTAGAATTGCTTATTACTGTGAATGCTAAGTAAAAATACAATTCTGAAAGCAATTCACAACTTGTTAGTTTTTCTCCTGTTGATGTTTTAACTGTGAATGCTAAGTAAAAATACAATTCTGAAAGCAATTCACAACTGATGTCCGCAATGGGCGCTGTTGGTGGTGACTGTGAATGCTAAGTAAAAATACAATTCTGAAAGCAATTCACAACTAATAGCTATCAAAACAAAATTTATATAATACTGTGAATGCTAAGTAAAAATACAATTCTGAAAGCAATTCACAACTGTCAAGAGATAAAGCCCTACAACCGAATCACTGTGAATGCTAAGTAAAAATACAATTCTGAAAGCAATTCACAACCTCAGGAGGTAAGGGTTGTAGATTTTCTTTACTGTGAATGCTAAGTAAAAATACAATTCTGAAAGCAATTCACAACTACGATATCAAATGGTACTCTGACTATAAACTGTGAATGCTAAGTAAAAATACAATTCTGAAAGCAATTCACAACTTATGAAGTCGTAATTTAATCCGAATCTATACTGTGAATGCTAAGTAAAAATACAATTCTGAAATTGATTTTAAGAGATTAAATGATTCAGAATAATAAAAGATAAAAGTAGAGTTAAAGAAATTCATAATTATCTGTATATTAAAGGTTTTTTAGTCGACAATATTTCGTGTTAAAGGATTGCAGTGACATCCTTTTGCTTTTGCAAAAGATATAACAGAAAGCCTGACTTTTTGAAAAAAAGTAACACCATAAAAAAAGCCCAACCTTTCGATTGAGCTTTAATATATATTATTGTAAGTTGGTTAATTACCAGCGGCAAGATTTTTCATTTCTTTTTCAATCATATCATAAAATTGATCGATTTTTGGTAAAATAACTATACGTGTACGTCTGTTTTTTGCTCTATTTTCTGCGGTATCATTATCTACTAAAGGCACGTAAGAACTACGACCAGCAGCAATTAATTGACTTGGGTTAACATCTAAAGTTTCAAGAACTCTAATAATTGAAGTTGAACGTTTTACACTTAAATCCCAGTTATCTATAAGTACTCCTTTTTTGTACGATTGGCTATCTGTATGCCCTTCAACCATACATTCAAAATCGGGTTTACTGTTTACCACTTTGGCAACTTTAGCAAGTACTTCTTTTGCTCTTGTAGTAACGTTGTAACTTCCACTTAGGAATAATAATTTATCAGAAATTGAGATGAATACTACACCTTTTTCAACATTTATTTCAATATCAGGATCATTAATACCAACCTCACGTTTTAAACTTGTTACAATTGCAAGTGTAACACTATCTTTTTTGGTAAGAGCGTCTTGTAAACGTGTAATTTTAAGGTCTTTTTCTTTAATGCTTTCTAATGTTTTTTCAACATTGCTAGCTCCTTTTGCTGTTAAAAGGGTTAAATCTTTATTACTAATTATTAAACTTTCGTTGTTTTTACGTAAATCGCCAATTTGCTCTTCTAAAGCTTTAGTTCTTGCTGTTGCTGAAGCTCTATCTTCTAAACAAGAGTTTAATTTTACAGTTGCAGAATTAAGTAAATCTTGAGTTTCTTTTTGTCTAGCTTCTAAATTTGTAAATTCTTTTTTTGATACACAAGAACTCAATAATAATAAAGCAGAGGCACTAAATAATAATATTTTTTTCATGATAATTGGATTGATTTTTTCTGAATTAATTCTTCAAAAATAGATAAAAAACAACGGATTTTAACATTGTTAACAAAACTTTTACTAACTATTTTATAAATTTTTATATATAGTCTTTTTATTTACGAAATAATCAAACACTATGGATGTTTTTTGGTAATAATTAACTTTGTTTTTTGTGCGATTTCGATATTTAAGAAGATAGTTTAAATGACCGTAAAAACTAAAATGTGCTTTAATAATAGCAAATGTATGTAGTGGTTTAAACTCGAATAAAAATTTTATTCCTGCAATACCATCTAAAATTAAACGTATAATTATTAAAAGGAATATATTGCCTTTTGCATTTTTTGTTATAGTAAATAAGCTATTTCTAAAATTTAAAAATGTTTTTTTAGGATTGGTATTACTAAGTGTTGCACCGCCAACATGATAAATTTCAGATTTTCCAACATACTTTATGGTGTGACCTATGTTTTTTGCACGCCAACAAAAATCTATTTCTTCCATGTGAGCAAAAAAGTATTCATCTAAACCATTTAACTTTTTAAAAACGTTACTTCTAACAAACAAACATGCACCAGAAGCCCAAAATATTTCTGATGGATCATTATATTGTCCGTTATCTTTTTCAATAGTATTGAAAATTCTACCTCTGCAATACGGGTAACCATATTTATCAATAAAACCACCTGCTGCACCAGCATATTCAAAATAGTCTTTCTTATTATAGTCTAATAATTTTGGTTGAATTATAGCGGTGTTTGATTCCTTTTTAAAAGTTTTAATTATGGGTTGTAGCCAATTATTTGTTACTTCTACATCGCTATTTAATAAACAAAAAATATCTGCTTCAATATGTTTTAAAGCATCATTATAGCCTTTTGCATAACCACCGTTTTCTTTATTTTGAATAATTTTTATTGAAGTATAGTTTGCTTTTAAAAAATCAATAGAATCATCTGTTGAAGCATTGTCAGCAACATAAATATCAGCTACATTTGAATGAGCAATGACCGATGGTAAAAACTGTTTTAAGAGTTTTTTTCCATTCCAATTTAATATTACTACTGCTATTTTCATTGTATATAATCTGGTATATCTTTTAAAAAATGATATTGTTCATTTTCAAAATCCATTTGGCAATAATAATGATTTAATCCATTAGTTACCATTAAATACTTTGCATTCAAAACCAAATTATACCTCGCAATTTGGTCGAAAACATCTTGATTAATCTTAATTTTCGGCGATTTACATTCAACTATTAAATAAATACTTCCGTCAGGATTATAAATCACAATATCGTATCGCTTCCTTAAAGTATTAATAATCAATTCTTTTTCAACATTAATTAAAGTTTTTGGATATCCTTTTTCTTCAATTAAATATGAAACACAATGTTGCCTCACCCATTCTTCAGGTTGTAAAATCACAAATTTTTTGCGAATACTATCGAAAATAGAAACTTTATTTTCGCTATTTTTGAATCGAAACGAATATGTAGGGAAATTTAATTTTTGCACTACACAAATTTGATGATTTTTTTTTAATGGACGAAGTCAAACAGTTAGTAACTGATATAAAAAACGGGAATTTAAAGCCTATTTACTTTTTAATGGGTGAAGAACCTTATTATATTGATAAAATTTCCGATTATATTGAAGCTAATATTTTAGCTGAGGAGGAGAAAGGTTTTAACCAAATGGTGTTGTATGGTCGAGATGTTTCAATTGATGATATTGTTGGTAATGCAAAACGCTACCCAATGATGGCAGAAAGACAAGTCGTTATTATTAAAGAAGCTCAAGATTTATCGCGTACTATTGAAAAGTTAGTAGATTATGTTAACAACCCGCAACCTACAACGGTTTTGGTAGTAAATTATAAATATAAAAAGCTTGATAAAAGAAAAGCTCTATATAAATCGATAAAAAAAAATGGTGTTGTTTACGAAAGTAAAAAACTATACGAAAACCAAGTAGCCGATTGGATTCGTCGTATTTTATCATCTAGAGATTATACCATATCACCTAAAGCGGCACAAATGTTAGTTGAGTTTTTAGGAACCGATTTGAGTAAAATTAATAATGAATTAGAAAAACTTCAAATTGTTTTACCAAAAGGAAGTCAGATTTCACCTGAAATTATTGAAGAAAACATAGGCATTAGTAAAGATTTTAATAATTTTGAATTACGAAAAGCAGTAGGAGTAAAGGATGCTGTTAAAGCATATCAAATAGCAAATTATTTTTCTGACAATCCAAAAGATAATCCTATGGTTGTAACAGTTTCTTTATTATTTAATTTCTTTTCGCAGTTACTTCATTTTCATGGGTTGAATGATAAATCGCCTCGTAGTGTTGCATCAGCTCTAAAGATTAGCCCTTATTTTGTAAACGAATATATTGCTTCAGCTAGAAATTATCCCATGCGAAAAGTGAGTAAAGTTATTTCAATATTACGCGAGTTTGATGTTAAGAGTAAGGGTGTTGGGTCGAATGCTGTACCTCAAGGTGATTTGCTTAAAGAATTGTTGGTAAGAATTTTATCAAGTCAAATTTAATAATGAAAGTAGATATACACGAAAGTTGGAAACCTTATTTACAAGACGAATTTGATAAGCTATATTTTGAATACCTGACCGATTTTGTAAAAATTGAATACAAAAAGAACATTTGTTTTCCTCCAGAAAATCAAATACTTAATGCATTTAATCATTGTCATTTTGAAGATATAAAGGTTGTTATTATTGGTCAGGACCCATATCATGATGTTGGACAAGCAAACGGCTTGTGTTTTTCTGTAAATGATGGAATAAAACATCCACCATCATTAGTTAATATTTTTAAGGAAATTGAAGCTGATTTAGAAATCCCTTATCCTAAAAGTGGAAATTTATTGCGTTGGTCTAATCAAGGTGTTTTGTTATTAAATGCTACACTTACAGTTAAAGCACATCAAGCTGCTAGTCATCAAAAAAAAGGTTGGGAAACTTTTACAGACGAAGTAATCCGTATTATTAGTAATAAAAAAAGTAATGTTGTGTTTTTACTTTGGGGTGGATTTGCAAAACAAAAAGCGAAGTTAATAGATAAAAATAAGCACTCTATTTTAACAAGTGGGCATCCGTCTCCTTTAAGCGCAAATAGAGGTTATTGGTTTGGCAATAAACATTTTAGTAAAACGAATGCCATTTTAAAGAAAAACGATAAGAAGCTAATAAAGTGGTAGTTAGAATCTTTTTTTTCTTTTAGAAACATGAATCAATAACAATAAATCTAGAACTATAGATAGAATTAATATAACAGAATAAATAAGCGTCATAATGTGAAATATTTTACTTTCAAACATTAAGATACATAACTTATTACTAAGTCACATTAATAAACTCTAAATTAATTAGCTTCCAGTAGGGGCAAGTCTTTGTGGTTCTTGATTTAAAGAAATTGTTGGTATAAAAACAACTGGTTTTTTTGTTGTTTTTACATTTTTTGTAGTCTTATTACAACTAAATATTAGTAATAAAAAATTGACTACGATTAATGTAAAAATTGAAATAGTAATTGTTAATAACATAGGTTTTTGGGGATTAAATTTTCGTCAAGATACAAAAAAATAGGTTTAAATACAAGAAACACTCGATTAAAACTAATATTAAGGCAAAATTAACAAATAAAATACTACAAAGTAATATTTACTTGTACGTATTTTTAATTTATAAGAAATGCGTAAAAAAAGTCTTAAAACCTTATTATTTTAACAAGATTTGATATAATTTTTTGGGGAGTGCCTCTTTGTGAATCATTATTGAAATAGTTTTTAATTTGAAATATGCTTCACTCATATAAACATAGCCTTTATTTGCAACCCGATTAGCATCTTTTCCCCAAGAATTTTTTATTTTATAATAAGTTGTTCCATTTTGATCTTTCATTAACCCAGTAATGTGCATTAAGTGATCGTCCGTAGTATTATAATTTTCAAACTCTTGTTGTCTTAATTCAGAGGTTATATTCTTTTCTGGTCTTACGCTAATTATGGCTTCAGCTTTTGTAGTATCATCTTCAGGAATAACAGCAATACCATGCTTAGCAGAAAATGTTTTTTCACTTACATCACAATCTAACTCAATAGTATAGCCTTTTTTTAAGGCATTATTTGCAATACTTACTAAATCATTAAGTTCTACATTAAAAAATGAACCATTCGAAAAATTATCAGGAATATTCAATATGAAATTTGAGTAATATGGTTTATGATTAAATGAAGTAATTGTCACATAATTTTTTGATTCTATTTTGGTCATTTCTAAAAAAGACTTTGGTGTGTATTGTTTACCATTATAATTAAAGGTTGAGATGTTTTCACCAAGGTAAATATCTAAAACACTTTCGGTTACTTGTTTCCATTTTGGTGATAATTGTCTTGCAGGATTATTAATATATACATCAAGTAATCCTTTTAAAACAGCAATCAGTTCTGAATGATTATGTCTTGATTCATTATTCTCTAAACCAGAAAAAACAGAGTTTGGTACTAATCCGTATTCAGCAACACTATTAATAACATCGTGAGCTAAACCACCTTCGCTAAATTGAGCTTTGCCTTGTCGCATTACATAATTCCATGCTTTTTTCGGGTAAGTATTTCGTACTGTATACATTTCTGATAAATCAATTTCCTTACCTGTTAGGCGAATAATTTCACTTTCTAAAAATGAAGATGTTGAAAAACTCCAACAAGTTCCTGTATTGCCTTGACTAATAACATCTGTAGTTTCAAGGTCAATTATAGTTTCAAATTTATAAGATTGCGAATAACATATTAAAGAGGCAAATAATAAAACAAGAAGAGAAAAATTATTTTTCATGATGAATTAACTGTTTTAATGAAATAAAAATTATTTTTGACTAAAATAAAGAAAATGAAGGAAGCTAAATGGGTAATAGCTAAAAAATATGAAGATATTACCTATAAAAAATGTAATGGTGTTGCAAGAATAGCATTTAACAGACCAAATGTACGCAATGCATTTCGCCCAAAAACGACTACCGAATTGTATGATGCATTTTATGATGCGAATGAAGATGTTGATATTGGAGTCGTTTTATTATCTGCCGAAGGTCCATCTACTAAAGATGGTATTTGGAGTTTTTGTTCTGGTGGTGACCAAAAAGCAAGAGGAAAGCAAGGTTATGTTGGAGATGACGGGTACCATAGATTAAATATATTAGAAGTACAGCGTTTAATTCGTTTTATGCCAAAGGCAGTAATTGCTGTTGTTCCAGGTTGGGCAGTTGGTGGCGGACATAGTTTACATGTAATTTGCGATTTAACTTTAGCAAGTAAAGAGCATGCCATTTTTAAACAAACTGATGCTGATGTAACAAGTTTTGATGGTGGTTATGGTTCGGCATATTTAGCAAAAATGGTTGGACAGAAAAAAGCACGTGAAATTTTCTTTTTAGGAAGAAATTACTCAGCACAAGAAGCTTTTGATATGGGTATGGTAAATGCGGTAATTCCTCATGATAAATTAGAAGACACTGCTTATGAATGGGCACAAGAGATTTTGGCAAAATCACCTACATCAATAAAAATGTTGAAATTCGCAATGAATTTAACAGATGATGGAATGGTTGGTCAGCAAGTATTTGCTGGTGAAGCAACACGTTTAGCCTATATGACAGACGAAGCTGTTGAAGGAAGAAATGCCTTTCTTGAAAAACGTAAACCGAACTTTGTTAAAAAATGGATTCCTTAATGAATAATTTTTCTATTTGGATTTCAGCAATGCGTTTACGAACGCTTCCTTTGTCAGTTTCTGGAATAATATTGGCATCGTTTTTAGCTGAGTATAATGGTGTTTTTCAATGGAAAATATGTGTGTTAGCCATTTTAACAACGTTGAGCTTACAAATTCTTTCAAATTTAGCCAACGATTATGGCGACGGTATAAAAGGAACAGATAATGATGATAGAATTGGTCCAGAACGGGCAATACAAAGCGGTAAAATTTCACCAGAAAGTATGTTTAATGCTATTAAAATAAATATTTTAATTTCTATTGGATTAGCATTTTTTCTTGTTTTTTCGGCATTTGGAGTACAGCATTTTCTATTAACCGTATTTTTCTTTTTATTAGGAATAGCATGTATTGTTGCAGCTATGAAATATACAGTTGGTGATAACGCTTATGGATATAATGGCTTGGGAGATGTTTTCGTTTTTATTTTTTTCGGATTAGTTAGTGTTGTAGGCTGTTATGTGTTATACGCACAAACTATAGATCATGTAGCTTTTTTACCTGCCTGTGTTATAGGGTTATTAAGTACAGCAGTTCTTAATTTAAATAATATGCGAGATATTGATTCTGATAGAAATGCTAACAAAAACACAATAGTTGTACAAATTGGAAGTCAGAAAGCAAAATTATACCATTATTTTCTTGTAGGAACTGCAATCATTCTATCTTTAGCTTTTGGGGTTTTATATTATACGTCTCCATATAACTTGATGTTTTTCTTGGCATATATTCCGTTATTGCTTCATTTAAAAACAGTATATACTAATAAAGAAGCTATATTATTAGACCCTGAATTAAAAAAGTTGGCACTAACAACAGTATTTTTAGCAATTCTTATGGGGATTGGGCATTTGTTATAAGATTTTTTGTAATTTTCTGTTTCAAATTTTTTTCAAATGAAAATTACATTTTATGGTCATGCTTGTCTAGGGATTCAAATTAAGGATATTCATATTCTTATTGATCCATTTATTTCTGGAAACCCAAAAGCATCACATATTAATATTGAAACGCTTAAAGCAGATTATATTCTACTCACGCACGCACATCAGGATCATATTTTAGATGTTGAAGTTATTGCAAAAAGAACAAATGCAGTTATAGTTTCCAATTATGAAATAGCATCATACTATGGTAGTAATAAAGGCTTTGAACATCATCCAATGAATCATGGTGGTTCTTGGGATTTCGATTTTGGAAAGGTAAAATATGTGAATGCCATTCATTCATCATCGTTTCCAGATGGAAGTTATGGAGGGCAACCAGGAGGTTTTGTAATTGAAGGCGAGCATAAAAATATTTATATAGCAGGAGATACGGCTTTAACTTTTGATATGAAACTAATACCGCTTCAAACTAAATTAGATTTAGCTATTTTACCTATAGGCGATAATTTTACTATGGGAGTTGATGATGCTATTTTAGCGAGTGATTTTATTGAATGTGATAAAATTTTAGGCTACCATTTTGATACTTTTGGTTATATTGAAATTAATCATGAAGAAGCAAAACGAAAGTTTTTTGATAAAGAAAAAGATTTAATGCTACTTGAAATTGGAGAAAGTATTGAGTTGTAATTATTGTAACAACTGATTAACATTAGTTTTGTACATTTTACCAATAGGAATAATATGTTCTCCAATAAAAACCCGATTACCTTCAATACTTTTTATGTGCTTTTTTGAGACTGCAAACGATTTGTGAACTTGTATTAAACCTGGAATCTATTAATAATTCTAAAAAGCATGAAATTTTCTCTCTAATTGTAATGGTTTCATTAGTTGTAATCACTTTTGTATAATTTCCAGAAGCTTCAATAAATTGAATCACATCAATAGTTACTTGAATATATTTCTTATTCCTACGAAGGAAAATACTATTAGAAACTAAATCCTTTTTTTCTAAAACAGAATGCTGTGTTTTGCTTGTTGAACTTACTGTTTTATTGATTGCTTTTAAGAAGCGCTCAAAACTAAAAGGCTTTAATAAATAGTCTGAAATATTAAGTTCATAACCTTCAAGAGCAAATTCTTTATAAGCTGTAATTTTTGGCTTTAGACACTCAAATAAGGTCGATAACTGTCGGACTTATTGGCTTAGTAATGGGAATTGCTTACGTGAAATTTGGTCGTAATTTATGGCCTTTAATTATTGCTCATTGTATATTGAATACCATGTCTATGATTGAACGTGTGGTTTAATCATAAAAGATTTTTAAAATTTAATATATATTTATAATAACCTATTTTTGCACCAATATGAAAATCAATAAGCTTTCAGATTGGTTACCAACAACAAACAAAGAAGTAAAACTTCGTGGTTGGGAGGAATTAGATGTTATTCTATTTAGTGGAGACGCTTATGTTGACCACCCTTCATTTGGACCAGCAGTTATTGGTCGTATTCTAGAAAGTTATGGATTAAAAGTCGCTATTGTTCCACAACCAAGTGTGAATGATAATCTTCAGGATTTTACAAAACTAGGAACCCCAAAATTATTTTTTGGTGTTACAGGAGGCTGTATGGATCCAATGGTTAGTAATTATACAGCGAGTAAAAGACGTCGAGATAAAGATGCATATACGCCAAATGGAGATAAGGGTTTTAGACCAGATTATGCAACGTCTGTGTATTCAAATATTTTAAAAGAGAAGTTTCCAAATATTCCTGTCTTAATTGGAGGAATTGAAGCCTCATTACGTCGTGTTACGCATTACGATTATTGGAGTGATACATTAATGCCAAGTATTTTAGAAAACTCTAAAGCAGATATGTTGGTATATGGCATGGGAGAGCAACCTTTACGAGAAGTTGTAGAACTTTTACAAAAAGGAGTGCCTTTTTCAAGTTTAAGAACCATTAAGCAAACCGCTTTTTTATTAGATAGAGAAGAAGAACTGCCAAAGAATAAAAATTGGGAAGATGTCGAAATTCATTCGCATGGCGTTTGTTTAAAGAACAAAAAGAAATTTGCTTCTAACTTTAAAGTGATTGAACAAGAATCAAATAAATTAAAAGCAAAACGAATTCTTCAAGGTGTTCGCGATAGAAAATTGGTAATTAATCCACCATTTCCAACTATGTTAGAAAAGGAAATTGATGCGTCTTTCGATTTGCCTTATACACGTTTGCCACATCCAAAATATAATAAGCGAGGTCCGATTCCTGCGTTCGAAATGATTAAGTTTTCTATCAATATTCATCGTGGCTGTTTTGGAGGCTGTAGTTTCTGTACAATTTCTGCACATCAAGGAAAATTTATAGCAAGCCGAAGTCAAGAATCTATTTTAAAAGAAGTTGACAAAGTAGCTAATATGCCAGATTTTAAAGGCTATTTGTCTGATATTGGAGGGCCTTCGGCAAATATGTATAAGATGAAAGGGAAAATACAATCCATTTGTGATAAATGTGTTGCGCCTTCATGTATTTCACCTGTGATTTGTAGCAATTTAGATACATCTCATAAACCATTAACAAAATTATATCAGGCTGTAGATAAGCATCCGAAAGTGAAGAAATCATTTATTGGAAGCGGAATTCGTCACGACATGTTAGTGCCTGAATTCAATAAAAATGCAGACCCAAAAGAATTAGATGACTATACTGAAGAAGTGATGACGAAACATATTTCTGGACGTTTAAAAGTTGCTCCAGAACACACTTCTGACCCTGTTTTAAAGTTAATGCGTAAACCTTCTTTTAAATATTTTCATAAATTTAAAGAACGTTTTGATAAGATAAATATCAAGAATAATTTGAAGCTTCAGTTAATTCCGTATTTCATTTCAAATCATCCAGCTTGCGAATTAGAAGATATGGCAAATCTTGCAGCCGAAACTAAAGATATGGGTTTTCAGTTAGAGCAGGTGCAAGGGTTTACACCAACACCAATGACAGTTGCTACGGTTATTTATTACAGTGGATACCACCCTTATACATTAAAACCAACACGAACACCAATTTCTAAAAAAGACAAAGATGAACAGCATCGTTTCTTCTTTTGGTATAAAAAAGAAAATAGAGATTGGATTAAAAAGACGTTGAATAAGGTTGGTCGTGTTGATTTATTAGACATTTTATTGCCAGATGATAGA
>Ga0256845_1002068_pt1 | contig 14979 bp, 13 predicted proteins | sample RiftiametaG_FD_189101 | JGI IMG/M metagenome (GOLD analysis project Ga0256845, IMG submission 189101) | Tube worm associated microbial communities from hydrothermal vent at the East Pacific Rise, Pacific Ocean - Riftia | ecosystem: Host-associated > Annelida > Integument > Unclassified ...
ATTGCCACGGCGCAAACTCTGGGTATAGTCCGCCCGACCGCAATAAGGGGGCTGTAGCTCAGTTGGTTAGAGCAGGGGACTCATAATCCCTTGGTCCAGGGTTCAAGTCCCTGCGGCCCTACCTTATTTTTCAATGGGTTTCAGAGGTTTCTAGCAAGTGCTGAAATGTACTATGGCAATCTGAACTTCGGGTTTTTACGGTATTGCCTTGTTGGCATGACGTGTGAGTTGCTAGTCTTAGTGCATATGAGTATTAAGAGAGACAATAAGGAGCTGCATAAGGCTGCGGACGCTGATCAGGATGCCGTGCATGGCGTGTGGCTCAGTTGGCGGGGCAGTTGGCAAACTCCGATGCCTTGCGTCACGGTGCTAGGCCTGGCTTTTTAGATCGCGTTCCAGTAGAAGAGCGGGACGGTCTCATGCTTGCCCCGGATGATGAGAAATTGGATTGGTGGTTTTTAAGTTTGTTGAGACGGGCCGATTGGCTTCTGGTGAAGAGCGAGGAGATGAATACTGGCCCATGGCTTTTCTCTGAATTTTTTGAAGGTGGAAGACGATACAGTATGGTGGAGATTGCAGATGTTATCTCCGGGCATGAAATCAGAGGCCGTATACCAGTGTGGAGTGATTCAAGGTGTCGAATCTGGCTCTGATGGAAAGCTTTATTACCACGCTCATGCAGGGGATGATGGAGATGAGGTCAGTTTGTCTCCCAGGTCGATTGCTGAAGCTCATGAAATGGCTCAAGAATATAAGTTGCCAGTGGACGAGAGTATCCTAGCTCATGTGCAAATTTATTTTCGATTTGTTCAGGCTGTGGCAAATGAGTCTTCTGAAGAAGTGAAGGGCTCTGGTGGAGTTCGTCACAGCAAGGGTGTATTGGCTAGGGACATGTTTCACTTGGCGTCGATGGCGGGGTTGCCGGAGAAGTTCTGGAGTGCTCCTCGTTAAAATAAGGCTGACTCGCCGAAGCCAGATTGCATCCTTTTTACTTTGAAGGTGTCTTGGCTCCTGATAGCTCTTGTGCAAGATTATGCACTGGACTGTACCTGCCGATACCGATGACTCTTCCGCTGAGCTGGAACGCCGCTTGTGGGCGACCGCTAATACGCTCTGGGCCGATGCCGACCTGAAACCATCCGAGTATTCACCTATGGTGCTGGGCATCATTTTCCTGCGTTATGCGGATGTGAAGTTCTCTGCCGTTGAGGAGGAAGTTAATCCTCCTTCTCCCTCTGGGAGAGGGGCCGGGGGTGAGGGGGCAAAGCCTGGATCGCGCCGCAGACGTAAGGTGGGGCCTACGGACTATCATGCGAAGGGCGTTCTCTATGTGCCGGAAAAGGCGCGGTTCCAGAGTATTCTTGAGCTACCCGAGGGAGCTTCCATTGGTGAAGCGGTCAACGATGCGATGCGTGCCATCGAGACCGATAACCCGGACCTCGCCGATGTGCTGCCGAAGGGTTACCACATTCTCGACAACCGCACGCTGAGTTCCGTGCTCAAGGACATTGCGAGTATCCCGATGGATCAAGGGGGCGATATTTTTGGAAAAATCTACGAATATTTTCTCGGTAAGTTCGCCGCCAGTGAAGGGCAAAAGGGCGGTGAGTATTTCACACCAACCTCGATGGTGAAGTTGATTGTCGAGATCCTGGAGCCGTATCACGGTCGCATCCTCGATCCTGCCTGTGGCTCCGGGGGTATGTTTGTGCAGTCCGCCCGCTTCGTGCAGGAGCACAAAAAGAACCCGACGTCGGAAATCTCCGTCTATGGTCAGGAGAAAACCAGCACCACGGCCAAGCTCGCCCGACTCAACCTCACCGTGCACGGACTCTCCGGCGATGTCAGGCAAGCGAATACATTTTATGAAGACCTCCATGATTGCCCGGGCCGCTTCGACTTTGTCATGGCAAACCCACCGTTCAACGTCAGCAAGGTGGATAAGGAACGGATCGGGGACGACCCGCGTTACCCATTCGGGCTACCACGCACGGACAATGCAAACTACCTTTGGATTCAGCAGTTCTACTCATCGTTGAATGAAAACGGACGTGCCGGATTTGTGATGGCAAACTCCGCTGCCGATGCCCGGTCGTCCGAGCAAGACATCCGCCAGCAAATCATCGAGAGCGGCGCGGTGGATGTGATGGTCGCCTGTAGCTCGAACTTCTTTTACACCGTCACCCTACCTGCCACGCTCTGGTTCTTTGATAAAGGGAAACTCGGCACCGATCGCGAGGACACTGTCTTATTCATCGATGCCCGCCACATCTTCCGCCAGATCGACCGCGCCCACCGCGATTTCACCCCGGCGCAGATTGAGTTCATCGCGAACATCGCCCGCCTCTACCGTGGCGAGGCCCCCGAACTCCTGCGCGGCTCTGAGGAGAAGCTCAAGGAGGTCTTTGGTGAGAAAATGAGCTACGCCGACATTGCCGGCCTCTGTAAGAGCGCCACCCGTGCCGAGATCGAAGAGCAAGGATGGTCACTCAACCCGGGCCGCTACGTCGGTGTTGCCAAGGGGGAGGAAATCAGCGATGAGGACTTCAAGGAAAAGCTGATAGCCCTGAACGAAGAGCTCGAAGTGCTCAATATAGAAGCCCGGGAACTGGAGGAAACGATCGCAACTAACGTAAGGGAGATTTTGGAGGTATGAGTAACGAATGGAAAACGGAAGAGCTTGGAAGCCTAGCAATTATCCATGATAGTAAGCGAGTTCCTCTTAGCGGAGCGCAACGCAGCCAAAGGCAGGGCGAATACCGCTATTACGGGGCTCAAGGAGTCATCGATTATATTGACGATTATCTTTTTGATGGAAGCTACTTATTAATTGCTGAGGATGGTGAGAACCTTAGGAGTAGAAAGCAGCCCATTGCGAATTTTGCGCATGGTAAATTTTGGGTTAATAACCATGCTCACATCATCACGATTAAGGAGGCCTTAGCTGACATATATTTCATCTCAGCCTGGTTAAATTACGCAAATATATCAGGATATATTACAGGGGCGGCACAACCAAAACTTTCTCAAGGAAATCTAAAATTAATCCAAATCCCACTCCCGTCCCTCCCCGAGCAGAAACGGATCGCAGGCATACTCTCGGCCTACGATGATTTGATCGAGAACAACCTGCGGCGGATCAAGATCCTTGAGGAGATGGCGCAATCGCTTTACCGCGAATGGTTCGTCCACTTCCGCTTCCCCGGCCACGAATCCACCCCCATGATCGACTCCCCCCTAGGCCCCATCCCCGAGGGGTGGGAGGTGAAGAAGCTAAAAAAAGTTGCGAGTGTAAATAGCCAGAGCATACGAAAAAACTCAGCACCTGAGCGGATCAACTACATTGATATAAAATCGGTATCCACCGGCAGTATTGATGAGGTTCGCCCGATGACATTTGAAGAGGCTCCTAGCAGAGCTCGACGCATCGTTAAACATGGTGATATCATATGGTCCACAGTCCGCCCTAATCGTCGGTCATTTTCTCTCATCATGGAACCAGAAGAAAACTTGATCGCCTCAACAGGGTTTGCTGTGCTTACGGCTCAAGATTTACCATGGAGTTATTTATACCAAGCTACGACAACTCAAGATTTTACGAGCTACCTTGTTAATCACGCCTCTGGGGCGGCTTACCCAGCAGTTAACGCGAGTATATTTGAAAATGCAAAGCTCGTTATGCCTTCGTGTGATTTGCTGGCTAAATTCAACGATGTCGTTGAGCCTCTTCAACTAAAACAGCACAATCTGTTTAATCGTAATAATAACCTCCGCAAGACTCGGGATCTCATCCTTCCAAAACTACTTTCACCTTCCAATGTCTGAAAACGAAGATCAGCAGGAATTTAATCTTGAGGGTGTTAAGCGACATCTCAGGGTTAGGCATGATGCGCTTATTGTATCGATTGACAAAATTGCATTACAGGTTGACTGTGAGCATGCATTTGTAGCTCTCGCTAGCTCCCAGATGATGAAAATGTCGGGTGAAGGTGGCTACACCGAGTGTGAACACGGTATGATCCCGGCCTTAATTGAACTTGCTGCGTTTCATTTATATCCGCATTTTGGCCAGTCAGACAACCGCGATCACGGATTGTATCAGCAGTTATTTGACCAACTTGAAAAACTCAACACTCTTCGTGGCTTGAATACAGCCTTTGGAGTGGATCATTCACGCTCTGACCTCTCCAGCTTACAAGTGAAGCTATTGCTGAATGCTGAATCTGTCCGCGGAAGCTCCTACCCACACCAAACTCGACACCGGATAGAAAACATTCAGGGGCCACACGAGAAATGGTTTCGTGTTAGTGTGGGAATAGGTCCATTACGCATCTTAGAGATTCTTGACTGCTTTGAGCAATGCGTTAACGAGAAGCTAGCTCAGCAGCATAATAGGTTTGAAAAACTCTCCGATGAAATGCTCTCCCTTGTAGGCGAGAAGTCAGCTAAGAGCTCTTCAGAAGAAATTGACGAGAGGTGTCTCCTTGGAAATAAAATGAAGGAGTTTGTCGATGACGCCGCCGCAATTTTCTCGGTTTCTTATGCTCAGGTTGCCTCAAATCTAGGCGACCTTACTCATGAGGAATGGACAGCGTTGGCTAAGCTTGTAGGGACAACAACAGAGTCTCGATCGGAGATGTCTCACCCAAGAGACATGAGGAGACGACCCGTATTCTTTCTAGAGGATACTCGATTCTTAATTGTAGACTATTCCAGCGCACTTGATGCCGTTTTTGAGGCATTCGACGATCTCACCCGCTGCCACCAAAAATTTAGAGACCGTAAATACGTTCCGATAATGTCAGATTGGATGGAAGCAGAAGCTATCCGATGCTTTAAACGAGTTTTTCCAGCTACAGCAGTATACTCAGGTCTAGTTTATCCCGATCCGGATAACGAGGGAGGGGAAGCTGAACTAGACGGAGCCATTCTCTGGGGGCCGTTCCTAGTGTTATCGGAAGTGAAAGGTAAGCAATTCAGATCTCGCTCGCGGCTGGGAGATCCAGCTCGGCTTCGCTCGGACATCAAGGCTAGTATTAGCGAAGCCTTCGACCAAGCCTCCCGGGCGATTCGGTATATCAGGTCGAGCGATTCAGTGACTTTAAAGGAAAAGAGCACAGGTAGAGAATTAACTATTTGTAAGGATTCTCTTTGTAGAATCTATCCTGTATCTGTTACTCTACATCATTTTGGCGGGCTCGCCACGCAGCTCGCTCAACTAGACAAACTCGGGCTTTTTGGTGGAGCGTCATATCCATGGTCTCTATCCTTGGGCGATCTGGATACAATAACCAGATTTGCGAGCACACCGGATGTTTTTCTTCATTATGTTCAACGGAGAATCGAGCTTCAGGAAAGTCAGGAAGAAATCATGGGAGATGAGCTGGACTTATTCGGGGAATATCTAGACAGCCGACTCCACCCGAGTCTGTCATGGGGAAGTAAGCCTGAAGAGAACGGTAACCACCGCATGTTCGCTTTCAGTGGCGGATCAGCGAGGTTTGATGCATGGTTTCAAGCTGAACAAGGACAAGATATTGAACGACCCGAAATCAAGTTGAACCTTCCAGCTGCCTTCGCCAAAATTATCGAGGAACTGAGAAATCGGGATGATGATGGGGCACGATGGATCGCTTTCGCGTTGCTGGGGCTTTCAAATGATGGGGTTCGACGTGTCACAGAAGCACTTCAAGAGCTGCGAAGTCTGACTGTAGGTAGCGGTAGAATCGGCCGGGTGATGTTTCAAGAGGGTGATCTAGTGGTATCAATAATTGGTGGTGAGGGAATCTCAACTATAGAATTACGAAAGCAAATAACCAATCGATGCGCTATCGAGAAGTATCGGCTTAAGGCACAGTATTCGTTGGTGATCGGTCTTCGAGTAGAAAATGAAGCTAAGCCATTCGACTGCGCGTGTTGGCTTGAAGGACCTTGGGTGGAAGATCCTGATTTAGAGGATTTTCTTGAATCGGAAAGCCCAAAGTTGGCTCCGGGATGTAAATTGCCGGGGCGTAATGAGTTGTGCTTTTGTGGTAGCAGGAAAAAATTTAAGAAGTGCTGTATCGGTAAAATAAGAAAATGACTAACAATATGACAGCCGACGGCGAATTGCAACGTTCCGTGAATTGCAATATAGCAGTTTTAGAAGGAGTCCACTTATCGCATATGGCTTCAGTAAAAAAAGACGAAAGACCCAGCCACCTGAGGGACATATATGCCCCTCAGGTAGGTCACTCGACACTCACCCCCCATATAATGGTGGAGGGTCTGGGAGTCGCTTCATGGCATTATGCTCGCACTTATCGAGTACTTTGCGAGACATCCTCACCTGAGAGAGAGAATATTCTATTAATAACAAAATTGTCAAGCTTATGACCTGCCTTATCACTTGGATCGGAGTCGATAGCAGAGGTGTATCTTCATGTTACATCGCCGCTGATAGTCAATTTTCATGGGGCCAAAATGGAGGCAAATGGAACCATGGTCGTAAGGTCTTTTGTTCAAGAAAATCGCCAGATATTTGGGGATACTATGGTGACGTTTTTTTCCCATCTACAGTAGTCAGTCAAATTATCGAAGCTCTTGATGAGGGGTTTATAGAATCGACCAAAGAGAATCACTCTATATTTGAGAGTATCTTCAAAAAGCAATTTGATTCATACCCAAGCGCATATGAAAGCGTGTTTGGCGTAATCCACTGTCGTAGAACGGGAACAAGCGTCCGTTCTGAATATGACGTCACGCATATTAAGTATAAACCGGGATCAGGGTGGACGAGCGACTCATTGCCTCTTCCCGAAAAATCTGGAATTGTTGGTCGCTACGGTAGTGGGAATAGGCACTTTAAAGCCGATCTTGGAAAAATTACTAATAGTGATGTGAAGGGCACTAGCCGAGCGGTGTTTCAAGCATTTTGTAGAATGCTCGAAAAAGGAGAGGCTCCATTTGTTGGGGGAGCTCCGCAACTAGTATCTCTTTATAGGGTAGGGAATGGGAAACAACATGGTATTGTGTGGGGTAATGAAATATGGCTTGCTGGTATGAAGTTAGCGCCATGTGACCTAATCTCCACTAAATCTCTTGAACTTTTTAATTCACTTTTTGAGCGCTGTGATCCAGAGACATTAGAGCGTATTGAAACAGCTCAGCCTCAGCCTTTACCGAGGCAACTGGCCTCCGACTAGAAATCTGACCGAGATCCCTTACCGACATTCGCCCACACACACACTTTAAACCGCAAATGCCCCCCCACGCCAAAACCATTCAAATATTCCTTCCCGACGGCAACCCTCGCGCTGTCAAAATTGCGGAGTTCTCCAACCGAACCACCCGCGACCTACTCCAGCCCAAGCTCCTCACGCTTAGCAACTAGCCCAATGTCCTCCCTTACAAGTATCGATAGAAAACTACTAGAGGATGCCCTCGGGATGTCAGGAGGCTATGTCCTCGGCTTTACAGCACGTCGAGAGTTTGCCATGACGATGAGGGAGATGTCTGATTGCGACATTTATGCTGATATCTACGGATTCAACGGAAACTCCATGGTGAACAGGCTACGCGCTTTTTGGCAGATCGAAAATGACACCGTGACGGCATCAACCCTTAACAGCCTGCTGGATTATGCCGAAACCTTCGACTTAACAGAAGATGAGAAAATTGCTAAGTGTCGGAGCATTGTAAGTCGCTTAACGGGAGTTAAATCACCACAGACGGCACCTCCAACTAAAGAGGGTTTTCTCTCCCAAGACTTTCCCAATATCGATTTTCAGAAATTGCCGATTGAAGGGTCACTATTACCCATTATAGAAGAACGTTGGGAAGAAGCTAAACGCTGCGCTAAGAGTGAGGCATACCTCTCGGTTGTTATTCTCCTTGGTAGCTTGCTCGAAGCTGTTTTGTTGGGAGCTGCAACAGGAAAGCCTAGAGAATTTAATCAAAGTTCAGCGGCCCCTCAAAAAGACGGAAAAGTCCTACATTTTGCTCAATGGTCATTAGCCAATTTTATCGATGCAGCCCATGAAATCGGACTACTCAATGAAGACGTAAAAAAGTTCAGCCATGCACTAAGAGCTTTCCGTAATTATATTCATCCATACGAACAGATGATATCAAGATTCACGCCAGATAAAGATACTGCCAACATTTCCCTCCAAGTGTTTCGTGCTGCCACCAACCAGCTACAAAATTCTAGACCATGACTACCCACGCCAAAACCATTCAAATATTCCTTCCCGACGGCAACCCACGTGGTGTTAAAATTGCCGATGCTCTACATTGGCGAGGCCGAAAATTGCGCCAAGCGGCTGAAGCAGCACAACCAGAAAAAGGACTGGTGGGACTATGCGCTCGTCTGCATCTCCATGACTCAGGAGTTCACCAAGGCGCATGTCAAATACTTGGAATGGTATAGCCATCAGCAGGCGGAGCACCCGTTACCTTAGACCGTGAGAACATTTCATAAAATATCTACATTCAGCCATTCATGAGCGTGATAGCACAATCCACTTTACACAGAATTGGGCAGGGATGTTTCTACACCTGCCAAGTTCAATGTTCACAACAGAGTGAGCCTTTCCGGTTTGTGTATGATTGTGGGTCATCATCGAAGGGCGATCACCTTCATAAAGCGATTGATCGTTATGTTGAGGAGCTTTCGGAAAGTTTCATCGATTTCTTTGTGGTCTCTCATTATGATGAAGATCACGTCAATGGGCTTAACTACCTTTTTTCCAAGCAGGTAAAAATTCATACAGTCTGCCTTCCTTACCTTACACGACTGCAAAGGCTCTTAATGGGAATACGCTCAAACTCATATCCTGCGTGGTATCAAAATTTTCTGCTTAACCCCGTCAGCTTTCTTGAGAGACATGAAGTGGAGAGGATTATTTTTGTCTATGGTGGTGAGGGAGATGAAGGTTCCAATGATGATCCCCCCCCCTTTGTTCCTGACAGTTCAAGAGACTCTCCCTTTCGCAAGGATTTTCACCTGAAGCCTAAGGTTCCCCACACTAATCCTTTAGAATTTAGTTCCGGTGGAGGGGCGCAAAATATCCATGTTGAGTCGATGTCTGACAAAGGTCCTGTTTATTGCGGGCCATGCTGGGAGCTTAAATTTTTCAACCATGACAGCTTCTCCCCGGAGTTGTTCAGCACACTGACTACTAGAACTTTAATAGCGGCGGATACATCGTCAGATAGCAAGACGAAGCGCTGGAAAGAGTTTGTCATAGCGCTACTAGATGCCGTCGGGGGGGATGAACTGAATCCTCTCGAAATACTGCGCGCGATTTCCAATAAGGGTGTCAGGAAGCTGGTCAAAGCAGCTTACCGGGTTATCCGTAATGACCATAATGATGACAGCTTAGCTCTTTGGCATGGGCCCGTTCTTTCCAGGCGAAGATACTGTCTGGAACGTATAGTCGCCCGTGACGACCTACGCCTAGCAACAGGCGACGCAAATCAAGCAAACTGCAACATTGGCGGTGGCGGTGGAGGCACCATGCTCACTGGAGACCTAGGCCTCAACAAAAAGTTTATATTTGATGAGTTTACTGAGCACTATAAAGATTACTTGGATGCCGTAGCTTTCATCCAAGCTCCACACCATGGGGCACATAAATCTTGGAATGCCCAGTTACTTGATATTACTCCAGATCATTCCCCTCTGTTTTTGAGTGCCGGGATAGGGAACACGTATGGTCATCCCGGAGCGCAGGTGGCTGAAGATGTCTTGCGCAAAAATAGACCCTATTATCAAGGCAATCAGCATAATGAAATATCTATGTGGGTTTACTCAATTGAGGCTGGGCCGGTATCTTCCCTTGAATGAGATCTACATGGCTGCTAGAAACATACATCGACGATGTGAAGCTGAGGCATAATTAAAATACGATATGGCATACACCCGACCATGGATGAACCGACAAGATCAGCTTGAGCTACTCAAGAGCAGAGGGCTTAGTGTGAGTGAAGATCAAACGGCCAAGGATCAGTTGGCCAAGATCGGCTATTATCGTCTTAGTGGTTACTGGTATCCGTTCAGGCATCGGGTGAAGTGTGAAGGAGACACCAAGGTTCTCGACGCTTTCTGTCCGGGTGCTAAGTTTTCTGATGCGTTTGATTTGTATGTATTTGATAAGAACCTTCGCCTTCTTGCTTTGGATGCGTTGGAACGTATCGAGGTGGCGGTCCGGGTAGAGATTGCCCATTTATTAGGCGAGCGTGACACCTTTGCACATCTGAATGCCGCGTATTTTGATGGGAAGTTTCTGAATCCGAAAAACAGACGGCAGCCCAGTCACCGTAGCTGGCAGGAAAGATATCAGAAGTTACTCAGAGGCTCCAAAGAGGAATTTATCAAACATTACAAAAAGACCCATGGACTACCCTTACCCATCTGGGTTTCCATTGAGATCTGGGATTTCGGCGCTATGTCTATTTTGTTTTCAGGGCTGAAAGGTGCCGATCGTGATGCTGTGGCTAGAAGATTGAATGTCCCTGACGGTCGTTATTTGGCATCATGGCTGAGGTCATTAAATTACCTTCGTAATGTTTGTGCTCATCATAGTCGGTTATGGAATCGAAATATCATCGATCAGCCTCGTATCCCTAAGGGGGGTGATGCGGGGGATTTACTTCATCTTGCAACACCTCAACGGCTAGCGCGGCCATTTGCTCTCTTTTGTCTGATTCAATGGATCATGCGCGAAATCTCTCCAAATAGTCATTGGCATGAACGGTTCAAGGCCCATCTTCAGGCTTTTCCAAGTGATGCCAATGGTTTATGTAGCGTTAACCAAATGGGATGCCCTGATGGTTGGGAACAATGGGATCTTTGGAAATAATCAAACACTTCACAAATGAATTTGAAAACAAAGAGAGAAATACCCAGGCAAAAGAAAACCCCCGCGTTTCCGAAGAAAGAGGCGGAGGCCGTGTTGGCGACAATGAACCATCAGGTATCGGGATTGTCAAATCCTACTTAAAATTTTATTACGAGCTCTTATTAGCCGATTGGATATCTTATTTTAACGCATCATGTCATCCTACACCGAAGACCTCCTCGTAGAACAGCCCGCCATCGCCATCATGCAGAATGATCTGGGGTGGGCGCATGTGAATTGTTTCCATGAAACATTTGGTGACGATGGCACGCTAGGACGTGCCGGGAAGAATGAGGTGGTGCTGGTATCCAAGCTCCGAGCTGCGCTGATAAGGCTGAACCCCAATTTACCCGAAAATGGAGTGGATCAAGCGGTGGACGAGCTGACCCGTGACCGCTCCGCCATGAGTCTGGTGGAGGCAAACCGTGAAGTTTATGATTTGATCAAAAATGGCGTGAAGGTGAAGGTGCCCGATCCGCGCACAGGCCGCCAAGAAACCAAGGTGGTGAAGGTGATCGATTGGCTGGAGCCCGGGCGGAATGATTATTTTATAGCGTCGCAGTTCTGGATCAGTGGTGCGCTCTACACGAAGCGGCCGGATGTGATTGGATTTGTCAATGGTCTGCCACTGGTGCTGATGGAGTTTAAAAAGCCGGGTGTGCATGTGCGGGAGGGCTATGATAAAAACATCTGCGATTACAAGGAGTCGATCCCTCAGTTGTTTCACTACAACGGACTGATCCTCATTTCCAACGGCACTGAAAATAAACTGGGGAGCCTGACCGCGCCGTGGGAATTTTACAGCGATTGGAAGAAGGTGGAGAGCGAAGATGATATGCCTCACCCCACACTGGAGAACTTGCTCCGTGGCACCTGTGAGCCATCCCGCTTACTCGACCTTCTGGAGAACTACACGCTCTTTTCAGAAAGCAAGGGAGAGGTCAGTAAGCTCGTGGCGCGTAACCATCAAATGCTTGGAGTAAATTGTCTTGTTGAGTCTTTAGTGAGAAGCCTGAGTGAGTGCGGTGCTGAGGTTCTTGGTAATTTAGCAACCCCTCACCCCCAGCCCCTCTCCCAGAGGGAGAGGGGAGTAAATCCTCACCCGCAACCCTTTTCCCAGGGGGAGAGGGGGGCAAATTCTAAGCATCGAGCCATCTCTCAACAGGAGAAAGGAGTTCGGGGAAACGCACTAGATCAATCAACCGCTCAGCAGGAAGAGAAAAAGATCCATTATCGGGGAGGGTTTCACTTTTCAGGATTGGTTGAACGAGCTCGAGAATTGCGAGAGAATCAAACTCCGGCAGAAGACATTCTTTGGGAGTTGCTTCGCAATCGACAATTTTTAGGGCTCAAATTTAGGCGGCAACATCAAATTGGCAATTACATCACGGATTTCTTTTGTGCAGAGCATCACCTGATTATTGAAGCTGATGGTGAAATTCATAGCAATGAAGCAAACGTTAAAAAAGATCACCAACGGGATGCCTATTTAAAATCATTAGGGTTTCACATAGTCCGCATCAATAATGAAACAATAATCAATAACCCGCAAAAAGCCTTGGAGTCCATCGCTTTCGTTCTCCCCTCTCCCTCTGGGAGAGGGGGCGGGGGTGAGGGCAACACACCGATATCGCGAAGCGGTCTAGGTGTGTTCTGGCATACGCAGGGGTCGGGTAAAAGTTATTCGATGGTGTTCTTTGCGGAGAAGGTATTCCGTAAGATCCTCGGGAACTGGACATTTGTCGTCATCACGGATCGCACGGAGCTGGATAATCAGATTTACAAAACCTTTGCCCGGTGTGGGGCGGCGCGAGAGCAGCACTGCCACGCCAGCAGTTCAGCCAAGCTGCGTGACCTTCTACGTGAGGATCATCGCTACGTGTTTACCCTCATCCATAAGTTTCGCACGGAGCCCGGGGAGGCGCATCCGGTGCTTTCTGAGCGCGATGACATCATCGTGTTAACGGATGAGGCCCACCGTAGTCAATACGACACGCTGGCGATGAACATGCGGACGGCGTTGCCAAATGCGAAATTTGTCGCTTTCACGGGGACTCCTCTTATTGCTGGAGAAGAACGCACCCGAGAGGTCTTTGGTGACTACGTGAGTATCTACGATTTTAAACAATCCGTGGACGATGGAGCCACCGTTCCGCTGTTTTACGAGAACCGGACACCTGAGCTGGAAATCACGAACCCTGATCTGAATGATGAAATCTACAATGTCATCGAGGAGGCCGGACTGGATGAGGAGCAGGAGGAGAAGCTGGAAAAGGTGTTGGGTAAAAAATACCACCTGATCACACGTGATGATCGACTGGATGCCGTGGCGGAAGACATCGTGCATCACTTCCTGAACCGAGGTTATCAGGGGAAGGCGATGGTGGTCTGTATTGATAAACTCACTGCCGTTAAGATGCACGCCAAGGTGCAGGCCCTCTGGCAGACTGAAACGAAGCGGGTGCATGAAGAGGTCGTTAATACCGCGCTATCACATCCGAAGTATGAATCGCTGAATGAACGGCTGCGTAATCTGCAAGAGACGGACATGGCCGTAGTCGTATCTCCCGGGCAGAATGAGATTGCGGAGATGGAAAAGCATGGTCTGGATATGCGGCAGCACCGTGAGCGGATGGTGAAGGAGGATATGGATGCTAAGTTCAAGGACCCGGATGATCCGTTTCGTCTCGTCTTTGTTTGTTCGATGTGGCTGACGGGATTTGATGCGCCTGACTGCTCTACGCTTTATCTCGATAAGCCGATGCGTGGTCACACGCTGATGCAGACGATAGCTCGTGCCAACCGGGTATATGGCGAGAAGGTGAACGGTCTGATTGTGGACTACGCCAATGTATTTCAGGAACTGGAAAAAGCCCTCGCGATCTACGGCTCTGGCTCTGGCGGCGGTGAGTTGCCAGTGAAAGATAAAACAGAACTGGTGGATGCGCTTAAGGTGGCGCTGGATCAGATCACGAAGTATTGTAGCGCACAACGAATCGATCTGGACATGGTGATGGAGGATTCCGCGCAGCACTTTCTACCGGCACTGAACCGACTGCTCAGGACGGACGAGGTGAAGGATAACTATCTCGGACAAGCCAAAGACATCGCCCGACTCTACAAGGCGGTCATGCCCGATCCCATCATCCCGGAATTGGCACCACGCTGTCAGGCTGTCGCCGCACTTGCCAAGGCAATCCGAGCCACCAAAGAACCTGTGGACATCACTGAGGTGCTGCAAGGGATCGCTGACACGCTGGACGGCTCCATCGTTGCCGAACCCCACATCGCCCCGGGCGCGACGGCCAAGACCATTGACCTCAGCCAGATCGACTTCGAGGCGCTGGAGGAGAAGTTTGAAAAAACCAATACAAAGAATACAGAGACTCAGAAGCTTCAGGCATTGATCGAGCGCAAGCTGGATAATCTGATCCGTCTCAACGCATCGCGCTACGACTACCTGGACCGATTCCAGAAGATGGTGGAAGACTACAACAATGGAGCGCTGAGTATTGAAGAGCTGTTTAGTGAACTCGTGAAGCTCTCACGTGAGCTGAATGAGGAAGAGGAGCGACATATCCGGGAGAATCTGAGTGAGGAAGAACTCGCCGTCTTTGACATCCTCACCCGTCCCGGTCCCGACCTCTCCGACAAAGAAACGGAAGCGATCAAAAAGGTCTGCAAAGACATGCTCGCCAAATTGAAGACCGAAAAGCTCGTGCTCGACTGGCGAAATAATCGCACCAATCGCGCCAAAGTAAGGGTGGCGATTGAGGAGATGTTGGACTCTGGGCTTCCTGAGAAATACACCGTGGATCTCTTTGAGAAGAAGTGTGGTGATCTCTACCAGCACATCCTGTTGAAGTATCCTCAGAGAGATAATTCCGTCTATGATGAGGTGGTGGCGTGATGCTTTATCCGCTTTCCCTTTACAGGCTTAGTCGCTCTACGACTCGTCATCGCTGCGCTCACTGGCATCCTCTGGCTCGAAGATGCGTTTGACGAGGTGGTCGATTCCTTTTTGCGCGAAGCTACTATCGGGGTAGATGCTTTTGGCTTCGAAGTACCAGGTGAGTGCCGAGCCTGTTTGGGGGTT
>Ga0256845_1002069_pt1 | contig 14977 bp, 11 predicted proteins | sample RiftiametaG_FD_189101 | JGI IMG/M metagenome (GOLD analysis project Ga0256845, IMG submission 189101) | Tube worm associated microbial communities from hydrothermal vent at the East Pacific Rise, Pacific Ocean - Riftia | ecosystem: Host-associated > Annelida > Integument > Unclassified ...
CTGCCTCAGACGGTAAAGAATATAATGTTACATTTTATTCTTTGGATATGATTTTGGCAATTGGTTTTAGAGTGCGAAGCAAACGAGGAACACAATTTAGAATTTGGGCAAATAAAAACCTTAAAGAGTATATGGTTAAGGGATTTGTAATGGACAATGAACGTCTAAAAAATCCCGATGGCAGACCAGATTATTTCGATGAGCTTTTAGAGAGAATAAGAGATATTCGGGCATCTGAAAAGCGTTTTTATCAGAAAATAAAAGATTTATTGGCACTAAGTAGCGATTACAACCCAACAGATAAAGCAACACAAATGTTTTTTGCCGAAGTTCAAAACAAATTGCATTATGCTGTAACAGGAATGACAGCCGCCGAAATTATTGTTTCACGAGCAAATGCCGACAAATCGAATATGAATTTAACTTCTTGGAAAGGTTCGATTGTAAGAAAACAAGATATTTTTATTGCCAAAAATTACTTAACCGCAGACGAAATTGATACACTCAATAGATTAGTTACTATTTTCCTTGAAAGTGCAGAACTTAGAGCAAAAAACCGCATAGATATAACATTAGATTTTTGGAGAGAAAATGTAGATAAAATTTTAGATTTTCACGATAAGAAAATATTAACTCACGCAGGTTCTATCAGTAAAATTGAAATGGAAAATAAAATAAGAGAAATTTATGCCGATTTCGATAAAAGACGAAAAGAATACGAAGCCATAAAAGCTGATGAAGAAGATATTAAAGAACTAAAACAGATTGAAAATGAAATTAAAAAACTAAAAGAATGATAAGGAAAGCCCACGCAACAGCCATACACATTTGCAATTCGCACGAGCCAACACTCAGTCCAAAAATTGCAAAAAAGTATGTCTTGCCAACGCACCGAGAAAATGGAACTTGTAGCAAAGAAACGACTGAATGCCAGTGCCTAACAACGTGTATAAGTAATGGCGGGTAGGTGAAAAAATTAAAGAGAAATGATAAAATTTAACAGTTGTGAAAATATGAAATATAGTGCTGTAAACACCGCCACTACTCATACACACAGCCGATAAAAGTTAATTATTTTGCAAATACAAAAACGCTTTATAAGCGTTTACAACACCTCCTGTTATTGATAAATCGCCAAATAAAACTTTAGTTTTTACATCTTCATTAGGCAAATATACTTGTTTATCGCCTAAATCTGATACAGATTTCATCATTGCTTCTTTAATTTGTGTTGCCGATTTTTCGGGAAAATAAGACCACAACAAAGCTGCTACACCGCTTACCACAGGAGCCGAAAAACTTGTTCCGCTGGCTACACTGTATTTGTTTTTTGGAGCTATTGATATTACATCAACACCAGGTGCAAAAAAATCGACTGTTGTTTTTCCGTAATTACTAAAAATGGCAGGTAAATGCTTTTTTGCTTTCATTTGATTTGCACCTACTGCTATAAAATTTTCTATAGTAGTAGTTTTTGCTAATTTTTTTATGGGATAATGCACTATTGTATCGTTATTTTCCGATTCGTTTCCTGCTGCATGAATTAGCAAAACATTGTGGTCTGATGCGTATTTTAGTGCATTCCAAACTTTATAGGCATGTGGCGAAAAATCTTTTCCAAAACTCATATTTATGATGTTTGCTCCATTATCAACGGCATATTTTATTGATAATGCAACATCTTTATCGTATTCGTCGCCATCAGGTACAACTCTTATTGTCATAATTTTAACACTGTCGGCAACTCCATCAACACCTAAATTATTATTTCTTATTGATGCAATAATTCCTGCTCCAAAACTTCCGTGCTCTGGTGTTGGTCCTGTAACATCATTATTACCGTAATTTGTGTCAGAAAAATCATTTAAATTGTCACCAATAATTTCTTTTCTTGGGTAGAAATCTTTATTCAACTGATAATTGACCTCATCTGAAACATAGTTAAAATATGATTTTATTTCTTTAATATTTGTGTTGTGCTTATATAAATACAGCATAAAATCTTTTGCACTGTTTACATTTTCATCGGTTGTAGATATTTTTTTTATATCAGATTCTGTAAAATTATCATTTTTTAAATAATCTGATAATATTGCTTTTGATGCATTTATATTGTTTACAAACCCCTTAATATTATTATACATTGTGTTTGATTCGTTAAATTCTTTATTATACGAATTTTCTATTTTCTTATAAAGTTTATATTCCTCTAATTCATCTCCCGAAAAATCTGTTTCTTTTTTGTTTTCAAATTTTTTTTCGAGGGTTCGTAGCATTCGTGTTTTTTCGAGTGGTGCTTTGTTTAAATTTTTGCCTTTGCTGTTTCCAATAAAATTCCAACCATAAATATCATCAATATATCCATTTTTATCGTCATCAATTCCATTGTTAGGAATTTCATTGGCATTTATCCATATTCGTCCTTTTAAATCTTCGTGTTTTATATCAACCCCGCCGTCAATCATTGCAACAATAATTGTTTTTTTTGCCGGCTTGCCTTGTAATAATTCTGTATATAATTTATCAACTGATGCTCCTGCAATTTTATCAGATTTTAAATCTTTATTATACCAATTTATATTTCTTTTATTAAACGAATCTAGATTTGATTTTGCATCATCTTGTGCAAAAACTAAATTAGCACTAAATAAAATAACAATAATAAGTGTTTTATACATTTTATCTTTTTTTATTTAATTTTCTTACGCTTGCGGCAAACAGAACTGAGCTTGCGAGCTAAACGAAATTAAACATTTGTTTTTTGAATTATATCTCGTCTTTCTTGAGGCGAGCTTATTAATCTTTTTAAAATTATGTGTTTTGCCTTCTTTTCAAAAAATAAGTACACAAATATACTTATTATTATTAAAATTATTAAATATATGTAAAAGTCTATGCCTATTAATTTTTCTTTGTTTAAAAATTTAGAAAAAACAATAAACAATGGCCATTGCAATATATATACAGAATAGCTTGCATTTCCTAATAAAACAAGCATCTTGCTTCCTAACAATCTCGTTAATAAAGATTTATCTATTGCTAAACCTGCAACTATTAAGAAAAATACAGGGGCTAATAATCCATTATGAACATAAGCTTTTATAGGATTATCTGTTAAAAAAACAGCAAAAAACATAATAATACCAATTGAATATAAAATTTTAGGATATAATTTTTTGTTCAATTTGTATTCTTTAATAAATATTCCGCACAGCATTCCTACAAGAAAAATATTTAGATGCCATAAAGGAAAATACAAAATAAATTCTTGAATTTTCATATTGTTTTCTTGGTAAAGATTATTAACAAAATAATAGTGTTGAGCAATGCTTAGCAACCATATAGAAATAACTATAACAGCAATTTGTGTGTTATTTAATCGTTTAAATAAAAAAACAATTACAGGAAACAGCATATAAAAAAATGCTTCTACAGATATTGACCATGCAGGATAGTTAATTTCTAAACAAATACCCGGTACCCAAGCGTGTAGATTAAGAATTTGCAATATAATACTCAATCCTTTTGGATAAGAGTTGTTTATACTCATTGCTAAAACAAGAGTTATAATAAAAGCAAGTATATAAACAGGGTAGATTCGTGCAAATCTTTTTATAAGAAATGTTTTAAAATTAAATTTGGTATTATACAGGTAGTTTACTGAAAGAACTACTCCCGAAAGAAAAAAGAAAAAACTTACAGCAATAGAACCCTCTAAAACTATTTTGCTTATTTCGTTTGTATTAAATGGGTACGAGTATCTTCCGTAATGAAACAATACCACAAGTATTGCAGCTAAAAATCTAAGAAAGGTTAATTGTTTTATATAATTCATTATTTATAAATAAAGAATTAAATGCTTAAAATTAACAATCTCGGGTCTGTTCATCACAAGCATTAAGATTAAATATCACTGTGGAGATTAAATATTTAATTTACAACATTAAATCTTCAATTTCTTTAACAGTAATAGGTATTCTTTTACCCATCATTTTGCAAGCTGTTTCGGTAATAATTAAATCGTCTTCAAGGCGTATGCCACCAAAACTTCTATATTCGTTTACTTTATCAAAATTAATAAAGTCATTATTTATTTTTTCGGTTTTCCATTTGTCTATTAAGGCAGGAATAAAATAAATGCCCGGTTCATTTGTAAAAACAAAGCCTTGTTTCATTTTTTTAGCTAAGCGTAAATATGCAGTACCAAATTGCGAAGCTCGTGATATTGTTTCGTCATAGCCAACAAAATCTTCGCCATAATCTTCCATATCGTGAACATCTAAACCCATTTGATGCCCTAAACCGTGAGGAAAAAACATTGTGTGAGCACCTTGCTCAACTGCATCGTCGATATTTCCTTTCATTAAGCCTAAATCCATTAAACCTTGGGTAATTGTTTTTGCTGCAATCATATGTGCTTCTTTGTAGAAAACACCGGGTTTTACAAATTTCATTACATTATTGTTTGCTGCCAAAACAAGTTCGTAAATTTCACGTTGTTTTGTGCTGAATTTTCCGCCAACAGGAACTGTTCTTGTGTTGTCAGAACAATAATTCATACTTGTTTCTGCACCTGCATCAGTAAGCATTAATCTACCGTTTTGCAATAGTTGGCTGTGGTTATGATTGTGTAAAGTTTCGCCATTTTGCGAAAGAATTACAGGGAAAGAAATCCCCCAACCTTTTGCAAGAGCAATACCTTCAATTGTTCCGGCTATTTCTTTTTCTAGAACACCTTCTTTTGCCATTTTCATTGCAGTGGTGTGCATTAAATATGATGTATCGCAGGCTTTTAGAATTTCTTGAATTTCAACTTCTTCTTTAACTTCGCGTAAGCTAACCATTGCTTTTATTAGCTCTATCGAAATATTTTCTTTTAAATTATTTATATTGATATTGAGCAATTCGTTTAAAAGAATTTTGTTTTTAGCACGGTAAGGAGGCAAAAAGTGTATTTTTTGTCCTTTGTTGATAGCTGATTTTATAAAGCTGTGCAAATCAGAAAATTTATTTGTGTTTTCAACAGAAACTTTTTGTGCTTTTTCTTTTATTGATGGCTGTGGTCCCATCCAAATTACATCTTCTATATCAATGTCATTGCCAAAAATATAATCTTTGTTATTATCAATATCAATAACACCGGCAAGCATTGGCTCGTTTAATCCGAAAAGATACAAAAATGAACTATCTTGACGAAACTCAAAAATATTTGCAGGATAACTCATTGAAACATCTTGGTTTCCAAGCATTAAAACTATTCCACTATTTAATTTCTTTTTTAAATTATCTCTTCTGTTTTTATAAACGCTAGCTTCGAACATATCTATATATTTTTATATTATTATCAATTTTAATTAGATAACAAATTTAATGTTTTTTTTGTTCAACAAGTAAAATTTTGTAAAAAAAAGCTAAGTTTTAATTGTTACAACAAATATTAAAGGGGGGAGTTCTAAAAATTAGTCTTTCAACAATATTTTCATAATTTTTTAGATACAATTCTTGTTTAAAGATTTACAACAAGTGTGAATTTAGGGAATAAAAAAAGGGTAAGCTACTTACATCGCACCGCTACAACCATCTACCCTTGCTACCTTCCAGTCCTGGGGGAATTCAACGGGAGCTGGTCGTATAAGACTTACCCAGCTGCAAATATAGATATAAAAGTATTATGTACAAAAAATAAATCACATTTATATAAGTAAAATTTATACTTTAACTTAAAAAATCGTCAATTATCCCTTTTCTAAGTAGTTATACAATTTTTATTTATCAACAAAATACAAATTTATTACCTATCTACTTTATATTTTCCAACACAAGTCTTTTATAGTTCTAGATATCAGCAACATAGTGTTTACACAAAACTATGTGAGTTTACTAAAATATATAATTTGTAATTATCATTTTGTAATACATAGTAATATTTGTAATTTTAGAAAAAAAATAATGGAAGATTTAAAAAATTATATCGAAGAGAATAAAGAAAGATTCTTAGACGAATTATTTGGTTTAATTAGAATACCATCAATTAGTTCTATAAAAGAACATAAAGATGATATGTTTAAAGCGGCAGAATATTGGAAAAAATTATTGTTAGAAGCAGGAGCTGACAAAGCAGAAGTGTATGAGACAGAAGGAAATCCCGTAACTTATGGCGAAAAGATAATATCAAAAGATTTGCCTACAATTTTGGTTTATGCTCATATGGATGTTATGCCGGTAGACCCTATTGAATTATGGAATTCAGAACCTTTTGAGCCTGTAATAAAAGATGGGAAAATTTGGGCTCGTGGTGCCGATGATGATAAAGGTCAAGGGTTTATGCACGCAAAAGCATTTGAGTATTTAGTAAAAACTAACAAATTACCTTGCAATGTTAAATTTATGATTGAAGGTGAAGAAGAAATAGGTTCGCCAAATTTACCAAAATGGTGTATCGATAATAAAGAAATGCTTAAAGCTGATGTAATTCTTGTTTCAGATACAGGTATGATAGCTCCCGACATTCCATCAATAACTACAGGATTAAGAGGTTTGGCATACTGGGAAGTTGAAGTAACAGGGCCAAACAAAGACTTACACTCAGGTTTATTTGGTGGTGCAGTTGCTAACCCAATTAATATATTATCTAAGATGATAGCATCTATGTTAGACGATGATAATAAAATAACTATACCAGGTTTTTACGATGATGTACTTGATATATCAGATGCTGAACGTGCATTGTTAGCGGAAGCCCCATTTAGCAAAGAAGAATACAAAAAAGCTATTGATGTAGCTGAATTATCGGGAGAAAAAACTTATTCTACAAACGAAAGAACAGGAATTAGACCAAGTTTTGACGTTTGTGGTATTTGGGGAGGATATACAGGCGAAGGAGCAAAAACAGTATTACCTTCAAAAGCATCGGCAAAAATATCTACCCGATTAGTTCCAAATCAAGATCACAAAAAGATAGCAGAACTTTTTACAAAACATTTTGAAAGTATTGCTCCAAAATCGGTTAAAATTAAGGTTACATCACTACATGGGGGGCAAGGTTATGGCTGCTCTGTTGATTTACCAGAATACAAAGCTGCCGAAAAAGCAATAGAAAAAGTATATAACAAGCGACCTGTACCTGTTAAAAGTGGAGGAAGCATACCTATTATATCTAGTTTTGAAGAAATATTAGGAATAAAATCCATTCTTCTTGGTTTTGGTTTAGAAGCTGATGCCATTCATTCTCCAAATGAAAATTATCCATTAGAACAATTTTTTAATGGCATTGAGACTATACCTTATTTTTATAAGTATTATAGCGAAATTAATAAATAATTAAATGTATAGTAAAAAGGTATCAAAATTGATACCTTTTTTATATAAAATGAGATTTAGTTTAATAATAATATTAGCAATGCTATTTGGCATTTTTAAAAACTCATATTCGCAATGCAATGTTAATGAATATGTATTTAAAAGTGGCGAAAAACTTTTGTATGATGTATATTATAACTGGGGATTTATATGGATTTCGGCAGGTAATGTAGAGTTTTTAGCAAAAGATACTGTGATAAAAAACAAAACATTTTGGCATTTTATTAGCAAAGGCACTTCTAACCCTTCGTATGATTGGATTTTTAAAGTAAGAGATAGATACGAAGCAATAGTAAAAAAAGAAAATTTAGAACCTTTATATTACAAAAGAACAACGAACGAGGGAGGATATGATGTTAATAATAAATACATTTTTAATAAAGAAAAAGGCGTAATTTTTACTTTTACGGAAAATTCTAAATCATCTTATAAAAAAGACACACTAGTATATCAAGATTGTTTGTTTGATGTTTTAAGTGCTACCTATTTCACAAGATGTATAAATTTTAAGACAATAGATAAAACCAAATCTATACCAATTAAAATACTTGTTGATAATGAAATTGTTACAATTAAAGTAAAATACAAGGGCGAAGAGATTATAGAAGATAAAAAAGAAAAGAAATATAATACAATAAAATTTAGTACAACAGTTATAGATGGTTCAGTTTTTAAAGCCGGCGAAGAAATAAATGTATGGGTAAGCAACGATAAAAACAAAATACCATTATTAATTGAAGCCGAAATTTTAGTAGGAACAGTTAAGGTATATATAAATAGAAAAGAAAATATTAAATATGAATTTAAATCGGCTATAAAATAATTAGGTGTTATTTATTTGTCTGTATGATTATTTTATGTATTTTTGAATAATAATAAAAAAAATAATTAATAATGAAAAGTTATAAGAATTTCTTTAAATTTGGATTGATAGTATTGGTTATTGGAATATTTACTTCTTGTGAAGATACAACCACAGAAGCAGATAGTTCTATCGCAATACAGAATGATACAGTAAAAAAAGTAATTGAAGTAAACTATACACAGTTTACTATGCCACCACCCGTAGATTTATTTATTAATATGTGGGAGATGGAATTAAATTTCAGTAAAGACGCTGTTAATTCTCCGGATAATATTAAACATTACAATACCACTGTTCAAAAAGCTATTGGATTAGGTGCATATTCATCAGATTTATCATATACAAGTGTATACGGGCAAAATCAACTAACCATGAATTATTTTCAAGTTTCTAAAAAACTAGCTGATGATTTAGGATTAACAGAAGGTTTTGATCAAGAAATTGTAAAAAGAATAAATGATAACCTAAGCAATGCAGATTCATTATACAATATCACTAAAGATTCTTATTCTGACGCAATTAACCAAGTAGGCAGTAGCGAACAAGCATATCTTTTACCTTATATTGTTTTTGGCGGATGGATAGAAAGTATTTATGTTGCAGCAATTGCCGGCGATGCTAATAAAGCAGGAGAAGTTAGTGTTAATATATTTTCTGAACAAGGTGTTTTCTTAGAAAATTTAGTAGATTATTACTCCACTATTGCAAAAGCAGACACAGAAAACGAAGATGTTAAATCTATATTAAATGATTTAAACTCTATTTATTCATTGTATAACGAAGTTTTAGAAAGCGATGATATGACCTTGTCTGACGAACAGTTTGAAACAATAAAAAGTAAGGTTGTAGTTATTCGAGAAAAATGGTTAATGTAAAACATAAACAATATCTAATTATGAAAAGAAATAATATTATTAAAGTTATAGTTATAGGTTTTTTTAGTTTCCTATTTCAATTCTCTGCTCAAGCTCAAGACTGTAGTAAGAAAAACTATTGCGATTTTGATTTAGGTGAATTCGATTACAGATCCCAGTCTCAATTTGGTATTGCATATCCGGGAGATACTATTTTAGTAAAAACAGCCGTTTACGGCAAAACTAAATTTAAATATAATATTGCCGTTTGTGCACACCCTCATCTTGAAAATGTTGAGTGGAAAATAGTTGTACCTAAAAGAAGAGTTAAAAAAGAATTTGTTAGATATATATCAGATACAATTAAAACTCAAAAAATAAATCCTAAATATGCTAATGAAACAAACGAAGATGAAATAGATTATTTAATTGAAACTGGTGATTATTATGAATATGATGCTGAAGGAAATGAGGTTTATTCAAAAATAGAAGTTGAAATATCAGATACTATTTATAAAACCGTAAAATACACCGAAGAAGTAACAGTTTATGATAACACAAAGGGGACAAATTTTAAACATGCATTTAACAAACCAACAAGAATATTTATTTATATGATTGTTCCTGAAGGTGACCCTGAGTATGCAGATGATGGAGATTGTTATGGTATATTTATTGGTCGTGTTCCTCAACACCCAAAAAGTAAAAGAACTTTTAAAAGATAAACAAGCTTATAATATTTTAGGTATGATTATTGTATCTCAAATCAATAAAATAATTATTGGTTTGAGATATTTTTTTAGATATATATTGTTGATTATAGTTTCGTTCGTAATTTTTTCGTGTACAAAAGAAGAAGAAGATACAAATCCTAATAGGATTAATATTATTGGCGAGTGGGATTGCCACGACAATAAAAGTGCAAATGAAATCTACGACGAAAGGGATTACAATATTGATATATTAAAAACCGATAGCAATTATATTATTTCTAATTATGCTTCTTTAGGTATTGATATAACAGCATCTTTTAATAAAAATGCAAGTAATTTTAGTGTAGAATTACAAAATGTAGATGGTTTTATAACACACGGAACAGGTATATTTTCTAGCGATAATAAATCCGCTACTTTTACTTATTATCTTGATGATGAACAAATAAATTCTAGATGGACGCATAAATAGAGCTTGTCTATAAAGTCCGATTTCTGCGTTGTTGCTCAAAATTTAAATCCTCAAATACCTTTGTATTCTGCGGTTTAAATTCCTCACAGGCTCCCGAAACAAATCGGGACAGGCTTTGAACTCGAACTTTATAGTTCAATCTCTTGACTTTATGGACAGACACTAAATAGTGTCTGCTGATAAAGTCAATAATTTAAGTGCCAACGTCGAAAGTCTGATTTTCTAGACAAACTTAATAAATCTATACTAAACCATCATTCTTCATCAAATTCTGTATCATCAATACCATTTATCCACATTAATACTTTATCGTTATTTTCGTATTTGCTAAGGTCTTTTGTAAAAATTAATGTAAATAAATCCATTATAGGAATAGCTAAAAGCCCCCCACCAAGTGTTATTGCATAAACAACAGGTACTATTGGCTTAGTCCCCAAATATAATCTATGTCCACCAAGCGGGCCTGTTAAAATTGTTAGCAATATTGCGGTAAATTTTCTTTTCACAAGATAAATTGTATCACCTTTTTCATCAATAATATACTTGCTTGTATCGCTAAAATTTTTGTAATTAACATTTTCAATTGTTAATAAAGATATAGTTTCTTTATTTAAGATACTTACAAATTTAGTAGTTTTGGCAAAAACCGAAAAACCTAACATTATTAATAATATTGCAAAAAGTTTATTCATTAGAAAACAAAGTAATTATAAATAGTAAGTTTTTGCAAGTGTTTATTGATATTTGTTTCTATTGATATATACTCAAACCACATAGATTTTTGGTTTTTTTATTTTTTATTCGTTTAAATTTTAAATCTTCCCTGCAACAACACATTTTTCTTTATATTGAGTTACATTTCCGTCTTTATCAAAAACTTCAAATAAAATAATATAAATACCAATATTTACTTTTTGATTATATTGGTCTATCCCGTTCCAAATATAACTACCTTCTGTTCCTAAAAGTTCGTTGTTTACAAGTTGTATCATTAGCTTTCCGCTTGCATCAAAAATGTATAAATTAGCAACATAGTTGGCTTTGTCAAATTTGTAATAAATTGTTAAATTATCTTCTAAACCATCGTTATCAGGCGAAAATATTTCGTTCGGAATACTAATGCCTCCCCCACCTTGTGCTTCGGGATTATATTGAGAATTTTTGTAACCAGGTGTTCCAAATCCAACAGTTTCGGCTGCCGAATGCCAATTATTGGCTTTGTTTGTTGGAGCATTGGGGTTTAATCGTTCTAAACTAACACCATCGTTAGAAACTAATAAAGGAAAGTGCATTTCTTCGTTATATTCAAACTCATCAATAATAATATTAGAACGGTTTATTAAAACAACTGTTCCCTCATCATTAGGGTAGCTAGGCAATGTTTCAATATCAATAAAATTAAACTTTGTTTTAGTTATAAATTGCTGACTTACTGTTTTCTGTGATTTTGAGATTAGAATATATTCTTCGGGAAAAATTAAATAATTAGATGTTCAATATTTTTGATATTATCAACCAAGCCATCTTCTCGATTAGCAATTTGTAAATCTAACAAATCAAAAACTTTGTTTGTACGATTATAGATTTCTACATAATCTACACCTGCGTTAATTGGGTTAAAAAGCACTTCGTTTATAATAATATCGTTTTTGGCAATTTGTTCTGGGTAAGCAAATTTTACAAAAGAATTTACATTAATTAAATTACCTGCACAATCGGCAATTTGCTTATTAAAACTGAGTTTATAAATAGTTCCATGTATAAAATTACTATTAAAATCCAGCTCAATACTTGTGTTGTTTAGCGAGTTTAAACTAAGTGAAACAGGATTTCCAACACCATTATCAACAATAAAATAATTACTTGTAATTGTGTCTAAAACAAGAGTTTCGGTAAAAAATACTGTAATTTTATTTGTATCTGAAATAACAGCACGTATAATTTCAGGCGAAATTAAATCGGGGTTTTCGGCAAAAATTGAATTTTTTGTTCCTGGTGTTCCTCCGTTTGATGCTATTGAAACGTCCCAATTATACTCACCACCACAAACATTATTGGGGTCTATTTGCTCTAAACTCCAACCGCCTTCGGTTTTGTTATCATCTCTAATCCAAGTTATATTGTAGTTTACAGAATGAATAATATTTCCTTTATTGTCTTCAATTGATAATAATTGCCCGTTATTATTCAACGAAAAATTTGCTAAACCAATAACTTTCCCGTAAGTCTCTAGTTCTTGCACATTATTTTCTTTACACAAAATTATATACGAGTTTGCCTCAATATCTGCCTCAGGAATTGAGCTATTGTAATTTCCATAGTTAAAAACATAGTTATGCAAATTAATATCAAAATCTGTTTTATTATAAAGCTCTACATATTCTACTTCTGGCAAATAAACAGCAGGGCTTGGGTCTGCCATAATTTCGTTTATCACAATATCGTATTTTTTTACTTTATAGTACAAAAAATTTGTATCAATTTGCGATGATATATTACCGCTTAAATCTGCAATATTATTTATTGATAATGAGTATTGCTGTGTCGAAACAAATTGTTGCGAAAATGTAAGAATTACATCGCTATTATTTGCTTGTAAAATTACATTCGTAGGATTTCCAATTGTGCTAACTAAGTAATTAGTTGTGTTTTCGGCAGAGGTTTCTACAAGACTTTCAGAAAAATTAAGTACTAAACTTGTATCGTTTAAAATGCTTAAATTATTTAAACTTGGTGGAATGTTATCAATAACTATATTACCAATATAAATATCATCAAATTTAATATTTGCTGTGTTCGACGATGTATATTTTAAAAAGAGCCCAAAATATGTAGAACTTATAATAGTATTATCGAAACAAGTTCCTTGCGAAATAAAATTACCGCCTCCATTATCATCGACAAAAACCTCCCAATTACCTGAATTATCGCGAATTACTTTAATATTAAATAATCCGCCAGAAGCTGCAACACCTGCTGTTCCATCAATTATTTTTGTTTCGGTAGTTCCTGTTTTTTTAAATAAATCTATTCCGTCGTTACTAAGATTTTCGCCAATTTTTATAAAATATCCGTTACTACTACCCGAAACATCAGATGTATCTGAAACTAAAAATACTGAAACATTATTATTTATTGATGGGTGAAAATCTATATCTACTGTAAAACGCCACTCTGTATTGCTAATAACCGAACTTGCAGTTGCAATATAAGATGTTCCTGCATTGTTGGCATTTAATTGTAATTTATTATTAGTGTTTACAATAAAGCTGTCTATATTCCCTGTCCAAGTTGGATTGTTTGTTATATCTCCGTCGCTAAAATCATCAGAAAACTGAGCAAAAGTATTTACACTTAAAAATAATAGCACTATTATACATAAGTGTTTATACATATAATTTATTTGTATTTTTTAATTTCTCCTGATTTAACTCTACTAAGATACGATTTTAAATCTTTATAAACTTCTGGAGAAAGAATAAGTAAGCCAATAATATTTGGGAAAGCCATACTTAAAATCATCATATCAGAAAAGTCCATTACGGCAGTCATAGAAGAGGCTGCTCCAACCACTGTAAAAAATAAAAAGATAGTAAAATAAATATATTTTGTATAAGTTCTTTTTCCTGTTAATTTTTCGATTACACCACCTAAAAGATAGTCAAATCCTTTTAAACCGTAATAAGACCAAGAAATCATAGAAGAAAAAGCAAAAAGCATAATAGCTACAACTAATACGTATGGAAACCAAGAAATTACGCTACCAAAAGCACGAGATGTAAGTTGAGCACCATCAAGACCTGCTGCAATTGCAGGGTCGTGATATCCTGTAAAAATTATTACTAATGCAGTTAATGTGCAAATAACAACAGTATCAATAAAAGGCTCTAGTAAAGCTACAATCCCCTCGCTAACAGGCTCGTCGGTTTTAACAGCAGAGTGTGCAATTGATGCAGAACCAATACCGGCCTCATTAGAAAAAGAAGCTCTTTGAAAACCTACAATAAGCACACCTATAACACCTCCTTTAAGAGCTTCGGGAGCAAAAGCACCATTAAAAATCATTGCAAATACATGTCCAATTTCTTTATAGTCAATAGCAATTATTACTAGAGCTGCAACTAAATACAATAATGCCATAAATGGCACAATTTTTTCGGTTACTTTTGCAATTCCTTGAATGCCTCCAATTATAACAATCCCAACAAAAATAGCCATAACAGCACCAAACCAAACCCCTTGTCCTTCCATTATAGGAATTAGCAATTCAAATTGCTGAAATGATTGATTTGCTTGAAACATATTTCCTCCGCCAATTGATGCTCCAATAACAAGAATTGCATATACAAATGCTAGAACTAAACCAAATTTACCAAGATTTTTGTTTTTTAATCCCTTGCTTAAATAGTGCATTGGGCCACCCGAAACTTCACCTTTTTCGTTGATAGTTCTATATTTAACACCGAGTGTTACTTCTACAAATTTGGAAGTCATACCAATTAGTCCTGCAATTATCATCCAGAATGTGGCACCCGGACCTCCAACTGTAATAGCAATAGCAACACCTGCAATATTACCTAAACCAACCGTTGCCGACAAAGCTGTTGCCAATGCCTGAAAATGAGATACTTCTCCTTCGTCGCCGGGTTTGTCGAATTTTCCTTGAACTAATTCAATTGAATGTTTAAATCCGGTAATATTTATAAATTTCATT
>Ga0256845_1002070_pt1 | contig 14975 bp, 10 predicted proteins | sample RiftiametaG_FD_189101 | JGI IMG/M metagenome (GOLD analysis project Ga0256845, IMG submission 189101) | Tube worm associated microbial communities from hydrothermal vent at the East Pacific Rise, Pacific Ocean - Riftia | ecosystem: Host-associated > Annelida > Integument > Unclassified ...
GTAAAATTGGTAAGAGGAAAAGGTTTGTTAAATGCAGTTTTAATAAATGATACCGAAGATAGTTCTACCGCTTGGGATATTTGTATGAAGCTAAGAGACAATGGTTTGTTAGCAAAACCAACACATGGAAATATTATCCGTTTTGCACCACCATTGGTAATGACAGAAACACAATTAATGGATTGTATTTCTATCATCAAAAAGACAATTAACGAGTTTTAAACGTAGCATAATCCAATAAAAAAAGCCTCAAATTTTTAAATTTGAGGCTTTTTTAGATTAAAAATTCTTTTAATTTTAATAACCTTCCATCATTTCTTTAGACTGTTCCATTAATACATCCCAACCAATTGTATAAATATTATATGCTGTGTAAACAAAATATAAAATATTGATTGCAAGGGCTACCATAGCAATTATTTTTCCTGTATAAAGACTATCTTGATTGTCATATAAATCAGGATTTGCATAATATTTTTTCAATTCAGAATGTGCAATAAAATAGGCAATACCCGCAGGTAATACTCCAAAACCCGCAAAACAACAGCATAAAAGTGCAAAAATAGAGAGTCCGTAGATTAATGTTGCGTATTGTAGTTGTTGTTTTTCCATTTTATAAAATCATTTTTAAGATATAATTGATTACAATAATTAAAATATTGATGATTGCTAAATAACGAATTATTTTTTGTCCATTTTTAAATTTAAAGAAGAAATTTATAAAAATAAATCCCGCAAAAAGGAATAGTGTAAAAATTGCAGGATATAAATAAAATGCCTCTAAAAATTCACCTCTTAGCACATAAATAAAAGATCGCTGTAAACCGCAACCCAAACAATCAAAACCAATGTATTTTTTGGTAAGACATGGTAACATGTAGTCATCTAAGTCTAAAAAAGTCATTTTATTTATAGGTGAAAATAGAATCATTCAAAATTAAGATTTAATTAACAGCAAATTTAGTATTTTCACATCAAAATAAAAATCATCTAAAAATGAAGAAAATAATAGGATTTACTATGGCTTTTAGTCTTATTTTTGCAGTTGCTTGTAAAAATGAAACCATGAAAAATACAGATACAAAAGCTCCTGTTGCTGAAAAGCAACCAGAAAAATTAGAAAAACACGGAGATATTAGAGTAGATAATTATTTTTGGATGCGTTTGTCTGATAAACAGAAGAATGCAAAGAAGAAAGATGCTCAAACTCAAAAAGTGTTCGATTATTTGAATGCAGAGAATGATTATTATGATAAAGTAACGGGACATACTAAAGATTTTCAGGAAGATTTGTTTCAAGAAATGAAATCTCGTATTAAGGAAGATGATGAATCTGTTCCGTATAAAAATAATGGATATTTCTACATTACACGTTTTGAAAAAGGAAGCCAATATCCTATTTACTCTCGTAAAAAAGGAAGCTTAGATGCCAAAGAAGAAATTTTATTCAATGTAAATGATGAAGCAAAAGGGCACGATTATTTTCAATTAGGAGGTTTAAGTATCAGTCCAAATAATAAATTAATAGCTTTTGCTGTTGATACGATTAGTAGAAGGCAATATATTTTAAAAATTAAAAATTTAAAAACAGGAGAGATTTATCCTGAGGAAATTAAAAATACTACAGGCGGTTCTGTGTGGGCAAATGATAATAAAACATTGTTTTACACACAGAAAAACCCAACGACACTTAGAAGCGAAAAAATATTTAGACACGTTTTAGGTACCGATGCTTCTAAAGATGTAGAAATTTTTCATGAAAAAGATGATACTTTCGGAACGTATGTAGGTAAAACAAAATCAAAAAAATATATTGTAATTGGTTCTTATAGCACACTTTCTACGGAATCTCAAGTGTTAGAGGCAGATAACCCAACAGGAAAGTTTAGAATTATTCAACCGAGAGAAAAAGACTTAGAATATAGTGTTTCTCACTACGGAAATTCGTTTTATCTTTTAACAAACAAAGACAATGCAACCAATTTTAAGTTGATGAAAACGTCTGAAAATAATACTTTAAAAGAAAACTGGGTAGATGTAATTCCACATAGAGACGATACTTTATTAGAAGATATTTCCATTTTTAAAGATTATTTGGTTTTAGAAGAAAGAACTAACGGACTGAATAAAATCCGTATCAAACGTTGGGATGATAAAGCTGATTATTACTTACCTTTTGATGAAGAAACCTATTCTGCAGGTGTACACGGAAATCCAGATTTTGATACTGAAACTATCCGATATTCATATAACTCTATGACAACACCAAGTTCTGTCATCGATTTTAATATGAAAGATCAATCAAAAGAAATAAAAAAAGAGCAAGAAGTACTAGGAGGGAAGTTTGATAAGAAGAATTACACAAGTAAACGTGTTTGGGCAACGGCAAGAGACGGTAAAAAAGTAGCGATTTCTTTGGTGTATAGAAAAGACACAAAGATTGATAAAAACACCCCATTATTACAATATGCATACGGTTCTTACGGTTATACAATTTCTGATGGATTTTCTACAACACGTTTAAGTTTGTTAGATAGAGGTTTTGTGTATGCTTTAGCACATATTCGTGGAAGCCAATATTTAGGTAGAGAATGGTATGAGGACGGAAAATTATTACATAAAAAGAATACATTTACCGATTTTGTTGATTGTTCAAAATATTTGATTGAAAACGGCTACACATCCGCAGAACATTTATATGCAATGGGTGGTTCTGCAGGCGGTTTACTAATGGGAGCTATTGTAAATATGAATCCAGAATTATATAATGGTATTATTGCGGCTGTACCTTTTGTAGATGTAATTTCTACGATGCTAGATGATAGTATTCCGTTAACTACTGGTGAGTACGATGAATGGGGAAACCCGAATGATAAAGAATATTATGATTACATAAAATCATATTCTCCGTATGATCAAGTAATAGCTAAAAAATACCCAAATATGCTAGTTACTACAGGTTTACACGATAGTCAGGTGCAATATTGGGAGCCAGCAAAATGGGTTGCAAAATTAAGAGCGTTAAAAACGGATACTAATTTCTTATTTTTACATACTAATATGGAAGCTGGTCATGGTGGTGCTTCGGGAAGATTTAATGCCTTAAAAGAAACAGCAAAAGATTATACATTCTTGTTAGATTTGGAGAATAAGGTAGAAAAATAGCTTACTTTTGTATTCGATTTAGATAATAAAATTACATACCAAGTATGTTCTATAAAATTAAGAATTACTTGGTATATTTATTGATATTTTATCTAGAAAATGTACAAAAATGATTCGTAATCAAGGTATCACAAAAAATATTTTAGAGTTAATCGGTCAAACTCCATTAATTCAACTTCATACAATTACTAAAAACCTAAAAGGTTCTTATTTTGCTAAATTAGAATCTCAAAACCCTGGGCATTCATCAAAAGATAGAATAGCATTGCATATTATTGAAAATGCAGAAAAGAAAGGGCTTATAAAACCTGGAGATACTATTGTAGAAACCACCTCAGGAAACACAGGTTTTAGTTTGGCTATGATTAGTATTTTAAGAGGGTATAAATGTATTTTAGCAGTAAGTAACAAATCTTCTTATGATAAGATAGATATGTTAAAAGCAATGGGAGCAGAGGTATATATTTGTCCATCTCATGTAGCTGCAGATCATCCACATTCTTATTATGAAGTGGCAAAAAGAATCCATAAAGAAACCCCAAACTCAATATACATCAATCAATATTTTAATGAATTAAATATTGAGGCTCATTACAAAACTACAGGTCCTGAAATTTGGGAACAAACTAACGGTAAAATAACACACTTAGTTGCTGCAAGTGGTACTGGAGGTACTATTTCTGGAGTAGGAAAATACTTAAAAGAACAAAACCCAAATATTAAAATTTTGGGGGTAGATGCTTTTGGATCGGTATTAAAAAAATACCATGAAACAAAAGAGTTTGACGAGAAAGAAATCTATTCAAATAAAATAGAAGGATTAGGTAAAAACTTGATTCCAGATGCTACGGATTTTGATGTGATTGATCGGTACGAAAAGGTAACGGACAAAGAGGCAGCTTACAAGGCAAGAGAAATTGTAGTCACAGAAGGTATATTTTCTGGTTATACCAGTGGTGCCGTAATGCAGGCAACCGAACAATATGAAAGTCAAGGTTTTTTTGATGATGATAGTGTTGTCGTTTTAATTTTCCCAGATCATGGGTCTCGTTATATGAATAAAATTTATAGCGACAAATGGATGCAAGCACAAGGTCTTGAAGACCCAAAAAGAAGAGCTACAAACAAAGTGCATTATATAGAATAAAGGATTTAGTTTACCTTAATTGTCTGATTCTACTTTTACCTATACCATTATTAGATTGTAAGAATGTTCCTTTAATATACCTATAAACTCACAAAAAATCAATAAATTTGCAGCGCATTTAATAAAACAACTTAATGAAAGATTTATTCGAAAGAATTAAAGGAGATAAGGGACCCTTAGGAAACTGGGCAGAAAAGGCAGAAGGGTATTATGTTTTTCCTAAATTAGAAGGCCCTATTTCTAATAGAATGTCATTCAATGGTAAAAAAGTTGTAACCTGGAGTATTAATGATTACTTAGGTTTGGCAAATCATCCTGAAATATTAAAAGTAGATGGAGAAGCTGCTAAAGAACACGGAATGGCTTACCCTATGGGAGCTAGAATGATGTCTGGTCACACAAAATATCATGAGCAACTAGAGCAAGAATGTGCGGCATTTGTAGAAAAAGAAGCAGCATATTTAGTAAATTTTGGTTACCAAGGTATGGTATCTGCCATAGACGCTTTGGTTACAAAAAATGATGTGATTGTGTACGATATGGATACGCATGCATGTATTATTGATGGTGTTCGGTTACATGCAGGAAAAAGATTTGTATATAAACATAACGATATTGAGAGTTTTGAAAAAAACTTAAAAAGAGCCACCAAAATTGCAGAGAAAACAGGCGGAGGTATTTTAGTTGTTTCCGAAGGAGTTTTTGGTATGCGAGGAGAGCAAGGTAAATTGGCAGAAATTATCGCTTTAAAAAAGAAATATAATTTTCGTTTTTTAGTTGATGATGCTCATGGTTTCGGAACACTTGGTGAAAAAGGAAACGGAACAGGTTTTGAACAAGGTGTACAAGAAGGAATCGATGTGTATTTTGCTACTTTTGCAAAATCGATGGCAGGTATCGGAGCTTTTTTTGCAGGAGATAAAGATGTAATCCAATTTTTACAATACAACATGCGTTCTCAAATGTTTGCAAAATCATTGCCAATGGCAATGGTAAAAGGTGCTTTAAAACGTTTGGATATGATTAGAACCATGCCAGAGTTGAAAGATAAATTATGGAAAATAACCAATAGTTTACAAAGTGGCTTAAGAAATGCGGGTTTTGATTTAGGAACTACGCAAACCTGTATTACACCTGTATTTTTAAAAGGAGATATACCTGAAGCAATGGCGATGGTAAATGATTTGAGAGAAAATCATGAAATTTTTTGTTCTATTGTGGTGTATCCAGTAATTCCAAAAGGGTTAATTATCTTAAGATTAATACCAACGGCAACACATACACAAAAAGATATTGATGAAACTATAACTGCTTTTTCTTCGATTAGAACAAAGTTAGAAGATGGTACTTATAAAAAAGTTGCTGCTACATTAGTATAATTGTTACAAATAATAAAGCATAAAAAAACCGAGCAAAATGCTCGGTTTTTTTATGCTTTATCTTTCTCTGCGTCTTCTTCCGAAGCCACCAGATCTTTTGTCTGCAGAACCTCTATCTGGTTTATCAGCAGCACCTCTATGACTTCTTCCTCCTCCAGAAGATTCTTTACTACGTCTTCTTCCGAAACCACCTTCATTTTTATTTCCGAATGATTTTTTTCCACGGCTTCTTCCGCCACGTCCTCTTCCGCCGCCGCCGCCACGTTCTTTTTTGGTAATTTCTATGTTTACTGAACGACCATTAAAATCAGGTTCATTAGCTAAAAAGGCTTCTAAAGTAGCACTTTCATAATTTTTATCAATTTCAAAGAAAGAGAAAGTGTCTAAAATATCAATGGAACCAATATCAACTTTATCGCCAATATTTTGCTCATTAATCAATCCTATTAATTTACCAGGATTTAATGAATCTTTTCTACCAATATTGATAAAGAAACGCGTCATATTTTCATCTACAGTTCTTCTTGAACTGTCTTTTGATGAGATATCGTTTAAATCTTTTGCATTTTCATAGTATGATAAGAATGCATTAAATTCTAAGGATACAAATTTCTGAATCAATTCTTCTCTGTTAAATCCTTCTAATTTTTCATAAATATCTGGTAAAAACTCACCAATTTGAGATTCGTTTACTTCTGTATTTTGAACCTTATCAATTAAATGCATCAATTGATTTTGGCAAATTTCTTTACCAGAAGGGACTTTACCTTCAATAAATTTTTTTTTAATGATGCGCTCAATAGCACGAATTCTTCCTTTTTCTTTATTCCCAACTAAAATAACAGAAATCCCTTTATTACCTGCTCTACCAGTTCTACCACTTCTGTGGGTGTAGTTTTCTATTTGGTCTGGTAATTTATGATTGATAACGTGTGTTAAGTTACTAACGTCTAAACCACGCGCAGCAACATCTGTAGCTACTAAAATCTGAACGGTCTTTTTTCTGAACTTACCCATAACAGAATCTCTCTGTGCTTGAGATAAGTCTCCGTGTAAAGCATCAGCAACATAACCGTCGCTAATTAAATTGTTGGCTATTTCTTGTGTTTCTCTTCGAGTTCTACAAAAAACAATGGCATAAATATCTGTATTTACATCAACAATTCTTTTTAAAGCTGGGTAACGAGTTCTTTCAGTTACCATATAGTACTCGTGGGTTACAGTGTCGGCACCTTGATTTTTTTCGCCTGAAGTTATTTCGATAGGCTTGGTCATATAATTTCTAGCAATCGCCTCAACTTCTCTAGGAAAAGTTGCAGAAAACAAGAGTGTTTGTTTGGTTTCTGGAGTTGCTTCTAGAATTTTATCAAGCTCATCTTTAAAGCCCATGTTTAGCATTTCATCAGCTTCGTCTAAAACCAACCATTGCACATTTCCTAACTTTAAAGCTCTTCTGTTAATTAAATCTACCGTTCTACCCGGTGTACCTACAACAATTTGTACGCCTTTTTTTAAATCTCTTATTTGATCGCTAATATTGGCTCCACCATAAACAGTAGTTACTTTTACTTTTGGTAAGTATTTTGAAAATTCTTTAATATTATTACCAATTTGAATTGCTAATTCTCTGGTTGGAGATAAAATAATAGCCTGTGTATTTTTATTACTTTCTTCTATTAACTCTAGAATTGGTAAACTAAAAGCGGCAGTTTTACCTGTACCTGTTTGTGCAAACGCTTTTAAATCATTTGTTGATGATATAATTTGAGGAATTGCTTTTTCTTGAATTACAGTAGGTTTTCATACCCTAAATCTGTCAAAGCTTTCGCAATAGGTTCTTTTAGACCTAAGTCTTTAAATGATGTCATTTCTCTGTGTTTTGTGGTTCCACAGATATCCATCGGCAAAACCTAGTTTATAAAATCGGACTTATTACAATTCAGACATATCTGAATAATAAAATCGCGCAAAGATAGGATAAATAAAATAGAAGGGGTTGTAAAGAGTAATTTAGTTTTTTGTCAAATTTTTAAGCTGGGTCAAAAGCTTGTTTGAGTATAAAGAGGCATAACTATTTGTTATAACTCCTTTTTGATTGATTAAAATAGTTCTAGATAGCTTGCTAGATAAGAATTTGTTAGCAGCACTTGTTTTGTCAATATAAAACTGCGATTTAATATTTAATTTATCAATTCTGCTCTCTTTATTTTTATCAATATTAATTAAAAGAAATTGAACCGTAGGGTAGCTGCTTTTTAAATATTTAATTCTAGAAATTAGATACTCGCTACCTAATTGTTTTGAAGTCCAAAATAAAAGTAATGATTTTTTTCCTTTTATAACATCATGTATTGGTTGGCTATTGTGATTAAAATTTATCACATCAAAATCACTTAACTTTTCTCCTTCTAATTCTAATTTAGTATCGTTTACCAAACGCTGTACTTTCTTTTTATGCTTAATATTTGTACTGAGTTTAAAGAAAGTGAAAAAAGCATTATTATAATTTGTACAGGTAGAGTTGTTGTAAAAGTGAGAAATAACAGTTTGCATTAATAACTCGTTTTTTATTTTTTCTGATTGTATTTTTGCATCAATTGTTTGCAATAAGTTTACTGTAAATTTCGGAGAAAAATCACGAGTTTTACTATATGCAACATTGTATAAATAGTTTGTTACATAATCAGAATAGGCATTAAAATACATTAATGTATCACTGTTAATATTAGCCTCTTCTCTATGTTTATAAAACGTTGATGCTATTTCAGATAATTCATTTTTATGATCTTTCTCACAAGATTTATGAGCTCTTGGGTATATTTCTAATCTGCTATAGAGTGGATAGGTTAATGAAATTTTTAGTAGTTTTTTAAAACCTTTCGCTTCATCAGGGTTGTGCTCTATAAACTCATTATATTTTATGAGTTTTACCTTTTGAGTAGAATCTACTTTTAATTTCATCTCTGATGGAGAAAGGGAATAATACTTGTAAAATTTTTTGCTATCTTTTTCATTGCTTAAAAAACAATCAATTAACATATTGTTTCTTTTTGCTCCTGTACCACTAAAAACTAAAGATTCGTCAAAATCCCAAGTGTTTAAACGAATTAATAAGCTGTCTTGTGGCTCTAAATAGAGATATTGATGTTCAACTCCGTGATTAAAATAATACAGTCCTTTAGAAATAGAGTCTAATTTTCCTAAAAATTTACCATCATTATCTAAAAAAAAAGTATCAATCACTTTTTCCATTTGATACAATATAACATACCCAGATTTTGGGTTGATAATTTTCCCTCCAAAATAAGTTGTTGTATTTTTTTTAGTTGATGTACAGCTAAAAATCAATAATAAAAAAAAGACAGGGACTATATGTTTTATTTTGATAATCATTCTTTAAAAAGTTCTATCACTACGAGAGCAAAAGTAAGTTTCTGTTGCGTTAATTTTTGTTAAGATGCTGTTAAAAGAAATCAAAATTTTATGCAATAAGCAATGCTAAAATCAATTAAAAAAAACAACTATCGTTTCGCAGTAAAAAACAGCAATCAATTTAGTACTTTTGCAAAAAATTTAAAAGCAAAACCTAATGTTATCAGTTTCTAATTTATCAGTTCAGTTTGGGAAACGTATATTGTTCGATGAAGTAAATACAAAGTTTTTACAAGGCAATTGCTACGGAATAATCGGAGCAAACGGTTCAGGAAAATCTACTTTTTTAAAAATAATATCTGGTAAACAAGACCCTACCTCTGGTTCTGTACATTTAGATGCAGGAAAAAGAATGTCTGTTTTATCGCAAGACCACTTTGAGTTTGATGAAGTACCTGTATTAGAAACCGTAATTATGGGAAACAAAGAATTGTTTGCTATTAAAAAGGAAATTGATGCTTTGTATGCTGATTATACTGATGAAAACGCAGAAAAAATAGGAGAATTACAAGTAAAGTTTGAAGAAATGAATGGTTGGAATGCAGATTCTGATGCTGCAGCAATGTTGTCTAATTTAGGAATTAAAGAAGATTTACATTATACTTTAATGAAAGATTTAGATGGTAAGCAGAAGGTAAGAGTTTTATTATCTCAAGCCTTATTTGGCTCTCCAGATCTATTAATTATGGATGAGCCTACCAATGATTTAGATTTTGAAACCATTGCTTGGTTAGAAAATTTCTTAGCAAATTTTGATAATACCGTAATTGTAGTATCGCATGATAGACACTTTTTAGATGCTGTTTGTACACATATTTCTGATATTGATTATTCTAAAATAAATCATTATTCGGGGAATTATACTTTTTGGTATGAATCTAGTCAGTTAGCAGCAAAACAGCGTGCACAACAAAATAAAAAAGCTGCCGATAAAAAGAAAGAATTAGAAGAGTTTATCCGTCGTTTTTCTGCCAATGTTGCCAAATCCAAACAAGCAACTTCTCGTAAAAAAATGATTGAGAAATTAAATGTAGAAGATATAAAGCCATCAAGCAGACGTTATCCTGCTATTATTTTTAAAAGTGATAGAGAAGCAGGAGATCAAATTTTAAATGTAGAAGGTTTAGAAAAAAACTTTGAAGGAAGTCCGCTATTTAAAAATATCGACATCAATTTAAATAAAGGAGATAAAGTAGCAATCATTTCTAAAAATTCTAGAGCTATTACTGCTTTTTATCAGGTAATTACAGGAAGTGAAGATGCAGATGCTGGTAAATATGCTTGGGGAGTTACTACTACGCAATCTTATTTACCGTTAGATAATGCCTCGTTTTTTCAAGATGGCGAATTGAATTTAGTTGATTGGTTGCGCCAATACGCACAAACAGAAGAAGAACGAGAAGAAGTTTTTTTAAGAGGGTTTTTAGGAAAAATGATTTTTTCTGGCGAAGAAGCGTTAAAGAAAAGTAATGTATTGTCAGGAGGAGAAAAAGTACGTTGTATGCTCTCTAAAATGATGATGAAAAGAGCTAATATTTTAATATTAGACGAACCTACGAATCACTTAGATTTAGAATCTATCCAATCGTTAAACAACTCGCTTATCAACTTTAAAGGGACCTTGTTGTTTTCTACACACGATCATGAGTTTGCACAAACCGTAGCAAACAGAATCATAGAAATTACACCGAAAGGAGTGATAGATCGTTGTACAACTTTTGATGAATATTTAAACGATCCAAAGGTGAAAGAACTTAGAGAAAAACTGTATTCTTAAATAAGTACACTTATAGCGTTCTAATTCAATTTGAAACACTACTTTTGCAACTTCAAAAAAAGCAAGTATGCAATCTATTAGAAACATCGCTATTATAGCACACGTTGACCACGGAAAGACAACCTTAGTTGATAAAATTATTGATCAAGCAAAAATCTTAGACGATCGTAAAGAACGTAAAGAATTGTTATTAGATAATAATGATTTAGAACGTGAAAGAGGAATTACCATTCTTTCTAAAAACGTATCAATAAATTACAAAGATGTAAAAATTAATGTAATTGATACCCCTGGTCACGCCGATTTTGGTGGAGAAGTAGAACGGGTTTTAAAAATGGCTGATGGTGTTTTATTATTAGTTGATGCTTTTGAAGGACCAATGCCACAAACACGTTTTGTATTAGGTAAAGCTTTAGAGCTTGGTTTAACACCAATTGTGGTTATTAATAAAGTAGATAAAGAAAACTGTACCCCAGATTTGGTACATGAAAAAGTATTCGATTTGATGTTTGCGTTAGAAGCAACAGAAGAGCAATTAGATTTTACAACTATTTACGGTTCTGCCAAAAATGGTTGGATGAGTACAGATTGGAAAGATGAAAAAGATAATATTTTAGATCTTTTAGATGCTGTTATTGAATCGATTCCTGAAGCACCTTATAGAACTGGTACACCACAAATGCAAATCACATCGTTAGATTTTTCTAAATTTACTGGTAGAATTGCAATTGGACGTTTGTTTAGAGGAGATTTACACGAAGGAAAAGATTACATGTTGTGTAAGGCAGATGGTTCTACTAAAAAAGTAAGAATTAAAGAATTACATGTTTTTGAAGGAATGGGAAAAGTAAAAGTTTCTACGGTAAGAAGTGGAGATATTTGCGCAGTAACTGGTATTGAAGGATTTGAAATAGGAGATACTATTGCAGATTTAGAAGCTCCTGAAGCTTTGCCACGTATTTCTATCGATCAACCAACAATGAGTATGTTGTTTACGATTAACAATTCACCTTTCTTTGGTAAAGAAGGTAAATTTGTTACTTCTCGTCATATTCGTGATAGACTGTTCAAAGAATTAGAAAAGAATTTAGCCTTAAAAGTTGAAACTACTGATTCTGAAGATAGATTCAACGTTTTCGGACGTGGAGTTTTACACTTATCAGTTTTGATTGAGACTATGCGTAGAGAAGGATATGAATTACAAGTAGGAAGACCACAAGTAATTATTAAAACTATTGATGGTGTAAAAAGCGAACCTTATGAAACCTTATCTATTGATATTCCAGAAGATCTTGCATCAAAAGCAATTAACTTAGTTTCTTTACGTAAAGGAGATATGTTGGTGATGGAACCAAAAGGAGATTTACAACATTTAGAATTTACTATTCCATCTCGTGGATTGATTGGTTTAAGAAACAAGATTTTAACAGCAACTTCAGGAACAGCAATTATCAACCATAGATTTAGTGAGTACGGACCTTATAAAGGTGATTTTACTGAAGAGATTAAAGGAGCAATTGTTTCTTCTGCTGCTGGTAAAGCAACGGCATATGCATTAAATCGTTTACAAGATAGAGGACGTTTCTTTATTGATGTGAACCAAGAGATCTATATTGGTCAAGTAATTGGAGAAAATAGTAAGTCTGAAGACATGGCTGTTAACTTAATTAAAGGAAAGCAATTGACAAACATGCGTAAATCTGGTACAGATGAAGCAATGAAAATTGCACCGAAAGTAGATTTTTCTTTAGAAGAAAATATGGAATACATTAAAGGTGATGAGTATTTAGAAGTAACGCCACAGAGTTTACGTATGCGTAAAATTGTTTTTAAAGCGTAATCATTTTTTGATTTCTGTTGATTATTGAACGTAGTCGAAATTGAGAGCAGGATTATAATCTAAATCTTTATAAAATATACAGACCTCACAGGTTTTAAAACTTGTGAGGTCTTTTTTTTTTCTAAAAAACATTTATATTTGAAAAAAAATAAATGAAAGAGTATACCATCCAAATAAAAAACCTGTCTTTTTCTTATACTAAAAAGAATAAAGTGCTAAATCAGATAAATATCAATGTTCCTAAAGGGGCGATTTATGGTTTTTTAGGGCCAAACGGCGCAGGTAAATCTACCACAATGCAACTACTTACAGGTATTTTACCTAACGAAGAGAATAACATTGCTGTTTTTGGTAAAAATTTACAATCTCAATTCCCGAAAATATTTTCTAAACTCGGTGCTTTAGTAGAGTCTCCAAGTTTGTATTTGCATTTAAGTGGAGAAGATAACCTGAGATGTGTTACAAAGTTAAAGGAAATATCCGAAGAAAAAATACCAGAAGCTCTAGAATTAGTAGGATTAAGTGCTAGCGGAAAACAAAAAGTAAAAAGCTATTCTTTAGGAATGAAGCAGCGTTTGGCAATTGCGATGACATTATTGGGTGACCCCGAATTATTGTTGTTAGATGAGCCTGTAAATGGTTTAGACCCAACAGGAATGACAGAAATAAGAAAGCTTTTAATCAAGTTAAATAAAGAAAAAGGAATCACTATTTTTATTTCTAGCCATTTATTGGATGAAATTGAAAAAATGTGTACACATATTGGCATCATCCATAAAGGAGAAATGCAGTTTGAAGGGACTATTAAAGAATTATCAGACAAAGCTGGGAAATGTAATATTCAAGTGCAGACATCTAATTTAGAAAAACATATAGAATTTTTACAAAAGAAATATCCAACTATTTCTATGATTGATGATAACACATTTACGTTATCATTGACTGATAAAGAAGAAATCCCTGTTTTTTCTAAATTTATGATAGAAAATAAATTGGATTTATACGAGCTAAAAATTAGTGACGGATTAGAAAATTGGTTTTTATCTTTAACAAATTAGAAATGATGAAAAATATATTTTATAATTTAAAAAAGACCATACAAACAGAACTGATAAAGAAAAAAGGTTCTGGAATTGTTACATTAAGTTTTATTATAGGAATTATTGTTCCTTTAATCTCATTTATTATTCCTATTGTTTCGTTCTTTTTAGATGAGAAAAAAGTAATAGGTATTCCTGTGAATTATTATTTCGAAATTTTAAAGTTTAATTTAGTTCCATTTGCTAATTTTTTCTTTCCATTATTACTTATTGTCTCTGCAAGTAAAATAGCGCAAATTGATCATAAAAATAGAGGTTGGCATTTTATGGAGATGCAACCCATTACAAAGTTTTCTATCTTCTTTGCTAAATTTGGTGTTTTATTATATAGTAGCTTATTAGCGATTACTGTATTTTTAGTATCTACAGTGTTATTTACTTGGTTATTAACAGTTTTTATTGAAATCCCTTCGGACAAGATACTTACGTTGCCTATAGAAAAATTTGTACGAGTTGGTGTACGTTTATGTATAGCAAGTATTTCTGTAATTTCCATTCAATATGTGCTCTCTGTTCTTATTTCTAGTTTTATTTGGCCTATAATTATTGGTTTTTTAAGTATGATTGTACCGTTAATTCTTAAGAATTTTAGTATTACTCTAAATTGGTATCCGTATCAATTTTTATCAGAAATAGCGACCTATCCTACTGGGAGTGATTTTGGCTATTGGTTTACCTTTTCTGAAAGAGTTAGTATTTTGTATAGTATTGTTTTTCTGTATATTGGTTTTAATTGGTATCGATTTAAAACTTTTTTTAGCGCATTTTTCTCCTCAAAAATTAAAATAGGAAAACTTCTTGCTTTTTTAGTTATTGCAGGTTTATTAATTGCATTTGCTTTACAGCCAACACAGCAGAAAAAATGGAATAGAACAGTGATAACGGGTAAAGTATCTAGTGATAAAAAAGTGCTTTTTGTATATCTTTTTGACAAGATAGTACAAGATACTATTGCTAAAATACCAATACAAAAAGATAACACATTTAAGTATGTTTTTGACGATACACTACAGGCAGATAATTATCTTTTACAGATAGATTATTTTAAACAAGCAAATCTTTATTTCGGAGATAAAGATAGCCTTTTCATTAATTTTAAACTTTTTGGTAGAAAAGATGATTTAAAAATTACAGG
>Ga0256845_1002071_pt1 | contig 14964 bp, 13 predicted proteins | sample RiftiametaG_FD_189101 | JGI IMG/M metagenome (GOLD analysis project Ga0256845, IMG submission 189101) | Tube worm associated microbial communities from hydrothermal vent at the East Pacific Rise, Pacific Ocean - Riftia | ecosystem: Host-associated > Annelida > Integument > Unclassified ...
TCCAGGAGACTGAATAAATACTACTGATTTTGCTTCCTTGCCATCGGAAGGTCTTGTGATCTTGCCTTTTGCAGCAATTTTTTCAAACTCATCATTTGTAACAACATCTGGAAGATCAACTTTGAGATGGGCAAATTCTTCGCCTTCAATTTTGGAAGGTCTCCATCCAGCTGCGAGGATCACTGCTCCATATTTTGTTCCATCGGGATCAAACTGCAAAATGTCATTTCTGCCTTTATTATATTCCAGATATTTTGCATGCTGAGCTTCAACATCAAGCTCTTTCCCATTCTCGTCAAGCTTCATCTCTTCAGGAAGCGGGAATGGGACATCCCACTCTATTTTTTCACCTGGTTTTTTAAATGTAACAGTAAATTCTCCAGGTTGTCCTGCAATACGGGCAACTTCTGTTGAAGTTTTCACCTCAATATTTGAGAGTCCTTCCACCTCTTTAATAAGTTTTTCTGTAACAGGTGTAATAAGTGTTTCAAAAGGTTCAACAACCGGCATTTGTTTGCGCATGCCAGCAACATATCCGCCAAGTTTATCTGTTATTTCAACAATTGTTACATCATATCCTGCTTTTGCAGCATCAAGTGCTGAAGACATGCCTGTTACACCACCTCCAAGAACAAGTATCTTTCTTGAAAATGTTTCAGTTTTATAAGGCTCAACAGGTTTGACTTTTTCAAGCTTTTTCATGCCCATCTGCATGTAATCATTGGCTTTCATCTGAATTTGATCAAAATGTTCTTCATCATCTTTTTGCTCTTCAGTTACGATGGGGTATTTATCTCTGGGATGAGGCCATACTACGCCTTCTCTCAAGTTAACCCTCTCTACCACACAATTGTCAAATCTGAAAATATCAAAATTAACACGTTTTGAGCAGGCACCTAATACAATACCTTCAAGCTCTTTTTCATCTATGGTTTTTTTAAGAAGCTCAACACCTTCTTTGTTGCAAAAGCATGGGTGAGTTGTAAAGGTGTATCCTTCCTCATCAGGAATCTCTTCAAGCTCTTCCATGTCAATGACATCACCAATCCCGCAACCTGTGCAGGCAAATACTTGTATTTTATTCATATTTTACCCCCTTCTCAGAGTCTGGATGGCTTTGAGGGCCATTCCGGTTGCATTTTGATTTGATGTCACAACGTCAGCAGGTTTGTTTGCACAACCTGCGGAAAATTGTCCGCCTTTTTCAAAATCATTTATCATAAAACCGTCAGGGTTAGTTGCCAAATCTGAAGCTATGTTACCAATTGCAGCAGTGGGTTGCATTCCTGTAGCAAGTACAAGCATATCAACGGTCTGTTTTATTTTTTCACCTGCAATTGTATCTTCAGCAGAGAGTTCAATATTGCCGCCAGCAACTTCAGCAACTTCAGCAACTTTACCTTTTACAAAAAATACATTCTCATCTTTTTTCAATTTTTTATAAAAATTTTCATATTTTAATCCCGGAGCTCTAAGATCAATGTAATAAATATAAATTTTTGCCTCCGGGTATTGTTCTCTTATGTAAGTTGCATGTTTTAAAGATGCCATGCAGCAAATGTATGAGCAGTAGGGAAGGTGATTTTCATCCCTGGAGCCTGCACACTGGGCAAAAGCAATTGTTTTAATCTCTTTTTCATCAGAAGGTCTTACAATTTTACCCTTTGTGGGACCGTTCAGCGATGCAAGTCTTTCAAGCATCATGTTTGTGATAATATTTTTATGTTGACCAAAGCCCAGGTTATCAATTTTGGTTGCATCATAGGGTGTCCAGCCTGTTGCCCACACAATGGCGCCAACTTTAAGGTCAAAGGTTTTTTCTTCCATGTCAAAATCAACTGCGTCATATTTGCAGGCAGTTTTTATTTTTTCCTTATCATCAGCGCTGACAGATGAATCAATCACATAGCGCTGGGGAAAAGCCATGTTGGATGGTAAATATGCAGCTTTCCTTTTATCCATATCAAAATTGAAGCTGTTTGCAACTTCAGTGTCACACACATCTGCACAATCGCCGCAGCATGTGCAGCTTTCATTAACAAATCTGGGATGTGTCTTGATCTTAACTGTGTAATCACCAGCAGAGCCTTCTACGCTTTCGACTTCTGACATGGTAAATACCTTAATTTTTGAGTTGTCTTTTAATCTTCTGTAGTTGATTTCAAGGCCACAAGTAGGCGGGCAAAGTTTGGGGAAGTAATGCTTAAGTTGAGATACCCTTCCACCAAGAGAAGCTTCCTTTTCTATCAGGAAGACCTCATACCCAACTTCAGCAGCTTCCAACGCTGTTGTAACACCGCTGATGCCACCGCCAGCTACCATGATGCTGCCGCTTACAGGGGCTGAATTATCTGTTGTCATGCTGTCCCTCCGTGCATTTGAATTTATCTGTTTTTGTTTTTAAACAGGGAACCTCTCTCCTGTTTTGTAAATTTATAAAAAAAATTATAAGCTTACAAAAAAGGAGAGAAGGAAATCTGTACTATACTCAAATCTGAAAAACCTCCAGGTTTAAAATAAACCTGGAGGTTAATATTCAGCAAATTATTACCTTAAAGATTAATCTGAAAAAAAGATCTAGTCAGCAATAATCTTAACATAAGGTACTTTTTTCAAACTCCACTCATTTGTCTCTTTGTTATAAGTTGAGTTGGTAAAGCAGAACCATTCGTCATCATTTTGACCCATGAAGTCGCCTCTGTAATAGAAACCAGGATATCTTGACTCTTCACGGAACTGGATATGACGGGTATGAGCTTCAACTGTGTAGAGACGATGGTTAATTTCCCATGCTCTCATAAGTTCATGCAGGTCACCAGCAGCAATGTGCTCAAGGTCTTCACGGAACATTTCAAACAGCTCCATGAGGATTTCAAGAGATTTACCAGAAGTCATGTAGTAAGTGACTATTCCAGCACCATACTCATTGGTCATCTTCATCAGACGAAGTGCCATACCAGCAGGTTTGCAGTAGTGCGGGTTAATAGTTTCATCTGTTGTATATTCACAATGGTCAAGATAATTTCTAACAGGTTTGTAAACCAGGTCAACCAGCTCTTCGTCAGTCTCTTTGAAATTGACATCTGCAGGATTATCCCTGATGTATCTGACCATCTCTTTTGCACAAATACGACCTTCAGCATGGGAGCCGGAGGAGAATTTATGACCAGAACAACCAACACCGTCACCAGCTGTAAACAGACCTTTGACAGTTGTCATTCTGTTGTAACCCCATTTGTACTCAGCAGGAACCCAGTCTTCGTCAGGACCTGAACACCAGATACCACAACAACCTGAATGGGAACCTAGAAGGTATGGTTCAGTAGGCATAACTTCTGAATCTTTTTTCTCAGGTTCAGTATTTGTTGCACACCAGAGGCCAGCCTGACCAACAGACATGTCAAGGAAATCTTCCCAGGCTTCAGACTCAAGATGTTTGAGCTCTTTTTTGCTCATGGTTTCGCCAAGTTTTGCCAAAGCAGTAGTGGTTTTCATGATGATTGGACCACGGCCTTCTTTGTACTCTTTCATCATAAGATGATTTCTCAGGCAAGTAGGAGTAACAGCTGCAGTTCCGTAAGGAGCATATTTTTCAAGTTCTGCTTTTGCATCATCAGAAGCTGCGAAGTTTTCACCAAGACCATTTTGAACCGTTGCTTTAAAAAGAAGAAACCATGCACCAACAGGTCCATAACCATCTTTAAAACGAGCCGGGGTAAAACGGTTTTCCATCATGGAAAGTTCAGCACCAGCTCTAACAGCCATTGTATAAGTGGAGCCGGCATTCCATACGGGATACCATGCACGACCTTTACCTTCACCAGTTGAACGGGGCTGGTAAACATTAACTGCACCACCGCAGGCTACCATCATTGTTTTTGCTTTGATGATATAAACTTTGTTCTCACGTACGGAAAAACCAACAGCACCAGCAATTTTTGTGGGATCGTCTTTGTCGTTGAGGAGTTCAACAATGAAACATCTTTCAATAATGTTTTCTTCGCCAAGAGCTTTCTTACCAGCTTCAGCAACGATTCTTTTGTAAGATTCACCATTGATCATGATTTGCCATTTACCAGTACGCACAGGTGTAGCACCATCTTTTAATGTGCCTAATTTTTGACCTTTATGTCCATCAAGGTTTTTTCCGTCATCAGTTTTTTTCCACATGGGGAGTCCCCACTCTTCAAAAAGATGTACAGAATCATCAACATGACGTCCAAGGTCAAAGATCAAGTCTTCACGAACAATGCCCATAAGGTCGTTTCTGACCATGCGGACATAATCTTCAGGGGAGTTGTCACCAATATAAGTGTTAATTGCTGAAAGACCCTGAGCTACTGCACCTGATCTCTCAAGAGCTGCTTTGTCACAAAGAAGAATCTTTGTATCATCACTTGCCCATTTTTTAACCTCAAATGCTGTTCCACAGGCAGCCATTCCACCGCCTACGATCAGAATATCAACATCTCTTTTATCAACTTCTGGATCCCTTACTGCTTTAAGTTCTCCAATAGGTTTATTAGGTAATGCCATTATATACCTCCAAAATTATTAATAAAGAATTAAATTCTTTTGACAGTTCATATTCGGTTTTGACTTAAGCAAGCTCTTTTGGAGCTACAAGTACATAACCATCTGCTTCTTGAGTAGAAAGAAGTCCACTGTCCAGGTCTTTACCTTTAAGATCAGCATAGTCATTAGCTTCACCTTCGGCAGTAGTTCTGATGGGGAATTTAAAACGTTTAATAACCCCGTTTCTGAACTTACATGTCCACATAACATCTTCAGTACCCATCATGGGAACAGTAGAGCCGCCCATTGGTACAAAGTCAGAGTATCCTCTAACTTCGATGGCCTGGGAAGGACAAATTTTAACACATGAATAACATTCCCAGCATTGATCTGGTTCCTGGTTGTATGCTTTCATTTCATTAGGTTCTAGAACCATCAGGTCATTGGGGCAAATGTACATACATGCTGTTTTGTCCCCACCCTTGCAGCCGTCACATTTTTCTGCAATTACAAAAGATGGCATTTAAATACCTCCTTAAATTAAGTTAACAAAAATATTGCACAAATCCATTGTGCTACTCTAATTTTTTTTACCTTACTATAACTAAACTGAATAAACAAATCCAATTTAAGTGTCTTAAACTATCTTGTCAATTGATGCTTAAGAAAATCAAATAAAATACAATAATCTATTTTAAACCAAGCATTTAATAAACGTTTCAGGAATATCATCTAGAAGATATTTTTGTCAAGCAATTTCACCAAAAGGTGTGTAATATATTTTAAATATTTATTAAAGCAAATTCATTTACAATATGTATAAAATTGTCAAAGATTTTAACAACATATTGTGATTTAATTATTTTAATTAAGTTTAATAAATTTTTAAAAGCATCTGGATTTTAAGTTTAATAATTGTTAAATTCAAATTTGCAATTTTATATGAACAATTTACCAATTATAGGCGTAAACCAAATGAATGAAGATATGGTTCCAATTTTACCTGATGAAAAACTGCCCTTTGTCTGTTCACCTGCAAACTCTTGTTTTAACGACTGCTGCAGAGATCTTAATCAGTTTTTAACCCCCTATGATATTTTACGATTAAAAAATAGTTTAAAACTGAAATCCAGTGATTTTTTAAGAAAATATACTTCAATGCATAAAGGGCCTGGAACCGGACTTCCAGTCATATCTTTCAAACCCGACCCTGACTCAGGTCATGCATGCCCCTTTGTTACAAAAGAGGGTTGTTCAGTGTATGCTGATAGACCTGCTTCCTGCAGAATGTATCCCCTTGCCAGAGCTATTACAAAATCCAGAGAAACAGGTGAGATTACAGAGTATTTTGCCTTGATTGAGGAGCCCCACTGTAAAGGGTTTGGTCAAAAGAGAAGTCAAACAGTCAAGCAGTGGATTAAAACCCAGGATGTTCAAATCTATAATGGGATGAATGATAAACTCATGGAGATTATCAGCCTGAAAAACAGCACCATGCCGGGAAATCTTGAAGGTGAACAGGAAGATAATTTTTATCTTGCATGTTATGATTTAGATACTTTCAGAGAAAAAATTTTTAATGATGCTTTTTTATCAAAATTAGATATCCCTGGTACTGTTCTAAAGAAAATCAAAAAGGATGATATTGCATTGCTTGACTTTGGGTTTGAATGGATAAAATATTTTCTTTTTGGAAAGGGTATGAAATTTGAGCAGCTAGGGTCTTAATCGGTTAAGTTCAGATCCAGGCAAAGGGAGTCATACATGGAGCAAAATTGTAAGGTTGCACTGGTACTCGGCGCAGTAAAAGGGATCGGAAAATCAGTAGGGCTAGCCCTTGCAAAAAAGGGTGCAAAGCTTGTTTTAACCAGGTATGACTGGCAAGACAGTTTTAAAGCCATGGAAGATGATTTTAAGGCTTCCAAAGCTGAGCATATGATTGTAACAGCAGACCTCCGGGATTTAAAAAGCATTAAAGAGTTGATGCAAAAAATTGATGAAAAATATGGAAGGCTTGATATTCTAATTAATAATATTGAGCGTGGCGGGTGGCCGTCAGTGCATGGTGAATACACAGAAGAGCAGTGGGATCTTGAAATAGATACTACATTAACTTCAAAAAGATGGGTTTTCCATGAAGCGCTTCCTCTTTTGCAAAAAAGTGATGGGGCTTGTGTTATTAATTTTTCTTCCATAGCTGCAATCACTGGGAGATCTGGTCCTGCTGCAGCCCTTTTTAATGATGGATATGCAGCTGCTGTAAGAGGAGTATCGTCCTTAACAGAGACCTGGGCCCGCATGGGAACACCAGATATAAGGGTTAATGAGATTATGCTGGGAATATTTGAAACAAGGCATGCTAAAGGAACACGGGGCTGGGATAAAGTATTAACTGAAAAAGAGAAGGCTGATATTATTAATCATACACTTGTTAAGAGATGTGGGAAAATTGAAGATGTTGTAAAGGCTGTCAATTTTATCATCTATGATGCTCCTTACATGACAGGAAGCGTGTTAAGGCTTGATGGCGGTTATGTTCTGGGCGGTGAAGATATACCCAAAATGCCCAAAGGAGTTGTTTAGGGGCAAAAATTGCTGGGGTTGATATTGATGCAGCAGACTTCATAACTTTACTCCGGGTACAGTATCATTGTCAAATATCGACAAATTAATTCTTTATAGGATTTAGGTATGTTTGAGATTAAAAAAAATTATGAATTAATGTTTCTAAATATTAAAAAGCAGCTTGCAGCTTATATGCTTGAAAACAGGCAGTTGAAGTCTCTTGTAATTGGGCTTTCAGGCGGCATTGACAGCGCGCTTACATGCATGCTTGCAAAAGAGACAATAAAAGATATCACAGGTGTTATTCTTGTGGGAAGAGGTCTTCCCATAGAAACAAATACAAAAGAGGAGATATCACGGGCAGAGGAAGTTGGCAGACTTTTTTGTGATGAGTATGAAACCCATGATCTGACTGATGCATACAAGAATTTTTATCAACAGATAATTTCAAAAAAAAGAGCAGAGAATGTATCCGATGAAAAGATATATGAAGAGAAGATAAGAAAAGGCAATATTAAGGCACGTATAAGAATGATATATCTTTTTGATCTTGCCCATTTTAAAAACGGTATGGTTCTCTCCACAGACAATTTTACAGAGCTCATGCTTGGATTTTGGACACTCCATGGTGATGTGGGCAATTATGGGGTTTTACAGTATCTATGGAAAACTGAAGTCTATGGACTTGCAAAATATCTTGAGGCTGAATATAGAAAAAAAAGGCAGTACAATAAAGCTGATGCGTTAAAGAACAGTATTGCTGCAGTACCCACTGATGGACTTGGAATTACCACAAGTGATTTTGATCAAATCAAAGTTCCTGATTATAAAACAGCAGATAAGATAATTATGGGATACCTTAATGAAGATCAAGCCAATGCAGATCATCCGGTTATACAACGATACAAATCAACACAATTTAAACGCCTTGATCCTTTAAACATTAAGCGTGAAGATATTTTCAAAAATTTAATTTCTTGAATGAATTTCTTGATTCAGTTGCACAAACCTAATATAGTTGTGCGGACAAGGAGTTATCAGGACAGAAGAGAAGTTATTATTGGACTAGCCATTATTGGACTAGCCATGGGTGTAGGGGACTTCTGATACTATTGCCCCCCTTTTTTGCTATTGAGAACCTGGTGTGCCTCCTGACAATAAATAGTTTAAGTTAAATCCTTTTTAATGGGAGAATGGCTGAATGGTTGAACATAAGGTTATTATAAGACGGTGCAGTGAATATGATCCTGATCGTATTTCAAAGATCATCAGGCAGGGGATGGAAGAGTTGGGTGTGAAACCCTATGGCAATGTTCTTGTAAAGCCAAATACAGTTATTGCACATCCTGAAGTTTTCCCCAATGCTTTTACCCGTAAAGAGTTTTTGGACGGCATGCTTACTGCTGTGAAAGAGATGCCGGGTAATATAAGCAGTATAAGTGTCGGCGAAAGATCCGGCATAACAATCCCCACAAGGTTTTGTTTTAAGAATGCAGGCTATCTTGATGTAATTAAAAAACAGAAGGTAAAAATTAATTACTTTGATGAAGAGAAAAGTATTTCTGTTAAACTTACAAAGCAAGGCAGACTGAGGGACAGAATCTTTATTCCAAAATCTGTAACGCAATGTGATTTTTTAATTAATCTTCCTAAATTTAAAGCTCACCCGTGGACAAGGCTTACATTGAGCTTGAAAAATTTTATTGGGATTCAGGATGACAGGCACAGGCTTGTGGATCATAATATTCACCTGGAAGAGAAAATTGCTGATTTACAGGAAGTTGTTCAGCCAAAGTTTATAGCTCTAGACGGAATTGTTGCAGGTCAGAATATGATGTTGACCCCAACACCCTTTGATCTTGGCGCAATTGTTATGGGCACAAACTCATGTGCTGTTGATACTGTTTGCTGTCATATGGTTAATGTAAATCCTGGGGATTTAAAACATCTTGTACTTACATCACAAAGGGGGTTTGGCCCCATGGATTTAAATGAGATTGAAGTGTCAGGTGACTATCCCCTTGATGAAATTCAAGATAAAACAAAGAATTTTGGATTTTGCCTGCACAGGATTGATGATTACTTTAAGGACAATAGAGCTGTCTCATGTACCCTGGGTGATTTTCCTGAAAACCGTGATTACTGCTGGGGTGGTTGTCCCGGAGCCTTGCAGGAGGCAATGCATGTTTTTAAAGGTTTTTCTCCTGATGTGGAGGATAAAATGGGAAAAGTGCGTGTTGTAATTGGAAAAGTTGATGGAGATCTGAACCTTGCAAAGGGAGAAAAAGTCCTTTTTGCAGGAGATTGTACCTCCTGGGAAGGTGAGATTGATGGTAAAAAAGTCTCAATCAAATCAAATTATAAGGCAAAGAATCAGATTGATGAATCCAAAACAAAATCCAATGATATGCTTTTAAAAAACTTAAAACCAATGATAAAGCAGTTCACACCCGGAAAGAAGAATTTTATACATGTAAAAGGGTGTACAATCAGTGTGGCAGATCAGGTTCATTATCTCTCCATTCTTGGGAAAATAGATAATCCAAATTATGATAAAAGATTGTTTTTTGGTATTGTTCTCTCCTATGTACGTATGATGATTACAAGATTAATAAACACAATAAAAAATTAAAAGACAAACAGATTATGAGAATAGTAACAAGACCGGATTTTGATGGAATTGTGTGTGCAGTTTTTATTGAACTTGCAGAAAATATCACAGAACCTGTTAAATGGATTGAACCTGGAGATGTCCAGCAGGGGACAGCAGATATAAAAAACGGAGATATCATGGCAAATCTTCCCTATGATGGGAGATGTTCAGTATGGTTTGACCATCATATCTCAAATGTTCCTGTCTTAAAAGTGCCGGGTGCATTTGAAATAGCTCCTTCTGCTGCAGGGCTTGTTTATAAATATTATAAGAAAAAGGGGCTTTTAAAGAAAAATTTTGATGAGCTTGTGGAGCAGACCGATATAATAGATGCAGCAGAGTTGACAAGAGATCAGGTTGTCAACCCTCAAAAATATCCATATATACTTCTTTCCATGACAATAAAAAACAGAGATGAATCTGACCTGCCATATTGGAACAAGCTTGTCTCGTTATTAAAAAATATGCCGATGAAAGATATTATGGAAGAGACAGAGGTGAAAAAGAGGGCGGTAGATGTAATAAAAGAGAATATTACCTTTGAAAAACATCTTAAACAACATACAATAATTAATAAACAGATATCTGTAACTGATTTTAGAAGTTTTGATAAAGCCCCATCAGGTAACAGATTTCTTACCTATCACCTTTTCCCTGAAACCTTTGCAAGTATTACAATAAGAAATAAGCCCGGTGATGAAAATAAAACTCTTTTGAGTATAGGGAAAAGTATTTTTAATGATAAAAGCAATGTAAATATTGGTAAACTTCTTTCAAACTATAATGGCGGGGGGCATGATGGAGCAGGCGGATGTACTCTTGCCAGCAGGAGTGCAGACAACGATATTAAAACAATTGTCAGAATAATGCAGGAAAACAAAAAAAGATAATCAAGTGGTTATTTGCAGCTTATCTTGACATTTTGTATATAATCATTAAATATTTGAGATATTATTAATAATTTATAAATTAGTGGGAGAAATATTGAATATAGTTTCTATTGTTGGAAAATCAGGCTCAGGCAAAACAACACTGCTTGAGAAATTGATCAAAAGCCTAAAAGAAAAAAAGTATATTGTAGGGACAGTTAAGCATACACATCAAGGTTTTCACATGGATAAAAAGGGGAAAGATTCCTGGCGGCATAGAAAGGCTGGATCAGATGCAACCCTTGTTATAGCACCAGGGATAGTTGCACTGGTGAAAAATGAAGAACTTGAGCTGTTGGAAGAGATACAATTGTATATGTCTGATATGGATATTGTTCTGGTGGAGGGGTTTAAGAGGAAAAACCTTCCAAAGATTGAAATTTTTCGTAATGCGGACAGACATGAGGAGCCATTGTGCATGGAAGATAAATATCTGGATGCTTTTGTCACTGATTCAGATTTTACACCTGATGTTCCCATATTTGGTCTTGAAGATATTGATGACATAACCCGGTTTATTGAAAAACAATATTTAAAAGTTTAGATGAATAAAAAATACAATTTAAGATTTTTTAAAATACTCTTCAGGCAGCTAACTGTCACTTTTATGGTTTTATTTTTTCTGCCGACTTTATTATTTGCTGCCAGGGCAACCTGTTCAAAAACAGGCAACTATATTACCAGGCTTGGAAATGGAACCATTAACTGGAGCACAGGGCGTATCTCTGCCAAGGGTACTGCATCTCCTTTAAAAGAGGATAAGAGCAAGACATCAAGTTCCATTCCAGGTGCTGCAAAAACCGATGCAATAGTAAACCTTATTTCAATACTTAAAAATATAAAAATTTCAAAAGAGAGTGTAAAAGAGTTTGTGGCATCAAATGATAATATTATGGCACAAATTGAAAATACAATGTCTGATGTTTCGGCTGTGGATCAACACTATACTTCAGATGGCGCCTTGGAAATTAAAATTGCAACCTCCATGTATGGCAGTTTTCTGCAATCTGTTCTCCCCCATGATATATCCAGGATTCCTGAAATAAAATCAATTGAGACCAGTGGTAAGATCCAACAACAGAGAGGAAAGTATACAGGGCTGGTTTTAGATGCAAGGGGATTAGGATTTAAACCGCTGCTATACCCTTTAGTAATGAATGAGCAAGGTGATGAGGTATACAGCGCACTCTTTATTAATAGAGAATATGCAGTTCAATATGGTGTTTGTAAATATTTTTGCAGCATGGAAAAGGCTGCAGCAAATAAAAGAGTTGGTAATAATCCTCTTATATTAAAGGGGCTGAGAGCAGGAGAGGGTGGGAAATCAATAATCCTGAACAAGCCTGATGCTGAAAAAATAGAGAGGATAATTGAACGGCACTCTTTTTTTAAAGAGTGTCGTGTTATTATTGTTCTGGATCAATAACAGCATTATCAATAAGTCTTGTTTTTCCGATCTGTACAGCAAGAGCCAATAGTGTTTTCTTTTTTATCTCTTTAACATTGTCAAGGGTATCAGGGTCACAAAGGGCAGTATAATCTATTTTTGCCTCGGCAAAGCTTTTTATATGCGCATTGATTTTTTTCAGGATAATGCCAGCGTCAGTTTCCCCTTGCCCAATTATGGTTTTTGCCTTTTCAATGGATTCAGAAAGGCAGAGAGCTGATTCTCTCTGTTCAGGTGTGAGATATGTGTTCCTTGAACTCATGGCAAGTCCATCTTCCTCCCTTACAATGGGAGCGCCCAAAATTTTGATATTAAAGTTCATATCTTTTGTCATTTGGCGGATAACCTGGAGCTGTTGATAATCTTTTTGACCAAAGATGGCAGCATCAGGGCATACAATATTAAACAGTTTTGTAACAATGGTTGCGACTCCTTTAAAATGAACTGGTCTTGAAAGCCCACAGAGGTGATCTGGAAGGCTTGCAAGTTCGACATATGTTTGGAAATTTTTATTATAAATCTCTTCTTTTAAAGGGAGAAATATTGCATCGGTAGTAAGTTTTTCAGCCAGTTTAAAATCTTTTTCAAGGTCAGACGGATATGAATCAAGATCTTCATTCTCACCAAACTGAGCAGGGTTTACAAATATACTGACTACAACTTTGTCATACAGCAGCTTTTTGCCCATCTCAATGAGAGAAAGATGCCCTCTGTGCAAATATCCCATTGTCGGGACAAGGCAGATAGTTTTCCCCTGATTTTTTATCTTTTTTGACCATGATTGCATTTCAGCTACTGTTTTGATGACCTTCATTGTTTTTGTTTCATCTCCAATAAATAAACTTATCAATTCTTTATTGACTAATTAACTAAATACCGATATTGAAATTTTACAGAAAATTTTAGTAAATTGCAAAGATAATCGTTGAGCTGGTCAATAAGATAATTAAGGTGAGGTTTTTATGAGTACTATAATACCAACAAGGAAGATGGCTTTTGATTTACTTAATAAACACAATTCAAAACCCGGGCTTATCAGGCATGCCCTCAGTGTGGAAGCAGCCATGGCTCATTTTGCTGAAAAATTTGATGAAGATGTCCAGATGTGGCGGGTAATTGGGCTTGTCCATGATCTTGATTATGAAAAGTTTCCTGAAGAACATTGTAAAAAAGCCCAGGAGATTCTGTTGCAGGAAGGCTGGCCTGAAAATTATATTAGAGCTGTCATGAGTCATGGATGGGAGTTGTGCACAGATGTCAAGCCTGAAACAAAACTTGAGAAAACTCTTTATGCCATAGATGAATTAACCGGTCTTATAGCAAGTACTGCACTTGTAAGGCCGTCAAAAAGCATTCTTGATATGAAGGCAAAGTCTGTGAAGAAGAAATTTAAAGATAAATCTTTTGCAGCAGGTGTGAACAGATCTGTTATTGATAAAGGAGCTCAGATGATGGGAATGGAAAGAGGAGAGCTTATCACAGAGACAATTGCAGGCATGTGCAATGTGGCAGAGGAGATTGGATTAAAAGGCAACATATAATTGTGTCATATTTTTGACGCATTGTTGTTTTGTTTTTGCCTGGTTGAGGTGGTAATCCCTTGGAAATTCATTTGTAACCATTTGAAATAATTTAATATTTATCTATATCTTTGCATTGGCATTATAATTGCATTTTTATTTCTCGCTACTTAATTATATTGAAGCAATTTTTAAAATAATTATAATGGGGATGAAAAGAGAAAATGCTGATTAATGGTTTATCCAATAGAATGTCAACAATGTTTTCAACAATATTCAAATCAGCTGGGAAACAGGCAGATCATAAAAGGCTTACCAATTATATAATCACAATTAACCAGAAAGAATCCACTGAGGAGATACTCAGTGAGTTGTCCCATTGTCTAAAAAATATTTTAAATTATCAGCTCTTTGCCTTTGTAATACAGCAAAAGTCAAATTTAGATATCTGGCTTGACCCCCGAATATATAAGGATTCTTTGGAAAAACTTGTAATAAAGGATTTTAAAGTTAAGGACAAAACCAGGCTTAATTATATAAATTATGGTGACTCACCAGAACAATATAAAAAATCATCTGATTGTGGGGGAAAAGATTTTAGCATGGAAAATATTACCTCCTATGAAATAAACGAGGATGAATATTTTGCCAGAGTATACATATTAACCAATAACAGCCTGCTTGATTTCCATGGTGATGAGATAGGGATGATTTTAAGAACCACACAGACAGCTATCTCAAGACAAATAAATATGAAGAAATTATCTGATGCTGCAGCCATGGACCCATTGACCCAGTGCTACAACAGGCGGGAACTTGAAGTTCAGCTGGAGAGAAATATTTCCAGTGCAGTAAGGCATAACAAAGAACTCTCGGTTTTTATGTTTGATCTTGACCATTTTAAGAAGATAAATGATACTTATGGGCACCAGGCAGGAGACCTGGTGTTAAAAAAAATATCTTCCCTTGTAAAAAAAAATATCAGAACATCAGATATCCTTGCCCGCTATGGAGGTGAAGAGTTTTTTATAATTCTGCCGGAAACAGACAGACAAAAGGCAATGGAACTTGCCAATAGAATTAGAGAAAAAATTGCAAACAGAAGAATAAAGATCAATGGTGATGAGAAAATACGAGTTACAGCAAGCTTTGGTGTTGCTGATTTAGGCAAATCTTCTGATGTGAATCAATTGGTTTATGATGCTGATGAAATGCTGTATAAAGCAAAGTTAAATGGCAGAAACATTGTTATGCCAGGACTGATCAAGGCATGTCCCTCTCCAAATATAAAACAGAAGGTTGAAGGCTAAACCTTTTTGCTTCCAATAATATCTT
>Ga0256845_1002072_pt1 | contig 14960 bp, 13 predicted proteins | sample RiftiametaG_FD_189101 | JGI IMG/M metagenome (GOLD analysis project Ga0256845, IMG submission 189101) | Tube worm associated microbial communities from hydrothermal vent at the East Pacific Rise, Pacific Ocean - Riftia | ecosystem: Host-associated > Annelida > Integument > Unclassified ...
GGCGCTCCTGATGATAAATTTTTTATTATCCGGTTTGTTTCATGGGAGGCTTCTCATGATATTGGACAAAAGGGATTTTCCCTGGAGGGGAAGCGCACATTAATTCGTCTGCTCAAGAAATATGGTCGCATCATCATTTCTTCGGAAACGCCGCTCCCAACAGAGTTTGAATCCTACAGAATGTCAATCTCTCCTATAGAAATGCACGATTTGCTGTATTATGCCACGATGTATATCGGGGAGGGGGGAACAATGGCAAGTGAAGCCGCAGTCCTGGGCACACCCGCGATACTCGTGAATACGCTGACTGCTGGTACATTTCAGGAACTGGAATACCGCTATCATTTGCTGAAATCCTTTGGGGATGAAACCGAGTTCTTTGAGCACGTAGATCAGTTTGTCGGTAATTCCAACTTGAAAGCTGAGTGGCGTACGAAACAACAACAGCTCCTGCACGATACAATTGATGTGACTCAATGGATGCTTGAGCTGTTGAAAATATGAAGGAATACATAACATCATGAAGCACGAGGTGACAATATGCCGTAGATGTGTGATGGACAGTACGGTTCCCAAAATTTATTTTGACAGCACTGGGGAATGTAATTACTGTAAAGTGCATGATTCGCTGGCGCGGCAGGCTCCTAACGATGAACGCGGAGAACAGATTCTCCGGCAGACTATTCAGCAGATGAAACAGAAAGGCCGTCGTAGTCAGTACGATTGTGTCGTTGGGGTGAGCGGCGGGACCGATAGTACCTATTTGCTGCATCTTGCCAGACAACACGGATTAAGGCCGTTAGCCGTTCATCTCGACAATGGATGGAATTCAAAGATTTCGGTCTCAAATCTGAAAAACTCTCTGGAGGCCCTCGGGATTGATCTCGTGACGCATGTGATTAACTGGGAAGAGATGAGGGACATCTTGTTGTCGTTTTTAAAGGCCGGGCTCCCCTGGGCAGATGTTCCAACCGATATTGCTATTATCGCAATCTTATATAAAATTGCAGCCAGGCACGGCATCAAATATATCTGGGTCGGCAACAATTTCCGAACCGAAGGAAAACAACCAACACCATGGACTTACTGCGATGGCAGACAGGTCAAATATATTCAACGCACCTTCGGAAGCTATCGCCTCAAAACCTTTCCAAATCAAACGATTTATGATTTGATCTATTATGGATTTATCAAAGGCATTAAAATGGTTCGCCCGTTTTATTACATCCAGTATGATAAATCGGCTACGAAAGCCTTTTTATCGCAAACCTACAATTGGGTTGATTATGGCGGACATCATCATGAATCCCTGTATACAAAATTTATTATCAGTTACTGGCTTGTAAAAAAATTTGGCATTGATAAACGCAAAGTGACGTTTTCAGCCTTGGTTCGCTCTGGAGAAATGACACGTGCTGAGGCCTTACACAAACTCGCGGAGCCGCCTTACGATCCAGTTCAAATGGAAGAGGATAAAGAATACGTGATCAAAAAACTCGGGCTGACGCCAGACGAATTCACAGCATTGTGGAATGCCCCCAATAAAGCGTTTACACATTATCCTTCCTATTATCCACTCTATACACGATTGAAAGGAGTTGCCGCGTTTGCCTTTAAATATATCCTTCCTTTTAAACCAATGCTGTTTGAATTAGAAGAGGACTCAGGAGATCGAACATAATGCCAGGAATTGTAATTATTGACTATGACATGGGGAATGTTGGCTCAATTGCCAATATGATCAAAAAAATTGGGGGAAAGAGTCTTATCACTCCAGACATTTCAGCCATTCAGCAGGCTGAAAAATTAATTCTCCCAGGGGTTGGGGCATTCGAGACCGGTATGCGTCATCTTGAGGAGCTTGGATTGCTGTCGGTTCTGTCTGACAAGGTGTTACAGCAAAAAACCCCGGTTCTGGGGATTTGCTTAGGGATGCAGTTAATCACCCAGACAAGCGAGGAAGGGACACTGCCCGGGCTGGGCTGGATAGATGCCGATACCGTCAAATTCGATTTTGGGCAGCAGGAAGAGCAGCTTCGCATTCCCCACATGGGCTGGAACACGATTCAGATCAAACGGGACCATCCGTTACTGACAGGTTTAACCAATGAGTCGCGCTTTTATTTCGTCCATTCCTATTATGTCAGGTGTCACAACCCGTCAGATACGCTGGCAGAGACACAGTATGGGTTTCCATTCACCTCGGTTTTCCAGCATGAGAATGTCCTGGGCGTGCAGTGTCATCCTGAAAAAAGTCACAAATTTGGAATGCAATTGTTGGAAAATTTTATACGAGTCTGATGTATCAGGCGTCGTCGCAGGAGTGATTGACTCTCATGCTCACAACACGTGTTATCCCCTGTTTATTGCTGCAAAATGCCGGACTGGTCAAAACGGTGAAATTTACAGCCCCGACCTATATCGGCGATCCTATCAACGCGGTGAAAATTTTTAATGACAAAGAAGTGGACGAATTGATTTTCCTTGACATTGAGGCCACAAAAGAAAACCGGCGGCCTCTCTTCACGGTGATTGAAGACATTGCCAATGAATGTTTTATGCCGTTCTGCTATGGCGGCGGCGTGCGGGATATTGACACGATCAAACAACTCTTTCGTTTGGGGGCGGAAAAGGTCAGCATCAACAGCTATGCTGCCGAACATCAGAATTTCATTCGGAAAGCCGCGGAGATGTTCGGAAGCCAGAGTATTGTCGTGTCCATTGACGTGAAAAAAACATTTTGGGGGAAGTATGACGTGATAACCCATGGGGGAACCCGCAAAGCCAGGCTCGATCCTGTCACGTACGCCGCCCAAATGGAAAAAATGGGAGCCGGCGAACTTTTGATAAATTCCATTGACCGTGACGGCACAATGCAGGGATACGATCTTGCGCTTTTACACCGTATTACCGAAGCAGTGAACATTCCGGTCATTGCGTGCGGCGGTGCAGGCGCACTCGATCATTTTGTTGAGGCGGTGAAAATTGGTGGAGCCTCTGCCGTGGCAGCCGGCAGCATGTTTGTCTATTATGGGAAACATCACGCCGTCTTAATTAACTATCCTGACAGAACAACCCTGGAACAGCTTTTTCACGAAGAATAAGGCAGACAGGGAAAATCGCGTGAAAATGTCTTGTTGACGTCTGAAAGATTGTGCCGTTCAAACCGATGATGTTGTATGAATTGGAAAAGCAGAAATAAGTATTCTCAAAGAGCACCCCATGGAAAAAATACTGATTATCTGGCTTGCGTACAGTAAGCGGGTTATTCGCCAATTAACGTATTTAAAGGATAAGTATGATGTATATGCGGTTGGTGTTGAAGACCCGCATATCGAAGGAATCCGTTTCTTTCAGGTGCGCCCTGTTTTTAGAACAATGACTATCCTTCACAAGGCGATAACAGCGTTATTATTAGAATGCCGTCAATTTGAAACAGCCCACCGGAAGATGTATGACTATCGGGGACTGATCGAAAAACTTTCAACCACCCATTTTGACCTGATTCTTGCTCATGATATTAAACCATTACCATTCGTATATCAACTTGATCAAAATCCGAATCTTTTAGTAGATGTGCATGAATATTATTTTGACATGAGTAATCAACGGATTCCCATAATCAAACGTTTTGATGATTATCTAATCAACACGTATTTCCTGAAATGTGAACATTTCTTCACTGTCAGTCAGGGGCTTGCTGATGAATATGCTCAAAAGATTGGGAAAAAATTTGAGATGATTACAAGTGCGCATGATTATGTTGATCTGGCTCCAACCCCTGTCAACAATGAAAAAATACGGATAATTCATCATGGTTTTGCCAGTCCGGCGAGAAAACTGGAAGTGATGATTGAGATGATGGATACCCTGGATGAGCGTTTTGAATTAGATTTGATGCTCACGTCCCTGACATTTGAAGATGGATATATTAAAAAATTGCAGACCATGTGTGAGAAAAGAAAAAACGTACACATTATTCCCCCTGTACGACCTGATGAAATCGTCTCTTTTACGAATGCCTATGATATTGGACTGTTTATTTTACCAGAAACCAATGTCAGCCTTCGCTACGCCTTACCGAATAAGTTTTTTGAATTTATTCAGGCAAGGCTGTGTATTGCTATCGGGCCTTCTGTCGAGATGGCAAAGATTGTCAAGCAGTATGATTTAGGCATTGTTGCCGACGATTTTAAACCAGCCACCTTAGCCAGGATGCTCAATAGCCTTACCAGAGAACACATTGAATACTATAAACAGCAATGCCACAAACATGCCCGTCTTCTTTCAAGCGAAACAGAGATGGCAAAATTAGACAGAATCATCCAGAACATGCTCTAAGGACTTATTTGTGTGCCTAACCATAGTCATGGGTAATTTCTCCCGCAAACTAATCTCTCATACAAAACAAGGTCTTCCGCATTTCGCAAATGCGAGTTATGCCACAGCAGGGTAAAATCACCCTGAAATTGTACACATCGTTGTCGAATCTTTTCCATATAGTTTAACGCGTTATCACTGTAGCCCAGCCCCATATATACGCTATCTATCACCGAGCTTTCCATCAACACTAAAGGACGTTCCTGTAATCTCAGTGGTTTCCGGGTAGTGCAGTCATACATTTGATATTCGTAACACACACCACAACGGAACCCGGCATAATCAGCGTATGACAGAGTTGAATCGTAGAGCAAACCCGCCGCCTCCCAATTCCGGGCTGTATGGGGGTTTTTCCACCGCAGGTAATGTTGACGTCCCCCCGCTACTTGTTGCCTAATACCTTCTTCATCTAAGACCTGCTGTAATATTTCCCGTTCATGGCCAAGTTGTTGCTCATTGTCATAGCTTGTATAACTGGCATGAAGTCCAATTTCATGCCCGCGGGCATGTATGTTGTGCAGTAAATGACGAATGACTGGCTCATCAAGGCTATAACAACCATCAAATTTGGAATGTAACTGCTCAGGAATAAAATAAAAGGCGACTTGGTTCCCAACTTTTTCATTGATGTCCATGATCCACTTTAAAGCATTGAAATACGGATCGCTGTTATAATTATAATTACCCCCTCTTGCTCGTAAATAAAGACGACACGTATTGAGCGCCTTTGTGATGGATTTTCGTTTCAGAATATCTGCTACTGCAACCAGCAGGGCTGTTTTAAGTGATTTACTATGGCACAAATAGGGCGTGTCAACATCACAACTGACCAATATTCGGGCTTGTCTGGCTTTTCGAACCAAGCCAGGCCATATTGTTTGCAATACACTCCATAAAATTTCGAGATATTCATTCACGATCGGTCTCTCTAAAAAACCTTCCTGAAATGCCAATGACGCCCATACTGGGAATCGGCCATGTTTGTCCCGATTTTTTTTTACCAGCTCTTCATAGCGGGACAACATGAAGAAAGCCGAACCGAAGATGTCCAGCGGGATGGAAATGGTACTCGCGTTGAAGCCATGCAGATCATCTGCACGGGCATAATCCAGATTGCCATACATCACAGGCAAGTGTTCATCAACTAAGTTGCACTCTATGCCATCTGTTCGGCTATTCCAAAGTTTAAGCGGTTGTTGGGGCAGCGAATCTGGCGTCAGCCATTTTTCTTCAGGAGTGTGAAACAAGATATCCGGTAATACACATGAGGCTCCATTTTCACCTTGAAGGCACCAGTCGTTTCGATCTGAATACTGAATATGATACTCCACACCGAGGAAATCTTTGAGTAAAACGTTACAAATGTATTCCCGTTCAGGCTTGTAGGTTGGTGAGCAATGAATCGTCAGCATAAGAGAATGTCCCCGGATCAGGTAACAATTTGTTTGATACCTTGCCGCAAGCGTAAAAGGGGAGAGTTGATTTTGGTTATATGAAAATAGGGCGTCTGGACTGCCCCAAAAGCTCGGAAAAATCGTTCCACTGCTTCAATCATAGAGCCTTCAAAATCAAATTGTTTGGTTACTGTGGCCGCGTACCGGATCCCATGCCACATACACAAACTGGTCGCGCCGCTGTTTCGCAAGTCAGGGTCGCCGCCCCCCATAAGATAATAGGCGCTGTTCTCATCCCAGACAATATACATTCCCGCATGATGTCGTCCCTCGGCATCTTCGGCAATGAATATCTTCCGGCACTTATGGGCGCGACAAGCAGTATCCAGCCGGCGTATCACATTCTCTGGGTATGGCAAGCGTCTCCCTTGTCGTGTGAAGGTCATTCGGTTCAAGGGAAGAAACGCCTCCATTCCCAAGTCGTCCCGTACGTGTAAGTTGAAACGGTTTTCCGCCTTGCGAATATCGGTTCTGATATTTTCCCGCAGTCCCGCCCAAAGTTGGTGCTCATTCGTCAGATCAGGCAGAATGTACGTATAATAGGTGGTCTGCTGAAACCCCCTCCAGCGAAATGGCAGCCAGTTGGTGTTTGAGTAATGCCAGTTCTGAGAAAAATAATCAAACGGTGGTAATTGATCGATCAGGGCCTGCAGCAGGTCTTTTTGTTCTCCCAGTTTTTTCGTATATTTTTTTTTTGAAGGCCGCAGCCAAGGGCCGATGGTCTGTGTGAGAGGGGGCTGGCTCACCAAAGTGAATCCGTATTTTTTCTGGATACTGTAAGGCATTGAGGCAACAATCCTCCCACCTTTTTCAATCAGGCAGACATCCCAGTTATTTTCACCGCACAGAGTATCCAGCCACCAGGCGCGCGAAAAAATGGGAACAGCCGTCTCAGTCGCACAAAACTCACGATATTGCTCTTTTTTAGGCATGACTACTCTCATGATTCAGGCATATACGTTGCAGTTCGATGAGCAGGTTACCATCCAGAGCGAATGTATTAGAAATTGCAAAGCTTTTTGGTACCGCAGAAGAACGAGATACGCTTACATTGTGACGATGAAAGAACGATTCCACTTGATGAAGCACAGTAGGAGTATCACGACAAAGTGTTTCATAATGGCACTCTATTATCCGATTGGAAGCAATAAACCCATTTGCCACCACACGATAAATCTCATGATGAATATGACGAATCTGCCCAACAACTTGTTGAACCGGACTCCGTTTCTTTAACTGCTCAACAGCGGGGGGCGGAACAGACCACCACTCTTCATAATTTCCGAGTGCTTTTTTTCTTCCTTTTAGTATTGAAGCTGCATTGAACAATTCATGACGTTTTATAACGATAAAAAGAGCCTCTGGAATAAATGTCCCGATGGCTTCCAACCGTATTGTGGCATACAGATTTTTAAAAAGTACTGGTTTCCCTGCTGCTTGCGTAAAGGCAAGCAGTGATCGTCTGAATTCCTGCATTTTGCGGGGGGCAACATCATTCAAGGTGACATACGCAGGATCGTGCCTGAAAAACCGATACCACCAACTCCCGCACTCAGAGGGAGCGGATGGGCCTTTTGTCTGTCCGTGGTACGAGGTATAATCTGAGGACGTTTTATGTTCTAAGGGCTTGAACAGCCGCTCTGCAAGGGCTGGGGATCCGAAAAACTGACAATGTCGGTTACTCATATAGGCAAGTTCAAAGGCATCTGTCAGGACTTGGTATAATAAGGTGCTGCCAGAGCGTGGCGCACCGATTATAAAGACAGGAGGATATTTCAATGTCGTTTCGAACGGCGGCGCAGTGAGAATATCAAAAGAGTGCAACACGTGTGTATTGAATACCCAAAGCGCCTGCCTGAGATATGCGGAAGGAGACAAATATTTTCTGCACCGGGAGTTCATTGCCAGTTCCCCTTTTCAATAAACCGTTCATACCATAATTCAAGGGCGACCAGATGCCAGATGTGAGTTGCGCTTTTCCTTCCCTGTTCGTACTCATTGAAACATAATTCTATGTATTGTTTGCTGAACATTTCTCGCTCTGCGAGCCGGGTAAGTTTTTGTCTGACCATTCCCAATAACGGTCCCTGGATCCATTGCTTTAACGGAAGCCCAAACCCTTTTTTCTTCATAGAGAGGCATTCCGGGGCAATATACTTTCGGGCAACCTTGCGCAACACATATTTCTGTATTCGGCCGTGCAATTTATATTGACTGGGAATGGAGAACGCTGCTTGTATCACATGATGGTCCAAAAAAGGGAAACGCCCTTCAATGGAGTGGGCCATGGTAAATTGATCGACTCTGTGGACATGATGATTTCCGATGTAATTCATCAAATCCATGTAGCTCATTGCCTCCACCGCATCTTCAAACTCAATGGCATCGCCGACATATAGTTCGTGAACGAAATCAATGGTATTCAATTGTTTCAGGGGTGGAGCAGTGAATAACTGATGCAGTTCTGAATCCGTATTTTTCAAAAAAAGTACTGTATGGAGATGGTTGACTGATTCTGTTGCCAGGAGCTGGCACAGGCGATCAATTTTGCGTCTCGATCGTAGAGGCCCCAAAAGAGTCGGAAGACCTTTGAGATGTTTTATTGTTGGCCATCTTCCTGCCCAGCGATAGTATGAATATCCGGCAAACAATTCATCCCCGCCCAGGCCATTCAAGATAACAGTGACATTGTTTTCTTTGACCACCCTTGAAATGACAAAATTCGCGGCAAGTGAATAAAAAGGTTCTTCATAGCCATCAATCCAGCGATCAAGATCAACAAGCAGTTCGGCAGGATGAACCTCATACACTATATGCTGCATGGGATGCATAGCGGCGGTGGCTCTGGCCTGAGCCGCCTCATCCAATTCCGGAACATTATCCTCATACGCCAAGGTAAATGCCTTGATTCCGGGATGCAGTTCTGAGGCTATGGACGAAATAGTGGTTGAATCAATACCGCCGCTCATAAAGACGCCCACAGGAACATCAGCGGCCAATCGGTATTTGATGGAGGCAATGAGCTGTTCTTCCAGAAGTTCAACAGCGTCATGTTCTGACATCTTATGGTTCTGAGTCCCCACTGGAATTGCCCAGTAACGTTCTTTTTTTATCACGCCGTCAGAATTCACCCGCATCCAGTGCGCTTGTTCAAGAGCAGACACATTGCTGAATGCTGTTTTCGGGCGTGGCGCAATCCCAAAAGCCATTGCCAGGTACAGCCCTTCTGGGTCAACTTCAGGCACATACAGCCCTGATGCGATAAGCGTCTTGATATCCGAAGCAAAGACAAATTGGCCGTCCACAATAGTATAATAAAAAGGCTTGATACCGATACGGTCACGGGCGCAGAAGAGGGATTTCTCTTTCGCATCCCAGATAGCAAAAGCAAACATCCCGTTAAATCGTGTAAGACATGCTTTGCCCCACAAAACATACGAGTACAGAATGACCTCTGTATCACTGTTACCACGAAGTTGTACGCCGTTTCTCTGAAGTTCTTGAGCAATTTCCCTGAAATTATAGACTTCGCCATTGAACACAATCCAGAAGCGAAGATCCGCCGTTGCCATGGGTTGATGCCCATGGCTTGACAGATCAACGATACTTAAACGACGATGACCAAGAGCTGCTGCTGATTTTTTATGAGATGCTTTTTTGATATGTTCGGTCGGATAACCTGGAATATCAGCAACGTTTCGTGAACTCCATTCCGGAGTCTCGTCACCAAAATAATTTGCTGCCAGATTATCTCTGAAGAGGACAAACCCTTCGTCATCAGGTCCACGATGAACCATATTATCTGTCATGTGATGCAGAGCAACGGCTTGGTATGATTCCTCATTCTGTATATTTATTATTCCGGCTATTCCACACATCTATGTCTATTTCGTCTGCTGCTGTCAAGACTTGGAGAAACCTCCAGCCCTGAAATACACGATGGTCGTGGCGACAACACCAACCGTTATATAAGGTAACAAAAGATGGATATAGTGCCTATAAACAAGACTTGTCATTGCAATAAAGAATATTGTGACGCCCGACTGTAACCATGAATAAGGCACAAAGAAGAGTTGTTGTGATTTGTACATCAATATTGCCACGTACCATATATAGCTCACAAGAGTAGCGACCGAAGCTCCTAATGCGCCGATTTGGGGTATCAAGATCAAATTCAACACGATATTGACAAAAGCAGTCCACAGGCCGGCAACAGCACGGATTGAGGTTTTCTCCTGGATTCCAATACCGACACAAAAATAGTCACCAACCTGATAAATTAAATAACCGGCCAGTAAAATCGGCATCAATATCATTCCAGGTCGATATCGAGGAAAATAGAGAAATATATACGGTAAAGCCGAGAGAATCACAAGGGAAAGTATGAATAAAACCTGGACATAATTACGGAACACAAATGAGAAAAAATAACCGGAGTCTGGATGCCTGTAATTTGCATACACGTAAGGCCCCCAAAACACTGAAAAACCAGAAGACGCCAGTGCCATAAGAGCAACAATCTTATAGGCAAACGAATAATAAGCCACCTGATTGATTCCGTTCTCTCCACCAATTAACCAGGAGATCATATACCGATCTGATGATGTGACCAAAAACATCGCAACAGCCGCAGGCACCAACGGGAGACCAAAAGACAGTGTGCGCTTTAATATCTCTCTGTCAAAATAACCGTTTTTCTTCCAGGGAAAATTATGGACGACAATAACGATCAGCACGACGAGTAACCCCAAAGCTTGTCCCCAGATCAAGCCTGTCAGCCCGCCATCAAACATGACAAGAAACAGAAGGACTAAAATGGCTTGGCATACAGTTTGTCCGATATTAAGCCACATGAAATTTTTTGAACTTCCCTCAATCCTATACCTGCTTTCATAAAACAATAAGAATTCTTTCGTTATGTATATCAGGACAATGCCCCACACTGCACTTCCGTAACTTTTCCCATGAGTTAGCCAAACGCTGATCTGGTTTGCGCCAATGAAAGCCGTCAGAGAAAGAAGTAACACACTGATACTAAGACGAAAATACAACAGGGTGTACGTCAAATCAGATGTTGTTATATCCTCTTCTTTGTAAAGTCTGACAAATGCTGAGTTCCAACCGAAATGAAAAAAATATTGCAAAAATGTTCCAAAAAGTAAAATTAACTCAAGCTTACCAAATTCATTTACGGATAAAATCTTTACATAAAAAGGGAAAAGAAACAGATTTATCCCTTTTGAAAAAAAACTTGGTACAGTGTAGTGGATTAGCTGTTTTGTGATGTTACGCATGAGGAAGACGATAGTTTCTTTCTGCTAAGAAAGGCATAATTGGTGACAAATCCCAGATGTTCTAAAGGATACAATTCCATGGACAACCATATTCGAGTATCAAATAATTCAAACCCATTCCGGGCTAATTTCTTTTTCATTTCCGAATGACTCACTGCGCAAACACCTATTTGTTTCCCCGTTGACCATTTTATCCATGTATTTAACATTCCTTTCAGCCCATACGCTGTTTTCTCAACAGAGAAATAGCGCAACCCATTTAAAAGATACATGACAAAATAGCCCAGGCCATTTGCTGTGATCAGGAGTTGACCATTATCTCGTAAGACTCTATTAAATTCCTTTAATGCCTTGTCCTGCCTTGTAAACATGAAAACTCCAGCGCAAAAGACCAAGTCGAATTCTCTCTCTCCATAAGGGATATGTTCAGCAGGAGCTTTTTTCACTTCAACCATGTTCTCGACATGGTATTCTTTGATTTTCTCTAAGGAATATCTGTAAATTTTTTCATTGGGCTCAATGCCGCACACTCGATTTGCAAATCTTGTGAAAGCTATCAACCATTGCCCATTGCCGCTGCCGATTTCTAACACATCTATCCCTTGTCGCTTTACCCGCAAAACGTCGCATTGGTTTTCCCAGTGCTCAATCCCTTTTTCAAAAATTCTTTTTCGCCCCTCTTCCCAGGAAGTATCAAATTCAGGTTGCTTGGGACGACGTACAAACATCCCTCCAACGTATGTAAGAAAGAATACAACGATATAGAAAGGAAAACGAATTAAACCCTGCTTCATTATCTTTTTAACCATCTTCTAACCTTTCCCTCAATCCCCAGAAATCTTACGACGCCAACTACGGGTTTTTGCCAAATCGGGGCAATGAAATAACGATAAAAAATTAAGACTCTCTTTTTCCAGAAAACTTCCAAGGATTCCCTGGCTATAGGCTGTTCATGATATTTGCTCGTCCAATATTTCCAGTATTCAAATGCATTTTTAGCATGAAAGGCAATGTGAAACGTTTTGCCCTTACGCCCATACAGTTTCAACATAAAACCAGGGTAAAAAGGAAGATAATTCCAGCCCCATGAATATGGAAAGCCCATAAAATCGGATATTCTGTGATCACATTTAGGACGCCAAGAGGTGGCTCCAGGAGCGATATAGACAGATTTCAGACCATCATGGTATTCCAGGCCCAAATCTGAAGATGCCAAACCTGCCGTCAAATCCCAATTCGTGACTCCTAGTGAATCAATATCTGGATGACCGTGATACACCATGCCTTTAATAGGTTCTCCAACAAGTTGTCCCAGCTTTATAATATCAGCTTTTAATTCTGCCAGACCGTTTTTATTGAAGACAAGCTGCTCATAATAGTGATCAGTGTGCAAACCAACTTCTTGCCCCAATTCATATATCTTCTTGGGAATATTCGAATCCCATAGAGAATAATATCGTCCAGGATGGGTGAGAAAATAATGCGTCGCTGTCAAACCATAATAATGTATCCATTCCGCTAATGGAAAAGCAAGATGAAAACAGCTATCAACATCTATTCTCAGAACGACCGTTATACGATTGGGGTCTGGTAGGCCCTTTTTCACAACATAGTGTTCATACACAGTACGAACAGCGTATTTTTTTTTGTCAGCAAGTTCTTCAAGCAGTCGAGAATAGGCATTGGTGAGCGGGGGAACAGGTGTCATAAGGAACTGTACAGATCAATAACTGCCTCGTTAATTTTGACAGGATCAAGATGTTTTTTGACAAATTCTATGCCTTGCTTACCAAGTTTAACTCTTAATTCAGATGTTACAATCAGTTGCTCTAATCTTTCCGGAAGATTACCTATAGTAGCATTAAAAATCGGACAGTCAGGCATATATTTTTCTATTACGTCTTCCAGTACATACGCTACTACAGGTTTTCCATATCCCATCCCCTCAAACGCCAGTGTTCCGATACCACCGATTAAAAACTGATCAATAATAATGTCAGCTTTTCGATAGATTTCCTGCGCCTGCTCGTTTGGCACCTTCTGCAATTCTTCATATTCAAATTCAAGCCCTTTTTCTTGTAACGTTCTGATTGCCTGACGAACATATTCTGTTCCCTTAATATTGGGTTCCGAAGGGGCATGGATAAGAAGTGGAGGATTCTGTGTATGAACATCTTCAATTTCAGGGCAATTTTTAATACTAAAGCCAAGATTATTTATCCACTGATCGCTGAGAAGTTTCTCTTCAGGAATCACTTCCCTTGCAGAGTCAACTAAATTTCTCAACGCAGTAAATTTATGACACCACAGATTTTGCCACTTCATCATGAGTATCTTCTTGTTATCAAACTTAGGGTGATCGGATGAAATCCTTAGTCTGTCAGCATACGGGTTGCGCTTGTTTTCGATATAAATCAATCTGATATCACTACCACAGTATGACATCACAATTTTTTTCTTGAATAATCGTAAAATTGGCAGGTCAGCCCCCAATGGCAGAAGAGTTTGCCCATAATAGAAATGGAAGTGAGTATATTTCAGAAGAGCGATAATAAACCAGAAAAAAAGAATACCTATTTTCGTAAATATATTTTTGTATTTATCTAAAGCGAGATCGAAATCATGGTTTTGGCGCATCGTATGATCTTGCCAGGTGACAAAATCTGCCAAAAAGCCTTTGCCCCTTTGATATGAGCTTAAATAGCCGCCAATCCCGCCTATGTTTACAGGTCCGTGATAAATTTTCATGTACCAGTTATCTCCAATCCGAAATATCAAAATCTATATATTGAAGTAGTTCTGACATATCTTGATGAAATATTTCCAGTAGATATTTCCTGGCATATTCTGACATCGGTAGCTTTTTATGAACTAAATTCTGTCTTAATTCGATTATTTTCAATTTTTCAGTGTTATTATCTGCATAGATTAGTGGATTATTTTCTTTTCTAATAGATTCGATAATCAAGTCAAATTTCTTTCCAAAAAAATTGCGAAAATATTTTTGGAGTTTTGGATCCTTAACGCTTAAATTTGTAAAATGAGGTGGAAGTTTTAGTGAAATATGCTGGTTTATATTTAAAAAAGCAAAAATTTTTTGAAAGTTTTCATAAGGATTTTTATATATGTCCTCAGATTTTAAAATCAAAATTTGCTCTTTATTAAAAACCTTAAAATATTCTTTTAATTGTTTTGCATAAAATCCTCTACCTGTATAATTATATGGTTGGATTTCTTTCCAAATCCCGTCTTGTTTTTTTATTCTAGTATTTTCATTTTCTAATGCCTCCTCAAACGATAACTCTTCTAAGCCTTGCATCACAGTATATCTATATGTAGCATAAGTTCTTTCAATAGGATTTCTTAAAGCAAATATTAATTTAATATTCGGTAATGCCTTTTTTATTCTTCTCGCGGTTACTAAACCTCCAAACAGATAAGATGCCGATTTCTCACCTATAGCTTTTTCATGTTTTATGTTATCAAAATATTTTTTCTCATAATATGATAAACCTTTTGCGTATTCCCAAGATTTATAAAAATAATGAGGCTCCGGTCGCATTTTTTTGGGTAAATAAACTTCTGGATGCTGGCTAATGGCAGATGCTAAAAATGAAGTCCCCCCTGCTGCTACTCCACCTATAATAAAATTTGGTAACATTTTATATCCTTTATCTTGGTTGTACTTTGTCAACTTAGATTGTGAAAGCTTATATGTAGCTGTTATAACAGGTATATCGCAAACATCCTGATGTGATCAATAGCGTTCATCATATCTTGAAAAGGCCCTGTATAATGGCAACGAATTCTAAGTTGACAAAGTACAATTAGT
>Ga0256845_1002073_pt1 | contig 14952 bp, 11 predicted proteins | sample RiftiametaG_FD_189101 | JGI IMG/M metagenome (GOLD analysis project Ga0256845, IMG submission 189101) | Tube worm associated microbial communities from hydrothermal vent at the East Pacific Rise, Pacific Ocean - Riftia | ecosystem: Host-associated > Annelida > Integument > Unclassified ...
AATACAAAAGATATTTTTATTCCCCATATAGCATCCAATAATCAGTGGTGGACAGGTCTGAGCCTGGTTAACACCACTTCTTCTACAAAAAATATTAATATTGAATTTGATAATGGCAGTATAAAAACTCTTTTAATTAATGGGTATGAACATAGGGTTTTTAGTGTAGCAGGGTTGTTTTCCAATATTCCCCAACCAGGGATTAAATCCGGTGTCATAAAAAATGCAGCAGGTGTGATCGGGCTTGAGCTTTTTGGAAGTAAATCCAGTGCAAAAAAAAATTATCTGAGCGGCATCCTTTTAAAGGATGAAACTGCCTCAAATATTTATTATCCCCATATTGCAAGCAATAAAAAATGGTGGACAGGTATTGTTGCCTATAATCCCAAATCATCTCAAACCATTTTAACCATTACACCATTTAAGAGTGATGGCACAAAATTACAAAATAAAGCCATTAAATTACAGGGCAGAGCAAAATATATTGGTACTGCCAAAACTTTAAATCTTCCCAAAGAAACCCAATGGGTCCATATCTCGGCAAAGCAGCCCATTACAGGTTTTGAACTGTTCGGGACAAATAATGGCAAACAGCTTGCAGGATATACAGGAGTCAATATCAGCAATAAAACTGGTATTTTTCCAAAACTTGAAAAAAACGGATGGACTGGCATTGCCTTTGTAAACATCACTAATTCCACCTCTTCAGTCACCATAAAAGCATTTGACGATGCAGGTAAATCAATTGCGACTAAAGTATTAAATGTAAATGCCCATGGGAAAATTGTGGGAATTGCCAGGACTTTGTTCAAAGCAGATCTTTCCAATGCAAGTTATATCAGCTATGAATCAAATAATGACATTGTCGGGTTTCAACTTAATGGATCAGTGGATAATATGCTGCTGGATGCTCTGCCTGGGAATTAAACGGGCAGGGAAATAAGTTTTAAAATTGAAAAACCAATATGTAAGAATTTTTTTTACAGACAAATCAGAATTATTCTAATTGACGTAAAGCAAAATTATTAATTATTGTAGTTTAATGATTTGTGCGGCAAAAATTAATATTTATACTTAAAATCAAGGAGGAATAAGGAAATGAAAAAATTATCCACACTAATGCTTGTCCTGGTGTTTTGTTTAGGTCTTAGTTTACCTGCAGCCTTTGCAAAAAAGAAACCTTTTAAAATCAGATTTTCCCATGTTGTATCGGAAAATACTCCCAAGGGATGGGGTGCAAAAGAGTTTGCAAGAAGGGTTAATACAGAGCTCAAAGGAAAAGTTGTTGTAAAAGTTTTCCCAAGTTCTCAATTATATGGGGATAATCAGGCAATTGAGGCACTTTCAGCAGGGTTTATTGAAATGGCAGCTCCTTCTTCTGCAAAATTTGTAGGATCGGTTCCTGCTTTACAGCTTTTTGACATGCCTTTTCTTTTTAAGAATATTGGGGCTGTCCATAAAACAGTTGACGGTGAAATAGGCGATGAGATCAAGGCTATGTTTGTTAAAAGAGGACTTGGCATTAAGCTTATGACTTTCTGGGATAATGCATTTAAACAATTTTCCTGTAATGTCCGCCCTTTGATTAAACCTTCTGACTTTAAAGGTGTTAAATTCAGAATCATGAGTTCGGATATACTTGAAGCCCAGATGAAAGCCCTGGGCGGCGTTGGTCTTAAACTTCCTTTTTCCGAAGTTTATAATGCCCTTGAGCAGGGAGTTGTTGACGGACAGGAAAATACAGCTTCCAATATTTATACGAAAAAATTCTATGAAGTTCAAAAATATCTGACATTTTCCAACCATGGATACCTTGGTTATGCTGTTATTATGAATCAAAAATTCTGGGATAAGCTTCCAAAAGATATCCAGACCTCATTATCAAAAATCCTCAGGGAAGTAACAGTACAGGTACGAAAAAAAGCTGTGGAGCTTGATAAAAAACAGGCTCAATTAATCAGAGATTATGCCAAAACCAGTGGCAGACTTCAGATTTTTGATTTAAATGCAGCCCAGGTTCAAGCTCTTCAAAAGGCTGTAACCCCTGTACACAAACAATTTTCTGATATTATCCCAAGTTCCTGGATTAAAAAGATCAAGGGAATGTAGAATTTTAATTTGAATTTAATGCTCCCGGGCAGCAGCTCAGGAGCATTAGCTTATTTACAGGCAGGCAAGAGAATCATGATGCTGAAAATTATAAAAATATGGGATAAATTAGAAGAAATCCTTATTGTTATCCTTATTTCCATTGCTTCGTATCTTTCTTTTCAGGAGATTATTTTACGATCAGTATTTAATACGGGGTGGAGCGGATCCTATGAGATTACCATAATGGCTTTGATCTGGTGCACTTTTATTGGAGTAAGCCTTGGTATTAAGGAGAATGTCCATATTGGTGTTGACCTTTTGGTTAATAAATTCCCTCCGAAACTTAAAATGGTGTTTGTGTATTTATCCATTGCCTGCTGCCTTGCTTTTGGCATTATCATTGCCTGGCAGGGATATTCTTTTACAATGTTCATAGCAAAGAGCAAACTCTTGTCAAGGGATCTTAGAATACCCATGGAATGGGCATATATGTCAGTGCCCGTATGTGGAGGTTTAATAACTTTAAGGTTTGTGGAAAGACTGGTTTATGTTATTCAGGGAAAAACTTTTGAACATGATAAAATGCATGAGCTTTCCCATGAAGAAAAAAAATTAATGGCAGAAATGGGAAAGGGAGATTCATAAATGGAAGTAGGATTAACACTTTTCATAGTATTTTTTGTATTCCTGCTCATGGGTATTCCATTGGCAATATGTCTCGGACTTTCCGTGATTGCAACATTCTGGTACCATGATACTTTACCACTTATGGCTGTTGCCCAGCGTATGTACAACGGACTTGATCATTTCCCTTTAATGGCAATACCTTTTTTTGTGCTGGCATCGGGGATAATGACCTCGGGAGGGGTATCAAAACGCCTGATTAAGGCTTGTAACGCCTTTGTGGGACATATGCCCGGAGGACTTGCCGTGGCATCAATTATTTCCTGTATGTTTTTTGCAGCTATTTCAGGTTCCAGCCCTTCAACTGTTGTTGCCATCGGTTCCATAATGATCCCGGCAATGATTGCCTCGGGCTATGGCGAAAAATACAGCGTGGGTCTTTTAGGTTCGGCAGGCTCCCTTGGCATATTAATTCCGCCAAGTATTCCCATGATTGTCTATGGGGTTGCAACGGAGCAGTCAGTTGGAAAATTATTCATGGCAGGTGTAGGTCCGGGTCTTTTCATGGGAGGCATGTTTATTATCACTGCTGTGGTAGTGGCAAAATTTAAAGGCTTTGGCGGGTCTGAGCCTCTTCCATGGAAACAAAGGTTTGCAACTCTTCTGGATGCAAGCTGGGGTATTTTCATGCCTGTTCTTGTGCTTGGGGGGATCTATGGCGGCATCTTTACTCCAACGGAAGCTGCTGCTGTTTCAGTTGTTTATTCGCTGTTTGTAGGGCTTTTTATTTACAAAGATTTAAAATTCAAAGATATACCACGGGTTTTTGCCAAATCAGCCATGACCATGTCCATGGTATTATTTATCATTACAACTGCAATGCTTTTTGCTTTTATTTTAACCTCAGAGGGCATTCCCGGAGCCATTGCCGATTTTATTATTGAACATGCAGTAACACCATGGATATTTTTATTATTTGTCAATGTTCTGCTTTATTTTGTGGGAGATTTTATGGAGCCAAGTTCTGCAATCTTAATTCTGGCACCATTGTTTTTACCCATTGTCATGAAACTTGGAATCAACCCTATTCATTTTGGAATAATCATGACCGTGAATATGGAAATAGGCATGATCACTCCTCCTGTGGGATTAAACCTTTTTGTGGCATCGGGAATTTCAGGCTTATCATTATGGGATGTATTCAGGGGAGCTGCACCGTTTATGATTATCATGCTTTTGGGATTATTGATAATCACCTATATGCCGGCAATCTCTTTATGGTTCCCAAAATTGATCTATGGAGCAATGTTTTAAAATAAATTAAACTTCCACAAGTTTATTTTGAATGGCAAAACGTGAAATTTCCGCATTATTTCTTAGATTTAATTTTTTTAATAGTCTGAATCTATAGGTATCAACTGTTTTAATGCCGATATTATAAGTTTTTGCAATTTCATGATTGGTATGACCAAGGGCAAGCAGCCTTAAGACTTGAAGCTCTCTCATGGATAAAGATTCAATGGGAGTCTTGGCATTGCTACCTCTTATGACTCTGAGCGCCAGGGCTTCACTTGCTTTTTCAGTCAGATATCTGGCACCGGAATAAATTTTTTTAATGGCATCCACAAGTTGTTCAGGAGCAGACTGCTTTGTCACATAACCCATGGCACCAGCCTCAATCGCCCTTACAACATATTGCTCTTCATCATGCATGGTAAGTATGAGCACAGGCAGGTCAGGGCATTCACATTTGAGCCTTGCCAGGATTTCAAGTCCGTCCATACCAGGCATTGAAATATCAATTACTGCAAGATCAATTTCTTTTGTCAGGGCAAGGTCAAAGGCAGTTTCACCATCAGGGGCTTCAGCCACAACTTCCATGCCGCCGCTTTCTTCAATTATTCTTTTTAAGCCTTCCCTTACAATACTATGATCATCTGCCAAAAGAATTTTTATCATGAATCAGCCTCCATTTTAATTTTGCAATATATTTCAGTGCCCTGGTCAATTTTTGAGTGTATTACAAGCCTGCCCCCGGCAAGATCAGCCCTTTCCTTCATCCCTGCAAGACCAAAATTCTGTATTTCATTTTCATCATTAATTGTGAATCCGCAGCCATTATCTTTTATGGAAAGCATGAGAAAATCATCTTCAAAATCAAGTTCAATTTCAATGGTAGTGGCCATGGAGTGGCGCAATGCATTTGTGACAGCTTCCTGGGTGATTCTGTACAAAGCTGTTTTTATTGTTTCCTTTATATACGGTATATTATTATGCTTAAATACACAGGAGACATTTGATCGTGTTTCAAAATCAGACAGCATGGATTCCAGAGCATCAACAAGACCTAAGTCATCTAAAACCCGGGGACGAAGTCTATATGCCATATCCCTCACATCTTCAATGGTGTTATCAATCAATGAGCATATCCTTTCTGCCCGCAATTTTGCATCCTTATCTATATTCTCAAGGAAATTTTTAAGCCAGACCGTATCAATTCTTAAGGCTGTAAGCACCTGACCCAGATGATCGTGTAATTCCCTTGCAACCATTGCTTTTTCCCTTTCCTGGGATGCCATGATATTTTTGGAAAGCCTTTTAAGGTTATCCCGGGCTATACGGGTTTTATTTTTTTCTGTTACATCAACACTTACAGCAAGGGATCTTTCAATTTCATTATTCTGATTTCTCACTCCATAGCATGAAAGAAGTATTTCCATGGTGGTACCGTCTTTTTTCACATAGGTATAGGGGACATCCTGGCAAAATCCCGTGACAAAAAATTCAGGGAAAATAACTTCTTCAGCATATTTTTTTGATTCCTCAGTATAAAAACCTGTAAGCTCTTTGCCAATTACTTCTTGTCTTTGATATCCCATTTTCTCAATCCAATGGTCGCTTACTCTTATGATTTTGCCCTTGGTGTCAATTGAATGGAGCATGACCGGGGTTTTATGATAAATATGCCTGTATCTTTCTTCACTGAGCCTTAATTCGTTTTCAATATTTTTGCGCTGGATTATTTCCTGGGCTGCTTTATTGTATAATATTAATACAGCAAAACCGATCAGAACGGAAATGATTATGACAAGGGGGCCTATCACTTTGATAAAAGGATCTGCCAGAAGTTTTTCAATATCTTTATGATTTCTCAATTGTATGATTTTCCAGCCCGGATAGTTTCTTATTTCCATGCTTGAATAAATATAATTTTCCCGGGATTGGTCAATAATATCCCCTGTTTTTTCTTCCTTTGCAAAACCAGTCCAGATCCAGGGACCCTTGCCAAATTGCCTTGATTCTTTGATTTTTAATAATTTATTTTTGTCAATATTCCAAAGCAGCATAAAACAAAGCTCTTTTTTATTGGCAATAAAAATCACCCCATTTGGATCTGTAAACAAAAGAATCCCCTGAGCCTTTGCAAAAAGGCTTGATTCGATAAATTCCACAGAAGCTTTGATAACAGCAACTCCAAGGATTTGTGTATTGGATTTATCAAAAACAGGATGGCTGTAATAGACTCCCCGCTTATTTGATGTGGTTCCAAGGGCTAAGTATGTGGCACTGATGCCGCCAATTGCTTTTTTATAATAGGGTCGAAATGAAAAATTCTTCCCCAAAAAGCTATCTCTATCATTTCTATTGCTTGATGCGATCGTGGTTCCATTTTGATCCATGAGATATGTAACCTCAATATCAAGGGCATCATTAAAAGTATCAAGAATTATATTAACTTTATCCATTGATCTGCCAGATGGCTTTAACAGGATATTTTTACATTCTTCCATATTGGCAAGGGCTTTAATGGATTTTTTGTGCTCGGATAAATAGGTTGCCAATTGTCCTTGAATAAGCTCAAGTCTTGCTTTAGTATTGGTTTCAGCCTTTTGAAAAGCAGCTTTTTTAAATGAATAATAATATAGCCACCCTCCTGTTGATGCAGAAAGAAATGCCAAAAGTGCAAGCACAAATATTATTATTCTGAGTCTCATAAATCTTATTAAATCATGAAGGATATCAAATTTGCAAGCAAGAAAGAAATACAATTATAAAACGGAAAGGTAAAAAACATTGATTTATTTTATATATTCTTTTATTATTTATCTATCATCACTTATTAATCGTTGCTGTTTTTATCACATACCTATACCCGGGAGAATAAATGTGAAAAAATTAATAATAATTTTAATTATGGTCATGGCTGTATTGTCGTTGAACCAAATATCTTACAGCAATAGTGGGCGAAAAATACTCTATATTGATTCATATCATGCAGAAGCTGCATGGATCGTTGGGATCACTGCCGGAATTACTTCAGTGCTCAGTACCAGAAAAGATATTGAACTTAAAATTTTTCACATGGATACAAAACGCAAACCATCTGAAAAAGAAAAAAAAGCAGCCGGGCTGAAAGCAAAACAAATAATTGAAAAATGGCAGCCTGATATTGTAATTGCAAGTGATGATAATGCCTCAAAGTACCTTATAGTTCCCTATTATAAAAATACTGCCCTGCCCTTTGTATTTTGCGGAGTCAACTGGGATGCATCTGTATATGGATTCCCATGTAAAAATGTAACAGGTATGGTTGAGGTTTCTCTTGTCAAAGAATTTATAAAACATGTATCGCCTTTTGCCCCGGGGGGAAAAATTGGATTTCTTGCTACAGATACAACTTCTGGACGCCAAGTTCTTGCCCAGAACAAAAAACTTCTGGAGATTCAACCATTAAATATAAAATTAGTAAAGACCATGCAGGAATGGAAAGCTGCCTATATTGCATTGCAGCAAAGTGCTGATATGTTGATAATTGCCAATTGGACAAGCCTGCCTGGGTGGAACAAAACTGGCCTTATTGATTTTATATATAAAAATACTAGAATCCCTTCCGGGACGTTTTATAGCGATTTCGCAGAATACAGCCTTACAAGTTTTGCAAATGACCCTAAAGAACAGGGTGAGTGGGCTGCAAAGGCAGCCCTTGAAATTCTTGCAGGAAGATCGCCTGAGTCTATCCCGATTGTTACTAACAAAAGGGCAAAAATTATTTTAAACATGAAACTTGCCAAAAAAATGGGTATCAAATTCCCCATGGAATTGATAAACAATGCAACTTTTCTTGACCAGGGGCGATTTTAAATCTGATGAAATTCAACTCAATAACTTTCAAACTTGTGTTTTTTGTGGTAGCTGCCTTTATCATTACAGGCATAAGTGTGATATATGTAGCTGACTACAGGCTTATAAAAATTATAGATAAAAGCCAGCAGGTTATGTATTCCAACATGCTTGATGTTATATGGAATGAACTTAACAGAACAGATGGCAGATTGCAGAAAACAGGACTTGTTCAGACCTATAAAAATGATTTTCAACTATCAGTAATAAAAACCCTGCGGGAAATATATTATACTGAAAATAACCAGCAGATTTATCCTTTTATTATTGATACAGATGCAAGAGTCGTTATGCACCCGATACTTGAGACAGGTGATTTGTCTTTGCAACACCATAATTCCATTGATAAATTTTTTGTTTCCGCCAAAGGGGATTTTATTACAAAATACCATGGCGTGACAAAATGGTATATTTTTCAACATTTTAAACCATGGAACTGGGTAATCTGCTATGCAGTGCCCTTAAATATTAAATATAAAGATGTTATAGCACTAAAAAATGCCCTTATAGCTATTATAGTGGGGATCTCTGTTGTGGTGCTGGGCATACTTATTTTTCTGCTTTCCAGAATCACAAGACCAATAGTCAGCCTGACACAAATTTCCACAAGAATTGCAGATGGTGATTTTGATCAAAAGATTGATATATCCGGCAAAGATGAAGTTAGAACTCTTGCTTTAAGTTTCAGCCGCATGCGCGATGCAGTCAAAAACAGGATTTTTGATCTTAATCTGCAAATCGATAAACGTAAAAAAGCACAAGAGGCATTAAAAATAAGTGAAGATAAATTTTCAAAGATTTTTTTCCTGAGCCCGGACGGTATTGCAATCACCTTGTTATCCAATGGAAAATTAATTGAAGCAAATAAAGTTTTTGCAGATAATCTTGGATATAAAAGAGAGGAAATAATCAACAGCTCTACCATTGAACTTGGTATATTTAAAAATGCCTATGAGCGGGATGAAATAGTGAAACAACTTTTACAAAATAACTATATTCAGGGATTGGAAATTACAGGCACAACCAGGACTGGTAAAATTATGACAGGTGAGCTTTCAAGTGTGATTATTGATATTAATAATGAAAAATGCGTGCTTTCTTTTGTTCGTGACATAACCGAGAAAAAAAAGATGGAAGAAATAATGGTGCAGTCGGAAAAAATGCTTTCACTGGGCGGGCTTGCTGCGGGCATGGCTCATGAAATCAATAACCCCCTTGCAGGTGTCATACAGACATCTAATGTTATGGCAGAGAGGCTAAGCAGACTTGATATGCCTGCCAATATAAAAGCCGCACAGAAAATCGGTATTAAAGTCGAAGATATCAAAGCATATATGGAAACAAGAGATGTTTTACGCATGGCAGGAACTATTAAGGATTCCGGCACACGGATTGCGAAACTTGTGAGAAATATGCTCGGTTTTGCAAGAAAGAGCGAGAACGCTCTTTCTTCCCATGATCCGGCACGGCTTTTTGAAAAAGCTCTGGAACTTGCAATCACTGATTATGATTTAAAAAAACAATATGAGTTTAAGACCATTAAAATTGTTAAAGACTATGAAGAAAATCTACCCATGATTTTATGTGAAAGCGAAAAAATTCAACAGGTCTTACTCAATATTTTAAGAAATGGTGCCCAGGCAATGCAGGAAGCCATGGAACAGAACCATGAATATAAAAATCCCAAATTCATATTTAGATTATTTAAAGAAATTGATACAAATATGCTTTGTATGGAAATTGAAGACAATGGACCTGGAATGGATAAAACAACCCGCAAACGGATATTTGAACCTTTTTTCACGACTAAACCCGTGGGGGTTGGCACAGGGCTTGGTCTTTCTGTTTCCTATTTTATTATTACCAAAAATCATAATGGAGAGTTAAGCGTAGAATCAACTCCCGGTGTTGGAACTAAATTCATTATCCGCCTGCCATTGGAAATAAAATAATGGCGAGTGCGCATTCTTTTAGTTAATTATGATATGCTCTATTCCATAACAATTGGATTGGGGTTACATTTGCATAAAAAGAAAGTCAAATGAGAGCAGTTATGGATTCTATTCCATCAACAGAGCTTGAGCCTATATTTGCTGTTTGTAAGCTGCTGTGCTTGAACAGCCCCGGGGTTCAAAACTGCAGTTACTGCTATAATACCTGCAGCAGTCATAATTTTCACTGTTTGTTTTATTGCGAAAAAATTTTTTTATCATAACCAAGCTCACAAAATTTTTACAAAAGGGTTGACTTTTTTGTTTGCTGATAGTAAACAGATTATTACCATGAATAAAGTACAATATGAAAAAAAAGGGCAGACATTAGAAAAAACTATTGCCAGACGAATCAGAGCTAAAAGACTCCAGCATGAGTGGACGCTTGATCAACTTGCCACGGCTACTGGATTGTCCAAAAGTTATCTGTCCCAGATAGAAAATAATGAAAAAACTCCAACCATTGGAACACTAACTAAAATTGCTTTTGGTCTGGGTCTAAATGCTGTCTCTCTTATAACCGGAGAGGAACCCAGACCGAAAAAGAAAAAATTCTGCCTGACCAGAGCGGAGGATCGCCAAGCCATAACCCATCCAGCTGCAGCCCCCGATTCTATTTATGAGTCTTTTTCATTCAATAAATCAAATAGAATTATGGATTCTTATATCGTTACAGTCAGCAAGGAATTTAGCCCTAAGCCTCTTATGCATGAAGGCCAGGAAATAGCATTTGTTCTGGAAGGAAAGAGTGAATTCTATTATGATGGACAAACCTATATTCTCGGGGCGGGTGATGCCATGTATTTTGACTCTGATCGACCTCACATGACTCGCAGCATTGGTCAAAAACCAGCTAAAGTATTGGTTGTATTTTGCAATCCCATTAACAGGGACTGATTTTTTTTACCTGATGGGTTTGCTATAAGCAAATAAAGGACTATGAAAATGAAAAAAACAAGCTTGCTTAAAAACTATATTATAGAAGATTCTATACTTATTATGCCGGGTGCCCATGATGCACTGACAGCTAAAATTATTGAACAATCCGGATTTAAAGCACTGACCATTGGCGGTTATTCTGCAAGTGCATCAATTTTAGGAAAACCGGATCTCTCTTTTCTGAGCTTAACTGAAATGGCAGATTGCGTTCGCAGAATTGTTGATATTGTCAATATTCCGGTTTTTGCCGATGGTGATACCGGTCATGGGAATGTGCTCAATGTTAGAAATACTGTTAAGGAAATTGAAAGAACAGGTGCTGCCGGAATGTTTATTGAAGATCAGGTGTTTCCGAAACGATGCGGTCATATGCTTGATAAACAGGTTATAGACAAACCAGAAATGGTTGCCAAAATTAAAGCGGCTGTGGATGCCAGAGTCGATGATGATTTTGTTATTATGGCCAGAACCGATGCGTTGGCGGTCAATGGTCTGGAAGACGCTATTGAAAGAGGAAACCTTTTTGCCGAGGCAGGAGCAGACCTGATTTTTATTGAGGCACCCATAACAACAGAGCAGATGTATAGAATTACAGCCCAGGTCAATGCTCCGACACTGGCTAATAATGTGGAAGGCGGTAAAACCCCTTTATTGTCCGCAACTGAACTTGAAGAGATCGGTTTTAACACGGTTGTTTTTCCGGTAGCAGCTACATATGCAATAGCCAAGGTTGTGGGAGACTTGATGAGTGAACTCGTCAACACCGGTACCACAGCAGACTTTTGTAAGCATATGGTTTCTTTTGATGAGTTTAATAATTTAATGGGTCTTGACCATTTGCGTTCCTTGGAGCGTAAGTATTTCCAAACCTAACATAACAGATTCCAGGGCGTCTCTGTTGAAGGAGAAAAAAATGCAACGATTTAATTTTTTTAGTTTTACACTTTTCTTATTCGCATCTCTATTTCTTATCATGGTTAGTTCAAGCAGTGCTGTTGCCAAAAATGACAGCTTGATTTTTGCCACAACAACACCTCCTAAAAGCAATCATGAAATAGCAGCACAAAACTTTGTAGAAGATGTGGCAAAAAAAACCCATGGCAGAATTAACATTAAACATTATGGAGCAGGATCATTATATAATGCTAAGTCTATAATGTCTGCCATGTCAGACAATCAAATTGACATTGGTCTCTTACATGTAGCCCTTGTAGGCCGGCGCTCTCCGGTTCTTGAATTTGTGGGATCTTTTGGGGCACTGGGTTGCTGGGAAAGCTATGAGCATTATTATAGATTCCTTGACAATCAAAGAACACGTGAAATAGCTTCGGCTGAATTTGAAAAATATTTTAATGGTAAACTGCTTGCTGCTTGGTCATTTGGTACAAGTTTGCTTGGTTGCAGGAATAAAGCCATTACAAGTGTTGATGATTTCAAAGGTTTAAAAATACGGACTGCTGGCACAGCCATGGCAACGATGTACAAGGCATTAAGGGCTATTCCGATCAGTCTGAGCTCTAAAGAATTATATACTGGACTCCAACGTGGAACCATAGAAGCAGCCTGTTCTGGAGTTTCCCGATGGCGACGTTCCAAACTCTATGAAGTTGCACCGTATTTAACCGTTGATCCAACAATCCCGTATTTTAGTATGTGGCTTGTTATCAACAACAAATCCTGGGATAAGCTCTCTAAAGCAGATCAAAAAATAATATCTGAAACAGCTAAAGCCTATGAATCCATAACAAGGGGCTATGCAGTTAAAGAAAGAGCAGAAGATTTTGCTGCTCTTCGAACTAAAGCAAAAAGTTTGAACGAATTTCCCAGCAAGCAGAAAGCCAAACTTATCAGTATCGTAAAACCTGTTATGAAAAAATTGGCAAAAAATCAACTTGGCGATCAATTCCAGGAACTCTGGACATTGTTGGAAAAATCAAAATAAAAAATTTTCATATATATTTCTAATAGCTTTGATTAAGGTAATAAAATGAATAAATCAGCTGTTTCACCAGAGCAGGGTTTTTGGATTTTAATAGACCGCATCTCATTTGCCTTTGCTCTGATAGCCGGGTTGATGATGTTATCAGTAGCATTTTTTATGTCTTTTGAGGCTTTCTCACGACATTTCCTGAATCAGCCCACTTCATGGGTTATGGCTATTTCGATTTTAATATTTATCTGGTTCACATTTTTGTCTATTCCATACGGTATAAAATCAGACAAGCACGTTGCCTGTGATATTTTTGTTACCAGAATGCCTGTTAAAACCAGGCAAGCCGTTGGAATAGCTACAGATTTTGTATCTCTTATTTTTATCATAGCTCTTGGTATTTATGGATTTAACCATTTCATGGAAGCTGTGAAATATAATTCGATGAGTGATGGACTATTCCGTTATCCCATGTGGCTTGTTACTCTATCAATGCCTTTTGGTATGGTCTTAAGTGTCATCCAGACCATAAGAAAGATTCAGGTTAGATTTGAGTGGATGAGACAGAATCCTGAACATATCTCTGATACGTCATCTGTCTCACCTGTTCTCATGGTCGGTTTCTTTTTATTGTCAGCATTTGCAGGGATAGGGTTTTATTTTTTCAGTCAATCTCTAGGTATTCTTGTTTTTGCTATTGTCCTCTTATTCTGGGGTGTCCCCATAGCATTTGCCCTAGGGTTGGTAGGTATTGCCAGTTTGATATTTTTTCATGGGAGCATTGGTGGCTTAAATACTCTGCCTATTGTAGCAGAGCATACGTGCACTAATTTCATTTTATTGGCAATTCCCTTGTTTACCCTTGGTGGTCTTATTTTATCACGAAGCGGGCTTGGGGAGCAGATATATGACTTGAGCAGTAAGTGGCTCGGATGGATGCCGGGCGGCCTGGGGGTGGGCACATGTATTACTGGTGGAATCCTTGCAGCCATGATAGGATCAAGTACGGCAGTCACAGCAATCATCACTCTTGTTGCCATGAAACCGCTGCTTGATCGTGGTTATGATAAAAAACTGGTCATTGGCACAGTAACGGGAAGCAGCCTTGGGTTGATAATCCCACCCAGTATTGGATTTATTGTTTACGGTTTCCTAACTGACACATCTGTTGGAGATCTTTTCATGGCTGGTGTTATACCAGGAATAATGCTGGTTTCCTTGTTCAGTATATATATTATAATAACCTGCAAAATAAGTGGACAATATGAGGCAGTCTCTTTCAGCTGGTCAGAACGTCTTGTTTCATTAAAACAATCATTTATAGTGATTCTTGGTCCTTTATTTGTTCTTGGCAGCATATATACAGGCATTGCTACACCTACAGAAGCAGGAGCAATATTAGTAATTTACAGTCTTCTTTGTGCTTTGATTTTCCGAAAAATGGACTGGAAAGGGTTTGTCCAATGCCTTATAGATAGCAGTATCCTTTCAACAATGATCATAATGATTATGGTAGGAGCTCTAATTATGTCCAATGTAATAACGCTTCTCCAGATTCCTGCAAATCTTACTGAATCCATCCTTGCCTCAGGTCTGCCCACCTGGGGGATTATTCTTATGATTATTTTTCTCTATCTTTGTTTGGGAATGTTCCTTGATGGCGGATCAATGACAGTTTTAACTGTTCCTGTTATTGCGCCAATGCTTCCTGCTCTTGGAATTGATACAATTGCTTTTGGTGTTATACTTATGATGCTCATTGAAACTGCATTACTTACTCCGCCTGTGGGACTTAACCTGTTCACAGTCAAAGGTATTGTTGATGAGCCTCTCTATTTTATAATAAAAAGTGTTGTTCCTTTTGTAATGATCCTTGCATTGGGAATAACACTTGTATTCATATTTCAGGATATAGCCTTATGGCTGCCTGCACAAATGAAATAACATGTTGAGAACTTAATTTTAAATTTCCATTCCATAGAAAGTAAGCAGTCCAGAGTGCACCAGAGTGCAACTTTTAATAATTAATTTCGAAAAAGCTGACATCCTCTGATTGTATCTTGTCTTTTATCGTCATATGCAGCAATTCTCGATAAAAAAATATAATCAATTAATACAGGTTGTTACTAAAACTGTGATATTTATTTTTCGTAATGTTAAAAAATTTCATAGAATTAAAATAAAATAATAGCGAGC
>Ga0256845_1002074_pt1 | contig 14943 bp, 13 predicted proteins | sample RiftiametaG_FD_189101 | JGI IMG/M metagenome (GOLD analysis project Ga0256845, IMG submission 189101) | Tube worm associated microbial communities from hydrothermal vent at the East Pacific Rise, Pacific Ocean - Riftia | ecosystem: Host-associated > Annelida > Integument > Unclassified ...
GCCTCCATGGTGCAGAAGCAGTTGCAACCGTGTACGATAACATCAAAATGGCCCCCAAGGGCGAGAGTGATAAGATCTCCTTTTACAATGGAACCCATTTGCGTCTATGACCCGCTGTAGAGGGTAACCATTTTGGCCAGGCTTTCATAGCTCTGGGCACCGACCAGTTTATGCTGCCCCATAACAAATGTTGGTACAGCGGTAATACCGTAAAGTTTGGAGTCGGCCCAGTCTTTGTCGACCCGATTGGCGTAGCTTCGCGCATCCAGTATTTGAGTTGCTTCGTCTTCTGATAATCCCGCATCGCAAGCAAGTTGCCGAAGGACGGAGCGTTTGGCCAGGTTTAAACCATCTGCAAAATACGCTTTAAAAGCAATTGTATGGAAAGTATCACCTTTTCCTTTATCCGCAGCCCAAAGACCGAGTTCCTGAGCGAGTCTGCTGTTATAGGTTTTTTTTCTTGGGCCAAAGGGTAAACCGAGTTTTTCGGCGGTCTGGCTGAGCTCCTCGACCATTGCGGTTATTTTTTCGGGGCTTGCTGAAAAAAGATCTGTAAGAAGCTGTCCCTCTTTCGGTGTTTCCGGATGCAGGGGAAAAGCCCGCCAGTGAACAGTGATGTTGTATTCTTTTTGCAGTTTTTCAATACGCCCGGTAATGAAATAGCACCATGGTCAGATATAGTCCGAGAATATTTCAATTGTCTGTGTCATTGTATTTTCCTGTTTGAATGCTGGTTACAGTGTGGGATATCTGCCACTCGTTCTTACAATAATAAGTATCTGTTGGCAGAAGATCAATATTCAGGATAAGACGGGAAGTTGGTTGTTGAGGTGTTTTGGGCCATGTGGCGTGTTGATGGTTACCAGAAGATAAGGAGGTGTATCATGTGGCAGGGTATGTATGGTGACCAGATCGGCAGATCCAATGGATTTCAGAATGGTGTGCAACCAGGCCGGGTGGTTGTGGTAGAGGTCAATCTTCAAAAGATGGCAGCCCAGGTTAGCCATCATGGTGGAGGGATGTGGGGCAGTCTGCCATTCAATGGCGTAGGGAACTAGACCTCCAGCCAGCAGTCTGCCGTCCTCTGGAAGGCTGAAAAGCCATTGTAATTTCCCTCGTGTCATATGCTCGATCTGTCCCATCGAATAGTGAGTTTCGCTGATAAGGCGGGTAAGATTATCTGTATTCACCACCCAGCCAAGGAGTGTTGGTTGCGCTGTAATTCGGTAACGGACATACGGGTCATTGAGTCCAAACCATCGAGGTTGTTCAAGTGATCCAGCCCTGTTGTTTAAAGCAATGATTTCCAGGAAGATACCATCACCGAGTTGCATCAGGCAGTTGTGGGTGCCCATTTTCTCATGGCTTCCGCCATAGGGTACGTTGACACCAAGCCAATCCTTGACTGCAGCAATACCCTGTTCAAGAGTTGTTGCGCCAATCACAAGATGATCAATTTGAGTTCCCATGATTGTTAATGCCCTTTAAAAGGGGTATTGAATCGTGTTGTAACGGTTTTTACGGCAAAGAATTTTATTCTTCGTAGCCTTTGCCATTACAGGTTGGGCAAACCTGATCAGGAGTACATTGCATATCTTCAGTGTCATCTCCGGTTCCGCTCCATTCGGAACTTGTCTCACAGACACCTTCAATAATTTTTTTCCCTTGGCAGGTTGGACATGGAGGACGATTTTCAGTAGTCATGTAATACTCCTATAATGGAGGAATGTAGATTTGAACTGCTCTTAATGGACGATAGCTTCCGACTCATATCAGTTGCAGTGGTTGTCACCTGTTGTGGATGGATTATGTCTTTTAATCAAATCATGATAATACCATAAAGTGGAGGCAGTTGGCGCTTCTGTCAATAGTAGAAAAATTTTTTATAAAAAATCAGTCAATAAAACGCTGATCTGATCGTTTTGCTGCGACCTCTTTTTCAGATGCCTGCATCCAGCCGGATCTGCTTTTTTCCACGCTGTCAAATGCGGCAATATACGGTTTTATATCAAAAATTGGTGTGCCGTCAAGGACATCTATTCCCGCTACGGTTATGATATTTTCTTTTACGTTTGTCAGGCGAACGATGGAAAGACCAATATGGTTGGGACGTAACGGAGATCTGGTGGCATACACCCCCCGTTTTTTTGTATCCATAAATGGCACTACTTCCAGGGCTGTTCGTTTTGCCATATGAAACTGATACAAGAGGTAAATGTGGCTAAATCCATCAAGATCTGCAAGACCCGCTGCATATTGTTTTTCTATTTCTATGGTTCCGGGTTCTTCGCCTGCACCCTTTGGCTGGATTGGCATGTCTTCGAGTGCGGTAAACGGAGTGTGTATGATTCCAATTGGTTTCATGATTATATGATCTGGTAGAGGTTTTTGGTAAAGGCGGGGGTGTCAGTAGTAGAGTGTTGTCCCGCCAAGTTCCTGTTCAATTTCCAGCAATCAGTTATTTTACCTCCTCTTGACTATTTCAGCTCGTAATTATTGATTAACTTTGGTGTTTGGTAAAAAAAAATGGGATATGCAGTCCGGCACTGTAATTTCCCATATATTTTTAAATTTGTTAGCATGTGCAAGGGTTGGAAAAGGATAGAAAAGTATTGGAAAGTATAGTAAACAAACGTTGCAAGGGGCACAGAGTTCCTTTCTTTTAGCTTTTAGATTTCTGCAAATTTTACCTTCGGTGATCATTTTGAATGAAGATTTAGATCTGATGAAAGTTTCTTCTACAGCAGATCGACGTTGGGCGTCTCGTTTTTTTACACTCCTTCTCTGTATTTTGGCCTGTGGACTCTATTACCGTTTTATTGTTAATGAAGCCCACGTGGAAATTGAACTTGAGGTGAGCCGGAAAGCAGATTTTAAAATATACTGGGCTGGTGCGGGAGAGCTCTATTCAGAAAAACACATGTCTGTCGTTGTTGCGACACCGGACAGGAAAAAGTACAGCTTCTTCCTTACGGATATTAAAAAACTGGCTCGTTTGCGTATTGATACTCACAATTACGAAGGGGAGGCGACCCTGAAGCGCGTAGTTATCAGTCAGGAAGGCTGGGATCCCGTTACGCTGGAGACGGAAAAGGATTTTGCAAAGCTTGTGCCTCTTTATCAGGTCGGTGATTATCGCGTTGATCAAAATGGACTCTGGGTAAGATCCACCGGTATTGACTCCAATTTTGAATTACTTATTTCGCCTCAATTTCATGGAATAAATATCAGTTGGTTGGTAATACGTCTGATGGTTCTCGTTTTTATCATTTTGCTCGTACAGTCCTGTGCGGGGAAGTTGATGATCAATTTGCGCTTTGTTCCGCTTCTTCTTTTTGGTGCCTGGATTTTGATTGTTGTTATGGCTGGAATAAGTGAGAGAAATGTGCACCCTGATGAATATGTGCATCTTTATGCAACTTCGTATTATCAGGATAACTGGTTACCACCGGTGATAGATGATCCTGAAATCAGAAAAACCTATAGTGTTTATGGTGTGTCGCGGCTGAATAATGGAGAAGTGTACTATCTTTTTGCGGGAAAATTCGACAAACTGTTGTCCGGATTCAAACTCCCTAATTACCTGTCGCTTAGGGGATTCAATGTGTTTCTTTTTGGGCTCGTTTTTTTGTATTCTCTGAAAAATCGTTATGCACGTATGGTGGCGCTGCCTTTTCTTCTTTCTCCACAGATATGGTATCTTTTCAGTTATTGCGATTCGGATGCTTTTGCGCTGTTTTGTGCATTTCTCGCCGGTTGTCAACTGGTTGATCCTGACAGCCTTTTTCAGCGTTTTCTTAAGGAAGACGACTTGCTGGTTAAGGTAACTGGATTTATTCTTCTTAGTATTCTGCTGGGATGTGTTTTTCTCTTAAAGAAAAACTATTACCCATTTATTGCTTTTTTCTATCTTTGTCTCGGGCTGAAAATGTTTTTTTCCGCAGATTATTACTGGGATCGTAAAGGAGCTCTCCAAAAATTGGTTGTTATTACTTTGGCCGGTGGGTGTATTTTGGGGATAAGAGTAGGAGCTGACTTTATGGTCAACGGGCTTGACCGTCAGGAAAAAATTGAACAACTACAGGAAAAACTAGCGCATAGCTGGTATAAACCAAGCACGGAATTACATAAAAAACATGTCTCTCTTTATCTTAAGCAGAGGGGAACGACGCTAGAAGAAATAGTTGCTAGGGATCGCTGGTTTGAGAAGTCGTTTCAGAGTAGTTTCGGGGTATTCGGTTATTCAACTATCACTGCACCTGTTATTTATTATGATTTGATGCGTTGGAGTGGGGTTGCACTACTGTCCTTTGTCTTTTGTTCGATTTTCTGGCGCAGAGAACTGGTCGGCAGTGGAGCGGCCCTGTTGGTAATCGGCTTGTCGAGTGCGCTGCTGGCTGCCTCAATTTACCACTCTTGGACTGTTGATTTTCAGGCGCAGGGGAGGTATTTATTCCCGATTTTTTCGATGATCGGAATTTTGTATGCCGAGAACTACAAGGCGATAAATCGGCGTTTACTCACTTTGGGTGTCATCGTTATGTACTGTTTGAGCGTGTATGGGTTTGTTTTTCAGGGATTGGTGCGAATTCCAAAGGTTGTGCTGCTGTAAGAACGTACTGTTGAATTTTAAACCATGCACCTCGAAGGGGCGCGGCAATTTCAGCAGTTATTCGGACATGATTTTTGGTGTTCGCGGGTCGGGCTTGTCAGCAGTCTTGAATTGGCAGGAGTATGGTAAAGGTCGATCCGACACCTTCGGCGGAGCTGCAGGTGATATTGCCACCGTGGGTCGAGACAATGCCAAAGGAAACGGGCAGACCCAGGCCGGTTCCTTCAACCTCCGGTTTGGTTGAAAAAAACGGCTCGAAAATATGTTCCTGGTTTTTTTTGCTGATTCCATGTCCGGTGTCTTCGATTGTAATGCGGATTTTGTCAGCTTTTGATGAGGTTGTAATGGTCAATGTACCGCCACTCTGGGTCATGGCGTCGACCGCATTGATAATCAGGTTGAGAATAACCTGGGTTATTTGATCTTTTCGGCAGAACAGTTTCGGTAGTTTATTTGCATGATTGATAACTGTTTTGATTGATTGGTCGTCAAAAATTTTCTGATGAAGTATCATTACCTTATTGATTGCATCCCTGATATCACAAAGGGCACGGGATTTTTTGTCTGCACCATAGAAATCCTGAAAATCCCCAATTAATGTCTGCATACGTCCACATTCCGACTCGGCAATATCTAGAAGTATTCCATCAGCTTCGGAAAGTATAAGTCGTTCCTGGAAATCCCTTAACAAAGAACGTATACCTATAAGTGGGTTGCCAAATTCATGGGCAATGGAGGCCGACAACCTGCTCATCGCTTCAAGTCTCTGGGTGATGATAAGCTGTTCCTGCAATTCGATTTCGTTGGTGATGTCCCGGGATACTGCCACAAGGTTACTTACTTCACCGTCCGGACTGAAAAGTGGTGATGCGATAACGCTAACCGTTCGCTGCTGGTTGTTTCGGTTGGTATAGTGCATTTCTCCCTGCCAGGTTTTTCCCTGGCTGATATTAACGGATGCCAGTGCAACTTCTTTGAGGAATTGGTCTTCTTTGGAGAGGATTGCAATATTTTTACCGATTACCTCAGAGCTGGAGTAGCCAGATCCTTTTTCAAAGCCGGGATTGACATACTCTATGGTATAATCCTTGTCCGTAATCAATATCGACACCGGTGAATTATTCATGGCTTCCTGGAGGAGTTTCATCTGGTGCTGCATTGCTCTTTCGTCACTGGTGTCGTGGAAAAAGATTACTGCGCCGCTGCATGTTCCATTGGAATATGTTGGGTAGGCGCGAAGGGCAGAGAAAAATCCTGGTTGTCCTGCACAATTCAAGTAGCTGTCTTCACAAGAAAATGTTTGGCAGCTGAGTATTGCTTTATGGAGTGGGATGTCATGTTTTGCTGGGGTGGTTTTGGAGAGACAATGAAAAGAAAAAACATCATTCATTGGTCTGCCAATTATTGCATGATCTGTCGATTGTCCTATTATTTCCAGACATTTAGCATTTGCAAATAAAATACTTCCATTTTTGTCGACGCCGAAAACACCTTCTTCTGTTGAGTTGAGGAAGAGCCGTAGGCGCTGTTCTCCTTTTGCTAGAGCATTGTAGGATTCATAACCGCGTTTTTGCATGGATGAAAGAGCATCTGCAACGGCGTCTAGTTCATCTGGTTTTTTGGGCTGTTTGCGCTGGAGTTTTAATGGTGGCTGCGGTTTGTCGAAGGAGAATTTTGTGACATGTGATGCCATGGTTTGCAGATGCCTGGTGATCAGTCGTTGAACGAGCAGCAGGGCAAGACCGGCAACCACAAAAGTTTTTACGGTGTTGGTCAATAGAACAAGGGTGATGTGGCGTAGCAGTTTGCTGTAGATCTGTTTCAGATTGGCGATTACGGTCAGCGTTCCGATTGTTTTGACCTTGCCATGAAAAGTGTAGAGGATCGGCAGGGTTGTCTGCAACTGGTCGATATCTGTTTTGTGACCGCTTGACCAGCGAACACGATTATCAACAGCAATTTCCGCATAAATGATATCATTGCGGTTTGTTATCCCTTCCAGCAAAGTGACAATCTGGACATCGTCCATAAGCCAGGTGTTTTTGGCAATGGAAGGGAGATATGTTTTTTTCAGGGAGGACAGGTAGCTTTTAATATTGTTGATATCATGACGATAATCGACATATGTCTGTACGATAGTGCTGAAGAGTGCGACTATTGTGCTTAAAAGGACGAAGCTCCAGACCAGTTTTCTGGCAATAGGTGAGCTAAAGGAAGATGTCATGTCAGTGTGTTGATTAGTGTTTCATGTATTTTCGGATAACATCTTTTGTAAATTGGGAACCAAGCAGGGATTGACTGGCTTTTTGCAGTTGGATGATGACCGCATCAGAAGTGTGGAGATTGGTACCAAGGTAATAGTTGCTCGATCCAAGTAATAACGCTGGTTCAACAGCCTCCATTGTGAGTCCTGCGGCCTGCATCGCCATATAAATAGTATACTCATTGCCCGTGATCAGGTCGCATCGTTTTTCAAGAAATACTTTTGTCTGGATAGTTTTATTTGAGGTTATGATTATCTGGTTTCCTTCCTGGAATCCCAGGTCTTTTAGTTGTAATGTCAATGAATGACCAAGGATGACAGCGGTGGTATATTTTTTTGCATCTTCAAAATTTTTCAGCTGGATATCATTTCGTCCCCGGAGTTTATACAGATAGGTTTTTTTGTGTAAAATCGGGCCAATCCATTTAAAAAGATGTTCTCTTTTTCTGGTTCGGTTTAGGGTGTAGATAAAACTCTCTGGATTCTTTTGCACTAAATAGTATGCCCGGTTCCATGGGTATATTTCAAAATGGGCTGTATAACCTGCTCGTCTGACTATTTCTTTGACTATATCTGTTGCAATGCCGACAATATGACCGTCCTGTTCAAAATGGACAGGCACCAGGGGTTCCGTATAGATTGTTAAATCCTGCGCAGCAGAGGCTTCCCGCAGGCACAACAATACACTGAAGGTGATGGCGATGATTGCAACGTATCTGTTCATATCAGTGAAGTGATATTCCCTCGAGTTCAAGGAGCTTTCTTTTTATGTCCAACCCTCCCCCAAAGCCGGTCAGTGAGCCATCTTTACCTATGATACGATGGCAGGGAATAATAATGGGAATAGGGTTTTTGCCGTTGGCCATACCAATTGCCCTGCATGCTTTGGGGTTATCAATTCGTGCTGCGATTTCTCCATAACTGGCCGTTTGTCCAAAAGGGACATTTTGCAGTTCCCGCCACACTTTTTTCTGAAAGTCTGTTCCTGCCGGAAAGACGTCTACTTCAAATGTCTGGCGCTTACCTGCAAAATAATCGCTTAACTGGCGTGAAACGTCTGTAAAATTCTCTTCGCTGTACTGTATTTCATCCGATATCTCAAATTGGTCGATAGAGTTAGGAAAGAAAATTGCTTCAAGTTTTCTGTCTGTGCCAGCGATGAGTAACTTGCCGATTGGTGATTGGTAATAGCAATATTGTTTCATACCTTCTTAGACTCCATTATAATTACTGATATTTTTTACCCCGGAAATTGAGCCAGCCATCAATATGTCGTTTTCCGGGGTCACGGTGGGTCCAATGAATAACTCCACCACGGGTATTCCATTCGTATTCGCCATAAAATGAGAGAGTATCTCCTGTAGTTATGGTGTTAATGCGTGGTGCCAGATCTATGTTATGGGCGATAAGGACGGTCACTTTGGGAGAAATTCTGACGATAAATTTCTGGTGTTTTGTGCCTTTTGTGTCATCGGGCAGGAGTTTGACGACAGTTCCACTGCCCGACACCTGTATGTTGGATATGCGATTTTCAAATGCCTGTTCAATGGTTTGGGTTTCATCCTTGCCACTGGTTGGGATCGATTCCTTCTTATAAAAATTGACAGCAAACAGGAGAAGAATGAACAGGAGAAGGAACCCCGTTTGCTTTGTTCGGGATGATTGTTTCATTTTTTCTCCAGGTTGATGAAATGTAAGGTGAATAAGAGTATAAAGGTGATTGTTCAGGATGTAAAGTGCTATAATTGCAATGCAATGTAAGGTTCGAAACACCCCTTTGAGATGATGACTATGGCGAAATGTCGGAAATGGTGGTAGAAATGTGTGCAAGCTATTGAAATCATAAACAGGACATGGTTTAAGTGGTGAAGATAGGACAATACCTCAGAATAAATCTGTCAGGAGAGAATGGATATGTCTTTCGTGCCGGTAATTGGTAAATCGATTAAATCACAACTCGAAGATCGCGAGGAGGCTATTCTTTCGCCTTTTGCGGCTCTGAACAAGAATTCTTCCGGTCGTCATGTTGAAGAGGAAGAGGAAATGGCCGATATTCGTTTGCCATTTCAGCGTGATCGGGATCGTATAACGCATTCAAAAACGTTTCGACGTCTTAAGCATAAAACGCAGGTTTTTTTAGCCCCGACAGGTGATCATTATCGCACAAGACTGACACATGTGCTTGAAGTTTCACAGATTGCCAGGACGATTGCCTCAGCCCTTTGTTTAAATGAGCCGCTTACCGAAGCGATCGCCCTGGGACATGATCTTGGTCATACTCCGTTTGGTCATGCGGGGGAGGTTACTTTAAATGAATTGCACCCAAGTGGATTTCGTCATTATGTGCATAGTTTGCGTGTCGTTGACTTTCTGGAAAACAAAGGCAAAGGGTTGAACCTGACTTTTGAGGTTCGCAATGGTATTGTGCGGCATTCCAAAGGCCGCAACGATATCCTGCCCAAAGATAAATCGGAGTGTGCCGTCACTCTTGAGGGTCAGGTTGTTCGTCTGGCCGATATAATTGGTTATGTTAACCACGATCTTGATGATGCTCTGCGGGCTGGAATCCTTGAAGAAAAAGATATGCCGGCAGACATAATGAAAGTGGTGGGGAATCGTCATTCCAAAAGAATAGGAACGATGGTTCGTGATTTAATCGTTGAGACCCTGACCGCCGATGATGGAGACCTCCATATCAGTGAGGGGATGTTGGAGGCCCTCACGGCCTTGCGGAAGTTCCTCTATGAGAGGGTGTATACGTATTATAGGGTGCATAATGAATTTGTTAAGGCCCAGCGGATAGTTCGCGATCTGTATAATTATTTTATGGAAAACGGTATTCTGAGAATTCGGGGCAGAGAGTGGGAATATGGCGCAAAAGGAGAGGGTTGGTCCAATGAGAAGGTGGCACATCGTAAAGTGTGTGATTATGTTGCGGGGATGACGGATCGCTACGCGCTTAATCTGTATCAGCACATTTTTTTGCCGGAGCCGTGGAGCGTTAAATAGTAGGAGTAATAAAAACTGTTGAATTATGGCCGGGTCGCAGGTATTTTCACAGCCGGGTATACTAACAACCAAGAAGATGAAGAGTTTTTACGACACCATCATTTATAACGAACGAAAAGATTTGAACTATGGGTAAAAAAGAAGAGCTGTTGAGTAAAGGATACGAGTTTTCTGGTGTGGAACAAAAATGGCTCGACCACTGGCGGGAAAATGGCTGTTTTTCTGCGCAGATGGCTCCAGGGAAACCTGCTTTTTCTATAGTTATTCCTCCCCCTAATGTTACCGGCGTTCTTCATGTAGGGCATGCCCTTAACAACACCCTGCAGGATATTTTAACGCGGTATCATCGGATGTGTGGCGACAATACTCTCTGGGTTCCCGGTACGGATCATGCGGGAATTGCCACCCAGAATGTGGTTGAGCGACAACTTGCAACGGAAGGGAAAACCCGGGATGATCTTGGTCGGGACGCTTTTATAGAACGTGTATGGGACTGGCGTGGAGAAAAAGGTGGCACCATCACCAACCAGCTTAAAAAGATGGGTGCATCCTGTGACTGGGATCGTGAGCGTTTCACCATGGATGAAGGTTTGTCCACGGCTGTACGTGAGGTTTTTGTCCGCCTCTTTAAAGAAGGACTCATCTACAAAGGTGACTATATTGTAAACTGGTGTCCCCGTTGTCATACTGCACTGGCAGATGATGAGGTGGAACATGAGGATACCAAAGGAAAACTCTACCATATCCGTTATCCTTATGCCGATGGTTCAGGCCATGTCGTAGTTGCCACAACCCGGCCGGAAACTATGCTTGGAGATACCGGAGTTGCGGTACACCCTGAGGATGAGCGGTATCAGCACTTAGGTGAGATTGGTATCAAACTTCCACTAACCGATCGGATTATTCCAGTCGTCTTTGACAACCATGTCGACAGGGAGTTCGGTACCGGAGCTCTAAAAGTCACCCCATCCCACGACCGGGATGACTATGAGATTGGTCTGCGTCATAACCTCGATCGTATGAAGGTTATGGACGATAAAGGATGTATGAATAAGGCTGCGGGTGACTATTGTGGTCTTGATCGGTTTGAATGCAGAAAGAAAATCGTTGCTGATCTTGAACGCCTTGGTTTTATGGAAAAAATCGAGGAGTATGATCACGCAGTTGGCCATTGTTATCGCTGCAAAACAGTGAGCGAGCCGACAACATCGGTGCAGTGGTTTGTTTCGGTAAAACCACTTGCGGAAAAAGCCGTTGCCGCGGTGCGGGATGAACGGATTAAAATCTATCCGAAAACCTGGTACAACACCTTTTACAACTGGATGGATAATATCCGGGACTGGTGTATTTCCAGGCAGATATGGTGGGGCCATCGTATACCCGCGTGGACCTGTGAAGATTGTGGAGAGCTGATTGTTGAATCGTTCGATCCAACCGAGTGCCCAAAGTGTGGATCTGCAGACATTGTTCGTGAAACTGATGTGCTGGATACCTGGTTTTCTTCGGCGCTCTGGCCTTTTTCAACCATGGGCTGGCCGGAAAAAACAGAGGAACTGGCAACTTTTTATCCCACTTCTGTTTTGATTACAAGTTTTGATATTCTCTTTTTCTGGGTTGCCAGGATGATGATGATGGGTCTTCATTTTATGGATGAAGTGCCCTTTAAGGATGTGTATCTACACGCGTTGGTACGGGATAAATATGGCAAGAAAATGTCAAAATCCACCGGCAATGTGATCGATCCTCTTGTGGTCATGGAAGAGTATGGCACAGATGCAATGCGCTTTACTTTGACGGCATTTGCGGCCCAGGGGCGGGAAATAAAACTCGATGAAGAGCGGATCGAAGGGTATCGCCATTTTATCAATAAAATATGGAATGCGGCCCGGTTTGCCCTGATGCATATCGCAGATTGTGATGAGTCTGTGCGGGATGTCGTGGCTGAGCCTGATAAGTTGCCACTGGTTCATCGCTGGATTCTTAGCAGAACCGCTAGTGCGATAGAGGATGTGCGGCTGGCTCTGGATGAATATCGGTTTAATGATGTCGCATCTGTGAATTATCAATTTATCTGGTATGAATTTTGTGCCTGGTACCTGGAGTGGATAAAGGCGGATCTGTTCAGTGATGATCCTCTGGCTAAGAAGCAGGCCCAGGGTGTGCTTCTTATCGTGCTGGAGACGATACTAAAACTCATCCACCCCATAACACCGTTTGTGACCGAAGAGATCTGGTCAGTTCTTCCAGGTCAGCGTGATACGTTGACAACTAGTAGCTATCCTGTGTTGCAGGAGGCATGGAAGGATGATAATGCAGTGAGCCAGATGGAGCTGCTTATGGGCATTATTACCGGCATAAGAAATATTCGTTCCGAGGCTGATGTGCATCCATCATCTAAGATCGAGGCGTTTGTTATCTGTGCTGACCCGGAGCGGGCAGAATTTATAACTCAAAATAGTCTGGCGATTTCTGATATGACCCGCCTGAGTGGCCTTGAAGTTGTTCCGCAGGCAGAAAAACCCGATGACGCCGGAACATATATCTACAACGATATTGAGATTTTTGTTCCACTCAAAGGTCTTGTCGATATAGACAATGAACTGGAAAAACTGGGTCGGGAACGGAAGAAAGTAGAAGCCAAACTCAAGCAGGTGAACGGCAAACTGTCAAACAGGAAATTTTTAGATAATGCTCCTGAAAAGATAATAGCTGGAGAAGAAGAGAAAAAGAATTTGCTCGACACCAAGATGGCGAAAATTCTGGACGCGGAAGAACGATTGAAAAATCTGGGATAGGCATTGATATGGACAAGAATCTTCTGCATGATATGATAGGCGGGTTTTTGAAAGAAGACGTCGGTCGAGGTGATCTCACAAGCGAGTCGATTTTTCAGCAGCAGGAAACAGGAAAAGCCAGATTGGTTGCCCGGGATGGATTTGTTGCTGCCGGGGTTGGGAGTGTTGCTGCGGAGGTTTTTAAGGTTCAAAATAGTGCAGTCATTACTGAGAATCCTGTGGTCGATGGAACCCGTGTTGATCCGGGAGCGTTGTTACTTACAGTAAGCGGGCCGGTTGTTGATCTGCTTAAAGCCGAGCGGGTGGCTCTTAACCTCTTGCAACGCCTCTCAGGAATAGCTACTTTGACTACCAGTTTTGTTGAAAAAGTACGGGGTTTTCAGGTTCGTATTACAGATACCCGTAAAACGACTCCTGGTTTGAGGGTTTTGGAAAAATATGCCGTGCGGGTTGGTGGAGGTAGAAATCACAGATTTAATCTCACCGACGGTGTGTTGATTAAAGATAATCATATTGCCGCTTGTGGCTCTATTGCGGCTGCGGTTGAACGAGTGCGGGAAAATGTTCCCCATACCATCCGTATTGAAGTGGAAACCGATACACTGGCCCAGGTGGATGAATGCCTTGAATGCGGTGTGGACATTATTATGCTCGATAATATGAGTCCTGCAATGATGTCTGAAGCTGTTATGAAAATTAATGGCCGCGCTCTGGTAGAGGCTTCAGGCGGTGTGAATATCGATACGATAGAAATTATTGCAGGGAGTGGTGTGGATATTATTTCCATTGGTGCTCTTACCCATTCGGCACCATCGTGTGATATTGGCATGGATTGGGTAAGTTAGTACCATATTGCATAAAACCTGTGAAAAAAATGAAATAATTCTTTATACTGTCATTGTAGTGTGAAAGTTGATGTTGATACACGGGTTTATGTCATCTCCCTGACGAATAGTTCTTGATTAAATAGGGGAAAGTGTGCAATACTCGTAGTTGTGCGGTAGATGACTACTGTCAAATGTACGATTAATGTAATTAACACCGGTAAACGGTAAGTAGGTGCTTTGTTGCTGTTCTGAACCGGTAAAGTAAAACATAATTCATAATTTCTTGTTTTTCTTTACAGGTTTTACGAAGTAAGGCACTAACCTTTGGAGAGGTAATAATTCATGCGTTGTCCAAAATGCGGATATATTTCCTACGATCACTTGGAAGAATGTCTGAAGTGTAAGAAAAATATAAAAACGGCATCTGATGATTTCCAGGGTTCAGTTTTTAATGTCGCTCCTCCTCAGTTTTTGAAATTGCAGCCGGATGAGTCACAGGATGAGTCTTCAGAAGATTTGGATATGTTTGTTGATGATGAACCACTAGACGATTTTGTTGATGAAGATCTTGAGGTTTTAATCGATGATGACGATGGCGGCGACGACGAAATCGAAATAGATAGTGATATTGCTTTTGAAGATGAAGATTCTGCGGCAACCGTGGAGATGGAAGCTGAGGATGATGACGCTGCTTCAGAGAGTCTTGATGAGGCTGATGATAGCGAATTTGAGCTGGATTTTGGCCAGCTTGAAGATACTTCTGAGCTGGAAATGGGTGGGTTTGACGAGTCGGAAAAAGCAGCAGTTGCGGATGAGAAACCGGCTGAAGACGCTCCTGTTATTGATATTCCCGATGAGCTGGCAGATCTTTCTGATCTTGCCCCTCCAGCCGCTGCTGCTGCCGGTGATAGTGAGGCTCCTGCGAAAGTAACTCAGAAGGAAGATATTGATTCCCTTGATATTGATGCCCTCGATTTTGAGCTCGGTCTAGGTGGGCTTGAGGGAGATTTGCTTGGTGCTGCTGGAGAGAAAAAAGAGGCCGTTCTGGCTCTTGATGATCTAGACTTTTCAGAGGCTCTGGCTGATGTTGATGAGAAGAAATCACCTGCTAAACCAGCAGCCAAATCCACTGGTATGGGAATGGATGAAGAATTGAATTTTGATCTCGATCTTGGTGGTTTGTCAATACAGGATGATGTTTAACGGACGGGGATGAAATAATTCCAGAAAATCTATTGACAGTACAGGCGAAGTCGGGTAAAAATCTCACTCCAAATGAGGTGCCGGGATAGCTCAGTCGGTAGAGCAACGGACTGAAAATCCGTGTGTCCCTGGTTCGATTCCTGGTCCCGGCACCAGTTGTTTGGAAAAGATACAAGGCGGTTACAGTTTAAATACTGTAACCGCCTTTTTCTTTTCCTCCTGGGGCTATCTTTG
>Ga0256845_1002075_pt1 | contig 14940 bp, 11 predicted proteins | sample RiftiametaG_FD_189101 | JGI IMG/M metagenome (GOLD analysis project Ga0256845, IMG submission 189101) | Tube worm associated microbial communities from hydrothermal vent at the East Pacific Rise, Pacific Ocean - Riftia | ecosystem: Host-associated > Annelida > Integument > Unclassified ...
GGGCAATAAAAAAAAAAGATGTTGAACTTCAAAAAAATATAAATGAATTTCTTGTGCAGGCTAAAAAGAACGGTACTCTTACCAAATTATATAATAAATATTATGATAATATTACTCAATTTGATTATTATGATATAAAAATATTCCAGCAGAGGATTGCAAAGCGCTTACCACAATATAGAGATGTTATAATAAAACAGGCTGAAATATATCACCTTGACTGGAAAATTATTGCTGCGATTACATATCAGGAATCTCATTTTCTACCACTTGCCAGAAGTTATACCAATGTTAGAGGATTAATGCAGGTAACTATGGACACGGCACGTGAAATGGGGATTACTAACAGATTAGACCCCTATCAAAGTATCATGGCAGGCAGTAAATATTTAAATAAATTATATGGTAGATTTTATGATATCAAAGACCCATACCAAAGATTATTGTTTTCAATTGCAAGCTATAATATAGGATATTTTCATATAAGAGATGCTCAGGATATTGCAGAACTCAAAGGAGTTGATAAAAACGACTGGTATTCAATTAAAAAGATCCTTCCTTTATTGACTAAACGTAAATATTATAAAGCAACAAAGCATGGCTATGCAAGAGGGAATGAGACTGTTAATTATGTAACCAAGATATTAATTTATTATGATATTTTAAAACAAAAAGAAAAAAAAATCTTATTATAATTGACTTCAATATAACAATTTAATACTAGAGTAGTATTATTTTATAATAAATAAAACACATTTAAAGGTAGATACTTAAATTAATGACCCGAAAAATACTTATTAATGCAGTCGACCCTGATGAAATCAGGATTGCCACTATTAAAGATAACAAACTTGAACAATTCCATATTGACACCAAGGCAAAAAAGGTGACCCAGGGCAATATCTATAAAGCTATTGTCACAAGTGTAGCGCCAAGCCTGCAGGCAGTTTTTGTAGACTATGGTGAAAAAAAAAATGGGTTTCTTCAAATCCATGAAATACATAGTGATTATTTTATGGATAATGAGTCAGGGAAAAATAAACTTTCAAACCTGATAAAAAAAGGACAACAATTAATTGTTCAAATAATTAAAGATCCTATTGCACATAAAGGTGCCATGTTAACAACCTATATATCCCTTCCCGGAAGACTTGTTGTTCTGATGCCTGGAAACAACACCAGAGGCGTTTCAAGGCAGATTGATGATGAAAAAGAACGTAAAAGGCTTGCTTCAATTGCAGGTAGTCTTAAAATCCCTGATGGGTTTGGAGTTATTGTAAGGACTGTTGGAAAAAATTCCAATAAGACAATGTTAAATAATGATCTTAAATATCTTATGCGCATCTGGAAAAACATCGATAAAAAAGCTGTTAAACAAAAAGCTCCCTCTCTGCTGTATCAAGAGCAGAACCTTGCCATGAGAACTTTAAGAGATTATTTTACCAATGATATAAAAGAGATTCTTATTGACGATCAAACTATTTTTAATGAGGTTAAAGATTTCATCTGCATTATTGCACCTAAATCCACCAAAAAAGTTAAAAAATATAATGCGGAAAAACCTATTTTTACAAAACATCAACTTGAAGATCAGATTGCTTCAATTTATAAGAAAAAGGTCAGCCTCCCATCAGGCGGTGAACTTGTAATTGATCAGACCGAAGCTCTTGTTGCAATAGATGTTAATTCAGGAAAATCCACAAAAAAAAAGAATATTGAAGAGACAGCTTTCCATACTAATCTTGAAGCAGCAGAAGAGATAGGAAGGCAACTACGTCTGAGAGATTTAGGCGGGCTTATTGTTATTGATTTTATTGATATGAAAGAAAAAAAACATAAAAGCGAAATAACAAAAAAAATAAAATTTAATTTAAAGACTGATAAAGCAAAAACAAAAGTTGGAGGTCTTTCTCAATTTGGACTTTTAGAGATGTCAAGACAAAGACTTCGTCCTGCAATAACATTTGGCAGTTTTGAAACCTGTTCCCATTGTAATGGCAGAGGACAAATCCCTTCAATAAAATCACAGACCACAGCTTTTTTACGCCAGATTAATTTAAAAACCATAAAAAAAGATATCCATGATGTAACCGGGATTGTACCTGAAAATGTTGCAGTCTATCTTCTTAATAAAAAAAGAGATGAACTTGTTAATATTGAAACAAAACATAATGTAATGATAACCATAGAAGGTGACAGAAAAACTAAAGCCGGTGAAAGCAAAATTATTATAAATTCAAACAAATGATTATATTATAAATCTTGACATAAATCTTACTTTTGTGTAACAGACACTGGCTAACTTTTTTTTATGGGGGGGCAAAATTATGACAACAGATAATATTAATAAAAATACCGGTTCTACGAAGTTTATCGGTATTATAATAATTATTTTATTTATCATTGCTGGCATTTATTTTGTTTTCTTTAAAGAAAAAAGAACAAATATGGTTGAACAAACAATTACAAAAGAAATATCAAAGGAAAAAGAGATAGTTGTAAAGGAAAGCCCTGTTATCAACTATAATGAACTTGAAAAAGATGATACCTTAAAAAAGGCTATGGAAAAAAGAAAAAATAAATATGATATTAAAAACAGCCTTGATATGATAGTAAACTCTGATGAAACTTTTAAAATAAAAGATAAAATGGTTTCAATGGCAAAGATATTAAAACTTGCTGCTTTAAAAAGAGGAGATGTTGTAGAAGAAGATATTGCAGGAAAAACATCTGGAAAAGGGATCAAACAATATGGAATCTATGTTGTAAAACCAGGGGATAATATATGGAATATACATTTTAATATTCTTAGAGAATATTATAACCTTAAGAATATTAATCTGAATTTAAAAGCAGATGAGCCTGATAAAAAAGGTTTTAGTTCTGGTATAGGGAAAATTCTTAAATTTTCAGAAAAAATTGTTACTATCTATAATCTTGAACAGGGCACCATAGATTCTGATATAAATATTATTAAACCTTTTACCAAAATTATCGTTTATAACATGACAGATATTTTTTCTTTATTAAACGATATTAATTATAAAAATGTAAGCAATCTTAAGTTTGACGGAAAAACAATCTGGATTGCTACTGATAAAAAAACAAATACACAATAAGATAAGAGATATTAGAATTCTTATCTTAAATTAATCAGGAGGGTATTATTTTGATTGGAACAGCATTTGCGATGGGCAGCCAGGGAGCTGCAGGACAAGGTGCAGGAGGATTAACACAATTCATGCCCCTTTTAATTCTTCTTGTAATTTTTTATTTTCTTCTCATAAGGCCACAGCAAAAAAGAGCAAAAGAACATAAAGAGATGGTAAATAATCTTAAAAAAGGAAACAGAATAGTCACAAGTGGTGGAATTCATGGCACTATTGCTTCTTTGGATGATACCACTGTTAATGTTGAGATTGCTGACAAAGTCACCATGAAAATATCACGTGGGAATGTTGCAATTATACTAAAAGACACCTCGTCTTCAAAAAAATAAAATATTTAATATCTATTTGGGAGTAAGTTTAGATTGAAGCTGACATTTAGGAAAATTCTAATAACAATTATTTTTGCCATCGCGATTGTATATATTCTACCAACTTTTTACCCTGATCTCTGGCCCTACAAAGCAATTAAACGCGGGCTTGATCTTCAGGGCGGCATGCATCTTGTGATGGAAGTTCAGAGTGAAAAAGCTATTGAAGTCACTATTGAAACAACAATTCATGAAATTAAAAAAGAACTCAGGGATAAAAAAATTAAATATTCCCTGCTAAATAGAAAACCAGATAATAAAATTCAAATTATCCTTAAAGGCGGAGATGATCAAAAAGGGTTTAGCGATCTTATTAGTGATAAATTTAACAACCTTCAAATTATTTCTTCAGATCTTAAGGATGGTAATGCAGAGATCATTCTTATGCTCTCGGAAAAAGAAAGTGAAGAAATTAAAAAACTTGCAGTGGAGCAGGCTCTTGAAACTATTCGAAACAGGATAGATGAATTTGGGGTAAGTGAACCTGAAATTAGAATTCAAGGGGAAAAAAGAATACTTATTCAGCTTCCAGGCATCAAAGACCCGGAAAGAGCTAAAGACCTTATTGGTAAAACTGCCCAGCTCACCTTTCAACTTGTTGATGAGGATCATGATGTAAACATTGCAATAAAAAAAGGTCGCGCTCCTGTTGGTGATGTTATATTATATGAAGAACGTGAAAACAAATCGACTAAAGCTCTTTCTAATATTCCTTATCTGATCAAAAAACGAGTCCTGCTTGATGGTAGCAGATTAACTGATGCAAGAGTTGAATTTGATCGATTTGGTCAACCAGAAGTCGGTATTACACTTGATAGAAAAGGCGCAAGAAGATTTGAAAAAATAACAGGGGAAAACCTTAAAAAACGACTTGCCATTGTACTTGATAAAAAAGTCTATTCAGCACCGACTATACAATCACGCATTGCAGGAGGCAGAGCTGTTATTACCGGACACTTTACTCTTAATGAGGCAAGAGACCTTGCAATTGCATTAAGAGCAGGATCTCTTCCAGCTCCTGTAAAAATTATGGAAGAGCGGACAGTTGGACCTACTCTTGGAGCAGATTCCATACGTATGGGCTTAATATCAATGCTTACAGGCGGTCTGATTGTAATCCTTTTTATGTTTATTTATTATAAAAAAGCAGGTTTAATTGCAGATATTGCCCTTATAGCTAATATCCTTCTTATTGGTGCAGGTCTTGCAGCGTTTCAGGCGACCCTCACCCTTCCAGGCATTGCAGGTATTATTTTGACAATTGGTATGGCTGTTGATGCCAATGTAATTATTTTTGAAAGAATCAGAGAAGAAATCCTTGCCGGGAAAACACCTCTGGCAGCAATGAATGCAGGATTTGATAAAGCAACTCTTACTATTTTGGATGCAAATGTAACAACTCTTATTGCAGCCATAGTATTGTTTCAGTTTGGATCAGGTCCCATAAAAGGTTTTGCAGTAACTTTGAGCCTTGGTATTCTGGCAAGTTTGTTCACTGCACTCATATTCTCAAAAGCAATTTTTGATTTCACACTGGAAAATAAAAAAGTTAAAAAGCTTAGTATATAAAAAGGAAAATAAATAATGCAATTTGTTAAGCATAATGTAAATTTTGACTTTATTGGAAAAAGCAAAATAGGTTTTGGATTATCATTGACAATAATTATAGCAGGTATTATCTCTCTGATCATACATAATGGTCCAAAGTTGGGTATTGATTTTGCCGGCGGTACAAACATAAGAATACAATTTTCACAAGAGGTTCCAATTTCAAAAATTCGTACTGCCTTTTCTAAAATCGGCTTGGAAAAAGCATCTGTTCAAAAAGTTGGAAAAGATGAAGAGCATGAATTCCAAATCAGTACTTCCAAACCTGAAATGACAGACAAAGGCTTTGCTCAATCTATTTCCGAAGCAGTTGAAGCAGAGACTTCAGTCAAGCCCATAATAAGGCAGATTGAAATGGTTGGTCCCCAGGTTGGAAAGGATTTAAGGAAAAAAGCCCTGCTTGCAATTTTTTACTCACTTTTATTTATTACCATTTATATTTCAGGTCGATTTGAATTAAAATGGATTATTTCAGGGGTTACAGCAGGGGCTCTTATGACAGTTGTTTATTTTCTTTCCGTAATGAATTTAAGCATGGTTGCCATTATTCCCATTGCACTTATAATCTCGCTGATACTATTCTGGTATTTAAAATTATTTTATGCCATGAGCGCTATAATTGCACTTATTCATGATGTTTTTATTACCATTGGAATATTTTCAATACTTGGTTATGAATTCAGTCTTCCGGTCATTGCAGCATTACTTACAATAATAGGTTATTCACTGAATGATACTATTATAGTTTTTGACAGAATCAGAGAAAATATCACCCATGATAATAGTAAGTCATCTCTATCTGAGAAGATCAATAAAAGTATTAATGGGACATTGAGTAGAACAATATTAACTTCTCTTACAACCCTGCTTGTTCTTATTGCTCTTTTCTTTCTGGGTGGACAAATCATTCATAATTTCACATTTGCAATGATTGTAGGCGTTGTAGTTGGTACATATTCATCTATTTTTATTGCAAGCCCAATTATTCTTATTGCAAAAAAAGGTGAATAAATGAAAAACAAATTATCAACAATACTGCAATTTTCAGTGTTTGTTTTATTTTGTTTTATTTTAACTTCCTGTATATCTGATATGGATTCCACATCGACATCACGTCAATTGGAATCCATACGCTATGACCTTGAAAAAACTAATAAAGAAATTGAACATATAAAAGATGAATTAGAACTCCAGAGAAAAATTCTTAATGAAATTAAACAGGAAAATTCCATTGAAGAAAAAAAAATACTAAAGCAAAAAACAATTGATAAAATTAAAACTGCTTACACAGGACCAATACTTATATATAAACAGGGTAGATCTTCTCTCCTTAAAGGGGAATATGAAGATGCAATAAAAATATTTAATGAATTTTTAGAAAAATATCCCCATAATGACCTTGCAGACAATGCATTATATTGGATTGGTGAATGTTACTATGCTTCTGCTGACTTTAAAAAAGCTATAGCAACCTTTAAAAAAGTTGTGGAAAAATACCCAAGAGGGATGAAAGTGCCTGATGCCCTGTTAAAGACAGCTTATTCATATATTTCTTTAAAAGATTTAAATAGAGCTCATCATTTTTTAAAACTTGTTGTTGAAAAATATCCTTTTTCCGAAGCTTCGGAAAAAGCACAAATTAAATTGAAAACTTTTTGATAAATAGATTTAATGCCTGATTATTTTGAAAAATATCTATCATGGTTTGCATTAAAAAAAGTACCTGGAATTGGGAATTATTTATTTAAATCTCTTTTAAATAATTTTTCTTCACCAAAAGAAGTGTTTCTTGCCTCGGAAGATGCATTATCAAAAATAAAAAATATTAGACAAAATAGTATTAACGCCATTAAAAACAACAAAAAATATTTTGATGAAGCAAGACAGGAACTGAAAAAAATTTCTGAACATAAATATAAAATTGTTACCTTAAACGACCCGGATTATCCTGTTTTATTAAAAGAGATCCCTGATCCGCCTCCATATCTTACTTATATTGGAGTCCTTGATAATTCACTCCCATGTCTGTCCATTGTAGGATCCAGAAATGCTACTTCTTATGGTTTATCTGCCGGAGAAAGACTTGGATATAATCTTTCAAAACAAGGATTTCAGATTGTAAGCGGCATGGCAAGAGGTATTGATACAGCAGCTCACAAAGGTGCCCTGAATGCAAAAGGCAGAACCCTTGCAATCTTGGGTTCAGGACTCAATAAAATATATCCTTATGAAAATAAATTTCTTTATAAAACAATAAGCATGCATGGGGCAGTTATTTCTGAGTTTGATGTTAATCAATTCCCTGATGGTAAAAATTTTCCAATAAGAAACAGGATCATTGCAGGAATGTCTGCCGGAACATGTGTGGTTGAGGCTGCCAAAAGGAGTGGATCTCTTATTACAGCAAGGCTTGCAGCAGAGTATGGGCGTGAAGTGTATGCAGTGCCGGGAAGCATAGATTCGCAAAAAAGCCATGGAACCCATCACCTTTTAAAGCAAGGTGCCAAGCTTGTTGAAAATGATAATGATATTATAGATGAACTCAGCCAGTTTATTCACAAAAGCAATAATCCGGTTTCAGAAAATAAAAAAAAACCTCGGGCAAGTAAAAAACAATATAATAAAATTGACAATGATATATTGAACCTGCTTGACCCCTACCCCATACATATTGATTTGCTTGCAAAAAAATCAGGTCTTGAAACTAAAATTCTTCTACCTGTCTTACTCAATTTAGAATTAACCGGTGCAATTAAACAATCAAATGGCAAATATTTTTCAAAAATAGAGGAGTAAAAGTGGCAAAACCATTACTTATTGTTGAATCCCCAACCAAAATTAAAACTTTACAGAAATATATTGGTAAATCTTTTAAAATAGCTGCGACTGTAGGTCATATCAGAGATTTACCCCCAAAAGAACTTGGTGTTGATGTTGAGAATGATTTCAAAGGTAAATATGTTAATATCAAAGACAAATCCAAAGTTATTAAAAATTTAAAAAAAGAAGCTAATAACTCGACAGAAATATATCTTGCTCCTGACCCTGATAGAGAAGGAGAAGCAATTGCTTTTCATACTGCCCATATCTTAAAAAAAAAGAATAGAAAATTTTATAGAATTCTTTTTCATGAATTAACCAAAAAAGGAATTACCCAGGCACTTAAAAAACCATTAGAACTCAATGAATATAGATTTGAATCACAAAAAACAAGACGAAAGTTAGATAGACTTGTAGGGTATCAATTAAGCCCTCTTCTCTGGAAAAAAGTACAACGAGGGCTTAGTGCCGGCAGAGTTCAATCAGTTGCCGTTAAAATTATTATTGACAGAGAACGGGAAATTCGAGCATTCATACCTGAAGAATACTGGACAATCCTCGTAGATTTAAAAGCTGATAACCCACCGATTTTTAATGCCTCACTGACAAAAATCAATGGTAAAAAAGCCCAAATAACCAATGAAGAAATGGCTCTGAAAATCACTAAGGATTTAAAGACTCTTCCCTATATTATTGACGATATAAAAAAGAAACAAATCAAACGCAACCCTCTTCCACCTTTTATTACAAGTAAATTGCAACAGGATGCAATAAATCGTTTAAGATTCTCAGCAAAAAAAACAATGATTGTTGCCCAGCAATTATATGAAGGTATTGAAATTGGAACAAATGGTCCTGAAGGTCTCATAACTTATATGCGTACAGATTCAACCAGGATTGCATCTGATGCAGCTTTTGAAGCTTTAAACTTTATTGAGAATAAATTTGGAAAAGAGTATTCTCTTGCAAAACCACGATTCTTTAAAAACAAAAAAAATGCTCAGGATGCCCATGAAGCCATAAGACCAACTTCAGTCTTAAATACACCCGGGAAAATACAAAAATACCTGAGCAATGATCAATTCAAACTTTATGATCTAATTTGGAAACGATTTGTTGCATCCCAGATGGCCCAGGCAAAGATTGATCAAAAAACCATTATAATCAAAGCAGGAAAAGAGTATCAACTAAGCGTTGGAGGCAGCACTGTCGCATTCCAGGGATTTATGAAAGTTTATGCCACAAATGATAAAAAATCTGAAAAAAACAAACAGGAACTCCCAACACTTGAAAAAGGTGCCGAGCTTATAATGAAAAAAGTTAATCCTAAGCAGCATTTTACAAAGCCTCCTGCAAGATTTTCCGAAGCTTCTCTTGTAAAAGAGCTTGAAGACAATGGTATTGGTCGACCTAGTACATATGCAGCAATACTATCAACCATAAGAGACAAAGGATATGTAAACCTCACAAACAGATATTTTATTCCAAGCGAGTTAGGCTTTATTGTTAACGATCTTCTTGTTGGTTCTTTTCCTGAAATTCTCACCACTCAATTTACAGCAAATTTGGAAAACAATCTTGACAGCATTGAAATCGGTAAAAAGAATTCTTTAGAAGTATTAAAAGAATTTTATGGTCCCTTTAAAAAGAAACTTGACCTTGCCGAAGATAATATGCTCAATGTCAAAGGTGTCGGGGTCAAAACCGATCTTAAATGTCCCCAATGCGGTAAGCAGCTAACCCTGAAAATTGGAAAAAACGGACATTTTATTGCCTGTTCAGGATATCCTGAATGTTCATTTACAAGCAACTATGAACGAGATGAAAAAGGCAATATTGAAATTATTAAGAAAAATATTGATAATACCAAGGTCAAAGAATGTGAAAAATGCGGCAAGGATATGGTTATCAAAGAAGGTGTATATGGACCATTCCTCGCCTGTACAGGATATCCTGAATGCAAACACACAGAATCCATTAACGGCAATTCCAATGGTAAAAAAATTGGTATGAAATGTCCTGTCAAAGGGTGCTCTGGCTCAATAGTTGAAAAAAAGTCCAAAAGAGGAAAAATCTTTTATGGTTGTAATAAATATCCTGATTGCGACTTTGCAACCTGGGACAAGCCTGTTGAAAAGCATTGCCCCAAATGTGATTCACCCTATCTATTGGAAAAAAAGACAAAACGAGATGGTAAATTTCTAAAATGCCCTGAAAAGGATTGTGATTATAAAGAACTTTTAGATAATTAAAATAGCTTTGCCCCTAAAAGCATTTATTCATTAACTCTTTCAACATATTCTCTGGTACGTGTATCAATCTTTAATTTTTCTCCTTCATTAACAAAAGGAGGTACCTGGATTACAAGTCCTGTCTCCAGAGTTACCGGTTTATAGCTTCCTGTTGCAGTATCTCCCTTTGCCCATGGTTCAGACTTTGTTACAACAAGGTTTACAAAATTGGGCAAAGTAATTTCAATTGCCTGACCATTAAACAGCAGGATATCACAAACAGTGTTTTCAATTAATAAATCAATTGCATCTCCCACTTGATCCTTGGATAAAAACTCTTGTTCATATGTTGAGGTATTCATAAAGCAATAACTCTGGCTGTCAGCATATAAGTATTCCATTGGTTGCTGCTCCAAAGCTGCTTTTGGAAATTTATCACCAGACCTGTATGTTTTTTCAAATTGTGTCCCGGTTATCATGTTTTTAAGTTTACATTTGTACAGGGCCTGACCTTTACCAGGTTTTTTAAACTGAAAGCTCACTACAACATGAGGAGCTCCATCAATTTCAAATTTAAGACCCTTTTTTAAATCACTTGCTTCATACATATATTACTCCTGAATTTAATTATATTCCTTTTTATGTTATATATTATAAAAGATTGTTTAATTAACCATAATTCTATTGTATTAGCAATTATAACATAAAATATCTTGATTTTTTGCTAAGAATATAGGAAAAATTATTTTTTATGAAAAAAACTATTCAAAATAAAATATTCACAGGACATATAATATGATTGTAATTATTGATTTTGGCTCACAATTTAACCAATTAATTGCCCGCAGAGTCAGGGAACATCAAATTTATTGCCAAATCGTTCCATCGGACATTAGTATTGAGGACATCAAAAAGCTTAACCCTCTCGGGATCATTCTGTCAGGAGGTCCTTCAAGTATATACGAGATTGACAGCCCGACCACAGACATAAACATTTTTAATCTTGATATACCAGTCCTTGGGATATGTTATGGTATGCATTTTATGATCAATGCTTTAGGTGGTAAAATCAAACGTGCCCAAAAGCGTGAATACGGGTTTGCACAACTCAATATAGAAAAAAAAGACCCCCTTTTTACAGGACTTGAAAATAGTGTTCAATCATGGATGAGTCATGGTGATTCACCTGAAAAATTACCTGAAGGGTTTACATCCATTGCCTCAACAGATAATACAAAAAATGCTGCCATTGCAAATTTTGACAAAAAATTTTTTGGTCTGCAATTTCATCCTGAGGTTGAACATTCCCATAAGGGCTCAGAAATGATCAAAAACTTTCTTTTTAATGTGTGTAAATGCAAAAAAAACTGGACCATGGATTCTTTTGCTGACAAGACCATAAAACAGATTAAAGAAAAAGTAAAAGACAATAAGGTTATAATGGGACTCTCAGGCGGTGTTGACTCATCTGTTGCTGCAACGCTTATTCACAAGGCAATTGGTAAAAATCTGCATTGTATTTTTGTTGATAACGGGCTTTTAAGAAAAGATGAAAGATTAGATCTTGAAAAAAACCTTAAATCTAATCTTGACATGAATATAAAATTTGTTGATGCAAAGAAAAAATTTCTTTCAGCTCTTAATGGTGTTTCAAACCCTGAAAAAAAACGAAAAATAATTGGTAATCTTTTTATTGAAGTTTTTGAATCAGAGGCAAAAAAAATAGATAATGCCAATTTTTTAGGTCAGGGAACTTTATACCCTGATATTATCGAATCCAAATCTGCATTTGGAGGTCCAACATCAATTATTAAATCCCATCACAATGTTGGAGGTCTCCCTGAAAAAATGAAATTGGATCTTATTGAACCTCTTGAGTTATTATTCAAAGATGAGGTTAGAAAATTAGGCTTAAGCCTTGGATTAAGTGAAGATCTGGTTTTCAGGCAACCATTCCCGGGACCGGGACTTGCCATAAGAATCATGGGTGAAATCACTGATAAAAGGCTTTCCATTTTACGAGATGCTGATTTCATTGTTTTAGAAGAAATTAAAAATTGCGGATTATATAGAGAGCTCTGGCAGTCTTTTGCAGTTTTATTACCCATAAAAAGCGTTGGAGTGATGGGAGATAAACGTACCTATGATAATTGTATTGCAATCAGGGCAGTAAATAGTAACGATGCAATGACTGCAGACTGGGCAAAATTGCCCCATGACCTTCTTGGCAGAATTTCCAATAGAATAATTAATGAAGTCGATCATGTTAACAGAGTTGTATTTGATATTACTTCAAAACCTCCCGGTACAATTGAATGGGAATAATATAAGGATAACCAGTATGAAAGAATTAAAAATTGACGGGTTTGATCATTTAGATGATAAAGCTTTTGCAGCTTCACCCCATCAAGAAGAAATAAATACATTAAAAATCGACAAACTCAGCAATAGAGTGACAATTATATCTATAATAATCCCATGTATAATTGGTGCTATAATAATTTTTGGCTATCTTGGCATGCAGGAGACAGTAATTGATGTCAACAATCAAAAACAAAATAAAATTATAGAGATCACCGATCAATTTGCAGAGAAAACCAATGCTCTTGATGTTAAATTTACAAAAATCAAGACCCTGCTTGACAAATCATTGCCCAAAATTACAAAACAGATTAAACAGCTTGATGCAAGCATAGCCATGCTATCATCAAAAAAAGTTGACAAAACAAAATTTGATAATGATCTAAAAAAAATCAATAAAATCAATTTGCAATATAAAGACCTCGCAAACCAGATAAAAAAAATTAATAATAGTAATAATACTTTAATTGCTGACTTAAAAACCAAACTATATGCAGATATTGCAAAAACAAATACAAAATTAGACAAAGCAACTAAGATGATGGATGAATATGAAACCCTGATTGCCACAACCTCAAAAAATTTAAGTATATTAGAAAAAAGATATGATGAATTCAATAAAGGATCTATTAATAAATCACAGCTAAACTCAGAACTTGTTAAAATCAACAAAGCTTTTGCATCAAGGCTTAAAAACCTTGAAAATAAACTTTTAAAAAAAATCAATTCATCGGTAAAAACTGCAGTAAAATCTCATAAATCAAATAAACCTTCGAATGAACAACCAATTGAGGAAGAAATTATCCTAGAATAAGCTATTGCCCATCCCCCAACATAATTTAGCGTTAAAAGTTCAGCCAGGATTTTGGGTTTATTTACTATGATTCAATATGCTGTCGACCCGCTTCAAAAGGCTTAAAATAAATTTCCTGAATTATTCAGGACAACCTCAATACTCAGATTAATCATATATAAATTTTTCAAACCTTTTCAGCAATTCTCGGTCAAAAAATATTAACAGAGCAGATACATATAATAACCAAAAAGGCAAAATTATATGTAAATATTTTGAATAAATTACACTTATTAATCTTAAAAATGATTTTTGACCGAGAATTGCTAAACAATAATCATTCTTTGTGTTGAAGAACACATCTTGACACTATATTATTAATTTGTTACCATGTTACCAAAATAACATAAAAACGAGTAACAAAGGAGAGTGATATTGAAAAAAAGTAACAGAAATTTAAACCTTTTGCTGGCTGGGCAATTTGTTTCCCAGGTTGGAGACAAGTTTTATATGCTTGCCTTGTCATTTATGGTACTACACACAACCGGTTCAACAGTTAAAATGGGGGCAGTCCTTGCAGCGGCTTTAATTCCCTCTTTGATTTTAGGTCTTGTGGCAGGTACATTTATTGATCGTTATAATCGTAAAATGATTATTGCAGGCGCTGATTTTTTCAGAGGAATCATAATCTCCTTTGTGACCTTTTTTTATTATATGGATTTTCTGAGTTTCTATATGATTTTGATCTCTCAGGCTCTTTTGTCAGTCAATTCAGCGTTTTTTGATCCTGCTGTTTCAGCAGTTATACCCCAGATTGTTGATAAGGATGAATTGGTAAAGGCAAATTCAAAGCACCAGTTTATTATCGGGATTTCTACAATTATTGGTCCGGCAGCAGGTGGTGTTTTTATTGCTCTTTTTGGATATACTGCTGTATTTACAGTGAATGCAGTCTCTTTTTTCCTGTCAGCAATTTTTGAGTTATTTTTAAAATTTCCTCAAAATCATCGTGCAGTTGGTATCAAAAACAGGTTTGCAAAAGATTTTTTTAAAGGATACAAATATATTTTAAAAAAAAGACCTTTGATGATTCTTCTTTTTATGGTGGGAATCATACACTTTTTTGTCGGATATATTGAAGTGTTTATACCGGTTATTGCATTGTCTTTTAAAAATAACGGTCCGCAGGCTCTTGGATTTTTTCTTACTTCATTCGGCTTTGGATCAATCTTGATAACATTTGTATTGAGTATTAAGGCTTTATTGTTTGATGAGAGTAAAATTTTATTTACAAGTGTTTTTTCAATTGGTTGTATATTTATTATGATTGCAATTTCACAGATGTTTTTGTTTAAATCAATTTTTGTATATTTGCCTTTATTTGTTCTTTTAGGATGTTCAATTGTTCTTGCTGGTGTTTCATTTAAAACGCTCCTTCAAAAAAATGTGGACAATCAATTTACAGGAAGAGTCTTCTCAATAGCCAGTTCAATTGGTAATAGTTCTATTCCTCTTGCTATGATTATTTTTGGGCTTTTATTGGAAAACTACTCCCTCTGTAATTTACTTTATCTGTCTAGTTTAGTATT
>Ga0256845_1002076_pt1 | contig 14934 bp, 20 predicted proteins | sample RiftiametaG_FD_189101 | JGI IMG/M metagenome (GOLD analysis project Ga0256845, IMG submission 189101) | Tube worm associated microbial communities from hydrothermal vent at the East Pacific Rise, Pacific Ocean - Riftia | ecosystem: Host-associated > Annelida > Integument > Unclassified ...
GCAGGAAAAAATCTAATTAAAGATAATACCTATGAACTTAACTCTGTAGGTATTTTCTTTATGTATTCTCAAGATAGTATCGCAATAGGAAATGTCATAAAGAGTTCTTTAGGTGCTACAGGTATGGGTATAGGTCTTAAGGATGTTTCAAATTTTGTACTTAAAGATAATACCGTACTGTATAATGCACAAGGACTTTATATTGACCGTTCTCCTTTTGAGCCTGATACCCATAACTGGATAGAAGGTAATAAAATACTTTATAATGCAGAGGCACTGCATTTTCACTCAATGAGTGAAAATAATGTAATAAAAGACAATATCATTATGGGGAATATAGAAGATATAGTGAATGATAGTCGAGGTTCAAAGACCAATGAAAATGAGATTGTAGGTAACTATTGGGATAAGTATGAAGGATTTGACAGAGATGGAGATAATATAGGTGATACACCACATAAAGTGTATCAGTATGCAGATCAGATGTGGATTTACAATCCTGATGTGAAGTTTTTTTATGCTTCACCTGTTATCACACTGTTGAACTTCTTAGCAAAATTAGCACCATTTACTAAACCACTGTTCCTTATGGAAGATGAACAACCCAAAGTGCAAATTAAAGGATAATAATCATGGCAAAAATTAAAACGGATAGAAGAGAATTCATTAAGTACTCTACGCTGGGTGTACTTGGTGCTATTTTTGCAGGTGGATTTGTCTTTTCTACACAAGCAGTGAAAGCAGAAAATAGACTTCGCCCTCCAGGAGCTGTTAATGAAAAAGAGTTTTTGGCACTTTGTATTAAGTGTGGTCAATGTCTGCAAGTATGTCCTTATCACTCTATTAAACTTTCAGATATAGGTATGGGGCATGGTGTAGGAACCCCTTATATAGATGCCAATGAAAGAGGGTGTTATGCTTGTACTGCTGTACCTTGTGTCTTGGCTTGTCCCAGTGGAGCTTTAGATCATAGTTGTGAAAAAGCAGAAGATATTAAAATGGGAATTGCGGTACTAGAATTTCCTGATACCTGCTTAGGAATTACTAAGAGACCTGTACCAAAAAGCTACAATGAAAAAATGCATCAGTTTATTGATGCTACCAGAAATGTAACAGAACTAGAGCGGAAAGTCCTTGAAAAGTTTGATCAGTATGAAGGAAAAGCATGTACATTATGTGCAGATATTTGTCCTATACCCAATCCGTTAAGTGCTATTGCTATGGTACCAGATAAAAATGGTGGACGTAGACCAGAAATTTATGATGGGTGTATCGGTTGTGGTGCATGTCAAGAGGTGTGTCCAACATTGACACCGTCAATCGTAGTAAAACCAAGAGTGACATATGAACAGTTTTATAGCGAAAAAGCTTAGGAGTAGAAAATGAAATACAATGATAAAAGGTTCCATGTTTTTACTTTGGCACTGTTGGTATTTTTAACAGGTTGTGGTGAAAAGAAAAAGCAAGAAGAACAGGCACAAAGTAGTGCTGTCAAAGTTGAACAAGCAGCCAATATTGAGATAAGTGCAAATGACAATGCACAAGAGATTAAAGTTAAAGAGAAAAAAGTAGATAAGACACAAAGTAAATCATATTACTATGACTACAATATTAAAAGTGAGTATGACCCTAATGCAAGACCTGCAAATAAAGATGCTTCTGTACGTGTAAAACCACGTACAACAGTCGATGCCAATATTCATGTGCGTAGTCCTTATGAAAAAGTTGAAGTTGCTATGCTTGTTTCAAAATTAAGTAAAACATTTAGGGTCAAATGTTCTGCTTGTCATGATGACTATGCCAACGGGATTATAGGTCCATCACTACTTACACGTGATGCAGACTTTATTTATAATGCTATTGCAGATTTTAAAAGTGGAAAAAAATCAAACCCACTTATGGATGATTTGATTCATATGATGAGTGAAGATGAAATACGTGTATTGGCAGATGAAATTTATGAATTTAATAAAGAAATTAAAAAGATGAAGGAGAAAAAATAGTGAAAAATGCAATTGTGGGAATTTTAGTACTTTTAATCGTAGGTGTTGCAGGATGGGTTGCTTCTAATGGTGGAGCTTATAATGGTGGAGAACATGGAAAAGTAATTGCAGATATGGGTGACCGTACCAATGCAGCATCAGCAAAAGCTGAAGATAAAGATGACAGACAAAAAGAGAATGACAAGCTTAATGCACTTAGAGATAAAGCAGGAAATGCAGGTGCATTTAAAGTTTCTAAAGAGTATAAAAGTAAATGTGCTTCTTGTCATGGTGCAAATGGTTCAGGTTTCCAAAATGGTAAAAAAATGATGGGACCAAAACTCTTTGGACAGAGTACTGATGCAATTTATAAAAATCTTATTGATTTTAAATCAGGAAGAAAAGAGAATGTTGTTATGAAAGGTCTTCTTATCCCACTTAATGAAGAAGACTTGAAAAGATTTGCAGATGAGATTGGTGAATTTCCAGCACGCGCAAAAGCTGCGGCAGAAGCTAAATAGTAATCGTATCTAAAAGGAAGAGAGTATGGATAAGTATAATAATCGAGAGACCATAAAAAACAGTACATTTTGGTCTACGTTTTTCAGTACGACTAGAGAAGGTAAAAAAGGCTTGAGTTATCGTTCAAAGCGATGGATACTTGTTATTGCTGTGCATTTACTCTTTTTCTTATCTTTCTCTATAGATATTCAAACTCTTGAAGGAACATTAAACGGTTCTCGTTTTTTAGGATTTCACTTGATTGATCCTTTTACAACATTAGAGATGTTTTTGGCTGAACATCATCTTCATATCAATATCATTATTGGAACAAGTACGATAGTACTTCTCTACCTTTTAGTAGGTGGTAGAAGTTACTGTGCATGGGTCTGTCCTTATGGGATACTTTCTGAAATAGCAGAGAAATGGCACAATACATTGGTGAAGAAAAAAATTATTAAAAGTATTAAGTTTGATCACCGTATTAGACATATTTTCTGGGTAATGTTTGCAGTACTTGCATTTACCAGTGGTTATTTGGTTTTTGAGACATTTAATGTGGTAGGTATTATGAGTAGAGCTATTGCCTATGGTTGGTCTTTAGCACTTATATGGGTTGGGCTTGTCTTTTTACTTGAAGTCTTTGTTTCCCGTCGTGCTTGGTGTACCTATGTTTGTCCTATTGGTACAACCTATGGGTATCTTGGAAAAGTATCGGCACTTAGAATAGAGTGGAATGATAACTGTGATAGTTGTATGGTATGTCATGATGTCTGTTTTGAAAATCAGGTTTTAGAAATTACCAAAGTGAAGTATAAAAAACAAATTGATGAGAAAGAGATTAAAACAGCCTATATTACAGGAGCAGATTGTACACTATGCGGAAGATGTATTGATGTATGTCATGAAGATGCATTAAAATTTGACTTTAGATTGAAGAGCTTGGTATAAGATGATACAGATAAAAGATTTAACTAAAAAATTTGAGAAGACACTCTCTTTAGACCATGTAACATTGGACTTTCATAAAGGGGATGCGGTGGCACTTATGGGAGCCAATGGAGCAGGGAAAACAACATTGATTCGTTCTATTCTTGGGTACTACCATCCAAATAGTGGTTCTGTACTGGTAAATGATTTAGACCCTATTAAAGAGCGTACAGAAGTCCTGAAACATATTAGTTTTGTACCACAGCTTCCACCTCCTATCAAGCTTAGTCTGAGTGAGCTTATCTCTTATGTATGTAAAAGTTCTGGTGTAGATGAAAAACAGATTTATCATTATGCCAATGAGATGAAACTGGATGTAAAGTCTAACCTACATAAATCTTTTTTTAAACTCTCGGGAGGGATGAAACAGAAACTGCTCATTGCTATTTCTTTAGCCAAACAGAGTGATATTGTTATTTATGATGAGCCTACAGCTAACCTTGATCCTAAAGCAAGAGATGATTTTTATAGGCTCATAAAAGAGAGTCAAAAAGAGACACTTTCACTTTTCGTTACACACCGTATAGAAGAAGTAGAGTCTATCGTAAATCGTCAAATTTATATGGATCTGGGAAAGGTTATAAGTGATGAACGTTGCTAAACTACTCTTTTTCTCTTTGTTTTTAATTTTCAATTTTAATGGATGCGAAAAGAAAAAGATTAGTACAGAGTTACATGAAGTGCATTGGGATAGAGATATGTGTGAACGATGCAAGATGGTAACTAGTGATAGACATCATTCTGTGCAAGTGATTAACCCTCAAAATGGTAAGGCATATATGTTTGATGATATAGGCTGTACATTACTTTGGTTTGATGATGAAAAAATTGCATGGAAAGAACAAGCTAAAATCTGGATAACAGATGTCGATAGTAAAAAATGGATAGATGCAAGAACGGCATATTATGATGCCGAGAATATTACACCTATGGCATATGGGTTTGCAGCTCATGCGAGTAAAGAACAGATAAAAAAGGACAAAGAGATCATAGGTTATAGTGATCTTTTTAGTAAAATCCTTGAAATAGAACAAAAAAATAATAGTAGGAGAGCCTATTGAAAAATTTACTTTTAATCGCTTATCTTGATTTAAAAGAGTCTATACGTGCCAATTGGTTTATTGTCTACTCTTTGGTTTTTGGTGGGTTGATTGCACTCTTTTTTATTGCAGGTATTACAGAATCACAGGTGATGGGATTCTCAGGACTTAGTAGATTATTGCTCATGTATATTCAAGTCACGATTGTTATTTTGCCTATTTTTATATTGGTCACAACAGTACGGTCAATCTCTGGAGATAGAGATAGCCATATCTTGGAATATATGCTCTCTTTTCCTATCTCGTTGAAACAGTACTACTGGGGTAAAGTCTTTGGACGCTTTATTACAGTATTTTTGCCAGTGTTTATGGCAATGTTTTTTGCTATTATCTATGGTGTGTTTAAAGGGGCTGAAGTACCATGGAGTATCTTCTTTCTTTATACAGGATTATTATTTGCTATGAGTTCAGCTTTTTTAGGCATCGCATTTTTCATCTCATCTATAGTGAAGTCTTCAGAGATGGCACTAGGAATCTCTTTTTTTGTCTGGATATTCCTTTTGGCATTTATCGATATTGCTCTTATCTCACTTATGATGCAGCAACGTATTAACACGGAACTTATTATAGGAATAGCTATGGTTAACCCTATGGAGATATTTAGGGTAGCAGCCATTTCACTTTTTGACCCAGAACTTACAGTGATGGGACCTGTGGCATTTTACATACTTGATATGATGTCTCAGAAGATGTTTGTGATGCTCTCTATAGTGTACCCTCTTGTGTTAGGGATACTTTTTGCCTTTTTAGGTTTTAGAATATTTAGTAAAAAAGATTTGGTATAAAGGAGTTTCTATGAAAGTATTAGCTGTTATTCTTGTGTTGGTTTCTATGCTCTTTGCTGAGGCAGAGCTAAAACCTTTTAAAGTTGAGAAGAGATATTTTTTAAATTATGATAAAAATACGACTTGTCTTGTGCGACATATTGCTGTATATAAAGACCCTAAATGGGTTGCCAAAATTGAAGCACGTAATGGTAAAACAGTCTATTTTTCAAGCCCTAAATCAATGTTTGAGTTTTATCATAGACCTGGTAAATGGTTTGATGTGGGTATTAAAAATGAAAGAGACTTCTCAAAGATTGTTGTGACTGATTTTGCAAGTGTAAAGCCGATTAATGCAGAAACAGCCTTTTATGTTTACGGAAGTAGTGAAACCTCACCTGCAGGAGATGATTTAGTGGCTTTTGAAAGTGAAGACGCAGCCAAAAAATTTACAGCAGAGTACAGTGGAAAACGTATATTAAAATTTGATGAAGTTTCAGATGCACTTATCAGACTTTTAAATGGAAGAATCTAACTAAAGGATTTAAGATGACCAAACCAACACCAATCAATGAAGAGATAGTTCTTGACCCAAAACGCTATATTGTCTCAGAGACAGATGAAAAGGGAAAGATTACTTTTGTCAATGATTATTTTATGGAAGTAAGTGGCTACACAGAAGAAGAACTTATGGGCAAGGCACATAATATTGTGCGTCATCCAGATATGCCAAAAGTGGTTTTTAAACTCCTTTGGGAAACCATTGGGCAAGGTAAAAATATTAATGCAGTGGTAAAGAACCTTGCTAAAGATGGAAAATATTATTGGATATTTACAGAGTTTGAATCTAGACGAGATACTGACACTGGTGAGATTATAGGGTATCATGCTGCTAGAAAAAGTATCTCTAAACATGTGTTAGAGATTATTGCAGGGTTGTATGGAAAACTGTTAGAGATAGAAAAAAATGAAGGTGTGGAAGCTTCTGAAAAATATCTTATCGCTTTCTTGAAAGAGAAGGGTGACGATATAGAGTTTGCAAATATTATGGAAGAGATTCATCGATTTTATTAACACTGATTTAACACTAATATATTACTATAATATTAAAATGATATGAGGATTAAAATATGAAAAAAGTGTTAGTAATATTCTTGGCATTAGCTACAATGATAAGTTTTTCACAAGCTGAGATGAAATGTGCAGCTGGTAAATGTGGAGCAGCGATGAAAACCTCTGCTAAACCTAAAAAAATGATGAAGATGTTTCAGTCTGTACCTATGGGAAAAGCAACACTTTTACAAGAAGGTAAAGCAAAAGCTTTTTGTCCTGAATGTGGTATGACGTTACCAATGTTTTTTAAGACAAACCACGTTGCACATGTTAAAGGAAAAACAAAACAGTTTTGTTCCATTCACTGTTTAGTCGAAGATATGCAAAAAGGTTCCAAGCTTGAAGGTATTCAAGTGGTAGATACACAGAGCCTAAAATTCATTGATGCCAACAAAGCAACCTATGTAGTAGGAAGTAGTAAAAAAGGTACCATGACTGCAGCAAGTAAGTATGCATTTAGTATGAAAGCTGATGCAGAGAATTTTGCTAAATCAAATGGTGGTAAAGTGGTTGATTTTAAGGGTGCACTTGAAGCAGCTAAAGCAGATTTGAATAAAGACAGCAAGATGATTGCTAAAAAACAGGCAATGATGGCTAAAAAAGGTGAAATGATGTATGGCAAGATGTGTCAGAAAACCGATAAGAATTTTGTATCAACAGCTGAAGCAAAAGCATTTATAATGAGTTCTAAACTTTGTAAAGGGCTGAATGGCAAACAAATGCAAGCTGTTGGTCTTTATTTAAAGAATAGGTAAGTTTAGTGTGAAAAAAATTATTTTTATAGTCTCATGGAGTATAGTCTCTCTTTTTGCAGATCCAAGTAGTGCCGTAAAAGTAATGAAACTCACGCAAAAAGGTGAACGCATTGCTAAGGTCATGTGTGAACAAAGTAAACTCCCAAAACCTGTAGGCACGCTAGAAGAGATTATGCTAAAAATTAAAGACTCTAAAGCCTGTTCCTCTTTATCTAAAAGTAAATTAGAGGCAGTAGCCTATTTTATTAGTAATGGAAGTATGCAGAGCCATAGTAGTCATATAGAAGTGTTAGATGATGCGAAGTGTCCTGTCTGTGGTATGTTTGTATCTAAATATCCAAAGTGGGTAGCTACCATGGATATAGGTGAGAAAAAATACTATTTTGATGGTGTAAAAGATATGATGAAGTATTATATTTTTGATGGCAATTTTATCTATAATCGTACACAAATTTCCAAAATACTAGTCAGTGATTATTATACCCTTGAAGCTATATCTGCAAAAGAGGCCTTTTATGTACTAGACTCTGATGTGTATGGACCAATGGGACATGAACTCATCCCTTTTAAAACACAACAAAGTGCCAATGCTTTTAAAGAAGAACATCAAGGTAAAGCTGTTGTGAAATTTGATGACATTACTGACAGTATGGTTATGGCATTAGACGGTATAGAACAATAAGATGATTAAACCTTTTTTTGTATCACTTGGATTATTAATGATGTTAGTAGGTATGGTATCTATACACTATATTTATCATGATGGTGAGACATCGCAGAAGATGTTACAAAATATCAGTAGTATGACTCAGGTTTCATCTGCATCACTGAGTGTAGCTTATTATGAACCAAGAGTACTGTTTTGTGAAACAATGGATAATCCTGCTTATCCGCAGATGCTCTCTATCAATAAAATGGATTTTGTTTATGCTAGGTAAAAGATGGACACAGAGTGCTTTTTTACATTTTTTAACCTTGCTTCTCTTTAAACAAAAGAGTAAACATATGGGTGCAGTACTCATCTCGGTGATTATCATTTTTCTTTTAAGTGCTGTACTTTTTCTCTCCTCCTCTTTACAACATTCACTTTTAAGTACGTTAAAAACTCAGGCAGATTTTTCTGTGACTAGAGTACAGGCAGGAAAGAGTGTCAATACCCCTTTGGAATGGATAGATAAGATAAGAGAGATTAATGGGGTAGCTAAAGTGGCTCCAAGAGTTTATGGGAGGTACTTTTTTACACCTAGAGGAAATGCTTTTTTGGTGGTAGGTATTGACTTTTTTGATGAACAAAATAGTGAAGCATTAAAAAAACTTGTGAAGCAGGTGGATCTTAAAACTTTTTTATCTAGTGAAAGTATGCTGGTAGGAGAAGGTGTTAAAAAGTTTTTGTCTGCACATTATTTTAAAGACTATTTTACTTTTAAGACCCCCAAGGGTAATTTTAAAAAAGTAAAAATATCTCAAACACTTCCTGTCAAAGCTAATCTTATAGCCAATGATATGATTATCATGCCTATTGATCTTGCACGAGAGATTTTTGGTATGGAAGAAGATGAGGTAACGGATGTGACATTTAATGTACCCAATGATGCAGAGTGGGATAATATCATCACTAAACTTCACTTGATGTTCTATGATGTTAGGGTCGTTGAGAAAAGAGAGATTAAAAAAGCATATGAGAACCTCTATAACTATAAAGGTGGACTCTTTTTAATCCTCTATTTAGTAACTATAACAACCTTTATACTTATACTTTACCAGCGTTACTCTATGGTCTACTCTACAGAGCGAAAAGAGATAGGTATTCTACGTGCAATAGGTTGGAGTATTAAAGATATTTTAAAATTGAAATTTTATGAAAATCTGACTATTGTTATAGTGAGTTTTGTTTTAGGTGTGATATTGGCATATCTGTATGTATTTATATGGGATGCACCACTTTTGAGTCAAATATTTTTAGGAAGTGCCAATCTCTCAAACAATGTATCGTTTACTCCTGTAGTAGGATTTGGACTTTTAGGATCAATTTTTCTCTTTTATGCAGTGCCATTTTTGGCCGCGGTACTCATACCAGCATGGAAGATAGCTGTAACTCCACCCAAAGAGGCAATGTTATGATGATTGAAATAAACAATGTCAATAAAATCTATAATGAGGGAACACCTCAGGCATTTGAAGCATTGAAGGCTATTGATATGCAAATAGATGAGGGTGAAGCAGTTGTTTTAAGTGGTGTAAGTGGGAGTGGAAAATCAACACTTCTTTCACTTATCGCAGGGCTTGACAAACCAAGTTCAGGAAAGATTATTGTAGATGGTGAACTTATCTCCAAACTCCCTGATTTACATGCTTCTGCTTATCGGGCTAAAACAGTAGGAGTTATTTTTCAGCACTTTAATCTTTTAGAGTCTTTGAGTGTAGAAGAGAATGTTATGGCAACCCTTATTCATTCAGGATTTAATATGACAGCAATACAAGAGATGACTAGAAAGAGTATGGCATTAGCTTCTATTTCTCATAAAGCAACTACAGATGTGAAATCACTCTCAGGTGGAGAAAAACAGCGTTGTGCAATTGCTAGGGCATTGGTACATGAACCTAAACTTATACTTTGTGATGAACCCACAGCCAATCTTGATAAAGCTAATTCACTCAAATTTATTGAGATACTTCACTCTTTACATAAGATGGGTAAGACGGTTATTGTTGCTACACATGACCCACTATTTGAAGAGCTTTCCTTCGTCAGTAAAGTAGTGCATATGTGTGATGGGGCCATCGGGAATGAATGAGATACTTCTAAGTAATGAAGTGATTGTTTATCTTCTTTCTGAGACACTTCTTTATACACTTCTTCTTGTTGCTTTTATTGTCACAATAGGGTTATTAAGAAAGTGGAATTTTAATGCGTTTACAACTGACCAATTTAGACTTGAAAACCGCTCCTATTTAGTGATGACCATTATCTTTTTTGTCATACTTCTAAAAGTCGTGCTTCTACCTTATTTTGTTTACACAATAGATAATCTTTCAGACCTCATACCTGGAGCCATGTGTGGAGCAGGGGTTATTAAGGCAAATGGTTATGGTAATCCTCTGTTGATACTAAAGATTATTATTTTATTTTTGAGTGGTTTATGGTTAACGGTCAATAGCATAGACTTGGGAGCAAAGAACTACCCTTATCTAAAATTAAAATCATGGTTTTTTGTGTTTATATTTATACTACTAAGTACAGAGTTTACTTTAGATATGCTCTACTTCACCCATATAGAAACAAGCAATCCCGTGAGCTGTTGTTCCGTGATATTTGGACAAACAGGAGGAGCAAATGGATTACCTTTTGGCTTAGATATACCTAAGCTTATTGTACTTTTCTACTTGTTATTTCTTTTACTTGTTCTAGCTATATGGGCAAATAACGCCCTATTGACGATTGTGGCAAGTATTTTATTTGCAAGCATATCTTATTATGCTGTTGTGTATGTGTTTGGTACCTATATTTATGAACTCCCTACACATCAGTGTCCATTTTGTATGTTACAAGATCACTATCATTATGTGGGGTATCTCGTATGGGGATTACTGTTTCTAGGGGTATTTTTTGCTATCGATAGTGCTATTATGTATTATTTTTTTAAGATAAATTCAAAAGTATTAAAGAAAATATCATTAATATTATTAGGTTTATTTGTTTTGTTATCTAGTGCATATATTGCAGTATATTATATTAAAAATGGAGTTTTTTTATGAAAAAAGTATTTATAAATATTATTACTTTTGTGGTTGTGGTTTCTATTATCATTGTGTTGGTACTTTCTTTAGGTGAAAAAAAAGGGCCTAAATACTTTTCCAAAAATAATACAACAGCACAGGCAATAGATATACACCCAAAAGAGTATCAGTGCTCTGACTGTAATATGGATGTTGAAGATTTAAATTATGCAGCAGAGATTATTACAAAAAATGATAATACATATTTTTTTGATGATATTGGTTGTGTTGTATTATGGTCACAGAAACATAAAGAAGAGATTGTGAAAATGTTTACACAAACACTTGATACACATAAATGGATAGAGGTAAAAAAAGCTTGGTATAGTCGTATAGCTCCATCTCCTATGGGTTATGGATTTGCAGCTATAGAAAATAAAAAAGAGGGATTAATCCCTTATGATGAGATGCAAACATTGATGCTTCAAGGAAAAAACTTGCATGATCCCTTTGTGAAAAAGAAACTTTTAGGGAAATAGATTCATTTTTTTCTTTATAAACATATGATTATAAGCTTTATTATCATTTTTTTGCTATACTTAGGCGTATTTTTAACAAACAAAAGGAGTAGTCAATGGCATTATTTGACGATGTAAAAGAAGTAGTTGTTGAGCAACTAAATGTGAGCCCAGATGAGGTAAAAGAAGAGTCTAAATTCGTAGAGGATCTTGGAGCGGACAGTCTTGATGTTGTTGAGCTAGTTATGGCACTTGAAGAGAAATTCGATATCGAAATTCCTGATGATCAAGCAGAAGCAATTGCTACTGTTAATGATGCAATCAAGTTTATTGAAAACGTATAATTAAAACAGTATTCCTTCGGGGATACGTTTTAAGACATATCTCAGTATTTTTTGAAGTATTGATATATATCTTATTTAAAGCACATAGGAGCTATCAGTGAAAAGAGTTGTGGTAACAGGTTTAGGGATGATAAATGCCCTAGGACTAGATAAAGAGACAGCATTTGCAGGAATTATTGAAGGTAAATGTGGGATTAAAACGATTGATTTATTTGATACAGAAGGTCAATCTGTTACTATCGCTGGTGAGATTACTGATTTTGAAGCATCAATGGTACTTGATGCAAAAGAGGCTAAAAAAGCAGATAGATTTATACAGTTAGGGCTTAAGGCTGCTGCTGAAGCAATGGAAGATGCAAAATTACCAGAAGATTTTGATAGAGAAAGATTTGGAATTGCATCTGCCTCAGGTATTGGTGGACTTCCAAATATTGAAAAAAACTCTTTAGTATGTGGTAATAGAGGTCCAAGAAGAATTTCACCTTTCTTTATACCTTCATCATTAGTCAATATGCTTGGTGGATTTATCTCAATTTATCAAGATTTAAAAGGACCAAACCTTGCTTCAGTTACTGCGTGTGCTGCAGGTACACATGCTATTGGTGAGGCTGCAAAGTCAATTATGGTAGGAACTGCTGACAAAATGTTGGTTGTGGGTGCTGAGTCAGCTATCTGTCCTGTAGGTATCGGTGGTTTTGCTGCTATGAAAGCACTTTCGACTCGTAATGATGACCCTCAAACTGCTTCTCGTCCATTTGATGCTGATCGTGATGGTTTTGTAATGGGTGAGGGTGCAGGAGCACTTGTTTTAGAGTCTTACGATGATGCAGTTGCGCGTGGAGCAACGATTTATGGTGAGCTTATTGGATTTGGTGAAAGTGGTGATGCGAACCATATCACTACCCCAACTATGGATGGCCCACTTCGTGCGATGAAGGGTGCTTACAAAATGGCAGGTGAGCCTAAGATTGATTATGTCAATGCACATGGTACATCAACACCAGTAAATGATAAAAATGAAACAGCTGCTATAAAAGAGTTACTTGGAGGAAAAGAAAATTGTCCACCAGTAAGTTCAATTAAAGGTCAGCTAGGTCACTGTCTTGGTGCTGCAGGTGCTATTGAGGCAGTGGTATGTCTTATGGCTATGCGAGATGGTATACTTCCTCCAACTATTAACCATACAACTGCAGATGAAAATTGTGATTTAGACTATGTAACTACAGGTGCTAGAAAAGCAGACATCAACATTACTATGAGTAACTCATTTGGTTTTGGTGGAACAAACGGTGTAGTTATCTTTAAGAAAATATAAGGATATACCCATGGCAACTTATTTAGATTTTGAAAACAAAATTGAAAAGATACAAGAAGAGATTGTATCTGCACACGCTATTGCCAATATGGATGCTGTAGAAAAACTTCAAGCAGATCTTGAAAAAGAGGTAAACAAAACATTTGGTTCTCTTTCTGATTTTCAGAAACTTCAATTAGCACGTCATCCAGATAGACCTTATTCATTAGATTATATTAAATTACTTATGGATGATGCCTATGAAATTCATGGAGATAGAGCTTTCCGTGATGACCCAGCTATTTTGTGTTATATCGGTTGGATAGATGGTCAAAAGACTATGCTTATAGGCGAACAAAAAGGGCGTGGGGTTAAAAATAAAATCAAACGTAACTTTGGTATGCCAAATCCTGAGGGGTATAGAAAAGCTTTACGTGCAGTACGTATGGCAGAGAAGTTTGATATTCCTGTACTCATGCTTATAGACACTCCAGGTGCATATCCTGGTCTTGGTGCAGAAGAGCGTGGGCAGAGTGAAGCAATTGCAAGAAACCTTTTTGAATTTGCTTCAGTAAAAGTACCACTTATTTCTATTGTTATTGGTGAGGGTGGCTCAGGTGGAGCACTTGCTATTGGTGTAGCAGATAAACTAGCAATGATGCGTTATTCTGTGTTTGCAGTTATTTCTCCAGAGGGATGTTCAGCTATTTTATGGAATGATCCTACTAAAGTAGAAGCAGCAACCAAAGCACTTAAAATTACCCCATCAGACTTGTTAGAGCATAAACTTATTGATGATGTACTTGATGAACCTCTCATTGGAGCACATAGAGATAAGAAGACAGCTGCAAATGTGGTTAAGACATATTTCTTAGAAAATGTAAAAGCACTTAGAGAACTTACTGTAGATGAAATGTTAGACCAGCGTTACGATAGACTCACTGCAGTCGGTGCATATAGCGAATAGTTTATTTAATTAAATGATACATGAAATAGCAAATACCATTGTCTCATATATAGGAGACATGGGTTATTGGGGTATCTTCCTTCTCATGTTTCTTGAGAGTACTTTCTTCCCTTTTCCTAGTGAAATTATTATGATACCTGCAGGTTATTTAGCCTATAAAGGTGAAATGAATCTTTATATTATTATCTTAGTAGGTATTTTAGGTTCAGTTGCGGGAGCACTTCTTAACTATTATTTAGCAATGATTTTCGGAAGAAAATTTATTTTAAAATATGGTAAATACTTTTTTATCAAAGAAGAAACTTTAGATAAACTAGATTCATTTTTTGCTAAACATGGAGAGATTTCTACTTTCACGGGTAGACTTATACCTGGTATACGACAACTCATTTCCCTCCCTGCAGGACTAGCACGTATGCACATAGCAAAGTTCTCTTTTTATACAGCATTAGGTGCAGGAATTTGGGTTATAGTCCTTGTAGCTGTTGGCTACCTAGTAGGCTCAAATGAAGCATTAATTTCAGAATATTTAAAATCTGCAACACTCATTGCTTTAATGAGTGTTGTATTAATTACGATTTTTTATATTATTAGACATAGAAGACGTAGAGAGATATTGGAAGATTAGTATATAAAAGTTTGATTTATAATCATATTCTACAATATCCAAGCCACATACTTTTTCTTCTTAATTTTCACTTTTTTTAACGCTTTAAAGACTTTATCAACTACTGTATGGTGTAGGGCAATATAAGACTTCGTATCGGTAATGTTTATTTTCCCGATCATGCTATGTTCTATACCTATCTCTTTACAGAAAGTACCTATGATATCACCTGCACGAAGTTTTGTTTTTTTACCACCATTAAGACAAAGCGTATCATAGTCA
>Ga0256845_1002077_pt1 | contig 14931 bp, 13 predicted proteins | sample RiftiametaG_FD_189101 | JGI IMG/M metagenome (GOLD analysis project Ga0256845, IMG submission 189101) | Tube worm associated microbial communities from hydrothermal vent at the East Pacific Rise, Pacific Ocean - Riftia | ecosystem: Host-associated > Annelida > Integument > Unclassified ...
AGAAATCAAGTAATTCTTTTTTTAGATAATCAAATCTGGAAAGAAAAAGAATTTCAGAAAATACTCTTAGATAATTTTCAAATTATTAAACCCGATTTTTCGGGTTCCTATCTGTAGTGAGTATAGTTAAATAATTTAAAATCAACGATGTAATATCGTGTGTTAAGTTTCATGTTATTCTTAAACATGAAAACCTTACTTTTGCACCAAAATTCGCAATAATGAAGCAAGTAATCCAAAACTTTAAAACTGGAGAATTATATGTAGATGAAGTGCCAAACCCTTCCATTTCGGAAAATATGGTGCTTGTAGAAAATAAATTTTCCCTAATAAGTGCAGGAACGGAAAGAGGTACTGTAAAAGTTGGTAAAGCCAGCCTTATTGGTAAAGCCAAACAACGCCCAGACCTTGTGGCGCAAGTACTTCAAAATATAAAAAAGGAAGGCTTAAAAGCTACAATAGATAAAGTAAAAACAAAGCTTGATTCTTTAAAAGCGCTTGGTTACAGCACTTCTGGTGTTGTTGCCGCTTCTATGGACAGCAACAGCAAATTCAAGCCAGGCGATCGTGTTGCCTGCGCAGGACAGGATTATGCCTCACACGCTGAGGTTGTTGCTATTCCGCAGAATTTAGTAGTTAAAATTCCAGACAATGTTTCTTTTGAGGAAGGCAGTTTTACAACTTTGGGAGCAATTGCTTTGCAAGGTGTTCGTCAAGCAGAACCACGATTGGGCGATAAAGTTTGCGTAATCGGTCTTGGCCTTTTAGGACAACTTACTGTACAATTACTAAAAGCAAATGGTTGCCGCGTTTTTGGCGTAGATCTTTCAAAAAATTTAATTGATCTCGCATTAAAAAGTGGCGCAGATGCAGCAATGCTTCGTAGCGATTCTAACTTAAATACCGCAATCGACAACTTTACAGACGGTCATGGTTTTGACAGCGTAATCATTACAGCTGCAGCCCCGAGTAACGACCCAATAGAACTTTCTGCAGTTATAAGCCGTAAAAAAGGGAAAGTAATTGTTGTAGGCGCCGTGAAAATGGACATTCCACGCGATCCGGATTTTTATAGAAAAGAACTGGAACTTAAAATGTCCTGCTCTTATGGTCCTGGAAGATATGATAATATTTATGAAGAAGATGGCGTAGACTACCCATTCGCCTACGTTCGCTACACCGAACAGCGCAATATGGAAACCTTTCTAGATCTAATTTCGCAAGGAACGGTAAAACTTAAAAATTTAATCACACATACTTTTGATATAACGGAAGCTGAAAAAGCCTACGACATTGTATTAGGAAAAGTGGAAGAGCCACATATCGGTATTCTATTAGCTTATCCAGAAAGTGAAACAAAGAAAACATCGCTAGTTTCTGTTCAATCCAATGCTGTTTCAACTATAAATATTGGTTTTATTGGCGCTGGAAGTTTCGCGCAGAGTTATTTAATTCCTTATACCAAAAAAGAAGGCGCATCGCTTGATACGGTTGTTACTACCAAAGGTATTACCGCTAAAAATGTGGCTACAAAGTTTGGTTTCAACAATGCTTCTTCTGAAGCACAGGATGTTATTAAAAATGATAAAATAAATACAGTTTTCATTGCAACACCGCACAACAGCCACGCTTCATACACTATGGAAGCCCTAAAAGCTGGTAAAAATGTTTTCGTTGAGAAACCTTTGGCGATGAATTATGATGAATTAGAAGAAGTTAAAAAAATATATCAAGCAAGCAAGCAAAAATTAATGGTTGGTTTCAACCGAAGATTTTCTCCAATTGCTGAAAAAATTAAGTCTGAATTTGTAGGCAACGGCGAACCAAAAGTAGTTAACATTCGTGTGAATGCTGGTTTTCTTCCAAAAGACCATTGGACACAACATAAAGAGATAGGTGGCGGAAGAATCATTGGTGAAATGTGCCATTTTATAGATTTGATGCAATATTTCACAGATGCAAAACCTGTAAAAGTGTATGCAGCGTCTATCAAAACGGATAATCAAAATCTTACTTCCGAAGACAATATTTCAATCACAGTTTCATTCAGCGATGGTTCTATCGGAAACCTGATGTACCTTGGTAATGGCGATAAATCACTTCCTAAGGAATTAATAGAAGTGTTTTCTGGCGGAAAGGTTGGTAGAATTCACGATTTCAGAAAAGGAGATCTCCACAAAGGGAATAAACAAATAAAGTTGAAATTGGATGGCAAAGGTCACAAACAAGAAGTTGCGGCATTTTTGAAATCATTAAAACAAAACACCGAAGCGCCAATTCCTTTTGAATCTATATATTTAACAACGCTTACAACGTTTAAAGTTTTGGATTCATTGGCAACGGGATTGCCGCAGGATATTTAGAATTTAGAACTGTTTTTCTAAGACCTCATAGGTTTTTAAAACCTATGAGGTCTTTTCGTTATAATCCCTTACTTTAGCAACTTCAAAAAAATAATTGCGAAGGAACAAATGGCCGATTTCAACAACAGTTTTCAAAAACTGAAATCCTATTGCGAAAAGGAAAACTTTAAAGGTTGGGATCCTTATGACGGTCTTAACAGCAGGTTGTTTCAGGTTATTCCCATAATTTCAAAAACGCGCCTTTTTCGTCTTTCTTGGATTCAAGTTTTTAAAAGAAGCCCTGTAAATTTCAGAAAAATTACTTCGGTTAAAAAAGGGTACAATGCAAAAGGCCTAGGGCTTTTTATTACTGGTTATTGTAATCTTTACAAAACGGACCCCAAACCTGAATATCTTGAAAAGATAAACCAACTGGCACAACAAGTGCTTACAATGCAAACCGAAGGGTATTCTGGAGCTTGTTGGGGTTACAATTTTGACTGGCAGGCACGTGCATTTTTTCAGCCAAAAGGAATGCCAACAGTTGTTGCCACTACGTTTATAACTGAAGCCCTACTCGAAGCTTATAAAATCACAAAAAACGAAGCATATTTAAAGGTAGCAAAAAGTGCAACACAATTCGTTTTGAAGGATTTAAATAGAACATTTGATGAAAAAGGAAACTTTTCTTTTTCATATTCGCCTATAGACAAAACGCAGGTTTTTAATGCTTCCTTGCTAGGCGCAAAATTATTGAGCCTTGTATATGAATTTACGAAAGATGAAAATCTATTATCCGAAGCCAAAAAAGCAGTACAATATGCTGCCGATTTTCAACAAGAAAATGGCGCTTGGGCGTATGGAACTTTACCGTACCACCAATGGGTAGATAATTTTCATACCGGTTATAACTTGGAATGTATTTATACCTATCAAAAAGTTTCTGGCGATACTTCATTTTCAAATCATATTGAAAAAGGGCTTGAATATTATTTAAAAACTTTTTTTACTGAAGAAGGTATTTCAAAATACTACAACAATTCAATTTTTCCAATAGATATTCACGCACCTGCGCAATTGGTTGTAACTTTGAGCAAGCTAGAAGTTTTCAAGGAAAACGCTGAATTAATTGATCGCGTTATAAATTGGACTGTTGAAAATATGCAGTCCGAAAAAGGGTTTTTTCAATATCAGAAAAATAAATATTTCAATTCAAACATTCCTTATATGCGTTGGGCGCAGGCTTGGATGTTTTATGCATTTTCATACTATTTTTTAGAAACAAATGAGCGATAGAATACATATTCTGCATACCACAATAGATAATCTTTCCATGCAAGAAACCCTTGCGTTGGTTGAAGAAAAGATAAAAACTGGCGAACAATTGCATCACGTAGTTGTAAATGCCGGAAAAATTGTGGCAATGCAGAAAGATGTGGAATTGCGTCGCAGCGTTGAAGAGTCGCACATTATAAATGCAGACGGACAGGCTGTAGTTTGGGCTTCAAAATTTTTAGGAAAACCCCTAAAAGAACGCGTAGCTGGTATAGACTTAATGGCAAGCCTTGTAGAAATGGCTCATAAAAACAACAATAAAATTTTCCTTTTTGGAGCCGAAGAAGAAATTGTAAAAGAAGTAGTCAGCAAATATTCTGAAAACTATAGTCCGCAATTAATAGCTGGTTATAGAAACGGTTACTTTACACCTTCAGAAGAAGAATTAATCGCCCATCAAATTGCAGACAGCGGAACGCAAATGCTTTTTGTAGCAATCTCTTCTCCCATAAAAGAAAATTTTCTCTACAAATACCGCGACATTCTCAAGAATGTAAACCTAATTATGGGTGTAGGCGGCAGTTTTGATGTGGTTGCAGGCAAAACCAAACGCGCTCCAAAATGGATGCAAAATGCAGGCTTGGAATGGTTCTACCGCTTCGCCCAAGAACCAAAACGTATGTGGAAACGCTACTTAGTTGGTAATTCAAAATTTATCTGCCTAGTTTTAAAAGAACGTTTTTCAAGATAGGAATAGAGAAGTGTTTCTTCTTTTAATCAATAAATCATTTTTTCTACCGACTAAAGACTACCAACTAAATTCTAATATCTCCCCAGACTTTCCTATCTTTCCCTAAAATTTAAAAACAGACAAAGATTTCAATGAGAATACTGCTGGCAGCCATATATCCGTACGCTTTTTTACTGCTCTATCTCATCATTCCTTTTGATAATTACATTAGGGCATTGCCAAATATTCTATTAGTACTTTTAGTAGTTGCTTTTCCTTTTATCGTAAAAAAAGAAGATTTTAAGAAATTGAGATCGCTTCCGATAGCCATATTTTTAGGCTTTTTTGCATATCTCTGCATTAATTCATTAATTGCGGGACGCTTTCCTGAAGATTATAACATTATTAAAAAAGTGATGATTGCTGTTGGGCTTGCTATTCTATACATTCCTGTTTGGGATTTAAAGAAAATAAACAATGCCATTATTTTGTCGGCCTTGGCTGCAATTCTATTTTCTATCTATAACTTTGTTTTAATAACCCACGCTACAGGCAGTTTTGCCCTGGGAGATTCGCCGCAGGTAGTAGAGTCGTTATTAATAGATCGGCTTTATTTGGGGCTGCTTAGCACCTTTAGTATTTTAATTTCTTTTAAGGAAATTAAAAAAAAATACCATCCAAATAACAATTATTATTTGGCCAATATTGTGATTAATACACTGTTTATTGTAATTATAGCATCTAAAATTGCGGTTGTAGCCTTATTCGTTTTACTGTTAATTAGGCAGTTTTATGGCAAACGGAAACTTTGGAAAGCAATAATAGCCATTGGAGCTATTGTGGCTGTAATTGGGTTGTTTTTTCTTCTTAAGAATAAAAAAAATATTCACCTATACGATGAAGAAATAGTAAATCAAAAATCACCGCCAGCTTTTATTGAAAATTCCATGACTTACGAGCTTAGAGCGGTAGTTTGGAAATGTGCAGCAACTATTATTAGCGAAGAAGATTTTAGTTTTTTAGGAATGGGTTTTGGCGAAACCAATGATAAGTTAGTGTCCTGTTATGAAACTAAAATAACAGATTCCATAAAAAAAGAAGATTTTATAGACCAACAATATAATACGCATAATCAATTTTTAGATTTCTATCTCAGTGCGGGTTTTATAGCATTATTACTCTTTTTAGTCTTTATTGCCGTCAGCTTTATTACCACACGAAAACAATTTTTCCCAACAGCCATGCTGGTAATTTTAGTGTTATATTGTTTAGTTGAGAATGTATTCCACAGACAAATTGGAGCATACTATATCGGTTTTATTTTAATCTCACTTATAACAAGTGCCAAAACCATTGAAAACAGCGAAGCAAAAAACATATAAAAAGAATTGCAAATTGTACTTTTGCGCTTTGATAATTTAAAAATACCGCCAAAGGCTATCTCAAGCGACATTTCCTGAATGGACTAGTCCCTGAGCGGAGTCGAAGGGTGGAAATAAATATGAAAATTTCAGTAATAGGAACAGGCTATGTAGGTTTAGTAACAGGAACGTGTTTAGCAGAAACAGGTAACGAAGTTATTTGCGTAGATATAGATGAAGCAAAAGTTGAAAAAATGCGTAATGGCGAAGTGCCTATCTATGAGCCGCATTTAGACGTTCTTTTTGAACGTAATATTAAAGCCAATAGATTACGTTTTTCTACTTCGTTAGAAGAAGGTTTGGAACACGGAGAAATTATATTTCTAGCATTACCAACGCCCGAAGATGAAGATGGCTCTGCAGATTTATCGTATGTTTTAAATGTTTCAGAAGAAATTGGCAAGAAAATAAAAAGTTACAAAGTAATTGTAGATAAAAGCACAGTACCCGTTGGCACAGCAGAAAAAGTCTATAATGTAATAGCTAAAAATGCCAAATGCGAATTTGACGTAGTTTCTAACCCAGAATTTTTAAGAGAAGGTTTTGCCGTGGACGATTTTCTAAAACCAGAACGCATCGTTATTGGTTCTTCCAGCGAAAAAGCAACGGCACTAATGCAAAAATTATACAGCCCTTTTGTACGCTCCGGAAACCCAATAATCGTAATGGATGAAAAGAGTGCTGAATTAACAAAATACGCTGCAAACTCATTTTTAGCCACCAAGATTACTTTTATGAACGAAATAGCCAACTATTGCGAAAAAGTAGGTGCAGATGTAGATATGGTAAGAGCAGGAATAGGCAGCGACAGCCGTATTGGCAAACGGTTCCTTTTTCCCGGTATTGGTTATGGAGGTTCTTGTTTTCCAAAAGATGTGAAAGCACTCCACAAAGAAGGAAAGAATGAAAATTATGATTTTAAAATTCTAAAATCTGTTATTGAAATAAATTCTGCACAGAAAACAATTTTATTACCTAAGATTGAAACCTATTTCAATAACGATTTAAAAGGAAAAACCATCGCCGTATGGGGCTTGGCTTTTAAGCCAGAAACAGACGACATTCGGGAAGCCCCATCAATAGATATGATGGAAGGCTTGCTTACTAAGGGCGCAAAACTTCAAGTTTTTGACCCCGAAGCCATGCCAAATATAGAAAAGCATTTTGGTGATACGTTGAAATATTCAGATTCTATGTACACCGCTCTTGAAGGGGCAGATGCATTATTAATTTGTACTGAATGGAGCATTTTCAGAACTCCAGATTATGAAAAACTGAAACAACTTCTAAAAAATCCAGTGGTTTTTGATGGCAGAAATTTATACAACACCAACGATATGGAAACAGAAGGATTTAGCTATGTATCTATAGGAAGAAAAGCAATTAATCTATGAAGAAGCACGTACTAATTACAGGAGCTGCTGGCTTTTTAGGGTCACATCTTTGCGATAAATTTATTGCTGAAGATTTTCACGTTATAGCAATGGATAATCTTATAACAGGCGATCTTAAAAACATTGCACATCTTTTTGAGTTGGAAGACTTTGAGTTCTACCATCACGATGTCACCAAATTTGTACACGTTCCTGGGAATGTAGATTATATTCTTCATTTTGCATCACCAGCAAGCCCTATAGATTATTTAAAAATACCAATTCAAACCTTAAAAGTAGGTTCATTAGGTACGCATAACCTTTTAGGACTAGCAAAAGAGAAAAATGCACGTATTTTAATTGCTTCCACTTCTGAAGTTTATGGAGATCCTTTAGTACATCCACAAACTGAAGAATATTTTGGAAACGTAAATACTATTGGCCCACGAGGCGTTTATGACGAAGCAAAACGTTTTCAAGAATCCATTACCATGGCGTATCACAGATTTCACGGTTTGGAAACTAGAATAGCTCGTATTTTTAACACCTATGGACCTCGAATGCGACTTAATGATGGTCGTGTAATACCCGCATTTATAGGTCAAGCTTTACGCGGAGAAAATTTAACCGTTTTTGGCGATGGCTTGCAAACACGCTCTTTTTGTTACGTGGATGATGAGGTGGATGGATTGTACAGACTATTGTTGAGTGATTATGCACTACCAGTAAACATTGGTAACCCAGAAGAAATTACCATTCTCGATTTTGCAAAAGAAATAATAAAACTTACAGGAACCGATCAAAAAATTGTTTACAAACCCTTACCTCAGGACGACCCAATGCAACGTGAACCGGACATTACAAAAGCAAGAGAAATATTAGGTTGGGAACCAAAAGTTTCAAGAGAAGAAGGAATGGAAAAAACGTTTGAATATTTTAAAAATCTTTCAAAAGAAGAACTTTTTAAAAGTGAACACAAAGATTTTTCAAAACATAATAGATAATAAAAATGTTTAAAAGCGGAAGATATTCAGGGTTTTTGAGGCCTATTTCCTACGGAATAGATCTCTTCTTTATCCACATTTTTGCTTTCCAATTTTTTGGAGAACCCTTTCCATATTTTAATTATGTCATTTTTTTAACGATTGCTTGGTTTCTGCTTTCATTGCGTTCTGGTTTTTATGAAATTTATCGTTTTACACATTTTTCTAAAATTATGTCGCTTATTGGCAAACAGGGCGTAATTTTCGGATTAATTGTTTTTTCATTTTTTGGGTTTTACAATCATTTATCTATTTCAGCTTCAATAATATTTCAGTATATTTTGTTGGCTATGCTTTGCATTTCTATAGTAAAAATTGGCATCTTTTTTCTTCTGAAAAAATACCGTTTGCATTTAGGAGGAAATGTACGAAAGGTTGTAATAATTGGTTTAAACCAAAAAACAGAGCAACTCAGAAAATTTTTCAATACCAATCCAGTTTATGGATATAAACTATATAAAACATTCGATTTAAAGGGGCCTAATAAGGTATCTATTGAAGAATGTTTGGATTATATTATGACTGAAGAAATAGATGAGGTATATTCTTCCGTTGCTGAAATAGGCAATAAAGATTTAATAAAACTGATAGATTTTGTTGACAATAACCTTAAAATCTTAAAATTTCTCCCCGACAACAAAGAGATTTATAGTAAAAAATTAGATTTTAGCTATTATGGCGTTTTGCCAATACTCTCGTTGCGTAAAATACCAATGGACGAACCGTTCAATAAATTTATAAAACGAAGTTTTGATATAGTACTATCTTTAGCTGTTATTATAGGAATATTGTCATGGCTTACACCATTATTAGGTCTTTGGATAAAGCTAGAGTCAAAGGGTCCGGTTTTTTTCAAGCAGAAGCGAAATGGATTGGACTATAAGGAGTTTTATTGTTATAAATTTAGATCCATGAAGCCCAACTCAATGGCACACCTCCATCAAATAAGCAAAGGTGACGAACGGGTAACGCGAGTTGGTCGGTTAATTCGAAAAACAAGTATAGATGAGCTTCCGCAGTTTATAAATGTGCTTAAAGGAGATATGTCTGTTGTTGGGCCAAGACCGCATATGGTAAGCCATACGCAAATGTACGCAGAGCGTATAGATAAGTTTATGGTGCGCCATTTTATAAAGCCAGGTATTACAGGTTTAGCGCAAGTAAGCGGTTATCGAGGTGAGGTAGAAGACGACAACCATATTATTAATAGAGTTAAATACGACATCTTTTATCTTGAAAATTGGAGTCTTTTTCTGGATGTAAAAATTGTATTCCAAACCATTTATAATGCTCTTCGCGGTGAAGAAAAAGCGTATTAAACGTTTTTTATGGCGGTAATAAAACCTTCAAATTGTTTGTTGAATTGAAAAGCAGTAATCGAATTTTTCTGAACAACTTCTTTTGGAAAAATACTTAAACCATCTTTAGTAAAAGTATTTAAAAAGTGTTGTAACGCTTCAAAATTCTGTACTTCAACAACCCAACCTAATGACTCTTTTTCTGTGATTTCTCCGCCTTCACCACCTGCAAAATAAAGCACTGGTAGGCCCAAACGGGTATATTCAAATACTTTTGAAGGTACTGAGCCATATATTCGTTTTACTAAAGGAATAAATGCAACATCATATTTATGTAATTCGTTATGTAACTGTTTCCTACTTAACTCGCCATAAAAATGAATATTTGGGTTATTGAAATTTTTAATTTTTTCTGCTTCTGGCCCCGCACCGTAAATATGAAAACTTATATTTTTTGGTAAATTAATGCGTTGGCAGATTTCAAAAAGACCCTGTGCAACACCTAGTAAGCCTGCATAAACGATTTTAATTTCTTCGGAAGTCGAAATTTGTGTGATTTTTGAAACTTCAAAATTTGGAATATTTCTGTATAAAAATGTAGGTTTTTCTTTTTCAAAAGTTGAAATATGTTGCAGTATCTCTTCAGACTGTCCAACAATTAAAGCAGCTTTTCTGTAGCAATAATGTTCCATTTTTAGCATCAAGTTATAATACCATCCTTTCTTTAAAATATCCATTTCTAAACCTGCCAAAGGCCAAAGGTCTGATACATTCAAGATGATTTTTTTTGAAAAAAATTGCGCTAAGCAAACCGCGGTAAACCCAACAAAAACTGGCGAATATTGTATAAAAATCTTTTGAGGTGTTTTACTGAAAAGAAAAAATAAAATCAAACTGAATGAAAATGAAATCATAGATAGCAATCGTACTAACTTGTTGCTAGAATTGCTGGGCCAAATCCACAAACGGGTAATTTTTCCAAAGGTTGTATTTTCGGTAACAGAAAACTTGCCATTATATTCTTTAAAAACCTTTCCACTGGGGTAGTTGGGTAGTGGGCAAACTACTTTTACAGTAAACCCTTCCTTTCCCAAACCTTCAGCAATACTTTGCATCCGGTTAGCGGCCGCACCTTTTTCTGGCGGAAAGTAATTTGTTATTAAAAGAATAATTTTTTGCACAAGCTTAATTTACGAATCAAATTTTATATCAATAATTTGTGGTTTCCCAGATGGAGAGGAAGTAATGTTCATTACTTTCTTAAAATAAATTTTCATCGAATTGTCCACGAGTTTAAGAAGTTTTTCTTCAATCTCTCGTTGTGTATTTAAAGATATTTGGACTCTGTTTTGCAATATATATTCAATGGTTATTTTATCTTTTGAAGTTTGAATGATCTTAAATTGCTTTATTTCTTCATAAAATTCAAAAATCCCTGTAAAACTATGTACTATTAATACATTTCCGTTTGGTGCTTTTATAACATCTGTTTCACGGCCTGTTACTTCTTTTAGTAAAGGATAATTAAACCTTCGGTTTTTAGGATACTCATTTTTTGGCAAAATAACACCTAAATCGCCTAATTTATAACGAATTATGGGCATCGCCAAATTTGTAAGACATGTAACAAGAATATGTCCGCGTTGGCCATCTTCCACAGTCTTTCCAGCATCATCTACTATTTCTAAAAAAACGTGAGGCGACATAATATTATAAAATGCACCATCAACCATACACCCCATTAAAAAACCTTCTGCGCAACCATAAGTATTTACAATCGTAGGATTTTGAAACGCCTTTTTAAAGTTTTTTTCATATTGAGAAAATAGTTTGTCTCCGTAAGAAATTAAACTTTTAAAGGAATAAGTTTTATTTTCACTAATTGCAGCAAGCGCAATTTCATTAAGCGCCGAAGGATAGCCTGCCAAATGTTTGGACTTTTTGTTATTAAAGGTTTTAAGAATACCCTTAATATTCTCTGCCTTTAAGTTGAAAGCATCCATATATTTAACTTTAAAAAAAGCATCTTTTAAAGTTTTAGTAAATCCTCTTTTTGTAGACATCCCTGCTTGCAGCAATAGTTCCCCAGGATTATAACCGCCCCATTTCCACCAATGTGTCTGTAATGCACGTAAATAAAACGTATGTTGTTTCGTCATAAAAGTTACAGATTGCGCACCACTACTGCCACTACTATGATTTTTATTAAGATTTTCTTTTTTATATTTTGTTGAAATTAGCGTATCTGCATTTTCACGTAATTTATTTTTTGTAAGAATTGGAAAATCCTTTAAAGTAGCATTCGGAGGAAGTTTTAAATTATGATAATATGGAACATCCTTAAGTGCTAACTGAAGTAGTTTTGAAACGCCTTCATTTTGAATTTTTTCAAGATCCTTGGCAGGCATTTGGTCGTATTCTTTCCATTTTTTTAGCTCTTTTGAATAATTACCGCTGAAAAACGATGATCCCAAAGGCAATAAAAACTTGTTTAGAAGAAATGAATACATTTAAAAATTCTTTGTTGAGGTTTTTAGGCCAAAAATTAGCGGTTCAAGGTACAAACAATTATTTTTGACACCGAAACAAAACATTTCAAATATGAATATTCTCATCCTTGGCTCTGGCGGTCGTGAACACACATTTGCTTATAAAATTTCGCAAAGCAAACGTTGCGAAAAACTTTTTGTAGCTCCCGGAAATGCTGGTACAGCCTCCATCGCAACAAATGTAGCTATAAATCCAACCGATTTTGAAGCTATAAAAAAGTGTGTTGTTGAAAATAATATTGAAATGGTCGTTGTGGGGCCTGAAGATCCATTGGTTCAAGGAATTGCAGATTATTTTTCCGAAACTTCAGCGTTGGAGAATGTAATGCTAATAGGTCCATCAAAACGTGGTGCATTGCTAGAAGGTAGCAAGCAACGTGCAAAGGAGTTTATGATACAGCATAATATTCCTACGGCGGCGTATGAAAGTTTTACAGCGGAATCTTTGGAAGCAGGAAAAGTATTTTTAGAAACTTTAAAACCTCCGTATGTATTGAAAGCAGATGGTCTGGCTGCGGGGAAAGGCGTTTTAATTCTAAAAGACTTAGCTGAAGCCAAGCAAGAACTTGAAAATATGCTAACGCATAGCAAATTTGGCGAAGCAAGCTCAAAAGTAGTAATTGAGGAGTTCTTGGATGGAATAGAGCTAAGCATTTTTGTGTTGACTGACGGTAAAAACTACAAAATTCTTCCAACGGCAAAAGATTACAAACGTATTGGTGAAGGCGATACAGGATTAAACACGGGTGGAATGGGTGCTATTTCTCCAGTGCCTTTTGCAGATGAAGAATTAATGAAAAAAATTGAGGAACGTATTGTAAAACCAACAGTTAACGGTCTTTCTAAAGAAAATGTAGATTACAAGGGCTTCGTTTTTATAGGTTTGATAAAAGTGAATAACGAACCTTTGGTAATAGAATATAATGTAAGAATGGGCGACCCCGAGACCGAAGTTGTTCTGCCACGAATAAAAACTGATTTAATTGATTTATTTGAAGCTACTTTTCATCAAAAACTAAATGCTATAAATATTGAAATTGACGAAAGAGCAGCAACAACAGTGATGCTAGTTTCAGGAGGCTATCCCGAAGATTATGAAAAAGGAAAGGAAATTACAGGTATAGAAAACGTGAAAGACTCCCTAGTTTTTCACGCAGGCACAAAGGCTGAATACGGTAAAATACTTACAAACGGTGGACGAGTTTTAGCGGTAACTTCTTTGGATAGTGATTTCAGAAAGGCACTAAAAAAATCCTATCAAAATATAGATAAACTAAATTTTGATAGGATGAATTATCGTAGTGATATAGGTTTTGACCTATAAATATTATGGGTTCTCGTCATAAGTATAGGTACTCTCTGTACTTTCATTGAATTTTTTTAGTTGAAGCAACCAATAAGTAAAAGCTACTGCACCAATCAAAAGAAGTATCCATGAAACAATATTAGCAAGCCACCAGCTATCAAACTGGATGTCAGTAAGCCAATCATAAGGTTTAAAAAGCACATCTTCAAATATGGAAGCAATTCCTTCCCAAAAACCTTTCCAAGTCATATCTTTATATCTTTATATCTTTATATGGCAAAAGTATAAAATAACCCTTATGTTAACAAGCTTTTTCGGAAAATCAATTCCATTAAATTATTTACTCCTTGGTATTTTTATTGCGGCTGCCTATATTTTGGGAACAATCACGGGTTTATCTAGTATCAATACCTCTATCTTATTCGTTATTCATGGGGTCTTTATCATTCTTAGTGTGTTAAGTATGTTATTGTTGGATTTTGTAATTCGTAAAAACCAACTGACAAAGAATAATTCTTTCGCAATTTTTTTCTTCACTTGTTTTATGGCTATGCTCCCTATTATTTTTAAGGCACACACCATACTTTTGGCAAATCTGTTTCTGTTACTTGCATTGCGGAGAATTATGAGTTTGCGTAGTGACACTAATTCATCAAAAAAAATTCTGGACGCAAGTGTATGGATAACAGTAGCTTCCCTTTTTCATTTCTGGAGTTTGCTTTTTTTTATTCCGCTTTGGATAGCTATTGTGCAAAAACCTAATTCAAACTATAAACAAATGCTAATACCAATTACAGGGTTTTTAGTAGTTTTCCTTATAAATACAGCATCTCAGTTATTGATTTACAACTCTTTTGAATGGTTTTTTAATTGGAAACAACCTATAAGTTTCGATTTTTCTAAATACAATTCGGCTTCTATTTTAGTTCCAATAACCGTAATTCTTGGGTTTTATATTTGGACTGGAGTGTACCGTATTTCAAAAATGACCTCTATACCTTCCAAGCACAAATCGAATCATTTTTTATTGTTTTATGTTAGTATAATCAGTTTTTTTGTAGCCTTACTAGAACCTGAAAAAACGGGAGCAGAGATTCTTTTTATTTTGGCACCAGTAGCCATTATAGCTGCAAATTATATTGAAAATTTTGGGATGAAACGATATGTAAAAAAAGACGTTACCGAATTTTGGTTTAAGGAAATAATGCTTTGGCTGGTTTTGCTTTTACCCTTTGTGTTTTTATTTTTATGAGCGCGCTGAATCTTCAAAATATTGAAAATGAGTTAAAAAAGAGACTCCCGTATAATTATAGCTGGGGACAAAAGCAAAATGATTTTTGGGATGACTACACCAATTTTATTTACAAAACATTAGATTGGGAAGAGTTAGTTTTAAAAATGAAGCAAGCAACTATTGATTATAAACTCGATAAACGTGATTTGTTTAATTATGCTGCAAATAGATGGTATATACTCACTACACATAGGAACCCTAAAAATCGGGTTTAATAATTTGAAAATTATCTGAGAGTATTTTCTCAAATTCTTTTTCTTTCCAGATTTGATTATCTAAAAAAAGAATTACTTGATTTCT
>Ga0256845_1002078_pt1 | contig 14929 bp, 10 predicted proteins | sample RiftiametaG_FD_189101 | JGI IMG/M metagenome (GOLD analysis project Ga0256845, IMG submission 189101) | Tube worm associated microbial communities from hydrothermal vent at the East Pacific Rise, Pacific Ocean - Riftia | ecosystem: Host-associated > Annelida > Integument > Unclassified ...
AGAAAATTCCACCGTTACAGTTTTGCGTTTTGCTGTTTTCGTTTTGTTCTGATTTTTTTCATAGTTTTTATTTTTAATATTATAATTTTTTTTCATTTTGCTACTCCTCCGCAATGGACGCTAACGGAAATAAAATAAATCGTCGTTTTAATGCGCTTTATTTTTAGTTCTGGAAAGTTCGTGAAAATAATTTGGATAGTCAAGTTTTTAGAAAAGTATCTTTGTAGTACACAAGTTATAATTTAAGAAATCTTTTAATTTTCTACTTCTTAAATAAGCGTATCTTTGCGAATTATGAAATTTGACTTAAAAAATAAAGATCCTAAAAGTAAAGCCAGAGCTGGTGTAATTACTACAGATCATGGCACTATAGAAACACCTATTTTTATGCCAGTAGGTACCGTTGGTACTGTGAAAGGTGTACATCAATCTGAATTGAAAGATGAGATAAACCCTGATGTTATTTTAGGAAACACTTACCATTTGTATTTACGTCCGAAAACGCATATAATTGAGCAAGCAGGTGGTTTGCATAAATTTATGAATTGGGACCGAAATATTTTAACAGATAGTGGTGGTTACCAAGTCTATTCGTTATCAGGACGAAGGAAAATAAAAGAAGAAGGCGTAAAGTTTAAAAGCCATATTGATGGTTCTATGCATCATTTTACACCAGAAAATGTGATGGAAATTCAGCGTATAATCGGCGCAGATATTATCATGGCTTTTGATGAGTGCACACCATATCCGTGTGATTATAATTATGCAAAACGTTCTATGCATATGACACATAGATGGTTAAAACGCTGCATTAATCATTTAGATAAAATACCTTTAAAATACGATTATAACCAAGCCTTTTTTCCGATAGTACAAGGAAGTACTTATAAAGATCTACGAAAGCAATCGGCAGAATTTATTGCATCTGTTGGTGCAGAAGGAAACGCTATCGGAGGTTTATCAGTAGGAGAACCAGCCGAAGAAATGTATGCAATGACAGAAGTGGTAACAGCAATTTTACCCGAAGACAAGCCGCGTTATTTAATGGGTGTAGGGACACCGATTAATATTTTAGAAAACATTGCTTTAGGAATTGATATGTTTGATTGCGTGATGCCAACTAGAAATGCTAGAAACGGAATGTTGTTTACGGCACATGGAAGCATCAATATAAAAAATAAAAAGTGGGAAAATGACTTTTCTGCCATTGATGAAATGGATATTACTTATGTCGATACGCTATATTCTAAAGCCTATTTACGTCATTTATTTGCCGCTAAGGAAATGTTAGGAAAGCAAATTGCATCGATACATAATCTTGGTTTTTATTTGTGGTTAACAAGAGAAGCTAGAAAACATATTATTGCGGGTGATTTTGTGGAGTGGAAAGACAAAATGGTAAAACAAATGGACAAACGATTGTAAGTTGAAAAAAATAGATTGGTACATATTAAAAAACTATTTAGTAACATTTTTGTTTACGTTGCTAATCTTAATTCCGATTGCAGTAGCGATAGACGTCTCAGAGAAAATTGATAAGTTTTTGTATCATGACAACCTTGGTTTTGCTCAGGTAGTAGAAGAGTATTATACCAATTTTATTATCTATTATGCCAATACATTTATGCCGTTGGCAGTATTTATTGCCGTCATTTTATTTACCTCTAAATTGGCAAATAATACCGAGATTATTGCAATTACAACTGCAAAAATTTCATTTACACGCTTTTTATATCCGTATTTTATTGGAGCCACTTTGATAACAGCTTTGGCGTTGTATATGAATCATTTTGTGGTGCCAAGTAGCAGTAAAATTCGAAAAAAGTTTGAAAATAAGTTTATTAATAAAAAGAAGTATGGAGATAAATTTATAAATAATTTTAGTTTGCAATTAAGTGATAGTACTTATATTTATATCAAAAATTTTAATATAGAAACCAATAGAGGGTATAATTTTTCTTCGGAAGTATATGATGGTATTCAACTAAAATATAAACTAACTTCAGATAATATTGTGTGGAAAGAAGAGGATAGCACTTTTACATTATCTACCTACAAGATTAGAAAAATTTATAAAGATAGAGATAGTATTTTTTCGGGTAATAAATTAGATACAACTTTCTCATTTACTCCTAAAGATTTAGTTTACAAATCGGCATTATCACAAGAAATGCCTTCAGATGAATTGTTAGATTTTATAAATATATCTAAAAAGAGAGGTGTTAAAAATTTAAACGCTTATATGGTAGAGTTTCATAAAAGAACAAGCCTGCCTATTGCTACTTATATTTTAACTTTAATAGCCGTTTCTTTAGCATATAGAAAAAGAAGAGGAGGTACAGGTATTAACCTTGCCATAGGAGTTGGTATTATGTTTATGTATGTATTTTTCTTAAAAATATCAGAAGTTTTAGGCTCTGTTGCTGGTGTAAATTCATTATTTTATGTTTGGTTTCCAAATATAGTTTTTGGTTTTTTAGCAGTTTATCTTTACTACAATGCAAGAAAGTAAAATTAAAAATTATCTTCAGTTACATTTTATTGTTTTTATATGGGGTTTTACTGCCATTTTAGGAGCATTAATTACCATAGATGCTATTCCGCTTGTATGGTATAGAATGGGGTTGGCAGTATTGTTTATTTTGATCTACTTTTTGTTCAAAAAAAAATCATTAAAAATAGATAGAAAAGCGATGATAAAATTCCTTATCTCTGGAATTATTATTGCCATTCATTGGATTGCTTTTTTTAAGGCGATAAAAGTTTCAAACATATCCGTAGCATTAGTAACCATGAGTACGGGGGCTTTTTTTACATCATTGATTGAACCTCTTTTTTTTAAACGAAAAATAAATGTTCTCGAAATATTTTTAGGTCTGTTAGTAGTTTTAGGGTTGTATGTTATTTTTAATTTTGAAAGTCAATACACTATGGGAATTGTGTATGCACTTGTTGCAGCATTTTTATCGGCCTTGTTTTCAGTATTAAATGGTATCTATATTCAAGATTATAAAGCCGATGTTATTTCTTTTTATCAATTATTATTTGGCACCTTGTTTGTTACCCTATTTTTGTTTTTTAGTGGTGGGTTTTCGGTAGAATTCTTTCAACTAGCCACATTAGATTGGCTATATCTACTTATTTTAAGCAGTATTTGTACAGCCTATGCTTTTATTGCATCCGTAAAAGTGATGAAATTTATCAGTCCCTATACAGTAATGCTCACTATTAACCTAGAACCTTTGTATGCCATTGTATTGGCATTGTTTATTTTTGGAGAAAAAGAAAAGATGAATATTGAGTTTTATTACGGCGCATGTATCGTTTTGCTGGTTGTGTTTATCAATGGATTTATCAAAAATAAATCATTTATAAAGGCCAAATTAAAGCGCTAATTTTTAATAAAAAAAGCATTCTATTTTACATTACCACATAAAAATATAGTATGTTTGTTATTACAAACAATTGTAAAAATCAAATTACTAAAGATGGAATATTTAGACTTTGAAATGCCAATAAAAGAGTTAGAAGATCAACTTTTAAAGTGTGAACTTATTGGTAAAGAGAGTGAAATAGATGTTACTGCGACATGTAAAAAACTTGAAAAAAAGCTAGAGAAAGCAAAAAAAAATATTTATAAAAACCTTACTGCGTGGCAACGAGTGCAGTTATCTCGTCATCCGAATAGACCCTATACCTTAGATTATATCAACGCAATTTGTGGAGATACTTTTATGGAATTACATGGAGATAGAAATGTAAAAGATGATAAAGCCATGATTGGTGGTTTGGGTAAAATTGGTGATCAATCTTATATGTTTATCGGTCAGCAAAAAGGATATAATACAAAAACCCGTCAGTACCGTAATTTTGGTATGGCGAATCCAGAGGGATACAGAAAAGCATTGCGATTGATGAAAATGGCAGAGAAATTTGGTATTCCTGTAGTTACTTTGATTGATACTCCAGGTGCATATCCAGGACTTGAAGCAGAAGAGCGTGGGCAAGGAGAAGCTATTGCTAGAAATATTTTAGAAATGACGCGCTTAACAACACCAATTATTACTATAATTATTGGAGAAGGAGCTTCTGGAGGTGCTTTAGGAATTGGAGTTGGAGATAGAGTGTATATGCTAGAAAATTCTTGGTATTCTGTTATTTCTCCAGAAAATTGTTCTTCTATTTTATGGAGAAGTTGGGCGCATAAAGAAAAAGCAGCAGAAGCTTTAAAATTAACTGCGAAAGATGGTATGAAATTAAAAATTGTTGACGCAATTATTAAAGAGCCAGTTGGTGGTGCGCATGCAGACAGAGAAGGCGCTTTTATTGCTGTTAAAGACCAGATTCTAAAAGCTTACGATGAATTAAAAGATTTAACGGCTAAAAACTTAGTAACTCAACGTATGGCAAAATATGCTGATATGGGAGTTTATAAGGATTAGAATTTAAATGATGGCTTTGATTTTTAATAAAAGAAAAAAGCAAGACATAAAAAAAAACTCAAAATTTATTAAATTTTGAGTTTTTTTTTAAAGTAAAGTTAACCGTTAAATACCTAACGCATTAAACAGTATAATTAATTGATTGTCAGATGGCCTTGGTGCACTTGCATCCACAATATTCCCTTTAGGGTCAATCAAAATAAAACGAGGAATACCTGTAACTTGATAATCTTGCATAAAGTCAATATCTTTTCCTGCAAATAAATGTGTGCCTGTTAATTTTTTGTCAGCAACCATTTTCCGCCATTTTTTATTGGCATTTTCCCAACTTCCAGAAGTTCGTTCGCTATCCATAGAAATACTTAAAAATGTAATATTTTTTCCATGATATTTTTTTTCTAAAGTTTTTAGAGCAGGTATTTCACCTAAACAAGGTTTGCACCAAGTTGCCCATAAATCTATATAGATATACTTTCCTTTAAAAGAGTCTAATGATTTTTTTCCGCCTTTAAAATTTTCGTAATCCTTAAATATTGGCGACGGTTTTCCTTTGGCAAGATTTTTCATAGAAGCCAATTTAGTTTTTGCTATTGTATGTTGACTTTCGTAATTTTTCTCAAAATAATCTACCATATTTTTTGTTTGATTTTTTGAATTGCTCAACAAAGTGCTGTCAATATTTTTATAAAGAGCTAAAACACTATCAAAACCCTTAACGATAGCAGTTGTTTTTTTATCAAAAACATCTTTTTCTAAGGCAAATAAATCCATCGGATTTCCCATTTTTTGGCTAAACATGTATTGTGATACAATAAAGTTATTGCTAGAAGATCCTTCGCCAGAGTATATAAAACTGTTTAAATAATCATTAGAGTTTCCTACAAGTTTTAAATCATACCCGTTTTTTAAAAAAAGAGGTGCTCTTTTAGAAGGGCTACTTTGTAAGGTGTACATTTCTTCTTTTACAACCTTTAAAGTGTCTTTAAATGTCCCATTTTTATGGATGATAATGGTTTTTAAAATCCCTGTTCTATTAGAAATTGTTAGAATACTATCTGTGTTGTTTTCTAGTTTTCCAGAAAAAGTAACATAATCTTTAGGTGCTTCTTTTGCACAAGATACAAGTACAATAATTGCTATAAATAGACTGTATAATTGTTTCATTGAATAGTTTTTTTTATTTTCGAGGTCAAATATAGACTTTAAAAATCAGCAAAAAAATATACCATTAAAATAGTTGCATATATAGTTTCTTATGTAGATTTTTGATGTATAAAATAAGACAATGGATATACATCATCATATAAGTTCAAAAAGATTAGATTTAGAAAACCTTCAAGAGATCATAACAACTCAAAAAAAGTTGATTTTATCAGAAGAATCTATTGGTAAAATAAAAAAATGTAGAACTTTTTTAGATGATAAAATGGAGTGTCATTCAAAACCTATCTACGGAATTAATACAGGTTTTGGTTCTTTATATAACGTAAAGATTGATACCGAAAACTTACAACAATTACAAGAAAATTTGGTAATGAGTCATGCTTGTGGAACAGGAGATGAGGTGCCAAAAGAAATTGTAAAACTAATGTTGTTTTTAAAAATACAATCGGTTAGTTATGGGTATTCGGGTGTGCAATTAGAAACTGTAGAGCGTTTGATTGAAATGTATAATAATGATGTTTTTCCAGTAATTTATACACAAGGTTCTTTGGGAGCTTCGGGTGATTTGGCTCCGTTAGCACATTTAGCATTGCCTTTAATTGGGTTAGGAGAGGTGTATTTTGAGGATAAAAAAATATCAGGAAAAGAATTGTTAAAAAGATTTTCTTGGAATAAAATCAACCTGAAATCTAAAGAAGGTTTAGCATTGTTAAACGGAACGCAGTTTATGAGTGCTTACGGAGTTTTTAATTTGTTAAAATCTTACAAATTATCGTACCTCGCTGATGTAATCGGAGCGATTTCTTTAGAAGCTTTTGATGGTAGAATAGAACCTTTTAACGAGTTAATTCATTTAATTAGACCACATAATGGTCAGTTAAAAACGGCACAAAGAATATCAGAGTTATTGATTGATAGTGATTTAATCAACCAAGAAAAAGAACACGTTCAAGATCCGTATTCTTTTCGTTGTATGCCTCAAGTTCATGGAGCAACAAAAGATACTTTGACATTTGTAACCAAAACAATTTTAACGGAAATCAATTCAGTAACCGATAATCCAAATATTTTTGTTGATGAAGATGAAATTATTTCAGGAGGTAATTTTCACGGACAACCATTGGCTTTAGCGTTAGATTATTTAGCCATTGCCATGGCAGAATTTGGGAGTATCTCAGAAAGGAGAACCTATCAATTAGTTTCTGGGCTGCGTGGTTTACCCGCTTTTTTGGTGGCAAACCCTGGGTTAAATAGTGGATTTATGATTCCGCAATATACCGCAGCAAGTATTGTAAGTCAGAATAAACAATATTGTACACCGTCAAGTATCGATTCTATTGTGTCGAGTAACGGGCAAGAAGATCATGTAAGTATGGGAGCAAATGCTGCTACAAAAGCTAAAAAAGTAGTAGATAATATTACCACTATTTTAGCTATTGAATTACTAAATGCATCACAAGCATTGTCTTTTAGAGAGAAAAATACATCACCTTTTTTAGCATCGTTTGTTAAGATGTTTCGAAATGATGTCCCTTTAGTAACGGATGATAGAGTGCTGCACAACGATATTAAAAATGCAGAAAGTTTTATTGAAAATTTATCAATAGAAAAAAATGTATTGTTTGATTAATACGTTGTTGTCATGTTTTTATCTACACAAATAATAAAATCGGCTTTTTTGTAATTTTCTTTCAAAAGTTTGTGTACATTTTTTTGAGAAACGGTACTAATCGTTCCGTAGTTTAGAGTACTGTTTTCTCGTTTTAAATACCAAAGTGTTCCTTCGTAAAAATCTGAATGAAAGGCTCCGTTATAGTGAATAAAAAGATGGTCTTTTTTATAATTCTTATAAATAAAATGCGCCATAGTAGCGTCTTTTATGGCTTGTGCCATTACTAATTTAGGACTTCCGTGTTTTCCCATCATCCTTAAAATTTCTTTATACCTTGGTAAATTTGCATCGAAAGTTATAGGCAAGGGAGCTATCCAACTTTTCTGTTCATTGGTAAGTTTCTCTAAAGCTTCAAAACCTTTTTTGTATACTTTACTTGCAAATCTTCTCGGTATATTACTTGCAACAAATGGTATCTTATTTTTCTTGGCAAATTTTACCAACGGTGCATAATCAGTTTTGTAATTAGGCCATAATCTAGCCAAGGTATCTAAACCTTTACCCGTTATTTCTCCTTTTAAATATTGGTTTAAAGGGATTTGGTTATCTGCCTCAAACATTTCTGCCCCTAAAATTAAAGGCTTTTTTTTACTTAAATCTACCGTAACTTCATACTGTAACCAATGAGAAATTGGGTTGTTGTGCAATTCTCCAAAAAGAACAATGTCTTTTTTAGCTAATTTCCGTATCATTTTTTTATAGGAAACCCTTTTTCCTTTCGCATTATAAATTACATATGCTTTCTTTTTTTGAGCAAAAGAAGTGTTGATAAATAGTAGAATTACAATAGATAAAATAATTTTTTTCATGAGATTGTTTTTAGTGTTTAGAATAAAAGAGAAAAATCCTAAGAATACACACTTAGGATTTTTTTTGATTACTCTTTGTTTTGAGTTTCTTTTGGTTTTTTTCCTTTTTTAATAGTAATGGTAAGAGCTTCTTTCTTCTCATCCAAATCCATTAAAATAGTATCACCTTCCGTTAATTTTGAATTTACAATTTCTGTTGCCAAGGCATCCTCAATATATTTTTGGATAGCCCTTTTTAAAGGTCTTGCTCCATATTTTTTATCAAAACCTTTGTCTGCTATATAATCTTTAGCTTTTTCGCTTAGGTTTAAAGTATAGCCTAAATCAGAGATTCTATGCAACAGCTTATCCAATTCAATATCAATAATTTTATGAATATCGTCTCTTTCTAACGCATTGAAAATAATAATATCATCAATTCTGTTTAAAAACTCTGGCGCAAATGATTTTTTTAAGGCATTTTCAATAATCCCTTTTGCATGGTCATCAGCTTGTGCTTTTTTAGAACTTGTCCCAAAACCAACACCAACACCAAAATCTTTTAATTGACGTGCGCCAATATTAGAAGTCATGATAATAATGGTATTTCTAAAGTCAATTTTTCTTCCTAAACTGTCGGTAATATGTCCATCATCTAAAATTTGTAATAACATGTTAAACACATCAGGATGCGCTTTTTCAATCTCATCTAACAAGACTACTGAATAAGGTTTTCTTCGGATTTTTTCTGTCAATTGTCCACCTTCTTCATAACCAACATATCCTGGAGGTGCACCGATTAAGCGCGAGATGGCAAATTTTTCCATGTATTCACTCATGTCAATTCTAATCAGCGAATCTTCGTTGTCAAATAATTCGGTAGCCAATACTTTTGCTAGCTGTGTTTTACCAACTCCCGTTTGTCCTAAAAAGATAAAAGAACCGATAGGTTTGTCAGGGTCTTTTAAACCCACTCTATTTCGTTGAATCGCTTTTACAACCTTACTTACAGCCTCGTCTTGCCCAACTACTTTCCCTTTAATTAAGTTAGGCAACTCTACCAAACGATTGCTTTCTGCTTCAGCAACTCTATTTACAGGAATTCCTGTCATCATAGAAACCACTTCGGCAACATTGTCTTCAGTAACAATTTGTCGGTTTAATTTAGAATCTTCTTCCCATTGTTTTTGAGCAGAAATTAGGGCAGCTTCAATGTTTTTTTCATCATCTCGTAATTTTGCAGCCTCTTCATATTTTTGCCCACTAACTGCTGTTGTTTTTTTACTTCGGATGCTTTCTAATTCAGCTTCTAGTTTTAAAACTTGCTTTGGTACTACAATATTTGTGATGTGAATTCTAGAACCAGCTTCATCTAAAGCATCAATCGCTTTGTCTGGCAGAAAACGATCTGTCATATATCGGTTTGTGAGTTTTACACACGCTTCTATGGCATCATCTGTATAATCTACATTATGATGTTCTTCGTATTTTTCTTTGATGTTTTGTAAAATCTGAATGGTTTCTTCTACCGATGTAGGTTCTACAATTACCTTTTGAAAACGACGCTCTAATGCTCCGTCTTTTTCTATATTCGTTCTAAATTCGTCTAATGTTGTGGCTCCAATACATTGTATCTCTCCACGCGCTAATGCAGGTTTTAACATGTTAGAAGCATCTAAAGAACCTGTGGCACCACCTGCGCCAACAATGGTATGAATTTCGTCAATAAACAAAATAATATCCTCGTTCTTTTCGAGTTCATTCATTAAGGCTTTCATGCGTTCTTCAAACTGACCACGGTATTTTGTACCCGCAACCAAACTTGCCAAATCAAGTGAGACAATACGTTTGTCAAACAAAATTCTTGATACTTTTCTATTTACAATTCGCAATGCCAAACCTTCTGCAATGGCAGATTTACCAACACCAGGCTCTCCAATCAACATCGGGTTGTTCTTTTTTCTTCTACTTAAAATTTGAGAAACACGTTCAATTTCTTTATGTCTTCCAACAACAGGGTCTAAATTCCCCGCAGTTGCCATAGCGGTTAAATCGCGTCCAAAATTATCTAAAACGGGTGTTTTAGATTTTTGAACTGCTTTTCCTTTAGTAGGCGCTTGTTTAAAAGGGTTTGTCTTTTCATCAGCAAATTCATCATCAGAAGGGGTTTCTGCAATCGGGTTTAAAGAGATGTTATGATTGCCAATATGGAGTTCTTTGTACAATGTTTTTACATCATCATAACTAATATTATATTTATGTAAAATTTTTGTTGTTGGGTCGTTTTCGTTTCTAAGAATACATAACAATAAATGTGCGGTATCTACAGCACTACTTTGGTATAGTTTTGCTTCTAAAATAGTTGTTTTTAAGGCTTTTTCTGCTTGTCTAGTAAAATGAAAGCTTTTCTTTTTATTCTCTAAAGAAGGGTTTACAGGGTGTAGATGTTCTATTTTTTTACGAATTAAACTAAAATTTGCATCCAAAGATGTTAATATTTCAATAGCCTTTCCGCTTCCTTTTCTAATCAATCCTAGTAGAAGGTGTTCTGTTCCAATAAAATCATGCCCTAAACGAAAGGCCTCTTCTTTACTAAATGTGATTACGTCTTTTACCTTTGGTGAAAAATTATCTTCCATAATATTTTGTGTTCTAACTTGGGTAAAGTTAATAGAATTTTAATGAATTAAAGGCAAAAATTAAGCCAACAATTTGTTACATATATTTCAGAAGTAAATAACGTAAAAAAAACATAGAAAAAGAAGCGAATAATCTCTTGTTAAAAACTTGCTTAAAATGTTAATAACTACTAGTTAAACAAGTAGTAAAAACCTTTGTTAAAAGGCTTATTAATGGTATCTTGCCTTGTTTTTAAAAATCATTCTTTTTTAGGTTGATTTGAGGGTGGATTTTATTTTAAATAGAGTTCACTTTTTTAACAAAAAATAATAGATAAATAAAACAACTAAAATATATATATGACAAACGGTGAAAAGGTAATCCCAATTAATATTGAGGAGCAAATGAAATCGGCTTATATTGACTATTCAATGTCAGTAATTGTATCGAGAGCATTACCAGATGTAAGAGATGGTTTAAAACCAGTACACAGAAGAGTATTGTTCGGAATGCATGAGTTAGGGATTAAAGCAACGGGGTCTTACAAGAAATCAGCAAGAATTGTTGGGGAAGTATTAGGAAAGTATCACCCACACGGAGATACATCTGTATATGATTCTATGGTGCGTATGGCACAACATTGGAGCCAACGTTATATGATGGTTGATGGACAAGGGAATTTCGGTTCTGTTGATGGTGATAGTCCTGCTGCAATGCGTTATACCGAGGTGCGTATGCAAAAAATATCAGAAGATATGCTGGCTGATATTGAAAAAGAAACCGTAGATCATTCCTTGAATTTTGACGATACTTTACAAGAACCAACCGTATTGCCAACTCGTATTCCTAATTTATTGGTAAACGGAGCCTCTGGTATTGCCGTAGGTATGGCAACCAATATGGCACCACACAACTTAACAGAAGTAATTAACGGTACCATTGCATACATTGAGAATAATGATATTGATATTGATGGATTGATGGAGTATGTTAAAGCACCAGATTTTCCGACAGGAGGTATTATCTACGGATATGATGGTGTGCGAGATGCTTTTCATACAGGGCGTGGACGTATTGTAATGCGCGCCAAAGCTACTATTGAAGAGGTGAAAGGACGTGAGTGTATTATTGTTACCGAGATTCCTTACCAAGTGAATAAGGCAGATATGATTAAGAAAACTGCCGATTTAGTAAATGATAAAAAATTAACAGGAATTTCGAATATCCGAGATGAATCGGATAGAAAAGGAATGCGTATTGTGTATATCTTAAAACGTGATGCAATACCAAATATCGTATTAAATAAATTATTTAAGTACACACAATTACAAACCTCTTTTAGTGTCAATAATATTGCGTTAGTAAAAGGGCGTCCTGAGCAATTAAATTTAAAACAATTAATTCATTATTTTGTTGAGCACAGACATGAAGTTGTTGTTAGAAGAACAGAATACGAACTCAAAAAAGCAGAAGCAAGAGCACATATTTTAGAAGGATTGATTATTGCATCAGACAATATTGATGAAGTTATCAAGCTAATTAGAGCTTCTAAAAATGGAGATGAAGCAAAAGAAAAATTAATTGAACGTTTTGAGTTGACAGAAATTCAAGCAAAGGCAATTGTAGAAATGCGTTTACGTCAGTTAACTGGTTTAGAGCAAGATAAATTGCGTGCTGAATTCGATGAAATTGTAAAAACAATTATTGATTTAAAAGATATTTTGGCAAACGAACCGAGACGTTATCAAATTATTACGGATGAGTTAATTGCTATTAGAGATAAATATGGTGATGAGCGTAGATCTGTTATAGAATATGCTGGTGGAGATATGCGAATTGAAGATATGATACCAAACTCTAAAGTTGTGGTAACTATTTCTAATGCAGGATATTTAAAACGTACGAACTTAGACGAGTATAAAGTTCAGAATAGAGGAGGACGTGGACAGAAAGGTGTGGCAACCAGAACAGAAGATTTCTTAGAACACTTATTTGTAGCAACCAATCATCAATACATGTTATTCTTTACGCAGAAAGGAAAAGTATTTTGGATGCGTGTGTATGAAATTCCAGAAGGAAGTAAAACATCCAAAGGAAGAGCGATTCAGAACTTGATTAATATTGAGCAAGATGATAAAGTAAAAGCATTTTTAGTGACTCAAGATTTAAAAAATGAGGAGTATGTAAATAGCCATTATGTAATTATGGCAACTAAAAAAGGTCAGGTTAAAAAGACCTCTTTAGAGCAATATTCTCGTCCAAGAGCTAATGGTATCAATGCAATTACCATTAAAGAAGGTGATGAATTACTAGAAGCAAAACTAACTACTGGAGACAGTCAGGTAATGTTGGCATTAAAATCTGGGAAATCTATCCGATTTGAAGAGGCGAAAACAAGACCGATGGGAAGAACTGCATCTGGAGTTCGTGGTATTAGGTTACAGCATGACAAAGATGAGGTAATCGGTATGGTTGCGGTGAATGATATGGAAAGTAATATTTTGGTAGTTTCTGAAAAGGGCTACGGAAAACGTTCTAAACTAGAAGACTATAGAATTACCAATAGAGGAGGGAAAGGAGTAAAAACCTTAAATATCTCAGAAAAAACAGGTAGTTTAGTCGCAATTAAGAATGTAGATGATACAAATGATTTGATGATTATTAACAAATCTGGTATTACCATTAGAATGGCAGTAGAAGATTTACGTGTTATGGGACGTGCAACACAAGGAGTGAGATTGATAAATATTAAAGATAACGATAGTATTGCAGCTGTTGCAAAAGTGCAAAGGGAAGAAGAAAGCGATGAAGAAATAGAAAATGGCACGGAAATTGAAAATGGTACTAACGAGAATCAATCATAACAATAAAATTTAAAATTAATACAATGAGAAAACAAATTATAGCACTTGCTTTAGGTTTCGTAACTATTGGAGTAATGGCACAAAAGAAGGAGTTGAAAGTTGCTGAAAAAGCAATTAAAAACCAAGATTATATAGGAGCATTATCAGCAATTAAATCTATTGAAGGAATTATTGCTAATGCAGATGATAAATATAAATCAAAATATTACTTTTTAAAAGGGCAAGCACTTGCTGGTAAGAAAGATTATCAAAATGCAGCAAAATCTTTTAAAGAATTAATGGCTTTTGAAAAATCAGCAAAGAAAAGATATACTGACAAAGCTGCACCTATTTTAAATCAGATGATTTCTGAAGTTTCAAATAGAGCTATTAATTTATATGGTAATAAAGATTATAAAAATGCCACAAACGATTTTTATACTACTTATTTATTGAGTCCTACTGATACATCATTTTTATTTAATGCAGCTATTAGTGCTTCGAGAGCAAAAGATTATGATGCCTCATTAAAATACTATAATGAATTGAAAGATATTAATTACACAGGTGTTAAAAAAACATTTGAAGCAACTGATAAAGAGTCTGGTAAAATAGTTACTTTCGGTAGTAAAAATGAAATGAAACTGATGATGAAATCTGGAAAATATAGTAATCCTTCAACTAAATTTAGTAAATCGAAAAGAGTTACTATAATAAAAAATATTGGATTGATTTTAGCTGAACAAGGAAAAGTTGATGAGGCAATTTTAGCCGTAAAAGAAGCTAGAATGGCAAATCCTAAAGATTTGAATTTATTATTAACAGAAGCAGATTTGTATATCAAATTAGAAAAAATGGATAAGTTTGCTGAACTGATGACTGAAGCAATTCAACTAGATCCAAACAACCCAACATTATATTATAACCTAGGTGTGGTAAATGCGAGTCAAAAAAGAAATAAAGAAGCTATAAAGTATTATAAAAAAGCAATAGAATTAAGGCCAGACTATGCAGATGCGTATATGAATTTATCTGCTGTAATTTTGAGTAAAGAAAAAGGTATTATTGATGAAATGAATAATAATTTATCAAATTTTAAAAAATATGATGAATTAGAAAAGCAGCAAAAAAATCTTTATAAAGAGGCTTTACCGTATTTAGAAAAGGCAGATAGCTCTAAACGAAGTATAGATACTGTTAAGAGTTTATTAAACATCTATGAAATTCTTGAAATGGAAGAGAAAGCAAAAGAATTTAGAGTATTGTACAAATCAATGAAATAAAATAACAATAAATGTGCCGTCCTAAAATAGCGTTACAGAATTAATCTTTGAAAGGTAGTGATTTTTTATCACTGCCTTTTTTCATTTTATATTGTTTCCTTTTGATTGTATTTTGTTT
>Ga0256845_1002079_pt1 | contig 14928 bp, 12 predicted proteins | sample RiftiametaG_FD_189101 | JGI IMG/M metagenome (GOLD analysis project Ga0256845, IMG submission 189101) | Tube worm associated microbial communities from hydrothermal vent at the East Pacific Rise, Pacific Ocean - Riftia | ecosystem: Host-associated > Annelida > Integument > Unclassified ...
ATGAAGCCTATACCTAAGGAGCTAAATCTCGACAGGCTTGTTGGACAGATGCTCCAACAGATCTGTATTGGGCCAAATGATCTGCAATTCAGATTTGAAGGTGATGACCGCATTAGCTGTGAAGGATGTGTATCAGTCACATTAGCTGGTATTCACCATGAAATATTTACTGAAGATGGTTGGAGTGACATTAGCCCACTTTCAGGAATCGTGGGCCAGATTGTAGAGTCTTGGAGAGTTGATTCACCGAATGTTTTACAGGTTATCCTAGCGCCCGCTACAATATTGAGTTTCACTAGCAGTGACTCGGCGTATGAAGATTTCGTTGTCGACCCTGAAGCTCTAGTCTGGTGACACCAAATCAACTTGCAAGTCAGAGCAGACCGACCGCTTGCCGCGCCTTAGTCAGGAATAGTTTGAGGTTTGACTTTGTTCTTTAAAGTTAGCAATATTCACTTAGGGAGGGGCCGCGGAAAGAAATAAAGTGACCGTTCTTCTTGGTCTTTTATCCATCCACAGCGTTGCCATCCGTCTCGAATATCCCGATATACGAGACGGTCGGTGCCTTGCGGATGAAAAAATCTCTACGAATCTCAGACACCCTATTTATTACCGCGACCCTTACCAGACGTTGTCGGTGTTCCGAGTGGCTTTATTTTTCAGGTCGTAGTTTCTGGTTTTACATCCACGGATAGGGCGCGGTTTTGTGGATTCGAGTTCAACAATATCCATAATATTTTCGCCGGACTTCAACCATGAGGCCGGGCAGTAGAGTCGGAGTTGCGGCCCGATGCTCCAGTAGCGTCCGAGGTTGTGACCATTCACCCAGAGGATGCCTTTCCCTTGTTTCGACATATCGAAAAAGGTATCACTGGGGTTTCCTTTGATGGTAAATTTCGCGCGGAAGTAGGCTCCTTTGAGTGCAGGTGTTGTTTTGGCTATTTTACCTAAAACGATGGGGGCTGACGTGAGCGGCAACGGCGCCATGCTCCATTTATCGAGCAGCTTGTTTCCAAGTTTCAACTTTCCAAAAAGGCCTTTGCGGTCAGATTCCATGGCGATGTGGAAGTTGATGTGCCCCATACCCTCGACAAGGATTTCGAGTTTCGCGGGTTTGGCGCGTGCTGGGATAGGGATAGATTTTTTCTTGCCGAGTCGGCGGTCGACGGTTTTTAGAAGTTGGCCATCGAGATAGATGTGTCCGTAGTCGTTGAGGTGTTCGTAAGTAAACTCGGTCGCTTTTCCAGCGGGGATCGTCGTGGAGTAAAGGGCGAGTCCTTGGTTTTGCTCCCATGCCTCAAACCACATCAAATGGGATTTGATGGCCTTAGGCTCAGGGAAAAGATCCCAAAGCCCGGAGACCCGCTTGGGGGTGAAATCGGCAATTTCCATGGCAGCTGGCTCAATGGGCTTTTTGGGAAGTGGACCATTTTTTTCGAGATGCTCCCCGATAATTTTGGTGATCTGGCCGTATTCTTTGGTGGCGTGACCTTGTTCATTGATCGGTGCGCCGTAATCGTAACTGGTGAGGTCGCAGCGATAGCCTCCTTTCCCTCCGTTGTTCGCACCGGCGGTAAATCCAAAGTTAGTGCCACCGTGAAGCACAAAGAAGTTAAAGGATTTTCCCTCCTTCATGTACCATGTGACAACTTTTTCAAGGTTGGTGGGTTTCCAGTTCCCCTCACCCCAGTGGCGGAGCCAGCCGGGGTAGGTTTCGGATGAAAAGATGGGCACGCCTGGGTTGTGTTTGCGGGCATTGTTCCAATGGGCTTCCATTTTCCCAGGATCGAGACCGACGGCAACGCCGGGCAGGGTGACATTTTTCAAATGGCGGTCTTGTGTGCCATCAGAGGTGTAGAATGGACCGAACCCTTGTTTGGTCCAGAAATCCTTGAGCCAAAACATGTATTTGCGCTCTTGACGAGCGTAGCTACCGTATTCATTTTCTAACTGAGTCATCAGAATCGGCCCCCCATTGGAAACGAGAAATGGTTTGGCCACTTTGGCGATCGCTTTCAAATACCTCGTCTGGGCATCCATGAAATTTTTATCGGTAAGCGTCCGGATTTTGAGGTCGGGGTGCTTGAGTAGGCGAGGGGGAATCCCGCCGAAATCCCACTCGCCACAGACATAGGGCCCGGGGCGGAAGAGCACCCACATTTTTTCTTCTTGGCAAATTTTCATAAACCCGGCGATGTCTCGCTTGTCGGTTTTGAAATCAAATGACCCGTCGGCTTGCTCGAAATCGTTCCACATCGTGTAGAAGGCGATGGTGTTGAGCCCCATCGCCTTTGCCATCTGGATGCGCTGGCGCCAGTAATCTTTAGGAATCCGTTGCGGGTGCATTTCTCCGGAGCGGATCTGGATCGGTTTTTGGTCGATCAAAAACGACTCACCATCTTTTCCACCAAAGGAAAACGTGTGAGGTTTTCCATCGGGGTGGCTTGTGTTGAGCACGCCGGGCGCGGCCGCTTGGAGCGCGGCAATCAGAGTGAGAGTGAGGATCGTGGAGGTGATCCAAGGAGTGATTTTCATAATAGTTTTATTAGTGTTCGATTATCGAGGGGCTGAGTCATTGATTTTTGGTGCCCCGATTGTTTCGTCAGGAGCAATGCCACCTTTGGACCGGCCCGATTTTCTGTGAATGGGTTTAGCTGTCCTGCGATCATACCGGTCGGGTATTGCTGTGTCTAGTGAAAGAGTGGTGTCACCTGTGCGGCTCTGCCATTCATCCATAAGCTTCCGCATGTCGGACATCACCTTACAATACTCTGGATTGCTTGCGATGTTTTTTAACTGGTTGGGGTCATTACTTACATTGAAAAGCTCTTCAGCTGGTCTGAGTTTGAGGAATGGACCCATCTGGGCTGGTGTCAGTTTATTCTATTTTTCCATCTCTCTCAGTTCTTTGAGGTTGGGCATAAAAAAATATTCATGCTCGAATAGAGGCACTCGCACCTTAGACTCCAACTTTCAGATGATGCAGTTCTAGGTTGTAGAATGAAAAGGGGTCCGTGAATTGTGAATTTTCCTATTGTTAGTGCTTATTGTTAGCATGGCAAAATCTCCCCTCTCAAAGACTAGCCGCTGTCGCGAATCCTGACTAACTGCCGCCGAACCCGGCATCCACCAACGGCCTGATCACGCGTCGTGCTTGGCTGACATCGCACAACGGGTGTAATGAGCTGGTTAAGCATCACTCTTGGCAAGTTGTTGATTGATCCACTCGGTGAGATCTTGATCATCTGGTTTGACGGATTGGAGGTATTTGATGGCCTCTAGTGTCTTTTTACCGTCGGTGTCTTTCGGGGTGTAGGTTTTGGTGAATGGGATATCGGCGGGTAGGAGGACATCGTTACTGGCCAGTGCGCAGGCGCGGGCGATGGTGTTTTCGAGCTCGCGGACATTGCCTGGCCAGCGGTGGTTTTTGAGGTGGTCAAGCGCTTCATCGCTGAGGTGAAGCGGCGGGATGCCGTTACGTCTGATGGTGAGGCGGAGGAAGTGTTCGGCAAGCAGGGGGATGTCTTCAGCGCGGGCTCTGAGTGGGGGTAGGTGAATTTCCACCACATTGAGTCTGTAGAAGAGGTCTTCGCGAAACCGCTGATGGGCGACTTCTTCGGCGAGGTTTTTGTTCGTGGCGGCGACAATGCGGACGTCGGATTTCTGGAGGTCGTGACCGCCGACACGGGCGAAGCTGCCATCTTGAAGCACTCGCAGAAGTTTGACCTGAACGGAGGCAGGCATGTCACCGATTTCATCGAGAAAGAGGGTGCCACCATCGCATTGTTCAAAGAGTCCGGCACGGCGGCTGATGGCGCCGGTGAAGGCTCCTTTTTCGTGACCGAAGAGTTCGCTCTCTAGCAAGTTTTCAGGGATGGCTCCGCAGTTGATGGCGATGAAGGTGTTTTTGGCGCGTGGTGAATATTCGTGCACCGCATTGGCGACGAGTTCTTTGCCGGTGCCGCTTTCCCCGGAAACAAGCACGGGGGCATCGGTGCGGGCGACGCGGCCGACGATTTTAAAAACATCTTGGAGGGCGCGGGAGTTGCCGATGATTTTGACGCGGCTGTCTGGGGTGGGCGAGGGCTTTTTGGTAGGGCCTCCTGCGATGCGGCGTTGCTCGATGGCTTGGAGGGCGGACTCGACGACGGGGCGGAGCTCGAAGGTGAGGGATTCTTTTTTGAGAATGTCTTGAGCCCCCAGCTGGGTGGCCTCGATGATCTGAGCGGTGGTGGGGAAGCCGGCGGTGAGGATGATGAGGGTGCCGGGGTGTGTTGCTCGGATACGGGTGACTAGGGTGAGACCATCGAAGGGTTGGAGATCGATATCGGCGATGATGAGATCCACTTCAGTGGTGTCGCAAACCTTGATGGCCTTTTCGGCGTGATCAGTGCGTAGGATGCGGAGGTCGTCAGCTTTGAGGTGTTTGGTGGCCCATTCCAGATGATCGAGGTCGGAATCAACTAGGAGGATGGTTTGTGAGGCATCAGACATGAATGGGCGCGCCCGCGGCTGCGGGGTTCCTTATACTTTCCCGAAGCGGCGGTGGCGTCGAGCGTATTCTTCGACGGCGGCACGGAGGTCGGCATTGCGGAAATCCGGCCAGTTTTTTGGGCTGATGACAATTTCCGCGTAGGAGATTTGCCAGAGTAGGAAGTTCGAGATTCGGGATTCTCCGGAGGTGCGGATGAGGAGATCGGGGTCCGGGATGCCGACGGTGGAGAGGTGTTGGGAAAAAAGCTCGTTGTCGATATCTTCGGGGTCGATTTCTCCGGCGACGGCTTTGATGGCGATAGCGCGGGCGGCATCGGTGATTTCTTCACGCGAGCCGTAAGAGAGGGCGAGCACGAGGTTGAGGCCGGTGTTGTCTCGGGTGCTGGCGATGGCGCGGTCGATTTGTTGGCGGCATTTTTCAGGCAGCATGTGGAGTCGGCCGATGGCGTGGAGGCGGACGTTTTGCTTGAGCATTTCCGGAAGTTTTTCTCGCAGGAAGCGCTCGAGCAGTTTCATTAGGGCGTCGACTTCCTTTTTCGGTCGATTCCAGTTTTCTGAGGAAAATGCGTAGAGGGTGAGGAACTCGACGCCGATTTGGCGGCATGTTTCTACGGCATCCCGAACGGACTCCGCGCCGGCGCGGTGTCCCGAGGCTCTGGGTAGTCCCCGGGCATTGGCCCAGCGGCCATTGCCATCCATGATGATGGCTATGTGACGTGGGGTGTGGTTGTTGGGTTCCATAGCTCTCGGCTGTAAGAGTTATGATTTGGGCGGCAAGAGTCAAGACGCAAGAGAGAAATTGACAGGTTGGCTGAGGCAGGGAAGGATGCCGCCGTGCTGCATGTAGTATTAATGACTCCGGAGATTCCTCACAATACGGGGGCGGCTGGCAGGCTGTGTCTGGCGACGGGCGCGCGCTTGCATTTGATCAAGCCGCTTGGGTTTTCGCTGGATGACCGACAGGTCAAGCGGGTGGGTCTGGATTATTGGAAGGATGTGGATCTTCAGGTCTGGGAGGACTGGGAGGAGTTTTCGGCATCGATCGAAGAGGATGCTGGGGTGTATTTTTTAACGACAAAGACGAAGCGTCCACACTGGGATGTGGAGTTTGTGGATGGGGACTATCTCGTGTTTGGTTGCGAGACGAAGGGGTTGCCCGAGAGTATGCTGGCAGAGCATTCTGAGGGGTGTTTGACGATCCCGATGAAAGAGGGGTCGACGCGGAGCCTCAATTTATCCACTTCTGTGGGGATTGTGCTTTATGAGGCGGTGAGACAGGTGGGGTTGTAGGGTTGCCTGGGTTGATTATGGGCGAGGCGGTTGGAAACCGCCGCCACGGTTGATCAGCGATAGGCAGATGACAGGCCGGGAGGCCTATCCTACTTTAATGGGGCGAACTCGATGGGTTGCCTTTCTTCACCACCGCCGAAAATGGGAAGTGAGCCGATGTCTTTTGAGGTGATGTAGAGAAAGAGTCCGAGGATCATCAGGACGAAGGCGGTTTGGACAAACTCGAGAATGCGGGCTTGGACAGGTTTGCCCATGATGATTTCCAGAAGCGAGAGGGTGATGTGGCCGCCATCGAGCACGGGGAAGGGCAGCATGTTGAGGATGGCGAGGTTGATGTTGAACAGCACGGTAAATGCGAGGGCTATTTTCCAGCCGTCAGGAGAGGTGAGCATATCATAATAACCTTTACCGATGCCGATGGGGCCGGCGAGTTGGTCGACACCGATGCTGGATTTGCTGGAGGTGACAAGCATGAGCGTCTTTTTCATCACTCCGGCGGCGTCTTTGATCTGTTGCCATGGGCGTGGGTGGTTGATGTCTCTTGTGATGACGGATTCATCAAATGCCAGCGCCATGCCGAAACTCTTGAGGGTGTCATTGGGGGCTAAGGGCGTGCGTCCAGTGAGTGTGACGGTGAGTTCTTCATCGCCTCGCTTGATGAGCAGGGTGGCGGGTTCGCCGGATTCTGCAGCTTCGAGAGTCATGACGCGCGCGGTTGCCGGTTGGTCGTTGATCTTGAGAATGATGTCGCCTTTTTGGAGGCCGGCTTCGGCTGCGGGGCTATGGGCAATCACACCTCCAATGGAGACTTCCTCTTGGTAGGAGAATCCGACCTTGCGCATGCCTGAGCGTTTGTACCAGGCGGTTTTAGGAATGTCGAAGGATGAGGTGACGATGATAGGCTCGTCCAGGCCGGGGCGTTGGATTTTGAAGTCAATTTTGTCGCCTTCACTGGTGATGATATTGGCGACGATGCTGGTGTCCATGTTGCCGATGTAGTGATCCACCGCAGTGCCATTGATGGCGAGAATGGTATCGCCTGGCTTGAGTCCAGCTTTCATGGCTGGGGAGTCCTTCAGCACGTAGCCGATGGTGGTGGTGTTGATGCGGGTGTCTGGCTTGCCTACTTGCCAAACGACAAAGGCGGTGGCAAAGGCGAGCATGAACGAGAACAGGGGGCCGGCGGCGGCGACGATGATTTTATCGATCGGTTTGACGGGGGGTAGTGGCTTTTCATTTTTGTTACCACCTTCGATGGCTTCCATGGGAGCCATTTGAGGTAAGGCAACAAATCCACCGAAGGGGAGCCAGCCGAGGCCGTATTGGACGCCATTGTGGGTTTTGGACCAGATCGGCTTGCCGAACCAGATTTGGAATCGCTCGACTTCGAGCCCGCGCCAGCGCGCTGCCCAGAAGTGGCCGAGTTCGTGCACAAAAATGATCACGTTGAAGATCATGATAACGAGGAAGATGACGAGAATGGGTGTAAGGATGGACATGGTCGTTTGAAAAATCTAGGATCGCTACTTAGGTGTGGCGGGGCTGCCGTGTAGCGTGGGGGGCAATGTAATGGCTTTTGGTGAACTGGCAAGCTCGGGATTGGGAATTCAGGGAGTGCGGCAGGTTTCACATTCTATGTTGCAAATTGGTTTATACGGGGTAGAGAATCCTCGCGTATGAAAAAGTTATCTATCTGTTTGGCTTTGTCCTTTGTCTTTCTCTCCTTGAGTTCCTGCAATACCTACATTGGTATGGGGCGGGATATTCAGAAGTTGGGGCAGGGGATTCAGAACACTGGCTACGGCACGGGCTGGGCTGGGAATCAGCCACCTGCGCAGCAAGCTCCTGCGAAAACGCAGCCTGCCCAATAGAGGTGTGGTTTTTCTGAGGGTTTGGGGATGTAACTCTTGATTTATGCTGCCCTTTCAGGGCTCTATATTTCTCTTATTCTTAAAACCTAGGGCGTTGCCTTAGGCTACGATAGAATGCACCTTCGGTGCGTAAAAACCCCTCGGGGGAAATCATATCCGCCTCATAGTGGGTAGCGGGGGGAGGTTACTTTTTGATCGGTTTCAGTGTGAGTCTGACTGGGTTTTTTCCGCGCTGAATAAGGAGTTCCGTGTTCTGGATGGCGAGTGAGGCGACTAGTCGCTTGAAGAAATCGGTTTTGTTTTGCACGGGTTGTTGGTTGATGGCTCGGATGAGATCGCCGGTGATGAGTTTTCCCTTGAGTTGGCTCTCGGGAAGAATGCGTTCGATAAAGACTCCTTGGTCACCCTGACTGCGTTCGCTGATGGTCGGGTTCCGCACAATCAGGCCAATGGATCGGAGCACGGCTTCGGTGTCGATTTTTTTAGGCGATCTCGTTTTTTTCTGACGCAGCAAGCGCTGGTTGAAGTGTTCGGCATTGCCGATGCTGGCGGTGATCATTTGCACGGCTTGGTTGCGCCAGATTTTCAATTCGACTTTGGAGTCGACTTTACTTTGTTGGATATGAGAAATGAGTTGGCGTGAATTGTCGATGGCTTGTTCGTTGAATTGGATGATGATATCATTGTTCTGTAAACCGGCTTTCATGGCAGGGGCATCCGGGGCAAGGCCCATGATGCGGACTCCGCCGGTGTGGCGGAAGTTGAACCTGCTCCGGCTGGCGGCATCCATATTTTCGAGTGCCATGCCGAGGAATCCACGCGCTGATTGGCCACGTGCAAGGATCTGTCGCATGGTTTTGAGGGCGTCATTGGACGGAATGGCAAAGCTGATGCCTTGGAAGCCCGGGTTTTGTTTGTCTGTGGAGTAAATGCGTGAGTTGATGCCGATGATTTCTCCTTGGATATTGACCAGCGGGCCTCCGGAGTTGCCTGGGTTGATGGCAGCGGAAGTTTGCAGGAGATCGACTTGGCTATCTGAGAAGGATCGTTTTTTGGCGGAAATCCTGCCGTCGGTCACCGATTCTCCCAGGCCGAACGGGCTGCCGATGGCGAAGACGATGTTGCCCACTTGGGCTTTGTCGGAATCGCCAAATTTCAGCGGCGTAAACGGTCCTGGGCCATCGATTTTGAGAACGGCAATGTCAACAGTGGGGTCGGAGCCGATGATTTTGGCGGTGTGAATACTGCCGTCGTGCATCGTAAGCTGGATCTTCGGGTTGCCTTTGATGACATGGTGGTTGGTGAGGACGTGACCTTCTTTGGTAACGATCACTCCCGAACCTTGACCCTGAACGGCACGTGGCTGGACCCAGGTGCGGCCCCAGGGATCGCGCCGGCGTTCGTGACGCACCCCGGCGGTATCAATGCTGACAACGGATGGAACGACAGCGTGTACGAGGGCGGCACTCTCTTTGTTGATCGCCGCGAGAACTTTGACGTTCTCGAGTTGGATCACGGGAGTTTGCTGCAGTGTGTAGCCTAAGTTTTCAGAATGGTCGCTGTGATCTTGGTCATTGAGAATGTCCAGCAGCGGCTCGCCATTCTGAGCTTTTTTTACGACGATGACCGTGAGAAAAGCCGCAAGAAAAACGGCAAGCAGAATGAGAGCGCGGCTGAATCCGTTATTCATGAAGCGGGCTGTTGGAGATTTCTACTTTCCATCCACCATAGGGACGGGGAAGTCTGGCGAGACGGTGCGGCTTTTCAACCAGGCTTTCTCCAAGCGCTGAACGATTTCAGGATGTTGGGCGGCGACGTTCTTTTTCTCCTCGCGATCAGTATCGATGTTGTAGAGTTCCCAGTCGCCATGTTTTTTACGTTTCAGGCCATGGCGGATGGCTTTCCATTGGCCGTCACGGATGGCGATGATTCCGCCGTAGCCGTTGAATTCCCAAGTCATGGGCTCGTGGCGTTTGGGCAGCTCACCGCCGCCGAGCACGCTGATCAGGCTGACGCCGTCGAGGGTGTTTTTGGGGGCTTGGGCCCCGCCGACTTCGCAGAGTGTGGGGAACCAGTCAGGGAAATAGCTGGCGGCATCTGTCTCGCTACCTTCTTTGACTTTGCCGGGCCAGCGGACGATGCAGGGCATGCGCAGGCCGCCTTCGTAGCAGCTGCCTTTTTTTCCTCTGAGTCCGCCCATGGAGTCGAAAAACTCGGTGGTGACACCGCCGACGTTGTGAGTGGCTCCGTTATCGGAGGTGAAGATTACGAGGGTGTTACCGGTGAGGTTGTGTTTTTCGATACGTTTGAGGATGGCTCCTACGTGTTCATCGAGATCGGAGATCATGGCTGCGTAGCCAGCGTTCGGGCGAGGGTGAGGGATGTATCCTCGGTCGCCGCGGTAGGGTTTGGTGTCCCAGCTTTTGGGGTATTTGTCGACCCACTCTTGAGGCGGGTGCATGGCGACGTGGGGCTCGATGAAGGGAAGGTAGAGAAAGAAGGGTTTGTCTTTGTTTTCATCGATGAACTTCAAGGCCTCGATGAGGACGAGATCGGGGGCGTAGTTTTCTGCCCGGTAGTCATCGGCTTTGACTTCGCCTTTCAATTTCTTGGAGTGCCCGGGGATCGGGTTTTTGTTGATCGGCACTTCTTTATCGTCGCTATCAAGATAGGGCGGGTAGAAGCTGTGGGCATTACGCTGGCAGATGAATCCGTAGAAGCGGTCGAATCCTTGTTTGTTAGGTGCTCCGGTGGAGTTGGTGGGACCGAGTCCCCATTTGCCGAAGGCTCCGGTGACGTAGCCTTCTTTTTTCAGGGCTTCTGCAATGGTGAATGCTTCGGCGCTGATCGGCCATTGGCCGGGAAATTTCTCGCCATTGCCAGAGTCGCGGTTGCCTCGGATTTCGGCGTGGCCGAGGTGTTTGCCTGTGAGCAGGACGCAGCGGGCGGGAGCGCAGACTGGGGCGCCGGTGTAGTGCTGGCTGAATTTCATACCCTCGGTGGCCAGTTGGTCGATGTTGGGGGTTTTGATTTTTTTCTGTCCGTAGCATCCGAGCTCAGCGTAGCCGAGGTCATCGGCGAGGATGAAGACGATGTTGGGTTTGGAGGCTGCGTGGGCGCTGGCCAAGGCGAGTCCTCCTAGTGTGAGCAGGGTGGGTAGTATTTTCATAATGGGATGGTTGTCTATGTAGTGGAGTGGAATACGAGCAGGATTGTGGTGGTTTTTCAATGAAATTAGAGCACTCCAGCCCCAGTGAAGGAGTAGTAAGGCTGGCCGTGGTCGTCTCCCCGGCGGCCAATGATCAGGTGATCGACAAAGCGAAGACGCATCACTGCGCAGGCTTCTTGGATTTTTTTCGTAAGGATGAGATCTTGCCTGCTAGGTGAGGGGTCGCCGGATGGGTGGTTGTGGACGACAATAAAGGCTGTAGCTTGGTTGATTAATACGTGGTGCAGGACGTCGCGCGGCTCGCAGAGGGCCATATCGGCATTGCCTTTACTGAGCTCGATGGTGCGGGTGGCGCGGAGTTTGGTATCGAGGAGAATGATAAAGACGTGTTCTTTGCGTTCGTTGGCTAGGCGTGGTGCCATTGCTTGATAGATAGCTTCCGCGCTAGTCATGGGCGTGCGGACCATTTTTTCTTTGGCGCAGCGGGTGCCGAGTTCAAAGGCGGCAATGAGTTGGGCGGCTTTGGCTGGGCCGAGTCCGTGTTCTTCTGAGAGCTCAGCCACACTGAGGCCGCCAAGTTCGCTGAGGCTGCCGTATTTGTGGATGAGTTTTCTGCCGACCTCGATGGCACTGCTGCCTTTGACTCCCACTCGCAGAAAGATGGCGAGCAGTTCGGCATCGCTCAGCGCAGAGGAGCCTAGTCGCGCCAGCCGTTCTCTGGGGCGTTCTTGTTCAGGAAGATCTTGGATGGTCGACATGTTTCGTTATTAATCTGGGATGTAAATCAGGGCACTGGCAAGCGCGGCGATGCCTTCTTTGCGACCGACAAATCCCATGGTTTCATTGGTGGTGGCTTTGATGCCAATTTGGCTGGGCTGGATGTCGAGGGCGGCGGCCATGTTGGCTTTCATTGCTTCGGCGTGGGGGAGGACCCTGGGGCATTCCGCAATCATGGACGAGTCAATGTTCTGAATCACGGCATGGCGTTCGGCGAGAAGATCCCGGCATTTTTCGAGGATCTTTAATGAGGAGATCCCTTCAATGCTGTCGTCCTCGGGAGGGAAATAGTAGCCGATGTCAGGGAGTCCCATCGATCCTAACAGGGAGTCGGCAATAGCGTGGCAAAGCACATCCGCATCCGAGTGGCCGGCGAGGCCGTGGGTGTGGGGGATATTCACTCCGCCGAGAATGAGTGGGCGGCCTTCGGCAAATTGGTGAACGTCATAGCCTAATCCGGTGCGGTAGTTTGGTTGACTGGTTGACTGGTTGATTGGTTGATTGGTTGGCTGGTTGCCTAGCGTGAGGGTGTCACCGACGGTGGGGAGGTGGAGGGTGATGGCTTTGTTGGCGAAGGATGATTTGGCGGCTGCGTGGTCGATCTCGATGTAGGGGAAGGAGTCGAAGTGGGTGCCGAGGACTTCTTTGACTCCGATCCATTCTGCGCAGATGGCGGCATCTTCGTAGCCCATGGTGAAGTTGTCACCGATGCAGAGCACGGCCCAGTCGAGTTTGTGAAATTTACCGAGAAGCTTCATGTCGTAGGTGAGTGCGGTATCGCCGGAGAAGTAGAAATGGTCTTCGTCGGATTCGATGAGAAATCCGCCGGGGTTGCCGCCGTAGGTGCCGTCGGGCAGGACGGAGGAGTGCACGGCATTGACGTATTTGACCTTACCAAAGGGAAGGGTGACGGCGCCGCCGTGGTTAAGCGGGTGGGCGTTTTCGATTCCTTGTTGTCCAAACCATGTGACGATTTCAAAGTTAGAAATCAGCATCGCACTGGTGCGCTGAAGGATGGATAGGGCATCGGCAACGTGGTCTTCGTGGCCATGGGAGATAAGGATGTAGTCGGCCTGAATGCTTTCGACATCGATGCCTTTCGCCAGTGGGTTAGGGGAGATGAAGGGGTCGAAGAGAAGGGTCTTTCCTGCTATTTCGACAGAAAAGCAAGAGTGTCCGTAGAAGGTGAGGTTTGTCATGGCGGTGTTGAGGTGTGTTTGAAAGGTAAAGAAAAAGGCTGTCGGAGTATGTCCGACAGCCTTGATAAAATTAGCTTGTTTGGCAATATCCGATTGTTCGGATGAATTACTCGGCCTTTTCAGCTTTCTTAGGCTGAGGTGGTGCTGGAACTTGAACGGGGGGAGTGACCGCACTTGCTCTGGGGCGGCCTGGGGCACCGGCACCAGGAGTAGGCACGGGCACGGGAGCGGGTGCAGGTGGGGCTTTTTGGATTTCAAGAAGCTCAAGCTCGAAGATCAGAGTGCTGTTGGCTCCGATTTTTGGACCAGCGGCACGTGCGCCGTAGGCGAGTTTGGATGGGATGAAGAGTTTCCACTTGGCACCGATAGGCATGGTGGTGAGTGCTTCTTGGAAGCCGGGGATGACTTGGAGAGTCATGGGGAATGGCTTGCCTTCAGGTGATTTGTCAAACTCGGTGCCGTCGGTCAGTGTGCCACGGTAGTTGACGAGGAATTTAGTGCCGCCGTCTTGCGCGCCAGCTGCGGGAGCTTCGTATTTTTTGTCGGTTCCTTTGTTGATGACTTCATACTGGAGGCCGCTGGCAGTGGTGGTGACTTCTTTGCGCTTGGCGTTTTTCTCGAGGAAAGCAACGCCGGCTGCGAGATTGGCTTCGGCTTTTTTAGCTTGGCGCGCTTGCACGGCTTCGCCGAGTTTAGTCATGGCGGCGCGGATTTTGTCTTCAGGGTAGCTGGGCTTGTCGCCTTTAAGTCCTTCGATGAATCCTTTGATAAGCACGGTGGTGTCTACGTCGGCGGCAGTCAGGCCATTGCCTCCAAGTTGCTGACCTGATTGGAAGCCGAGCAGGAAGGAGCTGATTTCTTTGGCTTCTGCATCTGAGAGCTTAGGAAGTGCAGGGGCCGCAGGTGGTCCTGCTGGAGGAGGGGTAGCGGTTTGTGCGCTGAGAGTGCTCAGTCCGACGAGGCCGGTGAGTCCGATAACTCCGAGAACGGAGGCGATATGGTTATTTTTCATATAATCGAGTATTTCTGATGAATGAGCGGCTAATATAAGGAGGGATGGTGAGCTGTCCAGTGATTTTATTTTGAAATTTTTGTTTTTTTATGCATCGTTCTTGACTCGGGGCGGGTAATTTTTGATGCTGGTGGCCATGCCGCGAATTTTGTTAGTTGAAGATGAGGTGTCGATCGCTGAAACATTGATTTATGCGTTGGAAACCGAGCATTTCGAAGTCACTCATGTGACGACGGCTGGAGCGGCGCTGGAGGTATTAGATAGGAATGCGGATCTCGCCATCTTGGATGTCGGGTTGCCGGACATGTCGGGGTTTGATCTTTGCCGGGAAATCCGCAAGAATTACGGCCTGCCTGTCCTTTTTCTGACGGCGCGAGATTCGGAAATTGATCGTATCCTTGGTTTGGAACTGGGTGGGGATGATTATGTCACCAAGCCTTTTAGCCCCCGCGAAGTTTGCGCCCGAGTGCGCGCTGTCTTGCGCAGGACAAAGCCGCCGTCCTCTTTACCCGGAGTCTCGGATGACGGGCAAGGGTCGAAACTCTTGTCTCACGATCCTGATGCGATGATGGTGAGTTGTCATGGTCAGCCGCTTCATCTGACGGCGCATGAATACAAATTACTGGTTGCGCTGATGTCTCAGCCCGGGCGTATTTTCACCCGAGAGCAACTTTTGGAAAAAGCCTGGGATGATCCCGGCTCTGCGATGGATCGGACGGTGGATGCCCATATTAAATCCTTGAGATCGAAAATGAGGGCGTGTTCTGCCGGGGGAGAGGACTTTATTCAAACTCGCCGAGGTTTGGGTTACACCTTGGATCTTGGTGGAGGAGTCTAGCGAGGGTGCGCGATGGGTGGGTTATGAGTTATGAAAATCTTTGTTTAAAATGAAAGAAGTCTAACTTTATTGACGTTTTTATGAAGGATTCTCTTGATTTTTTCAAGAATAAGAGATAGTTCCTGCTAGGAACTCTCAATGCTCATCCCCACCCCCACCCCCACCCAATGAAAACTATTCAAATAACAAGTAGTATCCTCCTCACCTTATGGGCCCTCGCTGGAATGGGCATGGCTGAAGTGATGACTATTGAGTTAAAGCAGGGGCGCACTGAGATG
>Ga0256845_1002080_pt1 | contig 14925 bp, 13 predicted proteins | sample RiftiametaG_FD_189101 | JGI IMG/M metagenome (GOLD analysis project Ga0256845, IMG submission 189101) | Tube worm associated microbial communities from hydrothermal vent at the East Pacific Rise, Pacific Ocean - Riftia | ecosystem: Host-associated > Annelida > Integument > Unclassified ...
TAGAAAAGTTGGGCGACAAAAAAGGAAGTATAGACTTACTTTGGAAAGGTGTCATACTTGTAGAACATAAGTCAAAAGGCAAAGACTTAGACAAAGCGTTTCAACAAGCCAAAGACTACTTCCCTGGACTCAAAGACCATGAGTTACCCAAGTACATACTTGTCTCAGACTTTCAGTCACTGAGACTCTACGACTTAGAAGAGGGTGGACATACAGAGTTTCACATAAGCGAGTTTTCTAAATACATCAAACTCTTTGGCTTCATGGCTGGGTACACCACACACAAAGTACGAGAAGAAGACCCTGTCAACATCAAAGCAGCAGAACTACTAGGTAGGCTACATGATGAGCTAAAAGTTACTGGCTATGACGGACACCCCTTAGAGCTTTTCTTGGTGCGTTTACTCTTCTTGATGTTTGCAGAAGATACGGCTATTTTTGAAAAGAACTCTTTTGTAGAGTATCTTGAAGCTAAGACTCATGAAGACGGCTCAGATGTGGGTGCGAAGCTTACAGAGCTTTTTCAAGTACTTAACACACCTGAAGACAAAAGACTTACCACAAGAGATGAAAGCCTAAACGACTTTACCTACACAAATGGTAGACTTTTTGAAGAATTTTTACCCATACCTGCCTTTGACAGTAAGATGAGAGACATACTCATTGAGTGTTGTTACCTAGACTGGAGCAAGATAAGCCCTGCCATATTTGGTTCACTTTTTCAGTCCATCATGGACAAGAAGGCTAGACGAAACTTAGGAGCTCACTACACTAGTGAAGCCAACATCCTTAAAGTTATAAAGCCTTTGTTTTTAGATGAGCTCCATGCTAAGTTTGAGAAACTAAAAAAGAACAAAAAGAAGCTTCAAGAGTTTCAAAAAGAGTTAGCTACACTACACTTTTTTGACCCTGCTTGTGGGTCTGGGAATTTTCTCATCATCTCATACCGTGAGTTGCGTTTGTTAGAACTGGAAATACTCAAAATCTTACACAGTTCAAGTGTACTAGATGTCTCAACCATCGTATGGATAGATGTAGACCAGTTTTATGGCATAGAGGTAGACGAATTCCCCGCACAGATAGCACAAGTCGCCATGTGGCTCATAGACCACCAGATGAACATGCGTATAAGCGAACACTTCGGACAGTACTACGCTAGGCTACCTCTAAAGAAGTCGGCTAACATTGTCAATGCAAACTCTTTGGAGCTTGACTGGGAAGAGGTAGTAGAGAAAGAGAAACTTTCTTATATCTTGGGCAATCCTCCATTTTATGGTAAACAGTACCAAAGTAAAGCCCAAAGAGCAGATATGGAAAATGTTTTTTCAGGTGTTAAAGGTGCAGGAGTACTTGACTATGTGACAGCATGGTACTTAAAAGCATCTCAATACATACAAGGCACAAACATAGTCGCTGCTTTTGTATCTACCAACTCCATATCTCAAGGGGAGCAAGTAGGGGTACTTTGGAAAGAACTTTTTGAAAACTACGGCATCAAGATACACTTTGCTCATCAGACCTTTAACTGGAGTAATGAAGCCAAGTCAAATGCAGCTGTGCATGTAGTCATAGTAGGTTTTGCCAATGTCGATAGCAACCATAAACGCATCTATGAATATGAAGATATAAAAGATGATGCCCATGAGAAGAGTGTTAAAAATATAAATCCTTATTTGGTTGAGGGTGATGACATCGTTGTGACTAAAAGAACAAAGCCTCTTTGTGATGTTAATCCAATGAGTAGAGGTAATCAAGCCACAGATGGTGGATTTTTGCTTTTAGATGATGATGAAAAAGAAATACTTTGTAATCAGTATGAGGATATAGGTAAACTTATAAAGCCTGTAGTCAGTGCAAGAGAATTTTTAAATAATATTAAAAGGTGGTGTTTTTGGCTTGTAGATATATCACCTAGCGAGATTAAAAAATATCCTAAGTTACTTGAAAGAATTGAACAAGTTAAGATGATGCGATTAGCAAGTAGTTTTGCCCCTACACGTGAACTTGCAAATTATTCTACAATATTTAGAGATATTAAAAATCCAGAACAATTTATTGTAATACCTAGAGTTTCATCAGAGAGAAGAGAATATATACCAATGGGCTTTTTTGATAAAAAGCATATTCCTTTGGATAGTATTCATACGATACATGATGGAGACTTATTTTTATTTGGAAATTTAACTTCTTTGATGCACATGGCATGGGTTAAATATACTTGTGGGAGATTAAAAAGTGATTATAGGTACTCAAAAGATATAGTTTACAACAACTACCCATTCCCAAAAGACATAAGCACTAAAAACAAAAACACAGTAGAAGAAAAAGCCCAAAACATACTAGACATTAGAGCAGCGTTTACAGACAGCTCACTAGCCGACCTCTACGACCCACTAGCCATGCCACCCAAACTCAAAAAAGCCCACCAAGAGCTTGACCGTGCAGTAGACAAATGCTACACCAAACGTACATTTAAAAGTGATAAAGAACGTATTGAGTTTTTGTTTGAGTTGTATGAGGAGTATGTTGGAGAATAAAATATGTCAATTTGACATATTTTTGATGTTTGGATAAATTTTTGTGTATGATGAAAAAAAAGGTATTAGAATGAAAGAAAAACTATATGGACTATTAGGAATTGGATTCCTAGGTTTACTTACTTGGTTTTCATATAAATTAATTGTATTTATTTTTATTTCTTTACAGAGTGTAGATTATAAGATTATTATTGGAATAGTAGGAGTTATGGCTACAATAATATCCTCCGTTTGGATTGCATCATATAATGCTAGAAAGGCAAAAGAAAAAGTAGTATATGAAGCTCATAGAGAGAAGAAAGCTGAGATATATAATGGATTTATGGATACGATGATTACTCAACTAGTTAAAAATATGAATGATGGTAAATCTGGTGATGAACTTCTTCCTGATAACTTACTTGAATTCTTATATAAGTTCACGGCACAAGTAATTATTTATGGTAGCCCTGATGTAATTAACGCTTTTGATAAATTTAAAAATTTACCTGAGAATAACAGTCCCATCATTCTTTCTATTATTGATGATTTATTCAGAGAAATGAGAAAAGACTTAGGAGAGAGCAATAAAAATATTGAGGCAAATACTCTGATGGGTTTATATATTATCGGGGGGAAAGATGCAATAAGTAAACTTCCATTCGATAATAAAGGGTAAAATTATGAATAAACAAACACCATTCCTACTCTATAAAACAGCAAACAACGACATAAAAGTAGATGTACGCATAGAAGATGAAACATTATGGCTAAATCAGAAACAGATGGCTGAACTTTTTTCTGTACAAGTACCTGCTATAGCAAAACATATTGCCAATATATTAGAGGATGAAGAGCTTTCAAAGGCAACTGTTTCCAAAATGGAAATAGTTCAAAAAGAGGGTAGTCGTGAAGTCAAGAGAAACATAGACTTTTACAACCTAGACATGGTCATAGCAGTAGGATACAGAGTAAACTCCAAACAGGCTACACACTTTCGAATATGGGCTACGAATGTATTGAAAGAGTACATCATCAAAGGTTTTGCTTTGAATGATGACAGGTTTAAGAGTGGTAGTAGCATGACATACTTCGATGAACTGCAAGCACGCATACGTGACATACGCATCTCTGAACGCTTTTTCTATCAGAAGATAAAAGACATTTACACTACAAGCATAGATTATGATGCCAAAGATGAAAAGACTATAACATTTTTTAAGACAGTACAAAACAAACTGCTTTGGGCTATTTCATCTGCGACTGCGGCTGAGTTGGTACATAGTAGAGTAGATATAATGCTTCCCTTGTTGGGTATGCAGTCCATAGATAAGAAGCAAGGACAAAACATAAGTAAAAAAGATGTAAGCATCGCAAAGAACTACCTCAATGAAAAAGAGATAAAACTTTTAGGACTACTAGTAGAGCAGTACTTAGCTTTTGCCGAGACTATGGCAGAACAAAAGTCACCTATGTACATGAAAGACTGGGTAGAAAGGCTAGATACCATTATAAGCCTAAATGGGAGAGAGCTTTTAAATCATGCAGGACAGATAAGCCATGATATGGCAGTAGCTAAAGCAGACCTTGCTTATGTTGAGTATAAAGAAGAACAAAAAGAAAAAAACCATATACAAAATTTGTTAGAACTTGAAAATGATGTGAAGGGTTTGCAATAATCTATAGAAATAAAAATGCTTAGCATCATAGACTAAAAACACTTTGCTATAATAGTACCAATATTTAAATTATGGAAATAACAATGAATTTAGAACAACAAGATAAACAATATGTACTGCAAACCTATGCACGTGATTATACAAACTTTGTAAAGGGTGTAAGCTCTACCCTTTATGATGAAAATGGGAAAGATTATATAGATTTTGCATCAGGGATTGGTGTGAACTCTGTAGGGCATGGGAATGAAGTTCTGACTTCTGCTTTATGTGAGCAGGCAAAAAATATTATACATATCTCTAACTTACAGGTGATAGAACCTCAAGCAAAGCTTGCACAGAAAATAGTGGAACTTTCAGGTTATGACATGGGTATTTTCTTTGCAAACTCTGGAGCAGAGGCAAATGAAGGAGCTATAAAAATAGCACGTAAGTATGGTGAGACGAAGTTTGATAAAAAACGATATAAGGTCATTACCTTAGAACACTCATTTCATGGGCGTACTATTACTACAGTAAAGGCGACAGGACAAGAGAGTTTTCATACACCTAACTTTTCTCCATACCCAGATGGGTTTAGCTATGAAAAGAATATAGAAGATGTCTATAAAGCGATAGACCCTGAAACTGTGGCTGTACTTATAGAGCTAGTACAAGGTGAAGGTGGAGTTCAACCTTTTGAAAAAGAGGAGATACAACAATTGGCAACGCATCTCAAAAGTAAAAATATTTTACTGATTGTAGATGAAGTACAAACAGGTGTCTATCGTACAGGTGAGTTTTTAGCTTCAAATCTTTATGAAATAGAACCAGATATTATTACACTTGCTAAAGGACTCGGTGGTGGAGTGCCCATTGGTGCGGTAATGACTAAATATAAAGAAATACTAAGTGCAGGTGACCATGGAAGTACTTTTGGTGGAAACTACTTGAGTACTGCTGCAGGACTTGCTGTACTTGATGTATTGAAACCTATGTATGATGATGGGCTTATTGATGAGACTTTACTTTATTTTTCAGAAAAGTTAAAAGTGATAGCTTCTAATTATAATAATCTTTTTGAAAAAGAGGTAGGACTAGGACTTATGCGTGGACTTCGTGCGAAGAGTGCAGAGGTTCAAGGCAGTATCATTAAAAAGTCTATGGCTGAAGGGTTGGTAGTGCTTAAAGCGGGACGTAATACAGTACGTTTTTTACCTAGTATTACCATTACAAAAAGTGAGATAGATGAAGGATTTAAACGTTTTGAAAAAGTTATTAGTACTCTGTAGTTTAGTATTTGTATCCTTAGTGCATGCAGATGAATTGGGTGATATACTTTCAGATAATAAAACATTACTTTTTGATTATCAGTTCGAAAAGAATGAACTTGAGAGCGACAAGCTTTCTAAAAGTTGGATAAACCCAGTAACGTTACAGTACCGTAAAAATTACTCTACTCAATTTAAAGATAGAACCAATAAAACAGGTACGTTCTCAGTGATAATTGACCAGCCTATATTTAGGTCTGGGGGTATCTATTATGCGATTAAGTATTCGCAAGCACTTCGTGCTGCAAACAATACAGATATCGCACTCCAAAGACGTAAAATGATAGGAGATGCTGTCTCAATTTTATTTAAGTTAAAAAAGACAAAACTTGAACAGCAAAAGAGAAGACTACTTATTAAAAATGATACGATAGATATACTTCAAAAGCGTGACAGTTATGAAGCAGGATTACTAGATAGTAGTTTTTTAGATCAGGCCATTTTGAAAAAAAGTCAAGATGAAGCTGCACTGCTTGAGATGGAGTTAAATTTATTGGAGCTTTTACAGAGATTTTCACTGCTTAGTGATAAAAACCCTGAAAACTTACGTTTACCAAGACTTAAAATGATGAGTAAAACACAATATAGTGAAGAAAATCTTGACTTAAAAACAGATAGACATCGTGCAGAAGTTTCTGAGTATAATGAAAAAATTACATGGGCAAAATATTTACCCACTGTATCACTTCATGGGCAGTATATAGATGGTGATTTAAACCCACTTTTTGCTAATCCTGTGATTCAAGAGAAGTATTATAATTATGGAGTTTCTGTCTCTATGCCAATTAATGTCAATGCTTTAACTGATATAGAAGCAAGTAAGGTTGAAAAGTTAAGAGCAGCCGTTCAAGTGCTAGATAGACAAGAGACAGTGAAAGAAGAATATCAATGGATAGTCAATAGTCTAAAGGTTTTAGATAAGAAGATTACTTTGGCACAAAAAGATGAAAAAGTATATAAGAGTCTTTTTCGTGTGACTAAAAATCTTGTTCAAGCAGGAGAAAAAACCTCTTTAGATGCCGATATTATGCAGAACTCTTTGAAGATTCGTAAGTTGGACCAAAAGATTTATAAGATAGATAAACAAGTACAGTTACTCAAACTGTATGTACGGGTGGAAAATGTACTTTAGTAAATATATGAATGAGTGGCTCTATGGTGAAGAGGGTTATTATAAACAGTTCAAAGATATAGGTAAGGGTGGAGACTTTTATACAGCAGTGAGTACCAGTAGCTTTTTTGGTGCTAGTATTGCGAACCATTTTTATACCTTACTTAAAGAAGAAAAAGTAGATAGAAATGGTTGGCTTATAGAGATAGGTGCACATCAAGGTTATTTGCTTTGTGACATGATACAGTGGCTTTATACTTGTGATCCTACATTGGTACAAACATTGAAGTTTGGTATTGTCGAACGTCAACCTGAAGTGCGTAAAGTGCAATTAGCATACATTAAAGAACGTTTTGGGGATGATATCCAAATCACACATTTTAATGATATAGAAGAGGTAAATGTGGACTATGCCTTTGTTGTGGCGAATGAAATTTTTGATGCCTTTGCCTGTGAGCTTTTAAAAGATGAAAAGCTAGCAGTCGTTAACGACCATAAAATAGAGTGGAAAGAAGCAAGTAGTACTATCTTGGAGTGGGCAAAAAAACATCATCTAACACAAGGTGAAATAGCAGTGGGGTATGAAGCATTTGCCAAACATATGGGTTTGGGTATAAAGCAGTGTGACTTTGTGACGTTTGATTATGGCGAAAAGTATGTACGTAATGATTTTTCTATTCGTGTGTATAAAAAACATGAAGTTTATCCACTCTTCGATGAAGCGTTAGAACTGTCTGAATCATATACGAATGATGATATTACTTATGATGTTAACTTTGAACATGTTAGTGAAGCTTTTAAAGATGCAGGTTTTAAAGAAGAGATGTATGAGACACAAGCACGTGCCTTGATACGTTTTGGGCTGATAGACATACTTGAACAGTTTTCAAAACAGACAACGCCTGCACGTTATGCTTCAGAAGCAGATAAGGTTAAGACCCTTATCTCTCCTATCATGATGGGTGATAGATTTAAAATGATTCACTTCAAGAAGTAGCTATAGTGTTAGCCGTTACTTAAGTTTACTTTTTCATTGCTTTAAGCATAGTACATCTTTTGATAGATGCAGCTTCTGAGCCAAACATAGCTGAGTATTTATCAAATTTCTCTTGACTTATCATAGCGATACATTCTTCTTTAGACATGCTACTTGATGTTGCTGTAGGTGTATCTGTTGCTGTTTTTGCTACAGGGTCTTTTTTAGCAGCAGCTGTATCTTCAGGGTACATATAGGTGTCACTATAGTTTGTGTCTTTTATTTCTTTAAGTTTTATGTGCTTTTTAGGAGCAGGGGGAAGTTTACTTTGTTGTACTGTATATTGCTCTTGTTGTACTATGGGTTGAGGTTTTTTTTCTATGATGGGAGGGATGTGTCTAGAATAACATCCTACAAATAGACCAGATGTAATGATAAGTGCAAGTGTTAATTTCATTTTTTTCCTTTAATATAGTATTACTTAGTGATAACCGCTACCGCAATGGCAAAACCACCATCATGACTGATAGAGAGAGAAGAGCTTTTGACTTTGTGTATCTGTTGTGCCTCTTGGCTTAATATAAAAGTAGGTGCACCAAGATGGTTTTTTGAGATGATGATATCATGAAAAGAGAGACTCCCTCCTATACCACAACCCAGTGCTTTAGAAATAGCTTCTTTTGCTGCCCAATATCCTGCGATACTTTCGATTTTTCTTAATGTAGTGATTTCATCGTCGATTAAAAAACGTTTTTTAAACGTGTCACCATATTTTTCTATGAGGCATTCAATACGTTTTATCTGTATAATATCTGTTCCAATTTTCATAGCTATAGTGTAGCAAAACAATGGTTAATTACATCCACTCAACGACTTTAGAAACTTCATCTGCTATAAAACATTTAATATTTGTTTTTTCTGAGGGTTTATTGGGAATAACAGCTTTTAGAAAGCCTTGGGTTTCTATCTCTTTTAAACGCTGCGTGAGTCCAGATATTTCTCGTATCTCACCTGTAAGGCTTACCTCACCTAAAAAAAGGCTCTCAGAGCTAAGCTCACGGTTTCTATAGCTACTTAGTATGGCTGCGATGATGGCTAAATCTGCAGAGGGGTCATTTATTTTGATGCCACCTGAGACATTGATAAAAACATCATAAGTGCCAAGAGGTAAATCTAGTTTTTTCTCTAGTAGTGCCAGTAACATACCTAGACGGTTGTTGTCAAAGCCTGTGGAGCTTCTTTTTGCATGTCCATATGATTCTGAGACTAGGGCTTGTACTTCTATAATAATAGGTCGAGAACCCTCCATAATAACCGTAAGTGCAGACCCTGATTGGAGCTTTTCTTTGTTGAAGAATTTACCTGCCATGGACTTGGCATCGTTAAGTCCCTCTTTATTCATCTCAAAGATGCCTACTTCATTGGTAGCGCCAAAACGGTTTTTAAAGCCACGTAATAAACGTAAATCAGAGTTGGTGTCTCCTTCAAAATAGAGTACGGTATCTACCATATGCTCTAGTACTCTAGGGCCTGCGATAGAACCATCTTTAGTGATGTGTCCTATGATAAATATAGGTATATGTAAAGATTTAGCGATACGCATAAGGTCAAAAGTAATGGTACGTACCTGTGTCACAGAACCAGGAGCTGAAGGAGTATCTTCAGAGTAAAGTGTTTGTATAGAATCAATCACAATAAGTTCATAATTTTGATTGTTTATTTCTGAAATGACGGTAGAGAGGTTTATCTCAGGGAGTAGATAGAGATTATCATGGTTTGCATCCAGACGGTTGGCACGTAGTTTAATTTGTCCTGCTGACTCTTCACCTGAAACATAGAGTACTTTTTTTGAAGCTCTTGCTAAGTTGCCTGCTATTTTTAACAGTAACGTAGATTTACCAACCCCAGGACTTCCCCCTATAAGTGTAAGAGAACCAGGCACAATACCTCCTCCAAGTACGAGGTCTAACTCTGTACTGCCTGAAGTAAAACGCGTAATGTTGTCTTCTTCTATCTGTGTAATAGGTTTTGCCTTTGAACATGCAGAAACACTAGAGTGAGATGAAGAGTCTTTCAAAAACTTAATCTGCTCAGTACTAAGTTCTATCATACTTTCCCACTCGTTACATGAAGTACATTTACCCATCCATCGTGGACTTTGAAACCCACATGCTTGACACTCAAATAATGTTTTTTTCTTTGCCATTTAGCTACTCCTACATTTGATAGGTGTATTGTAATCTAATTTTTTAGCTAGAGCTAAAAATATGTCAAATTGTCATATTTTTTAAATAGAGAAATTAAAATTGTGCTTTAAATAGAGTGATAAAACACCATGGGAGTATATATTATATTTTATCTCTTTTGGTTATAATTTTAACCATCATAGAGGAGAAATAGTGACATTTAATGCAATCAAACAAGGTATCTACGGTTTATACTTAACTAACAGTTTTGGCTTTAGACTTAAAAAGACCAATGACCCTATGGAAAAGAAGCGATTGCGTCATGCTTATTCATCAGCCCAGCTTGAAGCACTCAATATTACTATTAAGATAAAGAATAAAGAGAAGTTACCTATGGATGGGCAGTATCTTATAGTGACAAACCATAGGAGTATTATTGATCCTCCTATTATTGAAGTGGCCTTAGAGCAGACAGAAATTTTTGGTCCATGGATTTCAAAGAAAGAGCTTTATAACTCTTTTTTCTTTGGACTATTTGTTCGTAATGCAGGGTCTATTTTATTAGATCGTGAAAAGAGTCAAATGTCTGGATTTTTTGCAGATATTAAAAAAGCAGTCAAACGTGGGGAGTCTATTTTTATTTTTCCAGAAGGGACAAGAAATAAAAGTGATAAAGCACTTACTAGCTTTAAAGAGGGTTCACGAATCATTGCACTTAAAAACCGTTTACCCATTTTGCCACTTTATATTAAAAGCCATGCCAATGAAGCTTTGGGACAGGCACTCAATGATAAATCTTTACATCAAGAGATAGAAGTAGTTGTGGGTGATATGATAGACTATAAAGATAAAACCACTTTAGAAGAGAACTATCGTAAAGTTTTTAATCTTAAAGAAGATTAGTATTGTAAGAAGGAGAGTTCTTTCATTTTCATATAGGTAATGATCTTTTTTATATCTTCAGAGTCTTCATTTGAAGTGATGATAAGTTGTGAAGTATGACGGGTAAGTTTATTGATTGATAATTCTATTTCATCTTCGATCACTATACTCATTGTCTTTTCTTCGTTTTTACTTTGTGAGAGAATATTCATACGTTGATGATGGATGGTATGATAAAGTACTTCAATTGCCAGTTCTTTATCCATAAGTAATATAATTTTTTGCTCAAGTGTTTTATTGTTTTGGGAGTCAGATATTTGCTTGATTTTGCTTGATCTTTTCTTTCTTCTTGAAATACTTTTTTGAGGTTGTTTACCCCCTCTCATAAGAATCAAAAAAAGTGCAATAAAAAAAGAGACAATAATAGCAAGAAAAAAACCAGAAAGCACACCTAGACGTAATGATTTGGTAAAGTCATATTCAATTCTAAAATAAATAACAGCAGTAACAATAAAAAGGGTACTCAAAGTAAGTAGTAGACCGAAAAATAGTTGAAAAAATGCTCTCATAAAGTTTTATTCCCCGTTAGATAAAAATCTCGTCTAAAATTGTATTAATATACTCATTTGCTTTAAATGTGATGAGGTCTTCAGGTTGTTCTCCTGTACCAATATAAAAAATAGGCATTTTAAGCTCATCAGCAATACTTAAAACAGAACCCCCTTTAGCAGTTCCATCAAGCTTTGTAATTATTATACCATCAATTCCAATCATTTCATTAAAAGCTTTTGCTTGATTAATAGAAGAACTACCTTGTGTACCATCTAAAACAAGTATTTTACGGTGAGGTGTACCTGCTTTTGCTTTATTTGCTACACGAATCATTTTTTTAAGTTCTTCACTTAGATTGGTTTGGGTATGCAGTCTACCGGCTGTATCTATGATGACATGGTCATAGTTTTTTGCTATAGCAGACTCAATAGTGTCATAGACTACGGCTGAAGGGTCATGCCCTTGTTGTGTAGCGATGATAGGGATATCTAACTTATTTGCCCAGCGTGTGAGTTGTTCTATCGCAGCAGCACGAAAAGTATCTCCTGCACCTAAGATAACTTTTTTACCCTCTTTTTTATAGCGGTAGGCAAGTTTAGAAATAGTAGTGGTTTTCCCCGCACCATTTACGCCAATTACCATCTCTACAAAAGGTTTATCATCTGAGTGTTTGAAATCTGCTTTGTATTGAAATACAGAGATAAGTGAGTTAAAAGCTTGTATTTTATTAATAGTTTCAGGAAGAGATTCTAAAAGTCTTTCGACTAAATCATAATGGACATCTGCCTCAAGCAAGATATCTTCAAATTCATCTTTAGGAATATCTTTACGTTTTTTAGGTGTAACATCTTTGATAGCATCGTTAGTTTTACCTAATACTTTTTTAAATAGATTGAACATTGGTACCTCTATATCTTCTGGTTTTGTTTATTTTAGCGTTTTTATTTTAACGTTTTACGTGCTTGTGTTATGTCATACTCTATCATTTCAATAGGAACTGACCCCTCATAATGTGTAAAATACTTGCCCTCTACATACATTACCGTAAGGGGAATACTAAAGTTGTTGGATAGATGTAGGGTTTTTGCTATTAGACTGGCAAAGTCATTATTGTGGGTACTGTTTGAAATAAAGTATTTGATTTGATGCTTTGAAATAAATGATTTAAGTTCTGACTTGTTGATAGTATCATGGATAAGAATACCTGCGAGTAGTACATCTTTTTTATTTTTTATATATAAGTCATTCATATAAGGTATTTCACCTATACAGGGTGGGCACCATGAGGCAAAAAATGTTATAAGGGTAATAGCCTTGTCACTCTCTTTAAAAGTTACTTTTTTATTAGATACTGTAACTGTGTAGTTGGTATCTTTTATATCGTTAAGTTTAAAAGTATCTGAGAGAGAAATTGAATCTGTCCTATTGTTAGATATCTCTTGGTCTTTGTTCTCTATTTTAAAGCGTTTATCTAGGTGCATATTTTTATTTTTTGAGCCAAAAATTTCTGTAGTGTTTTCTACAGGTAGTGTATTGTTATTGGTTTTTTTATCTTCACATCCAGTAAAGTTAAGGAATAATAACGTAAGAAGAAGAGTATTGAGTTTACGCACACCGTACCTTTAGATATAATTAAGTTCGCGATTATAACCAAAGAGCACTAAAAAAATGGATGAAGATGAGAAAAGAACAATTTAGAAGTCATTGTCTAAAGCAATTAAAAAAAGCTTCAGGGCATAGAGCCTATAGTAAAGATAAAAAAATTTTAGATGTTTTATACAGATATATTGTGTCTAACAATGCAAAAAATATTATGCTCTACTTACCACTAAAAATGGAAGTGAATATCTATCCACTCATTATGCAACTACGTAAAGAGAAGAAAAATCTCTACGTGCCTTTTATGGAAGGTAAAAGTTTTAGGTTGGTAAAATATAGATTACCACTGCGTAAAAAACGCTTTGGTATTAAAGAACCATTAGATTCAAAACAGTATAAATTAAAACAGATAGATATTGCCATCGTACCTATAGTTGGAGTAGATACAACACATAGACGTGTTGGATTTGGTAAAGGTATGTATGATCGATTTTTTGAAAAGAACAGACAAAATATAAAAAAAACCGTTTTTGTAGCGCGTGAATTGTGTTACGCTAAAGAGATTGTAACTGATAATTATGATGTAAAAGCAGACATGATATTTACGCCTTAGACGTGAAGGATAGACAATGTTAGGGATAGTTGGAGCTTCCAGTATGTTGGGGGGAATGGCTCTAGGAACAGGTGTAAGTTACCTATGGTTAAAAAAAAGTGCACAAAGTAAATTTGCACATTTGGAGTTAGCGGCTAAAGCCAAAGCTAAAGCGATGGAACATGAGGCAGAGATGCTACTTAAAGCAGCTAATATAAAGATAAAAGAGAATGAAATAGAGCAAGAGTCAGCATTTCAAAAACGTGTGGCTAAAGTAGATGAACGTAACCGTGAGTTTATACTTAAAAATAAAGAGTTTTCTAAAAAAGAAGAGGCACTACAGCTTTTAGAAAACAGGGTTTTAGAGAAAGAGCATGCTTTAGAAAAACTTGAGACTCAAAAACAGCAAAGTATTGATGACTCTATCGAAAAGATGCAAAACGTTGCTTCACTTACCCGTGAAGAAGCCAAAGCATATATTTTAGAAAAAGTAGAAGAGCAGAGTCGTGCTGAAGTAGCAGGGATTGTACGTAAGTATGAACAAGAAGCTAAAAATGAGGGTGAACGAAAAGCCAATTATATTTTAGCCCAAGCTACGACACGTTATGCCGGAGACTTTGCAGGAGAACGTCTTATAAACCTTATTACTCTACCTAGTGATGAGCATAAAGGACGTATTATTGGTAAAGAGGGTAGAAATATTAAAACCCTTGAGATGCTTTTGGGTGTAGATATTGTGGTAGATGAGACACCAGGTGTTATTTTAGTAAGTTCTTTTAACCTTTATAGACGTGCCATTGCTACAAAAGTGATAGAGATACTTGTAGAAGATGGACGTATACATCCAGGGCGCATAGAAGAGGTGCATGAAAAGGTTCAACGTGAGTTTGAAGAGAAAACCTATGAAGAGGGTGAAAATATTCTTATTGACTTAGGCTTATTTCCTATGGCAGAAGAGTTAGTACGACTTCTTGGACGTATGAAATACCGTGCAAGTTATGGACAAAATGCATTAGCACATACCCTTGAGGTGGCAAAACTTGCACGTGTTATGGCAGCAGAGATGGGTGGAGATGAAAAGTTAGCCTTACGTGCAGGACTTTTACATGACATAGGTAAGGCACTCACGCAAGACTTGGGTGGTTCACATGTAGACATAGGTGTAGATCTGTGTCGTAGACATGGAGAACACCCCACTGTTATCAATGCCATACTTGCACACCATGGACATGAAGAACCTGACTCAGTAGAATCAGCAGCTGTTTGTGCAGCAGATAAACTCTCAGCCGCAAGACCAGGGGCAAGAAGAGAAGTACTAGAAAGCTTTACCAAACGTGTTAAAGAGGTAGAAGAGATAGCCACTGCAAAAGCCTATGTAACTGGTGCCTATGCCATTAACGCAGGACGTGAAATACGGGTCATGGTAAATGCCCAAAAGATGTCAGATAATGAAGCAGTTCTTCTTAGTAAAGAGATAGCCAAAGAGATACAAGATAAGGTACAGTACCCTGGTGAGATAAAGGTG
>Ga0256845_1002081_pt1 | contig 14924 bp, 16 predicted proteins | sample RiftiametaG_FD_189101 | JGI IMG/M metagenome (GOLD analysis project Ga0256845, IMG submission 189101) | Tube worm associated microbial communities from hydrothermal vent at the East Pacific Rise, Pacific Ocean - Riftia | ecosystem: Host-associated > Annelida > Integument > Unclassified ...
AAATGGCTCTATATTACGATTTACCTGTTTTTAAAGAGGTGTATAAATTAATACTACTCATTTTTGAATATACCAAAGATTTCCCTAAAGAATACAAATATACTTTGGGGCAAGATTTAAAACGAGATGGTATCAACTTAGTGCGTAGTATTTATAGAGCTAATAAATCAAAAAATAAGGTAGCATATTTAGAGCAGTTTTTAGATGATTTTGAACTGCTAAAATTAGAAAGCCAGAAGGGTTCGATTTTAAACAATTCAAAAAAGAGGTTAATCATCCTTTTTTGCAGTTTGTTTATAAAGATAAATTCAAAACAAAATCATCTATAGATTATAAATACCTCAAAAGTCATTATTCTAGAATTCTGAAAGAATGTCAAGCTCAAAGAAACTCAATTATTCACAGCAGTTTAGGAAATGAAAAATCTTTAATGTTAATTGATTTAACTATACCGAAGCTTGTAACTAGATTTAGGTGGATATTATTTGATGGAATGAGAAAATACAAAAACTCTAACTTTGAAGAACTCATTGGGAAGTTAAAATTAGATGCGAATAAATTATTAAATAAAAAATAATATGCCCGAAAGTCAAAACATAGAATGGAAAGAAAGTTGGCGAGACGAGTACCTGAAATGGATATGTGGTTTCGCTAATGCCAAAGGCGGTAAAATATACATTGGCAAAGATGACAAAGGCAATGTGGTTGGTGTGAATAATGCTAAAAAATTACTGGAAGATATACCAAACAAAGCAAAAGACATTTTAGGTGTTATTGTAGATGTAAATTTACATTCTGCCAAAGAAGGTGATTATTTAGAAATTAGCATTGATGATTATCCTTATCCTGTTAATTACAAAGGACAATACCATTACAGAACTGGAAGTACCAAACAAGAATTAAAAGGTGCTGCGTTGGATAAATTTATGCTTCAAAAGAAAGGTGAAAAATGGGATGGTGTACCCGTTCCTAATGTTTCGGTAGCTGATTTAAAACAAGAAACTTTTGACTCTTTTAGAAAAAAAGCGTTAAAGAGCAAACGAATTGAAGAGGATGTATTAACGGATAGTAATGAGCTTTTAATTGAAAACTTACAATTAAAAGAGAATGATTTCTTAAAAAGAGCGGCAATATTATTGTTTCATCCAAAGCCCGAAAATTTTGTTACTGGTGCTTATGTTAAAATTGGTTTCTTCGAATCGGATTCAGAGTTAATGTATCAAGACGAAATTCACGGAAATATATTAGAGCAAATTGAAAAGACAATGGATTTGCTTTTTACTAAATACATTAAAGCTGAAATCACCTATGAAGGAATTCATAGAGTTGAAACGTATGAGTACCCAAAAGAAGCCATTAGAGAAGCTTTGTTAAACGCAATTATCCATAAAGACTATTCTGGAAATACGCCTATTCAAATAAGCGTTTACAAAGACAAAATAATGTTTTGGAATGATGGTCAGCTTCCCGAAAACTGGACAATTGAAAAATTAAGTCAAAAACACGCTTCAAAACCCTACAATCCAGACATTGCAAATGCTGTTTTTAGATGTGGCTATATTGAATCTTGGGGAAGAGGAACCATAAAAATAATTGAAAGGTGTGTTGAGGCTGGTTTACCAAAACCATCGTACAAATATGAAACTTCTGGTTTGTGGGTAATTTTCAATAAAGACATTTACACCTTAGAATATCTAAACTCACTAGATTTAAACGACAGACAAATAAAAGCTGTTCTTTACACAAAAGAAAATGGGAAAATTACCAATAGTGAATATCAGAAAATAAATAACGTTTCCCGAGAAACAGCTTCAAGAGATTTGAGAAAAATAGTAGAGCGTAAGCTATTAATTAGTTCAGGAAATAAAGGAGCAGGTGCTTTTTATGAATTAGTTTAATTGCGTCATAATTGCGTCAATTGCGTCAATTTCGAATTATAATTAGCATCCCAAAAGGAAGAGGTGCAAAATATAAACTAAATTAATTGACCGATAATTGGCCGAATTGGTCAGTAAATTGCACATATTGCACAACGAATAATGATAACACAGTCATACACATTGGTAAGTCGCACAAAAACCAACAGCACAAACCAAATTTTTGCGATAAATGAGTGCAGAGCCAAAAACTCGTTTGAGCTATGCCGAATGAAGCAAAAATCAGCAAGGCTAAAATTACCAATAAGTATGTCTGACAGTATAAAAAAAACGAAAACCCAACAATGGCTAAAAAACATAGGGGTTTTGGTGGTAAATTGAAAGTTTTGAGCTTCGATTGAAAACCGCCAAGCTAAAATTTTGATAACAAAAAAAAAGAAAATTAATTATAAAAATATTTAACTTGGCTAAGTGCTAAACTTAAAGAGCAGCATTTCAAACTCCCCTCCGATTTCTTAGCCGAGACGTTAAACGAAATCCAACAAACTATTTTATTCTTCATCAAGTAATAGTATAAATCAACAGAAAATATAATGATAGAAAAAGCATATTTAGGGCTAATACTAATTTCTTTCATTCTTGCATTTGCAGTTCGAAATATTAAAACATCTGTATCGACAAAGAAATCAATTAGAGGAAAGTCATTAAAACTAACAATTTCGGTTATTATTTCGACAATAATTTATTGCTTGATTATTTTACGATTAACTATACTTCAACCTAAATTTATTTTTGAAATTGATCTACCAAGATATATAAATACAATAGGACTAATACTTATTTCGTTCGGATTTATTATAGGAATTCTTGCTTTAATTGCAATGAAAAACTCTTGGAGAGTTGGTATTAAATATGACCAAAAACTGATTTAATAACAACGGGGATTTATAGGTTTAGTCGTAATCCATATTTTTTATCATATGACATATTGATATTAGGATACATTTTAATTTTTACTTCACCAATTTTAATCATTCTATATATAATACTTGTGATTGTATTTCATAGAATGATTTTGGAGGAAGAAAAATATTTGCAGTCAGTCCAAGGTGCTACATATACTGACTATAAAAGCAACGTAAATAGATATTTAACGATTAAATAATGAAGCACAAAAAAGTATAAAATAATAGCCGAAATGGTAGTAAATATGAACATTGTAGCACGCATAAAGTTTAATTATAACTTAAAAAAATCGAGTTCAGAAATCCACTACTATTATTACTACCAACCGCTAAACGAAATCCAAAAAACCATTTTATTTTTCATCAATTACACTATTAGCTTAGTTAACTGTTTTGTTAATAACAACACTTAAATTCAAACTTCATACTTAATCAACTTTCTTTCCTTTAAAAATAAAAAAAGAATCTATTTTATTATCTTTGGGTAATAATGGTAAAAGGAATAGAAAACAACATTCATAAAATTATTGACCTATGCAAGGTGCATCAGGTTGATGCTTTTTATATTTTTGGTTCTGCAACAACAGATCATTTTAATAAAAATAGTGATTATGATTTTTTAGTACGATTTAACAAATCAATTGAATTGCTAAATTATGCTGACAATTATTTTACATTACTCGATAAGCTTAAAAGAATTCTTAATCGAAATGTTGACCTTGTTTCAGAGCGTTCTTTAAAGAATACTATTCTTATAAAGGAAATCAATAGTACAAAAATTTCACTTTATGAATCCTAAAGCGCTTAAATACATACTTGATAAGAAAGTATTATTTCAGAATTAGAACAAATTAAAGATAGAGTAAATAATAACTTTAATTTGTTTCAAAAAGATTTTGTAATTAAAAGAGCATGCGAAAGGGATCTCGAAATTATAGGTGAAGCAATTAACAAATTAATCCAATTAGAACCAAACATTGGTATTTCAAGCACAAAAAATATTATTGGGCTTCGCAACTTAATTATTCACGCTTACGATTCTGTTGAAGATGAAATTATTTGGGGAATTATTCAAAAAGACATCCCTATTCTTAAAACTGAAATTGAACAGTTAAAGAAATAATTAATCCAAAAAACCATTTATTCTTTATCAATTACACTATCAAACCCTGTTAACTGTTTTGTTAATAACAAACCATGATTTTTGTCTATAATTTGAGTAAAAATCTAACTTTACATATAGCGAATGGAAGATGATTTTGATTCATACAATGATGAAACTGACTATACTGCATCATTAGATCGGTTTGAGGAAATGCTTAAAGCAGGTAAATCTTACTTTTTTGATGTAGAAGAATTTGAAATATTAGTTGATCATTATTTAGATAAAAGTGATACTGATAAAGCAAAACAAGCTATTGATTTTTCTTTATTGCAACACCCTACCTCTTCTGTTTTAAAACTAAAAAAAGCACAATTTTTAGCAGCTATTCATAAGCCAAACAAAGCTTTAGCAATACTAAACTCGTTGGAACTACTTGAACCTTTTAATTCAGAGATATTCTCGATTAAAGCAAGTATTCATAGTCAGTTAAGACAACACAATAAAGCAATAGAGAATTTCTATAAAGCCTTAAAATTAATTAGTGAAAAATCAGAAAAAACCAATATAAAAATTAGCATTGCTTTTGAATATGAGAATTTAAACCAGTTTGATAAAGCAATTGATATTCTTAAAAAATTATTAAGAGAAAACCCAGAAAACGAAACTGTTATTTACGAGTTAGCTTTCTGTTATAACCTTAAAAATGATACTGAAAGTAGCATCGAATTTTTTGCTGATTTCATTGAGGACTACCCTTATAACTATTCTGCATGGTATAACTTAGGAACTGCTTATAATCGTGCTAATCTTTATGAAAAAGCAATTGATGCTTACGATTTTACAATTGCCATAAAAGAAGATTTTGCTTCAGCATATTTTAACAAAGCAAACTCATTAGCGTTATTAGAAGAATATCAAAAAGCAATTGACACCTACAAAGACACTTTCGTTTACGAAGAGCCAGATGCTACCACTTATTATTACATTGGAGAATGTTATGAGAAGTTAGGAAATGCTGAATTAGCTTTAGCAAACTACTACAAAGCGACTAAATTAGATTCTTTTCATGCTGATGCATGGGCAGGAATGGCAGTTATAAATGAAAGTGAAAACAAAAGCCAATCGGCTGTATTTCACATTAAAAAAGCATTAGAATTAGAAAATAACAACTCTGAATACTGGTATATTTATGGCGATATTTTAGCGAAAACAGACTTGTTTGATGAAGCCTTGATTTCTTACAATAAAGTAATTGAGTACGATGAAGAAAACGAAGATATTTGGCTAGATAAAGCTGAATTGATTAAAGATAATGATAATCTTGATAAAGGAATTATAACTTTATACGAAGGTTTAGAAAATCAACCCGAAAACAGTTTGCTTTATGCAAGATTAGTCGCATATTTGCTAATGAATGGAAAAATTGATGAAGCCATACAGAGCTTGATTATTTTACTTACAAATGATAAAGAAAATGTTTCTGAATTGATAGAATATTATCCTGAAGCGATAAAATTTCCGAAAATTGTAGAACTGATCAATAATTTTAAAGAAGAAAAATGAATTTTGAATTGCCGCACATCCCGAATCGGGATAATGTACCCCGAGAAAATGGTTTAACAATGATGATGGATAAAGGTTTAAGCTGGAGAGAAGCTGAAAACTTTGTTGATTCATCAGCTCACCTTACCGATTTAGTTAAATTTGGTTTCGGAACATCTTATGTTACTAAAGACCTACAAAAGAAGCTTGATATTTATAAAACTGCAGGAATTAAAACTTACTTTGGAGGAACGCTATTTGAAGCTTTTATTGCCAGGGGAATGTTTGATGATTTCCGTAAATTGATGGACAAATTTGGTATGGAAACATGCGAAGTTTCTGACGGTTCTATTGAATTGCCTCAACAAAAAAAATGTGAATACATTGTTGATCTTGCCAAAGATTTTAGAGTTTTATCTGAAGTTGGGTCTAAGGAAGAAGGTATTTTTATTAGTCCTAACAAATGGATTTCTATGATGGAAACTGAACTTTCTGCAGGTTCATGGAAAGTAATTGCTGAAGCAAGAGAAAGTGGTAATGTAGGTATTTACAGACCAAATGGAACCGCTCATGTTTCATTAGTTAATAAAATTAGGGCTAAAATTAAACCCGAAGATATCCTTTGGGAGGCACCTAAAAAAGCACAACAAGTTTGGTTTATCAAACAATTTGGTGCAAACGTAAATTTAGGAAACATTGCTTTTAACGAAGTAATTCCTTTAGAATGTTTACGATTAGGATTGAGAGGTGATACCTTCTTTGATTCTTTACCAGAATCAATGGTAACTGAATTTAAATAAAAAAAACAGAATGAATACAGTAACCCCACAAGAATTAGAATCTAAAATTGAAAACAATGATAATTTTCAATTAATTGATTTACGTGAAGATTATGAGTTTGAAGATTTTAATATTGGCGGAATAAATATCCCCCTAGACAATGTATTAAACTCTTTAGATCAAATTAATAAAGATAAAGATGTTGTTTTTATATGCAATTCTGGCAAGCGTTCTGCAGCCATAATCCATGCATTAAAACGAAAAGAAAATATGGACAATCTATTTTCACTTAAAGGTGGTGTAACTGCTTACCTTGAAGGAATTTAATGAGAACATTTAAAGATTATATAATCCTTTCTGTAAAAGGAATTGCTATGGGGGCAGCAGATGTTGTACCTGGTGTTTCTGGAGGAACAATAGCTTTTATTACAGGTATTTATGAAGAATTGTTAGATACAATTAACTCCGTAAATTTTGATGCATTAAAAAAACTGAAGACAGAAGGTTTAAAAGGTTTTTGGCAACACATTAACGGAAACTTCATTGTTGCTTTATTTTTAGGAATAGGAATTAGTATTGCCTCTTTAGCAAAGTTAATTACCTACCTAATGGAAAACCAAGCTGTTTTACTTTGGTCTTTCTTTTTTGGTTTAATAATAGCAAGTATTTACTTAGTCGGTAAAAAGATAAGCAAGTGGACTTTATCTAAAATTATTGGATTAGTTATAGGAACAGGCGTTGCTTTTTATATTACACTATTACCTCCAATGGAAAACCCAGATGCATTATGGTATGTATTCTTATCTGGAGCAATAGCTATTTGCGCTATGATTTTACCTGGTATTTCGGGTAGTTTTATCTTACTCCTTTTAGGCTCTTACGAATTAGTTCTCAACTCAATAAAGGATTTAAAACTAACTATTATTGCTGTCTTTGGTGTTGGATGTATTGTTGGTTTGCTCTCCTTTTCTAAACTATTAAGTTGGATGTTCAAGAAACATCACGACTTAACCATTGCTATTCTTACTGGTTTTTTAATCGGTTCATTAAATAAAATTTGGCCTTGGAAATTCACTGTTTCTACTAGAATTAACTCACACGATGAAGTTGTTCCTTTTATACAAGAAAATGTGTTACCAACTAATTTTATTGGCGAGGCTCAAATTGTAATGGCAATTGTAATGGCAATTGTTGGCTTAGGATTAATTCTTCTTTTAGAGAAGTTCGCTAGTAAGAACTAACTTTAGTTTGATATTCTCGTATTTAAATGCAAGCAACAAGTACATTAGGTACAATTACCTAAATAAATTCTAGCATAAAATGAAAAATATAATTACTACACTAGCCATTCTAATTTCAATTACTGCATTTTCACAAGTACACCGACCAGAAATTCATTGTAAACACTTTTTTTATGGCTATCCTTATGGAAGCCCCAAAACAAATGATTTAATAATTCGAGATATTTATGCGCTTTCCAATAATGATTCTACCAAGTTTGCAGATTGGATAGCTTACAGATTAACTATGCATGAAGTAGATGGTGATTTAACCGTAAAAAGAAAATGGAAAGCCGATCCTTGGTTAGATAGTGATGAGACATTAAAACCTAACCCAGATGCCTATAAAAATGCAAACAGAGAACTTAAAACCGACAGGGGGCATCAAGCTCCTCTAGCTTCATTTAAGGGTTCCAGATATGCTTCACACACCAATTATTTAAGTAATATAACTCCACAAAAGTCTGCACTAAATCAGGGAACATGGGTAAGATTGGAAAACAAAATAAGAGATGTTGTAAAAGATTGTAATACCACCTACGTAATGACAGGAACACTTTATGAAAGAGATATGCCAAAACTTCCGTCATGCGATCAGCTACATAAAGTACCAAGTGGTTATTGGAAGATAATCTGTACCGAAAAATCTGGAATTATTAATGTCGCAGCTTTTATATTTGATCAGAATACGCCAAGAAATCATAAAATTATGGATCATGAAGTTACTGTTGATGAAGTAGAACAAAGGTCTGGATTAGATTTTTTTTGGATGTTGGAAGATGTTAATGAGAATGAAATAGAAAAACGTAAGAATTCGGACTTTGCAAATACCTATTTTAAAGATTGATTTTTTAATACTACTAATAAAACTGAAAAATCAGTACTAAAGAAAATACAAAGCTATCAAGATTAGAATGTTAAGCACCCTACTCTTTTATTTTAAATAAACGAGATTATTCTGATTCTGAAGGTTTATAAATTCCATTGTAAAAAGGTAATTTAGCAAAATGCCTTTTAAAATTGTATCTAACTTTAAACCTACGGGAGACCAACCCGAAGCAATTAAACAGCTTACGAATGGAATTAATGATGGTGTTAAAGCTCAAACACTATTAGGTGTAACTGGTTCTGGTAAAACATTTACCATTGCCAATGTTATTGAAAAAATACAACGCCCTACTTTAATTTTAAGTCATAATAAAACCTTAGCTGCACAATTATATGGAGAGTTTAAACAGTTTTTTCCTGAGAATGCAGTAGAGTATTTTGTATCTTATTACGATTATTACCAACCTGAAGCTTACCTACCCGTTACGGATACTTTCATTGAGAAAGACATGTCTATTAATGAAGAGATAGAAAAATTACGACTGAGCACCACTACCTCCCTCCTATCTGGCAGACAAGATGTTATTGTAATTGCTTCGGTTTCGTGTATTTATGGAATTGGTAATCCAGAAGATTTTCAGGATAATATTGTTAAGATTAAAACAGGCGATGTAATTAGTCGGAATAAATTTCTATTGGAATTGGTTCAAGCATTATATTCCCGAACTGAAAGTGATTTTCAAAGAGGAAATTTTAGAGTAAAAGGCGATACAGTAGATATTTATCCTGCTTATGCCGAAATTGCTTATCGCATCTATTTTTTCGGAGATGAAATTGAAGAAATAGAATCTTTCGATCCCATTAATGGAAATGCATTAGAAGAGTTTGATTACTTAAATATTTATCCAGCAAGTATTTTTAATACCACTAAGGATAGAATGCAAGGTGCCATCCATGAAATACAAGATGACTTAGTAAAGCAAGTAGACTATTACAAAGAAATTGGCAAACATTTAGAAGCAAAACGTATTGAAGATAGAGTTACTTACGATTTAGAGATGATGCGCGAACTCGGTTACTGTTCAGGTATCGAAAATTATTCTCGCTATTTTGATAGGCGTTCCGAAGGTTCTCGTCCGTTTTGTTTAATAGATTATTTTCCGAAAGATTTTTTAATGGTAATTGATGAAAGCCATGTTACGGTTTCGCAAGTTGGAGCAATGTATGGTGGCGATCGTTCTCGTAAACAAAACTTGCTAGAATATGGTTTTCGTTTACCTTCTGCAATGGATAATAGACCCCTGAAGTTTGAAGAATTTTCTTCTATTTTAGGACAAACAATTTATTTAAGTGCTACTCCTGCAGATTATGAATTGGAACAATCCGAAGGAATTATTGTAGAGCAAGTTATTCGCCCGACAGGTTTATTAGACCCTATAATTGAGGTTAGACCAAGCCTAAATCAGATTGATGATTTGATGGAGCAGATCGTGATTAGGGCAGAAAAAGATGAGCGTGTTTTAGTAACGACCCTTACTAAAAGAATGGCAGAGGAACTCGATAAGTATTTTGATAATGCAGGAATCAGGTGTCGTTATATCCACTCAGAAGTAGAAACTTTAGACCGTGTTGAAATTTTACGTGAATTACGTTTAGGTGTTTTTGATGTGTTGATTGGTGTAAACCTATTAAGGGAAGGTTTAGATTTACCTGAAGTTTCTTTAGTTGCCATTTTAGATGCGGATAAAGAAGGTTTTTTACGTTCTGAACGATCACTTACTCAAACTGCTGGTAGAGCTGCTCGAAATGTTAACGGATTGGTAATTATGTATGCGGATAAGGTTACCAAATCGATGCAAAAAACCATTGATGAAACTGATAGAAGAAGAGAAAAACAAGCAAGTTACAATGCTAAACATGGAATTATTCCACAAGGATTAAACAAATCTAAAACTCAAATTTTAGGTCAGACGAAAGTAATTGAAGATGCTTACGACATTGAATCTATCACCGAAAAGCCAAGTATTGCAGCAGATCCTGTTGTTCAGTACATGGATAAAACACAAATAGAAAAACTATATAAAGAGACTGAACGTAAAATGAAAAAAGCAGCTAAAGCAGAAGACTTTATTGAAGCCGCTCGCTTACGTGATGAAATGATGGAGTTAAAGAAGATGCTTTAATTGTCATCCTCAGCTTGACTGGGGATCTGTTATTTATAGATCCTGAATCAAGTTCAGGATGACAACATTGTTATTTCTTACTCGCATCAAACAAAATCGCTTTTTCATCTGCAGAAAGGCTTTCATAACCAGATTTAGAAATTTTATCCAAAATAGCATCTACCTTTTTTTGATTGGCTACTTTCTGATTATTATAGGCTGTATTCGTTTTTGTTTTCCCTTGCTTTTTATAAACAACTTTCATATTCCGTTTCGTTTGAAAAAATGCTTTTAAGTAATCTAAAAAACGACTAAAACCCAACGTAAAATCTTTACCTTTCTTCAATTGCTGAATATAAATAAAACCAAACAAAGCTCCTCCTAAATGTGCAATATGTCCTCCAGCATTATTCCCTTGGATACTTATTAAATCTAACACCAAGTAGCCCATTGCAATGTATTTCAATTTTACTTCACCAATAAACATCAATCGTACAACAAAATTGGGAACATAAGCAGCAGCAGCAACTAAAATTGCCATAACAGATGCTGAAGCACCCAATGCGATTGAATGCGACATAACCTCACTAAAAACAGGAAACAAATTAAATGACAAGATATATAACAGCCCTCCAGACAGTCCTCCTAAAATATATACTGTTACTAGCTTTTTCTGATTTAAAAATTGTCCGAATATTTGACTTCCAAAATAAAGCACCAACATATTCATAAGCATATGAAACAATCCTTTATGCAAAAACATGTAAGTAACTATACTCCATGGCTGACTAATAATTTCAGAAAAACTAGCAGGAAGTGATAAAAAATTAAATAGTAAATCATTTGTGCCAATGCCCGACAAATACAATATACTGCCAAGGATATGGACTGCAACAAACACCCCCACATTAACAATTATCAACTTAATTAAAGCTGAACCGTTTTTGTATTGTTTTTTTATGTCTTCTATAAATGGATTCATATTGGTTCTATATCTCTTTTTAATTATGGTCAGTTCGAGTGTTTCAATTTTTCATTGAAATGTATCGAGAACAAAATGATTTTATTACTTTTCAAACTTCTTCTTTGCTAAATTGGGTAATAATTCAAACTCTCCTTTTATCAATGCTTCTTTTTTACTTTTTGACCATTTCTTAATTTGCTTCTCTTTTTCAATTGCATACTCCACATTAGAAAATTCTGCATAAAACATTAATTCAATAGGTCTTCTAGAATAAGTGTATGATTTTTTATCTTCTCCACTCTGGTGTTCCGAAAATCTCCTTTCAATGTTATTCGTTACTCCAGTATAATAAGTTCCATCATTACATTTCAGTATGTAAACATAATATGTATGGTATTTCTTCATTATTGTTTTGCTTTCATTTTAACACTATTGTCAGTTCGAGTGTTCTGGTTTTTCACCAGAATATATCGAGAACACAATATTGTTAAAATCATCTTGTTCTCGATACTATTTTACTACGTAAAATCACTCGAACTGACAATGATTTAAAGACCTCTACCCTCTCTAATAAAAACTCCCTCTGTCTTTTTGCCACATTTTAATCAAAATAAAACCAAACAACATTCCACCCAAATGTGCGAAGTGCGCCACATTGTCGTTAGGATTATTGGCAAAACCAGAATACAGTTCAATAGCTCCGTACCCTATTACAAACCATTTTGCTTTAATTGGTATTGGCGGAAACAACAACATTAACTCTGTATTTGGGAACAACATTCCAAATGCTAATAATATTCCAAATACAGCTCCTGAAGCTCCAACTGTAACACTGTTAATTAAAGCATTTGTTTGTGCCAATAAAGGATCAACAAAGTTTTTACCTTCCAATAATGCTCCATAACCTTCTGTCATTATTAAGTCCATTCCATCCTGCGGAATTTCCGCCATCAAAGGTATTAATCTAATATAAGCTACTAGCATTTGAATTAAACCTGCGCCAATTCCAGTTACCATATAAAAAATAAGAAACCTTTTTTGCCCCCAAACTCCTTCTAAAACTCTACCAAACATAAATACTGCAAACATATTAAACAGTACGTGTGTAAAGCCTCCATGCATAAACATATAAGTTACCAACTGATAAGGTTGAAACCCTTCACTTTTCCAATAATGTAATCCTAAATAATCTGATAAATCTATTCCTTGTCCTTTTAATAAAATTGTTGCCAAAAAGAACAATCCATTAATAATTAATAGGTTTTTAACAACTGGCGGTATGTTTTTAAAATTCATATTTAGTAATCAAATTGTTGGTTTAAATCATCTAAATTTAATGTAATGATTGTTGGTTTCCCGTTAGGTAAACTGTACGGCATTTCGCAAGCAAAAAGCTGATCGACTAAAGCTTTCATTTCTTCGTAAGTCATTTTCTTACCCGATCTTATACTTGCACTTCGAGCCATAGAAATAGCTAAATTCTCGTGCTTTTTCAATTTCAATTCACTTTCATTCAGTTTAAACTGTTCTAGCAAACCTTCTATTGTCTTCTTTATATTTTGTTCTTTTAATTCTGTTGGCACTCCGCTTACAACAAAGCTACGCTGCCCCATCTTTTCAAAATCAAACCCTAACATTTTAATTTCAGCTTGTAATTCATTTAACAATTCTGCATCAGCAGCGGTAAAGTCTAAGGTTTCCGGAAACAATAATTGTTGTGTTGTTCCTTTTCCTAATCCGAAATTTTTGATGTATTGCTCAAACAAAATACGAGTATGCGCTCTTTCCTGATCAATAATTAAACTACCCGATTTTAATTGCGCCAATATATATTTAGCATGTAACTGAATTAATGTTTGTTGCTCTTCTACCTCATCATCTTCCCAAGCTGTTGAAATAACTTGTTGTTGTGGTTCTGTATTAACTTCCGGGATCAGCGCTGTATCATTCTCAAAAGAACTGTAAAGCGATTCCCAATTTTTGGTTGATTGTGGTTTCGGCCTTGGTGAAACAGTTTTCGTTTCAAAAGGATTGTAAGAGCTATTTACTTTTATGCTTGGTGCTTTAATTGGCTCATTCCCTCTCAATAAAGGCACATTAAAGCTCGATTCTTGTTCAAAATCTAAAGTTGGTGCAATGTTATGTTTCCCTAAACCTTGTTTAACAGCAGTTCTAATAATTGCATAAATAGCACGTTCATCTTCAAACTTAATTTCTGTTTTGGTGGGATGAATGTTAATATCAATTTTTGCTGGATCAATCGTTAATTTCAAAAAGTAAGAAGGATGCTGGTCTTTACTTAATAGTTGATCGAATGCGTTATTAACTGCATGGTTCAAATATGAATTTTTAATAAATCTATCATTCACAAAAAAGTACTGTTCCCCTCTTGTTTTCTTCGCAAACTCAGGTTTACTTACAAATCCTGTAATACTTACAATGTCTGTATTTTCTTCAACTGGCACCAGTTTTTGATTATACTTCTCTCCAAAAATTCCGACAATACGTTGCCTGAAACTTCCTTTTTTCAAATTAAAAACTTCATTACCATTATTGTACATGCTAAAAGCAATATCAGCATGTACCATTGCTACACGCTGAAATTCTTCAATAATATGCTTTATCTCAACGGGGTTCGATTTTAAAAAATTTCTTCGGGCAGGAACATTAAAAAACAAATTCTTAATAGAAAATGATGTTCCTTTAGAACAATTACAAACTTCTTGTTCTTTTACCTCGCTACCTTCAATAATTATTTGAGTTCCTAAATCACTGTTTTCTTGCTTCGTTTTTAATTCTACTTGTGCAATTGCTGCAATAGAAGCCAATGCTTCTCCTCTAAACCCTTTTGTGTTCAGGTTAAATAAATCTGCTGCAGATGAGATTTTTGAAGTAGCATGTCGCTCAAAACTTAAACGTGCATCAGTTTCTGACATTCCAAAACCGTTATCATTTACCTGAATCAGTGCTTTACCTGCATCTTTAATTACCAACGAAATGTTATCACTTCCTGCATCAATTGCATTTTCGAGTAACTCTTTAACTGCACTAGCAGGTCGTTGAATAACTTCACCCGCAGCAATTTGATTGGCTACGGAATCAGGCAATAATTTAATAATATCAGACATAAACAAGTTTAAAGTTGATAAGTTAAAGTTTTAAAGTTTTTACCCCCTACTCTTTAATTTCTTATCCTTACTTTCTATAAAAATTAAGCCCTCAAATTTACTAAGAAGATTAAATCTATCAGTTCTTTTTTATGATTTGTTAGGAGAATAAAAGTATAAGGTTAAAAATATTTTTTCGTGGTCTTACTCCTTACCCACGAAGGCAATGTCATTAAGTTAAGAGGTTAATACATTATATATCAGCCTGTTAAGCTTGTTTTTGTTGTTATATTTTTGTATATTTATTTGATAAT